>Ga0307477_10000275_pt1 | contig 65634 bp, 64 predicted proteins | sample atmos_gasesECM2C_FD_203316 | JGI IMG/M metagenome (GOLD analysis project Ga0307477, IMG submission 203316) | Hardwood forest soil microbial communities from Morgan-Monroe State Forest, Indiana, United States - atmos_gasesECM2C_515 | ecosystem: Environmental > Terrestrial > Soil > Temperate...
CGTCTTGGGATCCATCACGGCGTTGTTACGAATCGTCAAGCTTATCTTGATGGTTTTGACGGAAGCGATGGTCGCCGCGCCGGTGCTGATATCCACCGGCAACACCGTTATCTGCGTTCCGTCAGCCTTGAAGTAGGAAAAGATGGGGTTGGTGGTGATTACATCGTTGGTTTCGGTTCCCCAGTTCGTCGCCTGCCCGGTAAGAGGATCGGCGGTCGCCTTGTCCACCTGACTGCGTTGTAAGCACAAGGGACAAGTCGTCGAGCCATTGATCATGTAAATGATGCTTTGGACGACGCCGTCCCCATTCATATCTCCCTCGAAGCGGATCTCGTTCGCGTCTATTTTCACCAACCCGATTGCCATGCGGTTGTCATTGATCAGTGGACTGGCTAACACCGGGACCCAGTTGGTAGTCAGAGGATTGGTATCCACCATCCGCGAATTCGGATAGCCAATCTGGTTGACGTCGCGGAAGAACTGGTCGACGAAATCGCGTGCTTCCTGAAAATTGTCGAGCTTTACTTGCTCGCTGAAGGCACGCTGTTGAGCAAGGTCTATCTGGGCAAAGATTCCACCCGTGATGACGCCAAGAATCAGCAGCGACACCATCATCTCAACCGCGGTGAACCCACTCTGTGTATTGCGCACGTGACGGCTAGCTCTCATGTCAGTTTCCTCCGACCATCGAGCGAATCGTCACCGGGAGCGAGAACAAGACCTGGTTACCGTTGGCACCATTCAGCTTCGCGGAAACGGTTACCAATTTGACGTATGCCGAGGGAGTTTGAATGTTCCACCGGACGTCGTACGTGGATACCCGCCCGGCCGTGCCACACGTCGTATAAAGCAAGTAGTAGCCCGCCGGCGCGCCAGCGGTGCCCGGCGTTTGTGAGAAGTCTACGGCACCCGTGGCCAACAGGGTCGCCCCGGTTCCGGTGGTCGATCCCGCAGTGTTGATGGTAGTCGTGTTCGTTGCGCAGTCCGTGATCGTGCCTGTGGCCGTGCCCACAGGGAGGCTCATTATTTTTTCCATTGTCATCTGCGCGATGACCGTCGAATTGCTCTGCTGCCTGTTTTTGGAGTTGGTCCCAATCGCCATGGGAATCAAAGCGGCACATCCCAATACTCCAACCATCAGCACGAGGCTGGCGATCATGAGCTCGATCAAAGACATTCCGCGCTGCCTAGAGCGCGTTTTCTGCTTTGTCAGTTCCATGTGGCACCGTTCCAAGTCACAATTTTGCACCGTCCGCTTTTCGTGACCACCACCGCTGCCCAACCTGGTTGGCCGGTCCGCGTATCGGTGAGGTAATAAACGAAATAGGAGGCCGACGGAGTGCTGCACGTCGCAGGAGTCGTCGTTATGTCGTAGTTACAAGGCAGACCTCTCCCCGTGTAACCCAGAGTGTTGGTGTTGTCATATGAGCCGGCTCCCGAATCTCCCGCCAGGACATAAGGAGTTGGTTGTCCGCCGCTGCCGCTGGGAGCGCCAGCCGCAGGAACCGTAGTCCCGCTGAACTCTGCCGCCGGTTCACCGGTGACGTAGCCGCCAGCAAGGCCATTTCTTGAATCTCGGATATATGCGATTTGCGCTCCGTTGCGAGTCCCGTAAAGAACCACGAAGGGCGCGTTATTCTTCGCGGCCAGGGTTCTGGCCTGCTGGATTAGCCCAGAGAGATCGCCCGCCGAAGCACGTAATTTTAAGTTGGTGACCGCAAGCAGGACGTTGGGAATTACCATCGCTGCTATGACCAGCACGACGAAGACAACGATCAGGAGTTCGACCAGGCTGAATCCGCGCGCGCGGCCCTGCAGAGTGCTGAATACCTTGCTATGGTCCTTCATCGTTGCCACCGCTTCCTTCCTTTTTGTGCGGGTGTGTTAGGGTTTTCCAACGGGACGGAAACCTATACCCGGGGAGGAAGACGGCACCTTCAAGACCTATTTCAGAGGTTAGGTAAACCCTTTCAAAAGTGAAACTTAGAGAGCATCAGAGGAGATGCCTTACGTTCAGAGGGTACCTGTATGGGTAGAAGCGTAACAAATAGGGGAGCCCGAGCTTAGTTATGCGCAGGCCACGTTAGTGTAGTGTTTCAGTTTGAAACTGAAGCACTACCCACCTTACGTAGGAGGAGCGGTTCCCGGCTTATCCCGGTAAGCTGAGCTTTCATTCTCGTAGGGCAACGCTCCGCGGCGCTCCTGAGCGGCTTCCAGTGGGCCGCTCTTTATTGTCTCCGTGGGCGGCGCCGTCGCCTGCGAGTTAATGGATTTGCTTGGTCTTGCGCTTCATGTAGTCCATCAGGAGATACTGGCCTAGCGTGTACGGGGTGGTGAAGTAGGCCTTGCCGCGGCACATCTGCGTGATTTTCTGCACGAACTGGACCAGGCTGTAATCGCTCGCGAGCATGAAGGTATTGATCATAATTCCAGCGCGCTTGCACTTGTTGACTTCCTCCAGCGTCTGGCTTACGACGAATGGGTCTAGGCCGAAGGCGTTCTTGTAAATGCGGCCGTCTTCCAGCGTCAGCGCCGAAGGTTTGCCGTCGGTGATCATGATGATCTGGCGCATGTCTTTTTTCTGGCGCAGCAAAATGCGCTGGGCCATGCGAAGACCCTCGCGCGTGTTTGTGTAATACGGGCCAACCTGCACGCGGGCGAGTTGCGCGAGCGGCACTTCTTCCGCGCTGTCGTGAAATAAAACCAGACTCAGCGTATCGCCGGGGAATTGCGTTCGAATCAGGTGAGAGAGCGCCATCGCCACGCGCTTCGCTGGGGTGAAGCGATCCTCGCCGTAAAGAATCATGCTATGGCTGCAATCCAGCAACACGACGGTGGCACAGGAGCTTTGGTATTCGCACTGGTGCACCATCAAGTCCGAGTAAGTCAATTCAATGGGGACCTTGGCGCCTTCGCGGCGCACAGCTTTGAAGAGCGTTTCGCTGATGTCCAAATTCAGCATGTCCCCAAATTCGTATGGCCGCGAACTGCCGCCCGACTCCACGCCGGTTGCCAGATCGCGCGTGTCGTGCCGTCCAAAACTGCTGCGTCCCAGCGAGCCCAGCAAGTCCTGCAGTGTCTTGAAGCCGAGAAAATCGATGGTCTTGTCCGTGATTTCGAATCGCGCTTCCCTCTGGCGTTCCTGCGCTTCGCCGAGGTGGCCTGCCGCCGATGTCTGCGGAGGAGGCGTCACCTGGGGCGGCTGTTGCGGATTGATGAATCCTTCCTGAGCCAACCGCTCCATCAGTTTGTCGAGCAGGTCTTGCACCGCCTGGCTGCTTCTGGCGTCCGGGTTCTGCAGCATCTTCCGCAGCTCGTCGCTCATCGCGTTTTCGGGCAGCAAGTCGCCTTCCTGCAACGCCCGCAAAATTGCTTCGCGCAGCGCTTCCATGGATTTTTCCGGGTCCATCTCCGAAACGCCGTAATACTGCGATTCGAATCCGCTTTGCAGGAAAAAGTCACCTAACCGGCGCACTAGTTCTTCCAGATCGACCGCATCGGCCGGCTCGCCGACATATTTTCCGTAGCGAATCACCTTCATCGTTTGGGCCTCAATTGAATTGCCGGCGCGGCGGGCGGCCGGGCGTCTCGCGCGGCTCGGTTTGGCGCGGCTTTTCCGCATAGTAGCCGCGCTCTTCGCTGCGGCCAATCCGCCGGTGCGCCCACAAACCTTCCAGAATCATCTCAGCAGCAGCCGCGGCGGCGCCGGCATCCTTGCGATCTTCCACGCCGAGTCTCTTGATGTTTTCCATCAACCCCTGGATTTTCGAAAGTTGCTGGTAGCGCTCTGGCGTCGTGAGCAGCTCCGGCAATTTCAGCTCCCCGCCCATTTCGAACCACTGAATGACCGTCTGGAAACTGACTTCGGCAAAGTGTTTGCTGAACACGCGGCCGACGGCCGTTCGAATCAACTCGCGCGCGACGGTGTCCGCGCCTTTCAGTTCGCCTTCGTATTCGAGCTCGAGCTTGCCGGTAATCGCTGGAAGCGCCGCATAAACATCTGCCACGCGTGCAACGCCCGTCTTCTCGCCGGTCCGCGTCGCCCGCTGCTCCGCGCTGCTGGCCACGCTCTCGAGCACTGTAATCGGCAAGCGCTGGCTTACGCCGGAACGCCGGTCGACGCGTTTGTCTTCGCGCGCCTGAAAAGCAACTTCCTCAATCACTTCGCGCAAGTACTTCGGGACCTCGATCTTGCGCCCCGCTTCGCGGCCGGTCCATGCTTCTTGCGCCGTGATCCTCATGCCTTCTTCGGTGCTCGACGGATAATGCGTTCGAATCTCGGCGCCGACGCGGTCCTTCAGCGGCGTGATGGTCTTCCCCCGAGCCGTATAATCTTCAGGGTTCGCGGTGAAAACGAGTAGCACATCGAGGGGCAGCCGCACAGGGTAGCCCTTAATCTGAATGTCGCCTTCCTGCATGATATTGAAGAGCCCGACCTGAATTTTCCCCGCCAAATCGGGTAGCTCGTTGATCGCAAAGATCCCCCGATTTGCGTGGGGAAGGAGGCCGTAGTGAATCGTCAACTCATCGGAGAGGTCGAGTCCGCCGCGCGCGGCGCGAATGGGATCGACGTCGCCAATGAGGTCGGCGATGGTCACGTCCGGCGTCGCCAGTTTTTCGACGTAGCGCAGATCGCGCGGCCGCCACGCGATTCGTGTATTGTCGCCTTCGGCGGCGATTTTCTCGCGGCAGGAACGGCAGATCGGTCGCAGCGGGTCGTCATTGATTTCGCAGCCCGCGACCACGGGAATTTCCGCATCCAGAAATTGCACCAACCCGCGCAGAATGCGGCTTTTCGCCTGCCCGCGCAAGCCCAACAGAATGAAATTGTGGCGGGAAAGAAGAGCGTTGACAATTTGCGGGATGACGGTGTCTTCGTAGCCGTGCACGCCGGGGAAGAGCGTTTCGTTCTTCTCGATGGCGCGGAGCAGATTCCGGCGCATCTCGTCCTTGACGGCAAACGATGCGCTGCGCGCGTCGAAATCCGGTATGCGCCGAAGCTCGCCGAGCGTGTGAGGTTTCGAATGGCTTGCCGAAGATTGCATCGAGGTGCTTATCATCATGAGGCCCCGTTCTGCGAACCGACTCGGTCGGCTCGCACCACACTAGTTCAATCCGTGTCCATTGCCGCCGGCGCGCTGGCGCATTACTTCTGTCTTCTGTAGATGCGGTGCCCACTCGCGGAGGTACGTCAGCAGGCGTTCCTGGCGGTCTGCTTCCGAGCGCAATTCCAGGATTTGCTGTTTCCAAAGCAGATCCATGGGAAGCGTGCCGGCCACGACGTAAGAAAAATTCTCGGGAGTGCCCTCTTCCACATTCTTGGGATAGTCGCCGAAGATCAGCGTATGGCAGGCTTCGTAGAGCTCGACAAGCTCACGCCGCACAGATGCATTCGAAGGCATTTCGCAGTCTTCGAGATAGTCCACATGGCCTTCCAGGAGCGGATCCTCGTTGAACAGCTCCATCACGCGGAACGGCGAACGGCCTACCGCCAGAATGTCCATTCTTCCGTCGGCATAACGCTTCACGACTTCCATGATTTCTGCGGTGCATCCAACGTGCACAACGCCCTTAGGAAGCGCGAGCAACATGCCAAACTCGGACTTATCATCGAGGCACCGCCGGACCATCTGGCGGTAGCGTGGCTCGAAAATGTGCAGAGGGAGGTCCGCGCCGGGGAGGAGGACGACGTTCAGGGGAAAGAGCGGAATCCGTTCAGGCCGCATAGGTCCAAAACCAAATCATACCAGAGGACTCGCTCAGTTGCGGGGAGAATGGAAAGGGCCAGTGGATAAGGTTAACCTAAATCACCGAGCAGGGTATCCATCTCCGAGCGGGCGTGCTCATCACCTTTTTTTATAGCTGCGACGATACCGCTGGAAAGAACCTGTTTCGCATCTCTGGTGCGCGACTCACGCGCCAACATCTGTGCAAACATCAGATACGCGGGCACATAATCAGGATTGCGTTCGAGCAGCGCCCGGAAATGACTCTCGGCGGCGGACACATCGCCGCTGTTCATACATTCGATGGCTAGTCCATAGCGTGAAAAGGCATCGTCGGGCTTCTCGACCACGAATTCTTCGAGCATCTGGCGACGGGATTTCTTTTGTTCGCTCATCGCTGCTTTCGTATTATACGGGTCGGCATTACGGAGCTCAAATTCGGCTGGGGAACGGGGAACGGCATGAAGCGCAAGCAGACGGGGAAAACAAGAGAGAGCCGGGAAGTACAACTACGAGGGAAGCCGGTCAGCGCGTCGCGCTCGGAGATGGCTGAACTCGTTCTCCCGGCGCAAACCAATGCTTTGGGAAAACTGCTGGGTGGCCACGTCATGCACCTTGTGGACATGGCTGGGGCCATGGCTGCAAGCCGGCATTCGAACAGCTACGTTGTGACGGCTTCGGTGGACTACATCGATTTTCGCAATCCCATAAATCTCGGAGAACTCGCCCTTCTGAAGTCCCAGGTAAACCGCGTTTTCCGTACTTCCATGGAAGTCGGCGTTGAGGTTTACTCAGAACAAATACTTACCGGGGAGCGCAAACACACCACAACAGCGTGCGTGACGTTTGTGGCCATCGATGAGAACACGCGGAAGCCCAAGCCCGTGCCACCGTTGATCGTAGAAACGCCGGAGGAAGAGCGCCGCTACCGCGAAGCAGAGGAGCGCCGGAAGATTCGCCTCGCCAATCGCTATGCGACACAGTGATGGTATCTAGCTGATCCCGCCAACCCACATGAGTGTGCTGGTCGGTTGCGCACTTCCCCCGGTCGGCTCTTCGGTGATGGCCAGAGCTTTCGTGTCCGCCATCACGTCGGGCGGATTCTCCACCATCAGGACTAGCTTCCCCTCGGCATCCGGCCAGAAAGTAAGCGAGGGCGTGGGCTTGCTCCCCGGCGCCTTCGGGATCAACCACAACTGGAGGGCGTGATTGCTCGCGGGCATTGGTACTTTCTCCCCCATGACGCAAATTCCAAGCTCGGGATGCCACATGGCCTCGAGCTTGGGCATTTGGGTATCGTGTGGCCACATGGCGAACTTTCTCGAATTGGCATCCGTGAGGATGTGCGCTTGGCGCTTTGCGGCGGCTAGTTCCTGTTGCAGTTGCTCACGCTGTTTGAATTCGGCAGCAGCTCGTTGGTTTACTGTTTGAATTTCCTTCTGCAATCTTCGCGCGTCCCAGGCGGAGTACACCGTCAAAACAAGAAGAGCCGCAACACCCGCCCACATCCAGAATGGGATGCTGGCCTTGGGCTCCACGGAGCCCTGTGCCGCCCGCGCTTCGGCCCGGACACTTTGCATCAAGCGGGCCTTCAGCATGTCCGAAGGCGCGGCGTTGGGTGCGAGATAGGCAAGCTGGTTGACCAGCCACCTCGCTTCTTCGACAGCCTGGGCGCAATCCTTGCAGCCCGTGGCCAGGTGCGCTTCGAACGCTGTGCGTTCTTCGGCGTCCAGCACGCCCAGCGCGTAGGCTTCGGTCAGCTCCCGGAATTGGCCGCAGTTGCTCACGTCGTAGCCCGCAATCCTTCCTTCAAGCGCAGCAATCCGTTTCGGATCCAACTCTTGATCGTGCCGAGAGGTTCCTTCAGTGTCTCGGCAATTTCGGTGTGACTCAAACCTTCGAAGTAGGCGAGCTCGATCGCTTTTTTCTGCTGTGGGTTGAGCGAGCTCATCACCGCCCGCACTCGCTCTGCGCGGCGCTTCTCATCGAGCGCTTTTTCGAATTGCGGGGAGTCGAAGACTGGGGGCAACTCTTCGCTCTGGTCTTCCCGCCGCCGCTGGCGTTCGCTCTTCAGCCGCAGATGATCTAGTGCGCGATTGCGCGCTACGGCCATCAGCCAGGGTACAAAGGGACCTCGCCTCGCGTCATAGCGCCTGGCGTTGCGCCACAACTGCAGGAAAACGTCCTGGACGACCTCTTCCGCGGTGGAAGCCTGTTGCACGATGCGCAGCACCAGGGCGTAGACGATGCGTGAGTGGCGGTCGTAGAGTTGTTCGAAAGCGTCCACGTCCCGTTGAAGAAGCTGGTGCACCAGCATCGCATCGGGCGACACTTCGCCGGAATCCTTGGGTGTCAGGACCGCCAGGAACACGGGTTAAGCTTCTTCGTCTCCTGTGAGACTATACGTCAGACTTCCACGAGCGGATGAACCCGCCGCGCTCATTTCGAAACGCGCTCTACGATTCCTCCGGCTACAGCCAGAGCCTGCTCGACACAGGCGCCGATTGCAGGTCCGCGAAAATAGTTGCCCGCGAGCCATAGGCTTGGATATTTGGGCCAAAGAGCTTTTAGAGCCGCAAGGCGCTGAGTGTGGCCGAGATTGTATTGTGGGATAGCTCGGTGGTAAATTTCGACGTTTGAAAATACCGGCTCGCGCCGCAGATTCATCACTGGCGCAATTTCCCGGTGCACGAGCGAGATGAGTTCCTGCGAACTGCGTTCGACGGCTTGCGGATTCGTTGCTCCCCCCACGAAGCTTGTCAAAAGCACCTGGCCATAGGGAGCACGACCTGGGAACAGCGACGAATTCCAGACGCTGCCGAGGATGTCCAGGCCCGCGGAACGCGGCACCAGAAATCCGAAACCCTCCAGCGTGTGCCCGACATCGGATTTTCGGTATCCCAAAGAAACGATCGCCACCGGTGCGTAGACGATCCCTCCGAGCACTCTTTCGAATGAATCGTCGACACTACTCAACAGTTTGGTGGCCACATTCGTCGGTGTGGCCAGGATCAGTTGTCCAGCCTCAGTTATTTCCTGGCGTCCACCTGCGTTTAGGTGGACCTGGAATTTCTCCGGAGTTCCTCTGGCTCGGCGCCGAATTTCAGTCACCGTGACACCGCAACGGATTGCGAGTCCAAGATTTGTTGCCAGCGCGCGGGTCAACGTTTCATTGCCTTCGCGAAAGCTCAGCAATGTCGGCCGTCCACGCGGAACTTTTTTGGCCCTGGCTGCGCGAATCATCCCGCGAAGGATGCTCCCGGCGGATTTTTCCGCTTCATGGAGTGCCGGAAAGGCGCCACGCAAACTCAACTGCTCCGGATCGCCTGCATAAATACCGGACGCGAAGGGGCCCACAAGTTTTTCGAGGAATTCAGCGGTGAACTTTCGGCGGACGAACGCGGCGACCGATTCATCCTGCTCCGGCGGCCGGCTTGTGCCGAACAAGTCGCGCAGGATGCTCCCTTTGGTCACGACGCCGAAGAGCGAAGATGCGAAGAAGGCTTGAGGTGAGAAGGGTACTCGGTGGAGCGCGCCGTCGACGAGGACAAAGCGCGGCGCCCGCGGCGGCGCTTGAACTAATTCACCATCGACCCCCAGTTCGCGGCACAGTGCGAGCAGGGGCAGTGTGCCGCTGAAACTCTGTGGGCCCAACTCCAGGAGAAAGCCGTCGCGCTTCTCGGAGCGAATTACGCCCCCAGGACGCGGCGAAGCTTCCACAAGCTGAGCATCGATGCCGGCTTTGCGGAGGGCATAGGCGCAGACCAATCCCGATATACCGCCGCCCACGACCAAAGCTGGAGAGTGAGCCGTCACGGGATTTGGCGGTTCCTCAGCGTGTCAGAGTGTTTTCGAAAACAGCGGCTTGGCATCGAGATGCTGTTTTTCAAGATAGGGATCAAAAACCATCGCCAGGTTTCGGATGAAGATGCGCCCTAGCCAGGTGGTGCGAATCTCGTTCGGATCGAACAGGACGAGGCCATCGTCGCGTGGCGCTTCGAGACGCCGGAGCTCTTCCGCGAAATAATCATCGAAATCGATCCCAAATTCGCGATTGATCTCCTGTTTTGGCACAACCGTATGGCAAAGCAGCCGGCTAATGACCGCGCGGCGCAGCTTGTCATCGTGCGAAAGGTGATAGCCACGCATCGTGGCCAGGCCGCGCTCCGCGACGGCCTTCTCCCAATTAGGGATATCTCGATAATTTTGCGCGTAGGCATTCTGGAAGCCGCTGATCGCCGTGATTCCCATGCCGTAGAGATCCGCGCCGGCTTTCGTCGTGTAACCCTGAAAATTCCGGTGAAGAGTGCGATTCCGCTGCGAAATGGCAAGTTCATCGCCGGGTTTTGCGAAGTGGTCCATCCCGATATAGAGATAGCCGGCTTCGAGAAATTTGAGCATTCCGGTTCGAAAAATCTCAAATTTCTGCATGCCTTCGGGAAGATGAGCAGCGAAGGAGCCCTGCTGTTTCTTTAGCCATGGAACGTGGGCGTAGCTGAATAGGGCGATGCGATCCGGGTCGAGCTGCAGAATTTGCTCGACGGTATGCGCGAAGCGTTCGGGCGTTTGATACGGCAAGCCATAAATCAGATCGACATTGATGCTGTCAAAGCCAAGCGTGCGCGCGGCTTGCAAAAGGTCGCGCGTCAGTTCGAACGGCTGGTTGCGGTGGATCGCCTGTTGCACCTCGGGATGAAAATCCTGGATGCCCATGCTGAGCCTGTTGAAGCCGAGCCGGCGAAGTGTTTCCAGGTGCGCCCGCGAGGTCACACGCGGGTCGACCTCGATGCCGATTTCGGCGTCCTCAGCAAAAGTGAAGCGCTCGCGAGTGGAGCCGAAGAGGTCTTCTATCTGCTCCGGCGTCAAATAAGTTGGCGTTCCTCCGCCCCAGTGAAATTGAACCACCGGCCGTTTGCGCGACACGCTGCGGCTGACGCGCCCCATTTCTTTCTTCAGCACATCGAGGTAGGGAGGCGCGACGCGCTTATCTTTTTGGATGACCACGTTGCACGCGCAGAAAAGGCACAAGCTCTCGCAAAACGGAATGTGCATGTAGAGAGAAACCGGCGTGCCCGCCTTTTCAGCCTTGGCATGCACTTTTTCCAGATCGTCTGGACCAAAAGCCTCGTTCCACACTGGCGCGGTTGGATAGCTGGTATAGCGCGGGCCAGGGCGGTTGTAGCGCACAAGAAATTCCTCGCCCACATGCAATTCATCGCGCATCTGCTGCAAGCTTAGGTTGGCGAGTGTCACTTTGCTAGCCTCTTGCTGCGCCCCGTCAGAGCGATTGCACCGCGGGCTTCGGTTGGTGCAGAACAGTTTCCTGCGCGGTCTCAATAAAGAGCTTGGCATTTTCGACTGGCGTATTTTGAAGGATGCCGTGTCCGAGATTCAAAATGTGGCCCTCCCCGCGGAGCGCGAAAATAGTCTCCTGAGTCACACTGCGAATTTTTTCCTGCGGCCCAAACAACACCGCCGGATCGACGTTTCCTTGCAAAGCGATGCGTGGACCGAGCTCATCCCGCAATTCCCGGAGATTCACGCGCCAATCCACGCTGAGCACATTGGCTCCCGAGCGCGCCACGGCGGAGAGCAGGTGGCTTGACGCTTTCGTGTAATAGATGACCGGCGCATTGCCGCCGAGTCCAGAGATAATTTCTTGCGTGGCAGGCAGGGCAAATTCTTCGTAGTCGCCAAGATCGAGCTCGCCACTCCAGGTGTCGAAGAGCTGCACAGCGGCGGCCCCTGCGGCAATCTGCGCTTCCAGATAGGGGATCGTGGCTTGGGCAATCCGGTGCAACAGATCGCGGAATAATTTTGGCTCGCGATACAAAAAACTTTTTGCGGTCGCAAAACCTTCTTGCGCCCGGCCCTCGACCATGTAACAGGCCAGCGTCCACGGTGCGGCGGCAAAGCCCAGAACCGGCACATCGCCTCCCACCTCACGCACGATCCGCCGGATGGCCTCCGGCAGAAATCCTGTTTCCGTTTCCGGGTCGAATAATCTTAGTCTCTCGACATCCGCCCTCGTTCGAACAGGCTGCGGCAAGTTCGGGCCAGTATCGCCGAGCTCCAGCTTCAAACCCATTGCTTCCGCGGGGATCAGAATGTCGGAGAAAACGATGATGGCATCCACGCCCAGGCGGCGAAACGGCTGCAGCGAGACTTCCACGGCCAGTTCCGGCGTTTTGCAAACTTCCAAGAAGGCGTGTTTCGCACGAATCTCGCGATACTCCGGCAAATATCGGCCTGCCTGCCGCATCATCCACACGGGAACTCGCGGCACACTTTCACCACGGCATGCGCGCAGGAATAACTCTTTTCGGGTAAGTTGAGCAGCTTGAAACGCCATGATTCGCCTGTCAGAAGGATACCAAATACCGCATGCTCTTGCTCAATGGACCACGTGGATATGCGGGCCGCTTTCCGGGTGGGCTATACTCTAAGTGTAAATAGCTTTGACCCTTTCGGTGGATTTGCGGCGTCGTGTCGGGCCTGGACGGGCGTGGCCCAGGCCCTTGGTGCAGCCCCTGGTAAGCTAAATGACCAACCCATTCCTCATCTTCACCATCTTGGCATACCTTTTGAGTCTGGGCCTCTACGTCCGTTTCTTATACACGGGCAGAGAACTCACGGGCCGCCTCGGGACATTGCTTCTGACGCTCGGCCTGGTGGCGCATTATTTCGCGCTGATGCAACGCTCCCGCGGATTGCATACGGTTCCCTATCACGATCTCTACGGGTCGATGTCGCTCTTCGGCTGGCTTCTTGCCCTGACCTATCTTGTTTTAGAGCTCTATCATCGCCAGCGCTCGGTCGGAGCGTTTGTGCTGCCTTTCATCTTGGTTTTCTTCCTTGCTGCGCATCTTGCGCCCGCCGATCGTCTGGCTCCGCCCCCCGCCCGCGGCCCGGTTTTCGCGTTTCATGTGACGCTTAGCATCCTGGCGTATGCAGCCTTTGCGCTCTCGTTCGTCCTCAGTTTGCTTTTTCTCGCGGAAGCCCGGCACTTGCGCAACCGAACGCTCGGCGCCGTCGGGTGGCGCTTGCCGGCGCTTGAACTTCTCGATCGCATGAGCCAAAGCAGTGTTCTGATCGGCCTCGTATCCATCACCATCGGAACGATCCTTGGCTTCGTTTGGGTTGACCGATTGACCGGGCAATATTCGTATTACGATTCGAAATACGTGATTACGCTGTTCGTCCTGCTGCTATACGCCATTTATTTTCGGCTGGCGAGGTCGGCAGCTTGGCGCGGGACGCGCGCTTCCAAGCTTTGCATTTTTAATTTTGTCATCGTCGTGCTGAGCTTTACCGTCGTTAATCTCTATCTTTCGCACAGTCACCGGTATTTTTAGGAGCGCGTGGCGAGCGGCATGGAAATCGTGCTTGTCGGATTGAATCACCGCACAGCGCCCGTGGAGGTGCGCGAGCGGGTGTCTTTCACGACAGAGCAGGCGCGGCGCGCGGCGGAAGAGCTTCGGGCACGCGGAATCCTCGAAGAAACGCTGGTGCTCTCGACCTGCAACCGCAGCGAAGTCTATGGGGTGCCGCCGGAAGCGTCGCACGAATGCGCCGCGGGTCTCTCTTCTTTTCTCAGTGAGTTTCACTCCGTGCGCCCGGACGTTTTGAGCGGATCGCTTTATCATCATTACGACCGCGAAGCGGTGCGGCATCTCTTCCGCGTTTCCGCGGGACTCGATTCGATGCTTCTGGGCGAAGCGGAAATTCTTGGCCAAGTGCGCGAGGCCTATCGCTCTGCGCATGAAAACGGAGCAACCGGGCCCGTGCTCAACCGCCTGTTTCAAGGCGCACTCGAGGTAGGAAAGCGCGTCCGCACGGAAACTGAGCTCGGGACGCGCCCCATGTCGGTCGCTTCCGCCGGCGTCAAACTAGCCGAGCGAATATTTGGAAAATTGAACGAACGCAGTGCCCTCGTCCTTGGGGCGGGAGCAATCAGCGAACAGGTCGTGGAGCAATTGAGGAGCCGCGGAATTGCGCATCTTTTTGTGATGAATCGATCGCAGGAGCGCGCTGAGAATTTGGCGCAACAGTTCGGTGGCAAGGTCATTGCGTGGGGTGAGTGGGAAACCGCTTTAAAGGGACCCGACGTGGTCGTGGCCTCCGTATCCGCGGAAGAGCCCGTGCTGCGGCGGGAAATGCTTGCGCGCGCCATGGCGGCGCGAGGCAATCGTTCGCTGCTGCTGATGGACTTGGGCTTGCCGCGCAATATTGAAGCGGCGGCGGCGGATTTGTATAACGTGTACATCTATAACGTCGATGATCTCACCGATATCGTTCAGCAGAACCGCAATGCGCGCGAGAGCGAGGTTCCCCGCGCCGAAGCGGTTGTCGAAGAGCACGTGGGCAAGTTTCTTTCCTGGCAGGCCAGTGTCGAGTTGGTTGGTCTCGTCGGAGAGTTGCGCTCCAGGCTGCGCTCGGAACGCGGCGCTTTCCTGAGCAGCCGTCTCGAAACAATGAACCATCTCGGTGCCGCCGACATCCGGCGTATCGAGACACTCATGGATGATCTCCTCGAGAAGCTGCTCCTCGAGCCGGCGGAACGCTTGCGCGGTGAACGTGAACTCCGGCGCAAGATTCAAAATGTCGAAGCGCTGCGCGATCTTTTCCTTCGCGATAGGGAGAAGCCGTGAGACATCTGCGCATCGGCACTCGCGGCAGTTTGCTCGCCAAATGGCAGGCAGAGTTCGTGCGCAAGCAGCTCTTCCAGGCCACCGGCTTCGAAGCGGAAATCGTCATCATCAAAACGGCCGGCGACAAAATGCAGCAGGCGCCGCTGACGCAGATCGGTGGGAAGGGAGTTTTCATCAAAGAGCTGGAAGAAGCGCTGCTGGACGAAGCGATCGACCTCGCGGTGCACAGCGTGAAGGATGTCCCGACCGAAACGCCGTCGCGGCTGTGCTTTCCGGCGGTTTGCCGCCGCGATGATGTGCGCGACTGTCTCGTTTCGGCCAATGGCGCTACGCTCGCCAATCTCCGCCAGGGCGCGCGAGTGGGCACGAGCAGCCTCCGCCGTCAGGCCCAGCTCCGCCACATACGTCCGGACCTCGATATTCGCGAGCTGCGCGGAAATGTCGACACGCGCCTCCGCAAGGTGGAAAGTGGTGAGTACCAAGCGATCCTGCTGGCAAAGGCTGGCCTCGATCGGCTCGGCTTGAGCCAGCGGATTACAGAGATTCTCTCTCCCGATCTTTGCATGCCCGCCGTCGGGCAGGGTGCCATTGCCGTTGAAACCCGGCTGAAAGATACCGAGGCGGCGGATGCTCTCGCCAAGTTGGACGATGCCGAGACGCGGACGGCGATCATTGCCGAGCGGGCCTTGCTTGGTGCCCTTCACGGGGGTTGCCAGGTCCCTATTGGCGCATGGGCGCGCGTGGAGCGAGGAGAACTGCTCCTCGAGGCGTGCGTCTGCTCCGTCGACGGTGTGCACTATGTGAAGCAGCGTGCCACGGCGCCGCCGGAACAAGCCGCTCAGCTCGGCGAGCACATGGCTCGTCTCCTCATGGAAGCGGGGGCGCAAAGCATCCTTGAAGAAGTGGGGCGGCAGCGTGGCTAAGACTGCTCCATTGCCGCTTGCCGGTAAACGCATCGTCGTGACGCGAGCCGCGGAGCAGAGCGAATCGCTTTGCCGGGAACTGGAAACGCGCAGTGCCACACCCATCCTGTTCCCCTTGATCAGCTTTGCTCCACCCGATGATTTTGCTCCATTGGATAGCGCGCTTCGCGATCTCTCGCAGTTTGACTGGTTATTTCTAACCAGCCAGAACGTTTTGCGCGCTCTACTTGAGCGCAGTGCATCACTTGGCCTTTCGCTAGCCAAAGCAGCAGGAAGCATTCGGATCGCTACTGTCGGTCCTGCAACGGCCGCTTCTGCCAGAGATGCAGGTCTTAGCGTTTCCCACGTGGCCTCGAATCACCACGGTTTGGCGCTCGCTGAAGAGCTCGATGCGGAGTTGTTAGGTTGCCATATTTTTCTTCCGCGAAGCGATCGGGCCAATCCCGACCTTCCCCAAGCGCTTCGCCGCCTCGGCGTCGAGGTCACGGAGGTCATCGCCTACCGTACAGTACGGCCTGGCGACCCGGATCCGAGCGCGCTTGCTCAGCTTTCTGAAGGTGAAGCCGATGCTGTCCTATTCTTCAGCCCCGCGGCTGTTCAGCATCTCAAGGAACTGCTCGGAGAACCACGGTTCCGCGCCTTGCAGGAAAAAGCAATCTTCGCCGCCATCGGTCCGGTAACCGCCAGAGCCTTGCGAGATGCTGGCGTCCGCCATATCGTTTCGGCTGCCGACACCACGATCTCCGCCGTCGTCTCCGCCTTAGAAGAATTTTTCACGGCGGCGAAGCGCCCTCTTGCGGGAGTGAAGCGAGGATGAGTTATCCAATACACCGTCCGCGGCGTCTGCGGCGCAGCGAAGCGCTTCGGGGACTGGTGCGTGAAACGCGGCTCACATCAGCGGGCTTGATCTATCCACTCTTCGTTTGTCCGGGAACCAAAGTGCATAAGGAAGTCACCTCGATGCCGGGAGTTTTCCAGCAATCCACCGACAAAGTCGTCGAAGAATGCCGCGAAATCGAAGGCCTCGGAATCCCCGGGGTCATGCTCTTCGGATTACCCGAATTCAAGGACCCGCGCGGGACCAGCTCCACTCCCGCGACGGGCGTGGTGCAGAGCGCCATTGCAGGAATTCGAAAAGCCAATCTTAAGCTGCTCGTCCTCACGGACGTCTGTCTTTGCGAGTACACCGACCACGGTCACTGCGGGGTCATTGAAAACGGGGAAGTGGCGAACGATCCGACAATCTCCATCCTTGCGGAACAAGCGCTCTCGCATGCGCGCGCGGGCGCCGATATTGTGGCCCCCTCGGACATGATGGACGGCCGCGTGGCGGCGATTCGAAAAGCGCTCGATGAGCACAAATTCGAAAACACCGCCATCCTGTCGTACGCCGCGAAGTACTGCTCCGGATTTTACGGCCCTTTCCGCGAAGCCGCTCAATCGGCTCCGCTGTTCGGCGACCGCCGCAGCTATCAGATGGACCCGGCCAACGCCCGCGAAGCGCTCAAGGAAGTCGCGCTGGACTTGGACGAAGGCGCGGACATGGTGATGGTGAAGCCGGCGCTGCCGTATCTCGACATCATCCGTCAGGTACGTGAACGCTTCGATGTGCCGGTCGCGGCTTACAACGTAAGCGGCGAATACGCTATGGTGAAAGCGGCCGCGCAGAAAGGCTGGCTCGACGAACAGCGCGTCGTACTGGAAATTCTGACCGGCATCCAACGTGCGGGAGCCGGTATTATCCTGACCTACCATGCCAAGGATGTCGCGCGCTGGCTGAAGCCGTGATAATTTTGTTTGTAATTCCATGAGCGCAATCCACCCTACTTTGAAGCGCGAGCGGCGCCGTTCCCGTGAAATTTTCGAACGCGCGGAAAAAGTTCTCGTCGGCGGGGTGAACAGCCCCGTGCGTGCGTTTCGATCCGTCGGCGGGGAACCGCTGATCATCGAGCGCGGCAGCGGAGCCTATCTCTATGACGCTGACGGAAATGAGTTGCTCGATTATGTGTGCTCCTGGGGAGCCATGCTTCTGGGGCACGCCAATCCGGCGGTGAGCGCAGCCATCGCCGATCAGGCACAGCGGGGAACGAGTTTTGGCGTGACCACCGAGCTGGAACTGGAGCTGGCGACACTTATCACTCGCGCGATTCCGTTTATCGAGAAGATTCGCCTCGTCTCGAGTGGCACTGAAGCAACGATGAGCGCCGTGCGTCTCGCCCGCGGCGTTACAAAACGCGATTTCCTCATCAAATTTGAAGGCTGCTATCACGGTCATGCAGATAGCTTCCTTTCGCAGGCTGGTTCTGGACTGGCGACACTGGGGCTCGCGGAGTGCCCCGGCGTCCCCGAAGCTTTCGCTGCACTCACCCTGAATGCGCCTTACAACGATCTCCACGCGGCCGAACGGCTCTTCGCGGAACATAAAGACAAAATTGCCGCTGTGATTGTCGAGCCCATCGCGGCAAACATGGGCGTGGTTCTTCCGGAACAAGGTTTCCTGGCTGGTCTGCGCGACATCACGCGCAAGAACGGTGCCCTCCTGATCGTGGATGAAGTCATCACCGGATTCCGGCTGCACAATGGCGCTGCGCAACAGCTCCTTGGCATCGAAGCGGACCTTACGACTCTAGGGAAGATTATCGGAGGCGGCTTGCCCGTTGCAGCGTACGGCGGTCGCGCCGAGCTGATGAACCACGTTGCACCGCTCGGCCCCGTGTATCAGGCAGGAACGCTGGCCGGCAATCCGCTGGCGATGCGTGCTGGAATCGCGACGTTGCTGCAACTCACTGCGCCGCAGCTCTACGAGGGGATCAAGCAAAATGCAGAGCGGCTAGTGGCTGGACTGCGTCGCGCGCTCATCGAAGCGCGGATTCCCGGCCAGGTCAACGCAACCGGCTCTCTTTCCACCGTTTTCTTCGCGGGTACTCCTGTCCGTAATTACGCGGAAGCAAAGCGTTCCGATACCAAGCGATACGCGCGTTTTTTCCGGGAAATGCTCGATCGCGGCATTTTTCTGGCGCCATCGCAATTCGAAGCAGCCTTCGTTTCAGCGGCACACACGTCCGAAGATATCGATCGCACGGTGGCCGCGGCGGTTGAATCGCTGAAGACCATCGCGGCAGATGCTTCGGCATAATTCCACAAGGAGAATACGGCGAAATGCATGAGAGTGTCGAACTCCCCGAATCCCATCACGGACACGGTGACAATCCGTTTGTGCTTCCCGTTTCCGTTACCATATCGATCCTCGCTGTCCTGGTTGCGGCCGTCACGCTGCTTGGCCATCGCGCTCATACGGAAGAGCTGCTGCTGCAGTCTCAGGCCACCGATCAATGGGCTTACTACCAGGCAAAAAATATCCGTTACCACGAGATGCAAAGCATCGCCGACCTGCTCGGCGCTCTCGCCCCGCAAGACAAAGAGAAGGCCGAAGTGCTGCGCGAAAAATACGCAAAAGAAGTTGGGCGCTATGATGGAGATAAAGAAGAAATCAGTCAGAAGGCAAGAGAACTCGAAAAAGAGCGCGACCTTGTCGGCCGGCGCGCCGATCGTTTTGACGGCGGAGAAGGGCTCCTCGAGATCGGTTTGGTCATCTGCTCGATCACGCTTCTCACTAAGCGCCGTGCCTTTTGGTTCGGCGGCATGCTCATCGGGCTTGCTGGTGTTGGCCTGGCGATTACGGGCCTCCTGCACTGAGCGGATTCGGTCTCCTCGTGCCAGTCTATCAAGCGTGTGCCGGTGGTTGCGAGCCGCGCATTCGAATGACCTCCTCACTCAACTTTTCGAAACGCCGCAGTAATTCCTGGTGCCGCAGTTCATCCGCCGGAGGCTTTTTTGCTAGGAAGGAGAGTGTGCCTCCCGGCTCCAAAACACACTCCTGAACGTCGGATAGCGATGCGAAGCCCTGTTTGCGCGCGGCTGCCTCGAGTTGCGTCACGGTGATTAGCTCTTTCTTCAGCCGGCGCGTTTGCACTTTACCATCCAGGATCAAAACGTCAGCGCGTCCTTCGACCAGCTGGTCCAGCTTCCGGTGATCATAGAGAAAGCGCACGACGAGATAGTTCACAACCAGCAGCGAAGTGGCTCCAAGGATGCCGCCGCTCACGCTGTTGTCGTCGCCAATGATGGCGTTCTGCACAGTATTCGAAAGCGTCAGCAAGACCACCAGGTCGAACGGATTTAACTGCACCAGTTCCCGCTTGCCGGAAAGGCGCAGGCCGATCACAAGGAAGGCGTAAACAAAGACCGGCCGCAGAATTTTTTCCAGAATGGGTAGGCCCAGAACGAACATATCTTTCCACATGTCGTGCATTGGTTCATTGCCTCCGCACTAAGTAGTCAACCGCCCCCGAGACGCTGAGCATCAAGGGATTCTCGGATTCGACGGGAGGGTAGCATGCCGGCGACTGGGAAGAAATCATTTACCCGGGGCCGGTAGCCTGTCCTGTCGTACAGTCACATTTTCGTTACATTAAGGTACAGGACTCCCTCCCGCCGCAGAATGTCTCCGTAAAATTAGTCAGTGTGTGTAAAGCTTCCCCTAGGTCAGCAAAGTCGTTGTAGAACGAAATTTGTGTAGCGGAGGCTGCAGGATTCACCGCCGCCCGCGGTGCTCTATGCGCAGGCCGGTTTCGCACGCATCGACTCAATGGCACAACACGCCTCTTCAGAGCAAGGCACCTCACTAGGCCCGGAGCAGCTCTTAACGCTCCTGGACTCCACACGCGAACTCCATTCCATCCTCGGCGCAGACGGCACAATCCTCTTTGCAACTACCGGATTTACCCGTGCGTTGGGCCACCACGCCGAAGAGCTAATCGGGCGCCCCATCACCGCCTTTCTGCATCCCAACGAAGTAGCCCAGGCCCGCGCGCATCTCGCCGAATTAGCCGCGGCGCCCGGCACCACCGTGGTCGAGCGCTGCCGGCTCCGCGGAAAAGAGGGTTCCTGGCGCTGGTTTGAATGCACCGCGCGAAACCGGTTAAACGATGCGGCTGTCGAGGGCATCGTTGCGAGTTTTCTCGACGTAACCGATCTGCACCGAATGGAAGCGGAGCGCCAGGTAATCTCCGATGTGGTTCACGCGTTAAATCAGACAGCCAATCTGGACCAGCTGCTTCAACATATCCACAAGGCCTTGAGGAAGGTTCTTTATGCTGACAACTGCTATGTCGCGCTCCACGATCCGGCGGAAGATTCTTTCTATTTTCCCTTTTTCGTAGACCAGTTTGATACCACGCCCGCGCCGAAGAAAGTGGACCGGAGCTGCACCGCTTACGTTTTTCGCACCGGTTGCGCAATGCTGATCCCGCAAGCGGAATTTGACCGTCTCGCTGCCAAGGGCGACGTTGAGCTCGTGGGCTCTCCTTCTCCATCCTGGCTTGGTGTTCCGCTGAAGACGCCGACGGCCACGATTGGCGTTCTTGGCGTGCAGCACTACGAAAATGAAAACGCTTACGACATGCGCGATCTGGAGTTCCTCGATTCCGTTGGCGGGCACATTGCCATCGCCATTGAGCGCCGCCGCGCTGAAGACGCGCTTCGCCGCAGTGAATCAATTTTCCGTCTGCTTTTTTCGCAAAATCCTCTGCCCACCTGGGTCCTCGATCAGCAGACGCTCGGCTTTATCCAGGTCAATGAGGCCACCGTCAACCTGTACGGGTACACCGCCGAGGAATTCAAGAAGCTAAACACCTTTGACATTCTAGTGCCGGAAGAAGCGGATCGCTTGCGCGAGCATTTCCGGCATTCTCACTTGCAAGGCCGGCACGTCGGCCTTTGGAAGCACCGGAAGAAAGATGGCAGCGTCTTCGAAGTGGAGATCTGCTCGCATGAATTTGTCCATGGTGATCGCCGCGTGCAGCTCGTCGTCACGCAGGACATCAGCCAACGGCATCAGCTGGAAGAGCAGCTTCGTCAGGCGCAAAAAATGGAAGCGGTTGGGCGGCTGGCCGGAGGTGTCGCGCACGATTTCAACAATCTCCTGATGGTTATCAAGGGCCACACCGAACTGTTGCTGACTTCTCTCCCTCCCTCCGAGAACGTCATTCGAAATATCCAACAAATCGACCGTTCCGCGGATCGTGCCACTTCGCTGACGCGCCAGCTCCTCGCCTTCAGCCGCATGCAGGTGTTGCAGCCGCGTGCCATGAACCTGAACACCGTTGTGGAAGAGATGGGTAAGCTCCTCCCGCGCTTGATTGGAGAAGACATCGATCTGGTCATTCACACCGCCGCAGACCTTGGCACGATTCGCGCCGATGCCAGCCAGATGGAACAGGTCATCATGAATCTCGCCGTCAACGCGCGCGACGCCATGCCGGGCGGAGGTCGCCTGCGCATCGAGACCTCCAATGCCGAGTTGGACCACTCCTACGCGGCCACGCACCCCATTATTCAGATGGGCCGCTATGTGCTGCTCGCGGTAACCGACACGGGCACCGGAATGGACCCGGAAACTCAGGCGCACATCTTTGAGCCTTTCTTCACAACCAAGGAACAAGGCAAAGGCACGGGTCTGGGCTTGGCGACCATTTACGGTGTTGTCAAGCAGAGCGGCGGTTTCATCTGGGTTTACAGCGAGCTGGGCAAAGGAACTTCCTTCAAGATTTATCTCCCTCGCGTGGATGAGCCTGCGGAACATGGCGGCTCGCCGCGAATCTCCACCGCGGCGCCACGTGGCACAGAAACAGTCTTGCTGGCGGAAGACGAGCACGACGTGCGCGAAGTCGCTCGCGAGTTTCTGGAATCGGGCGGTTACACCGTCATTGAGGCAAACAACGGGGCCGAAGCGTTGCGTCTCGCCGCCGAGCATAAAGGCAGGATCGATCTTCTCGTTACGGACATGGTGATGCCTGGAATGACGGGACCGGAGCTTGCCGGGCGTCTACAAGAGGAGTGCTCGGGTCTTGGCGTGATTTACATGTCCGGCTACAGCGAGGACGCGGCCGCAGAAGCCGCTCAAGCGCGAACTTCGACTCGTTTGCTTACCAAGCCCTTCAGCAGGAGCGCGATTCTGAGCGCCGTGCGCGAAGTCCTCGGCCACGCCCGCGGCCACTGAGTAACTCCTTCCGATGCTTTCCCAGGTCTTCATGCAAGTTTCGGCCGTTTGCGGTGCCAGTCGGTGTGTTGCTGGTAGGTGCGCGCCGCCTGAATCACCGCGAAATCATCTCCTGCGCGCGCCACGAACTGCAATCCCACCGGGAGATTCTTCTCTGTAAAGCCGCAGGGCACCGACAGAGCAGGCAAGCCGCAAAGATTACCGATCCTGCCTAGAGGATCCGGGAAAGAGAACTCTGTTTCCAGGTTCAATTCCAGCGGAGTCGCGGCAATTGGCTGCGCAGCGGTCACCAGCACATCGAACGAGTCAAACAGTTCTGTCATCTTCTTTTGAAGAATTTCTCGTACGCGCAAAGCCTGCAGATAGTCCGCTCCGGAATACTGTTCGTGGACATACCCGGCAATTCTATCCAGCGGATCGGCTAGTTCGCCTACTCGGCCGGAACGGATGAGCGGACGAAACGCGGCTGCGCCCTCCACCGCGATAATGATAATTCCTGCATCTACAAACGGCCCTTCCGGAAGCATTGCGTTTTTCACGCTCCCAAAATACTTGCGCAGGATTTTTTGTGCGGCTTCGACTGCTTTCGCAATACTCGGATCCAGGTTCTTCCACGCATTAGTTACCCAGCCAATTTTCAGCCGCCGGGTTTTCAGCTCCATCGACGGCGAATAGGTGAATGCACCTTTGTCGATCGGGAGCGTGCTGCGATCCCTGAAATCGTGGCCCGCAATCGCTGCGAAGACCCTCGCGCAATCATCCGCTGTTCTGGCCAGCGGGCCGATCTTGTCCATCGAATACGAGAGCGTCATCGCTCCATAGCGGCTGACGCGTCCGTAAGTTGGCCGCAGCCCGCTTACCCCGCAAAAAGCTGCGGGACAGATGATCGATCTCCTCGTCTCTGTCCCGATAGCGAAGGGCGCAAGCCCCGCCGCGACAATCGCGCCTGAACCCGAGGAAGAACCGCCAGTCCAACACGTCGTGTCCCAGGGATTCTTGGCCGCGCCCTGCAGCGAGGCGGAAGCGAACCGGTAGCCCATCCCTCCCGCAAGTTCAATCATTGACGCTTTTCCGAGCATTACTGCACCGACCCGGTTCAGGTGCTCGATCACCGCGGCGTCGTAGTCGAAGACTTGGTTCGCATAAATCTTCGCGCCCCAGGTTGTTGGCAGTCCTTTTACCGCCAGCAAATCTTTGGCCGCGTAGGGAATTCCGTGGAGCGGGCCGCGGTAATGGCCGCGGTGAATCTCTTTTTCGGCGGCGCGTGCCTGTTCCAGCGCAATCTCTGGCGTCAAATGCGCATAGGCGCTGAAACGAGGCCCCAGCTTTTCGCTTCGTTCCAGAAAGTGCTGCGTCACCTCGACGGGTGAGAGCTTTTTCGTCTCGATACGCTTGGCCAGTTCGCTGACGGGCAAGAAGGAGATGTCTTCGATGGGCATCGTGGAATCCCCTTAATTCTTCTTTCCCGGAGCCGCGGGCTTGGCGGCGGGCAGGGTAGTCGGCTTCCTCTCGCGTTCTACGAGCGGCTTCAAGTACAGAGCTGGTCCATCTCCATCCTCGATCGCGTAAACACGCAAGCGGTCGAGCGACGGTTGAGCCAGCGCGCACAACCTGCGGATCTCCGTTTTCTGTTCTTCCGAGAAACGGCTGCCGTACTGGCTCAGTATCGCCTGGATGCGCGCTGCAACCTCCGCCTGACCCTCGGGCGAGAGTTTGGGCATATCGGGAACCTGCCGTGACTCTGGCGATGCTTCGGCGGACTCGGCGGTGAGCGCCTTAACCGGCGCGAGAGAAGCAGCCGAAGCCATGGCTGCGCGTCGCGCGAACTCGCGTCGTGAAATGCCAGAGCTCTTCTTTTCGTCCATGTTTGTCTCTCCGCAGGCAAAATCCGATTCCCCGCGCTGCAAAGGGAGGCTACTGAATCCCCATTCCAGCGTCAACAGAGCCGGAACAGGCGTGACCTGAATAAGATACGGGAGAGCGTACTGGCGACTTACGATTCCATTTCCGTCAGGGTTTTTATCTGAAGTTCCAGCGCTTGATTGTACTGGCGCTCGATCTGCAGCTCGGTTTGCAGTTTCTTAATCAGAAGTTCGAGATGCGCAATTTCCGCACGGAGTTTGAGACTATCAGGGGTTGGACGTACCTGTGCACCAGGCTGAGCATTCTGCTGAGGAGCTGAGGGTGCCGCAGACCGCGCTATGAACGCTTCCGCAAGCGCGCGGGGCCAGACGGACTCTGAAGGTCTCTGTTCTCCGGCAAGGGGTGGCGCCGCCTGGACAGTGGGTGTCGGGGGCACTGGAGCCGGGGCAAACAGGCTGTTCAGAGCTCGGGAAGCCGCGGGGCTCTCCGCATATGTTGCGCTGGCCGCGACCTTTGGTTGTAGCAGGCTCTTCACCCGCCCGATTAATTCCTGCGGTTGAAATGGCTTGCGGATCAGTTCATCGGCCTGCACGGAGACGGCTTTGTCGGCCACGCTTTTGTTTACTACGCCGGACATCAGAATTACGGGAGTAGCGCTGAACTGCGGATTCTGTTTGATCTGGCTGCAGACCGAATAACCGTCCTGGTCCGGCATGATCACGTCGGTGATTACCGCATCGGGCGGGTTCTGCTCGAACTGTGCGAGCGCGGACGCTGCATCGGCGCAAGTGACCACGTTGATGTTCTCCCGGCGAAACGCAATCTTGATGACTTCGCGCATCGTCGCGCTATCGTCGATAAAATACACCGTGGGCGTGCGCTTCGGCGCGGCTTCACCGAGCGGTGGAATAACCATTGCGTCGCTCATAACGCTTCCTTGTCCGCCGTGTCATGCACGCTTTCGTCATACTCGCGCATGGCATCGAGCAAAAGGTCTGTCGTCGAACGCAGTACCGTGCGCTGCGTCGACGCGCTCCCGTAAACAAATTTGTAGCCCCCGGAGCCGCCTTGCACGCAGCTCTTCAGGATATGGATCACCGCCTCGTCGCCGAAAAGATTGCCGCATTCGGCGTGTGTTATCTCACCGGCATCGAAGAAAAGCACCGCGTCGGTTTCGCCGGCATTGATGTGCAGTGCGCCCGTCTGGTGCGCGTGTCCGAGCATCTGCATCACACCGGGCAGGTCGTGGTGCGTTAAGCTGCCGCTGAGGCTCGTGTCTGCCTGCGCCAGCATCTGCGTCGGCTGAAAGCCATCGGCTTTGCTCACGATAATGTTCTTTATGTGCGTGGCGATCACCGCGGGCGGGCGTCCTCGGTCGATGTAATCGTCGCAGCCCGCCTGAAAAGCTGCCATCAAGGCGCGTTGGCTGCCATCGCCCAGCGCGATGACCGGCAGCAAAGCGCTTTTTTGATCGGCGTGGATGATCTTGGCAACTTCCAGAGCGCCCATCTCGCGCATATTCGTCGCGCACAGGATCGCCGTGGGCATGTCGTATTCGAGCGTTGTTAGCGCGTATGCCGGCTGCGTGCTGGTGGTTACTTCGAAGCCCTCCCGCTTCAGCGCGTCGCTCAGCCGCTTCGAAAAATAAACGTTGCTGTCGATCAGCAGGAGCTTCGCTGGACGGCCCGCGATCATCATGGCCGCGCCTCCTGGGCCGCAAGCGTTGAGGCCCGTGCCGCCATCTCGGAGGGGCCCGGAGTCAGTGCGTTCAGATTGAGAACTTCGATGACGTCGCCCGCATGCGAGAGCCAGCCCGCCACATGCGGCAAGTCTTCGGCGCTTGCGGGGGACATTTCTGTGGTGATCAATTCGCATTCTCCAGTCACCGGCAGCGCCACCCACTCGGCCTGCGCTCCGTAGCGCCGCAAGGCAATCAGATACAGCCGCCGCGACTTCAGGCTTTGTCGGAGGAGACGTTCCCCCACATCGCATACGGGTACAATCCGGCCCCGCCGCAGAATCACGCCCTCAATTTCCGGGGTGTGATGAGGAAACCGGAAAATGCGGCTCGGGGCGACCAGCTCCACGATCTGTCTCGCGGCGAGTGCAAATCGTCGTTCGCCCAGCCGCAGCAGGACGAACGACTGTGCCTCGGATTCGACCGGCAAGCTCATTGGGCCCGTTCCGCTTCTTCGTTGGTTCCGGCTTCTGGTGCCTTGTCCGGCAGCAACGGCGCGTCCAGCAAAGCCATTTCTTCGGGAGTCAGAAACCCCTCGGGCTCCACGACCGGCACGACGCTTTGATCCAGCGTCGTCAGGCCGCGATACCATTGCCGTTCTTCGTGGCAAAACGCTTTCGGCAGCGCTTGCAGCCGGGTCATCGTGGTCATTTTCTCAATCCCATCGATTAGCAGCGCCGTTCGCGTATGCCGCAACACGAAAACAAGTGTCGCAGGCGTGGCCGGCAGCCCAAAATGCATCGCTCCGTTGATAACGTAGACGGTGTCCCCCCCGCGCCGGACGACGTGCCGCACTTTGCGCAGCCCTGGTTGCGAAAGTTCCGCCGTTGATCCCCCAAGGCTGTTGGCGCTGCGCACTTCCTGCACGGAAGCGGAAGAGATGGCGAAAAGCTGCCCGCCAACTCGAAACAGGATGATTTGTTCGGTGCGCGCCGCGCCTTGCTTTGCCGGTGGTGCGGGCCGCATTACCGCACTCCCACTGGTGCCACACGGCACAGGCTGAGCACACGCTTCTCTAGCGCTGGATAGATGTCGTCGATTCCGAGAACTTGCTCGACGGCGCCGGTCTTAATAGCTTCTGCGGGCATGCCAAAGATCACAGAAGTTGCTTCGTCCTGCGCCAGCACCAAACCACCTGCTGCTTTGATCGCTTTCGATCCGTTAGCGCCATCACTGCCCATGCCGGTAAGCACCACTCCGATGCTCATGGGACCCGCAAACGCCGCCACCGATTCCATCGTCACGTCCATATTCGGCAGGTAACCGCTGATTCGTCCGGAGCTGCCGTCGAGCTCAACCCGGCCCGAAGCCGTAACCCGCAAATGCTGTGCGCCGGGGCAGATGTAAAGTGTCCCCGGTACCAGCGTTTCGTTGGCCTCTGCTTCCTTCACGCGAATACTCGTGAACTCAGCGAGCTGTACGGCGTACTGACTGGTGAATGCTGCTGGCATGTGCTGCACGAGAATCACCGCGGCAGGAAAATCGCGCGTGAACCCGGGTGCCAGGCGCATGACGGTTGCTGGACCACCGGTGGATGCGGCTAGCACAACGACCGGAAATTTCTGATCGTGTGGCGCCGCTTGCGCGGCGCGCATCGCCGCCGGCGCAGGCGCCGGACGGGGCTTGGCGTCCGTGGCTTGCAAAGTGGATGCCAGCCTGGAAGCCGTGCGTACTACACGCACCTTGGCCGCCATACGCACTTTGCGCAGCAGTTCTTCTTTGACGCTTTGCATGTCGAGATCGATGCCGCTCGAAGGCTTGCCTACAAACTCGATCGCGCCAAGCTCCAGCGCTCTTAGCGTGCTCGCCGCTCCTTCCTTTGATTCCGAACTGACCACCACGATCGGTTTCGGATTTGTGGTCATGATCTGCGCTGTTGCCTGCAGGCCGTCCATATGCGGCATGTTGATGTCCATGGTGATGACATCCGGCTTCAAGGATTCCGCCATTGTGACGGCTTCGCGTCCGTCCTTCGCGTGGCCCACCACTTGTAATTGGTCATCGGCGTTGAAAATCGTTTCCAGCACTTTGCACATGAACGCCGAGTCATCCACGATGAGCACGCGAAATTTCTTGTTGCCGCTGGTCACCATCGTTCTTTCACGCCACCGGAGCGACCGGGCGCGCCGCCTCCGTTCCCATAAGTTGTTCCACCGCTGCAATCAGCTGATCTTCCTGCACCGGCTTGGTGAGGAAAGCTGCCGCGCCTTCCTTTATCGCGCGATCGCGGTGTTTCGCTCCTGCGCGCGACGTCACCACCATCACCGGAATACGTCGCGTCGCCGGGCTCTGCCGCAATTGTGCCATCAGTTCATAACCCGTCATGCGCGGCATCTCCAGGTCCGTGATGACCAGGTGACACCCGTGTTGCGACACGAGTTCCGCCGCGTCCAGCCCGTCCCCGGCCAGCATCACTCGGTAGCCGTTTTTTTCCAGCAGGCGGCCGACAAACTTGCGCACGCTGATCGAATCGTCGGCCACAACAATGACGCGCTCCTGCTGCACACGGTCGATCGCGTCCACAGGGATCGTGCCCTTCGCCACCGCCGCTGAACCCGGCGCAAACACGCGTGCCGCGCTGGCGCTGGCCTGAAGAGCACGCCGCTCATTCGGCTCGGTCGCGACCATGCGGTTCAAATCAATCAGCAAAATCAAGCTGCCATCGGGAGCGATCGTTGTGCCTGGGAAAAGCTTTACCCGCCGCAGGTATTCACCCAGGTTCTTGATGACGATTTCATCTTTACCAATGACTTCTTCCACCACCAGGCCGATCTGCCGGTTGCCGACGTTCGCCACCACCATGCGGAAATAACCATTGACGGGTTCGAGCGGAGGCAGGCCAAGGTAGGTATCCAGACGCACGACTTCCGTGACCACGTCGCGTACCTTCGTCATCAGCTTTCCACCGATATCCTCGATTTCATCGGCCCGCAAGCGGCGGATTTCTTCGACGACCGCGAGCGGCAGAGCATAGCTGGAGGCCCCACAGCGCACGAACAACGCGGGCGAGATGATTAGTGTCAACGGCACCTTCAGCGTGAACTTGGTGCCTTCGCCGGTTTTGCTTTGAATCTCAATTTCACCGTTCAGCGTATTCAAATTCGCCCGAACGACGTCCAGTCCTACGCCGCGCCCGGCCAACTCGGTTTTCACCGGCGCCGTTGAGAAGCCCGGATGAAACAGCATCTCGCGGAGATCGTGTCCCGTGAGCCGGTCCGCCGTCTCCGGCGAAACGAGGCTGCGTTCGATCGCGCTTTGCTTTACGCGCTCGTAGTCGATGCCGCGCCCGTCATCTTCGACTTCAATGTAAATGTGATTGCCGCGATGGTACGCGCGCAGGGATACCTTGCCCGTTTCCGGTTTTCCCGCCCTTATTCGGTCTTCCGAACGTTCGATCCCGTGTGCCACCGAGTTGCGAACCAGGTGTACCAGGGGGTCTGAAATTTGCTGAATAATATTGTTGTCCAGCTCGGTCTCGCTTCCCGACAGTTTGAGCTCGACATTCTTGCCGGCGGATTTCGCCGCATCGCGCACGGCGCGGGTCAATCGGGAATAGAGCGTGCCAATCGGCACCATGCGCGCCGCGGTAAATTCATCCTGGAGGTGATGCGCCAGTTTCGTGAATTCGTCGATGTCGCCTTCGACCCGTCCGATGAATCCTTCGAGCTGGGAAAGAACCTCATTCACGTCTGCAGAAATTTCCGTCATCGACCGCGAAAGGATGCTGAAGTCATCATAGCGGTCCATTTCCAGTTCGCTGAAGTCGGATAGGAACGACGTATCGCCGGCGGCTGCGCTCGTGAGCATCTGCTTCGTCTGTGGCCTGTTCCATGGATCCGTCAATCGGGACGAGCTGATCCGGTTGAACTCGTACTTCTCTTGAAATTCTCCAACCTTGCCCTGCAAGCGCTCTTTGGAAAAGCTCAGTGTCTCCACCAGCTTTTCGAGCTCCGCCACGCGGCCCACCATCCGCGTGCGGTTGATAACCAACTCTCCGACCGTGTTCATCATCCGGTCCAGCCGTTCCAGCGCAATGCGTACTGATTTCGCATTGGAGCTTGCGGCGCCGGCTTGTTTCGCTGCTGCGCGTGCTGGCGCTTGTTTCTGGGAAGCGCCCTCGCCCTCTCCTTCTGCCGCGGCTTCTGCACCACTCGTTGCTTCCGCCAGAGCTTCCGCTTCTTCCGGCTCCATCGGCGCGAATTCAGCGATGCGTCCCAGTAGGGAATCCACAACCGTGCGCATTTCCGCGTCATCGGCCCATTGCCGGTGCAGCGTCTTCTTCAGTACGTCGACGGACTCCAGGCACAAGTCAACCACTGCCGGTGACGGTTCAATCTCCCCATCGCGCAATCGGCCAATCAAGTCTTCCACGCGGTGGGCAATTGCGCCCAAGCGCCTCAACCCCACCTGCGCGGCAGATCCCTTCACTGTGTGAATGGCGCGGAACAGCTTGTTAATCTCCTCAGGGTTATTATTCCCCTCGAGAGAGATCAGGCAATCGCTGACGATCTGCAGATGCTCTTCAGCTTCCGGTTGGAAGAATCCCAGAATCTCGTCCGGTACTTCGTCGTCCCCAGGCAAAGCATCGAAATAAGATCCCGTCGCGCCTGCCACGGAAGTTTCTTCCTCCGGAAACCTGGTCGGCAAGGCCGGCGCTTGAGGCTGCAAGTAATTAAGGGGTGGCGGTTCGGTTGGAAACGCAAAGCGGTAGCGCTCTTTGAACGCCGCGATGTCTTCGATATTTTCGCTGCCCGTGTCGCTGATCTCGAGTAGATCCGTTTCCAGCACCGAAATTCCGTCGGAAAGAAACTCGGTGAGCGGCCCGTGCAGATCATTGCCGAGCGTCGCGTTCAGCGCATATTGGAAAACGTGCGCCAGTTTGCCCGCGACTTCCGAAAAGCGCGGAAAACCATAGCTCGCTGAAGTTCCGCTCAGCGTGTGCGCCGCAATGTACAGCCGCTCGAGATCTTCGCGGCGAGGCTCGACATCCTGAAGCACGCTGACGTATTCCCGCAGATACTGCAGGTGTTCCGCCGCTTCCTGGAGGAACGTCTCGACGGCTTCGCGGTCCGGCGTGCTCACGCGCGTCCCTCCGTCACGAGTTCCGGCTTTTGCAGTTCTTCGGCGGTCGGTTTGCGGTAAAGAATGCAATCGTTCAGCACGATGGCTTGAAACTTTACCGGCATCTTCGAAATCGATTCGGAATGTCCCAGAAAAAGATATCCGCCGGGCTCCAGAGTGTCGTAGAAGCGCTGTACCAGTATGCGCCGGCCTTCTTCTGAAAAGTAAATCAGCACGTTCATGCAGAAGATCAGATCCATCCGCCCGACGTACACGGCGGATGCCAAATTCATCTGCGCAAAAGTCACCATCTTGCGCAAGCGGGGTTTTACCTGGTATCCATCCTCCACCTGCGTAAAATGCGCGGCGAACTGAGCCTCTTTCACGCTCGCAACGCTCCGGCCTGCATAAATTCCGCGTTCCGCCTGTTTCAGCGCCTGCCGCCCGACGTCGGTCGCCAGGATCTCGACGTTCCATGCATCCCCAAAGTTCAGTGCATCGGCGATGGTAATCGCGATCGAGTAAGGCTCCTCGCCCGTCGAGCAGCCCGCGCTCCAAATGCGAAGCGTCCGCGGATTTTTCCAGAACTTCTTCACATGCAACTCGGGGAGCACGCGCTTTTCAAACGTCTCGTACACCGCGGGGTAACGGAAAAATGATGTCTCCTGCGTCAGCAGGCGCTCGAGGAGCGCTTCGTACTCCACGTTCGACTTCCCGATTGCGCGCAGTAGATCCGTGCCGCGTGCCAGCCCCTTGGCCTGCAAGTGTTCGCGTACACGTGTGGAGAAGAACCGCTCCCGCGATTCATCAAAGTGAATTCCCGTCCGCTCTTCGATCAGCATGCGGATCTCGCTCAATTCATGTTCGCTCAGATCGGCCGCCGGGCCCTGGCGTTCGCTCATCTTCATCACGTTTCGGCTCCGACTTTTCTCCGGAGCAGGGAATTACAGCCTAACGATGAGCGCCAACCGGGACGGGCCGCTCGGATTCTTCAACACCGCCGGAGGTGGACTTCGACGGTGAGCGGAATTGTGCCAGCGCTTCGTTCAGCTGGTCCGAAAGCTTTACCAGCTGACTAACCGTCGCCACCGTGCCGCGCGTGCCTTGTGAAGTCTGGCGCGTAATGTTGGAGATGATTTGCATTGCGTGCGCAACGCCTTCCGTGCCGCGTACCTGTTGTTTGGAAGCCAGTGAGATTTCTTGCACCAGCTCCGCTGACTGGCGAACCACGCTCGAAATGGCGTCCAGCGCGCGGCCCGCCTGATCCGCCAGCGTTGCGCCGCCTTCCACTTCCTTCGTACCTTCCTCCATGACCACCACGGCTTCGTTCGTCTCAGCCTGGATGGCCTTGATGAGGGCCGCGATGTCCTTCGTGGCGCTGCGGCTGTGTTCGGCGAGCTTGCGGACTTCGTCGGCTACGACTGCGAAACCCCGGCCCGCTTCCCCCGCCCGCGCCGCCTCGATGGCAGCGTTCAACGCCAACAGGTTGGTCTGCTCCGTGATATCGTTAATCACGTTGATGATTTCCGAGATTTCCAGCGACCGGTCGCCCAGCGACTTGATCTTCTTCGCCGTGGCCTGCACGGATGCGCGGATGCGCTGCATGCCTTCAAGCGTATCGCGCACAGCTCGGTTGCCCTGTTCCGCGGCGTCCAGCGCGCGGCGTGCCGCTTCGGCGCTCGCTTCGGCGTTGTTGGATACCTGTTTCATCGAAACCGTCAGCTCCTCGACGGCGCTCGAAGTATTCGTGATTTCCTGGTCCTGTTGTGTCGCGCCGGCCTGCATCTCGTCGGCGGCCACCAGGATGTTGTTCGAGCACGCCGTCACTTCCATCGCCGCTTTCCGTACGCGCTCCAGAACTTTCATGAAATTGTCCAGCATGTAATTGATGGAGTCTGCGACATTGCCCAGCGCGTCGTTGGTGACTTTTCCGCGCAGCGTCAAATCACCGCGTGCCACCTGGTTGATGATCGTTAGCAGCTCCGTGATGCTCCGCTGCAGCAAATCGCTGGCTTCCTGATTGCTCGTGGCTTTCGATACCTTCGCGACGGCGCGGTTGAGGTTTTCAGCGATGTAGCCAAGCTCGTCGTTGGTGTGCACTTCGGCGCGCGCTCGCGAATCGCCCGCGGCCAGCCGTTCGGAGAATTCCGCGAGCTCCTGCACTGGCGAGAGTATGGCGCTCCCCAGTCGCCAGGCGAGGATGACGGCCATGCCCAGCGCGAGCACCAAGGCGAAGATCGCCGCGCTACTCGCTCCGCTCGGCAGCGAGCCGAAGTCGAAGAGCGACGCGCCGCCGGACTGTCGCCCGGCGCTATACGCCAGTCCCAGCACGGCGAAGAGCACCGCCCCGTTCGCCAGGACCAGCATCCAAATTGTCGAACTCAATCGCGATTTCATGCCTGCCTCCAAATCTCTTCCCCGGAGCCTCTGCCTGCCGGCCTCAGGTTCTCCGCGAATCTCAAATACTGGGCCCCGGAAACACTTCGAGCAATCTCCGCAAATCGATGATCAATGCCAGCCGGTCGTCGTGCCGCAGCATCCCGATGCAGTGCGGCACATTTTCCGGCGCTTGCTCGAGCAAGTCTTCGGTATTCACCGAATAAGTGCCAATCACTTCATCGGCGGCGATTCCTAGCCGCAAATCTTCGTGATGGCTTTCGCTCCGCTGCGCCGCAACGACCACATGCTTTGGCAGCAGACCGGGTCTGCGCCCTTCGGTCATGGCGATGTCGATCAGCGGCACGATCGAGCCGCGCAAATTGAAAATTCCGACCAGGTACGCCGGACCGAGCGGCAGCTTCGTCACTAGCGGCCAGTCAAGCACTTCCTCTACATCCAGCACCGGCAAACAGAATCGTTCTCGTCCGCTGCGGAATACGCAGTATTGCGACTCGGGGGGCCGTTCTTCGATCGGACCCAGCGCTTCGAGCAGCTCGCCCGTGTCGGCGTCCGCTGGCAGTGGCGTCAGATGGAATTCTTCGTTCATCACTTCAGTTCTCTCGTTCAAACCTCTAGGCAAATCGGCGCACAGCGCGCAGCAAGTCTTCCCGCGTGAACGGCTTCGTGACGTACCCGTCCGCTCCTTGTTGTTCGCCCCAGAACTTGTCGCTCGCCGTGTCCTTCGACGTCACCATAATCACCGGAATCGTTCTGAACTGCGTGCTGTTTTTCAGGTCCCGGCACACTTGGAATCCGTTACGCTCCGGCATCACCACGTCCAGCAGGATCACCGTCGGCCGGACGGTGTTAATCGTCTCTTCAACGAGTCTCGGGTCGCTCAGCCCCACGGGGCAATAGCCCTCGCGTTCCAGCAAGCCCTGGATCAGCTTCACCTGCGCTGGCGAATCATCCACTATCAATATTTTTTTCAACTCAGCCATGCTCACTCCATGGTTCTCCACGGACCAGAGGTGCACGTCAGCAGCCACCCTCAGGCTTTGCTGGCTCTTTTGCTCCATTGGTTCAACTTGCAGAATGAAAAGGAGTTACAGTGGAGCAGGAGCGGCTTATCGACGCGGCAGGGAGGGTGCCGGAGTCCCCTCCGTCTCAGCTTGAGAACTATTCTCAGCCTCCCTCATCTCGCTTGCCAGCGTTGAGAATCGTTGGATTATTTCATTGATGCGAAGCGCCATGCTGTGAATCGTCTTGATCTGCGCCAGGGACTGCGCAGACAGTTGCCCCGGCTCGAGCAGTAAGAGTTCGGCATTTCCCAGCATCGAAGTCAGCGCATTGTTCACGCTGTGCTTCATGTCCATCATGTAGCGCCCCAGCGTGGCGTAGTGCTCGTTCTCTGACGCGTTTCGTTCTGCCTGTTTCGCCTGCCGCAATGCTTCGGCACGGCGCAGCGATTCCCCCGCAACGAGGAGGAGTGTTTGCGCCCAATCCTCGCGCAAAGGCACATGGACCAGTCTCGGATATCTCGCGCGCAACTGCCCCAGCTCCCGCGAATCCGCTGGCGCGCAAAGAATCACGGCGGCAGCAGGATCCAGGCTTCTCAGCAGGCCGGAAAGTTTTCCCTCGCGCAACGGCCCCAGCACCACGAGATCGTGCGGCGGGGAATCCTGCTCTTTCATCAGCTCGCTGCTCAGCACGGTGATGCCGGGGGGATTCCGTTCCGCTTGCCAGCACGCTGTCAGCAGCCGGGCAAAATCTGTTTCATCCGTCAGAATCAATACGTTTGCGTTTCGCAAAGATGAGCCGCTCCCACGGATGTTCGCCCGGACACGCCGGTGGTCTGACTATTTCTTAGAGTTTTTCTGCTTCATCCAGCGCCGAGAGCAATCGCTTCGTGCTGATGCCCAAATTGACTGCTGCTTCCGTATCCTTCGCCTGTTTCGCCACGTCCACGCGTTCCTGCAAGCGCGATACTTCCACTCGCGCCACCGGCAACGCTTTTTCCAGTGACGTCGCGTTTCCCGTCTCCTTGGCGGACTCTACGGCTGCCGTGACCAGGGCTCGCGCAACAACCGCTCGCCTCAAGTCTTCCGCAGCCGGGCCGTCCTCGCTCACGAACGCCGTCACTTCCCAGGAAGACATCAGGATGCGCGCGTTGCCCACGCGTATCGTCGTCATCGAGCGGCCCCTCGTCGGCGGTGCGGCGATGAGTTGTTCCCAGATTTGCTCCATGCACGATTCGAAATCCAGCGCTGCGGGGGGTCCGGCCTTGGACCCCGCCTCCAGCGCGGCTTTTTCGTTCCCGTGCGCTTCCTTTGCCGGAGGCGCAATTTCGCTCGCGGCATTTTTTATCAGCGCGGCGCTCCGAAGACCGCCTGAGGCCCCCAGCACGGAAATACTTTCTGTGGTTTTCCCCGTTGCCTTTTCCAGTGCGCGTTCTACGTCGGTGCGCAGCCCCAGCAGTTTTTCGAACGCCTGATTGACGGAGCGCTCCGTATATTCTTGCTGAAACGGCTGTTTCCACTCGTCCGCAACTTCCCGAATCTTGGCAAGAGGCTCTGCCGAGGAAAGGCCGTAATGATGACAATCGATGCTCCGCGCGCTGGCGTTTTCGAGCTGCGTGAGTCCTGATCGTATGGCGATTAAATCCGCGTGCATTAGCTCGATGAGCGTGCGCCGCAAAAGAAAATTGAAGCGGATAAACGAGACCAGCGCGGCCGCATCGTAGAACTTTCCTCCGGCGGACTCCTTCACTTTGCGGCCCTGCTCGATGAAATCCGTTTTCAGTATTTCGCGTAAGCTGCGGAAACCCCGCAACGCTTCGATCATTTTTTCCAGCGGCTCGCACCACGCCAGTGGAGCCGCGTCGGCTTCGCCCAGCACCGGCTTCATGACTTGCGCGACGTCCGCGGGCATGATCTGTTTGTGATAAATCTTTGCGGGCGCGCACAGCGCGAAGTATTGCACCAGCAGGAAGTCAATTTTGTTCCGGTCGAAAGTCGTCTTGGCAGGCTTGCGGAGATGCCGCTGGATCAGCGCCCGCAACCCGCTCTCGTTCGCGTTCAGCGTGGTCATTTGCAGCAGGTGGCGCAGTTGATGCACCATCACCTTCTGGTCCAGCCCGTCCAGCCAGACGCGCACCTGAGAGAAGAGTTCCAGTGAGGGTTTTTCCGGCAGAATTCGCTTGTCCTGCGCGAAGGGAATCTCCGACTCGATCTGTTTCGCCAGTGCCAGGTAGATCGGGAAGACCGAGCGAGTTTCGTCCCACTGCGCTTGGCGCGAGTTCTCGGACAGCTCTGGGGCTGGGATATTCAGCGGTGGATTGGTCTTGTTCACGGCTCCATCACCCAATCGCAGTGGCCTTGTAAGAATCGGACGGCCACCGCTTTGCGCCCTTCGTGATATTGCACCGCTACCACAGCGGCCTCCGTCGCGCCGCCTGTTCCGTTCCGTTCGATCCGCACGCGGTCGTCGAATTCCAGCGGCAGGGTCGAAAGGAAAATGGCGTGTTGCCAAGCGCCAAATTCAACTACCGTGGCCTCCCGCAAGCGAGCGCTTCCGGCACGCAGTGCGGTCACCTGCACCGGGATGCGAACGGGCTTGGCGCTTGCGAAAAAGCGCGCCAATTGCTCTGCGCAGCTCAGTTCGCCTGCCGTGAGTGTCGCCCCGCCGGAACGTTTCACATCGCCTCTCGTCGTGTTGGCGTTAAAGATTTGTGTTCCCTGCTGCGGGAAGACACACCCGGCGCTGCAGAGGGCACAAATTCCCAGCTGGCAAGATGCACGCAGCACGCCAAATAATCGGAAAAGGGAAACTGCTTGAAGGTATAGAAACCGCGAGGGTTAGTATTTTCCTGCCGCGTCTGTCCGGCTCAACTGTCTCACGCTGAAACGCCTGTGTCTCATCCTCCGAGTCGTCTTTCGCTTTCAGGTGTGTCCGCCGGTGAGACGCATTCTACTTACTGGCCTGCCGCTTGGGGTATCACCTCGCCGCCACCTGAGCTCGACTTAATGGCGATATTGTACCTCTTCAACTTGCGATACAACGTTGCCCGGCTGATTCCCAGCATCTTTCCGGCGAGGGCTTTGTCGCCGTTCGCCTGCTCGAAGACCCGCAGAATCGTCATCCTTTCCATCTCGGCGAGCGCCGTGGTTGATAGGGAGGCCGCATCCTGAGGTGTCATTGCCGCGGTCGCGGGCTGTTCGCTCCGGATGGCTGGCGGCAAATCAATGACATCGATAACCTTGCGATCGCCCAGCGTGATGGCGCGGGCGATGCAATTCTCCAGTTCGCGGACGTTTCCTGGCCAATCGTAGTGCAGCAGGCTTTTCATCGCCGCGGCCGTCACTTGCAGGCTTGTTCCCGAGGCATACCGGTCGAGGAAATGGTGCACTAGCATCGGGACATCGGACCTGCGCTCGCGGAGGGCCGGCAGATGCACGGTGACCACGTTCAGGCGAAAATAAAGATCTTTGCGAAATGTCCCCCCGCGGTAGGCCTCTTCCAGGTCGCGGTTGGTCGCCGCGATCACGCGCACGTCCACGCTTACTTTCTCATTGCTGCCGACCGGCCGCACTTCCTTCTCTTGCAGAACCCGCAAGAGTTTCGCTTGCATTTCGAGCGGAAGCTCACCGATTTCATCTAGAAAAATCGTCCCGCCGTTGGCAGCCTGGAAAAGCCCCGTCTTGGATTTCATGGCCCCGGTAAACGCTCCCTTTTCGTACCCGAAGAGTTCGCTTTCCATGAGCGTGGGAACCAGCGAGCCGCAATCCACCGCCAAGAAAGGTGTCTGCGCCATTGCGCCCCGAAAGTGGATTGCCCGCGCCACCAGCTCTTTTCCCGTTCCGCTCTCGCCTGTGATGAGCACCGGTGTGCGCGTGTCCTTCAGCCGCGAGATCATCCGCAAGACGTCTTGAATGTTTGCGGAAGTTCCGATAATTCCATCGAGATTTTCTTCCGTGCTCACCCGCTCGCGAAGGAACGCGTTTTCCGTAACCAGCCTGACCTTCTCCGCCATCCGCTGCAGCATCGTTTTCATTTTTTCTACGCGGAAGGGTTTTTCGATGTAGTCATAGGCTCCCAGTTTCATTGCGTCTACGGCCGATTCGATCGAGCCGTGCCCCGTCATGATAGCCACTTCGGTTCGTGGGAGAAGCACTTTGCTTTGACGTAGAAACTCGACTCCAGACAGGTTGGGTAATTTCAGGTCGGTCAGAATCAGGTCCGGTGCTGCGGTATCCAGTTGCTGAAGCGCGGCTTCCGCGCTCTCCGCATCGGAACACGTGAATCCCAATGAATTTCCGATTGTTACGCACAACTTGCGGATGCTCTGCTCGTCATCCACCACCAATAACCGGATTTTCAAGTCATCACTCATGGTCTTCCGAATGTTTTCTCCACGATGGACATCAATTGCTTGACGCGAAATGGTTTCTCAATGCACGGCGTCCCGCTTTGCGCCAGCAGGGCTTGTGTTTCGCTGTTCGCCGTATCTCCGCTGATCAGAATGATTCTCGTCCGCAGCTCGGGCCGGTTTTTTTGGATCCACGCGTGCACTTCCGCCCCGTTGACCGCGCCCGGCATTCGAATATCGGAAATCACACCAGCGTAACGCCCGGCGGCCAGCCGTTCAAGACCCTCCGCGCCGGACGAGGCGAACTCCACGGCGTATCCCTTTCGTTCCAGCGCGGCCCGCAAAAACGCCGTGACCGAAGGTTCGTCTTCGATCAGCAGGATTGGACTTGCAGGCGCCGATGCAGGTTGCGGGCTCATCGACCCACCTCTTTCGCTGCGGCAACGGATGTTTCTGTCGCCACGGGGATGCGCACCACGAACGTGCTGCCCCCGGTTGCACCGTTGTTCCAGCACTGAATCTCGCCCCCATGCGCGCGCACGATGCCGTAGCAAATGCTGAGTCCGAGGCCCGTGCCCTTGCCTGCTTGCTTGGTAGTGTAGAAAGGATCGAATATTCGCTGCGGATCGGCGATGCCTGTGCCGTTGTCCGTCACCGCAATTTCAATCGACTCTCCCCGCCGCGCCGTGCGGATGGAAATCCTGCCGCGCTGCCCTGTTTCCTGCACCGCATCGTAGGCGTTGTTGAGAATATTTAGGAACACTTGCTGGAGCTGTTGCGCGTCTCCCAGCGCCGGTGTCAGGCTTTCATCGAATTCTTCCACGACCTCAACACCGTGGCTGGCGAAATCGTAGCTGCGCAGCTTGATGGTCTGCCGCAGAAGTGTGTTCACTTGAACAAGCTCGCGTTGCACGGGACGCTGCCGCGCGAAACTCAATAAGTCCTGCACGATCACCTTGGTCCGCTGCGTCTCTTGCAAAATAATCTGCAGGTCTTCCCGCGCCGAGGTCGGAACCTCTGGATTTTCAAGCAATAGATCCGTGAATCCCAGAATCGCCGCCAGCGGATTGTTCACTTCATGGGCCACGCCCGATACCAGTCGTCCGATCGTCGCCATTTTTTCGGAGTGCGCCAGCTTCGCCTGCAGCAGCGCCGCATCCGTGATGTCGGTCATCACCACCACCACGTTGTTTACCGTGTTCTGCTCATCGCGCATCGGGCTCAGGCTCACTGAAAAATGTCCCATGGATCCGTCGCTGCGTCGCACGCGAAGCTCCAGGTTATCCACCTGGTGCCCGTGCGCCGTGGTTTCTAGCGCCGCCTCAAAGTCTTCGCCATGCGAAGCTTCCACCCACTCCACCAGCCGGTGCCCGATCATTTCGTCTTCCCGGTACCCGGCCTCGTAGCAGCGCCGGTTCGCATAGCTGATCAGGCCTGCCGTATCCAGCACCAGAATCATGCTTTGCGTGGTATTCAGAATCTTCTGGTTGAAGTCTCGCTCGCGCTGCAACTGCGACTGAAACGTCTTCTGTTCCGTGACGTCCAGCATCAGCCCGCGTATCTGCGCGATGCGTCCCTGCGCGTCCCGCACCGCCGTGATGTTTTGCAGCGTGTGCAGCAGCGTCCCGTCTTTCCGCCGCAGAGTTTCCTCGTAATTCCGCAGCACGCCGCGCTCGGAAAGCGCCCGCAAAAACCGTTCCCGCGCCGCCGGCGCCGGATAGAGATGCGGCCCCACGTCCGCGCGCAGCAACTCCTCGCGCGAACGGTATCCCAGCATGCGCACCATCGCGTCATTAACGTCCAGGAATCTGCCCTCCGGCGTGGCGAAAAACAATCCTTCTTGAATACTGTCAAACAATTCGCGGTAGCGGCGTTCCGCCTCGCGCCGGTCGGTCATATCCTTCAGAACGTGAATCGTGCGTGTGTCATCATCCGAAAGCCCGGGTGTCCTCGATGTGGACACCAGGAAAATCCGTTCCGGAGACGCCACCACATATTCTTCACGCGCCTGCTGGGTATCGCGGCAGAAAGGGCAGGGAAGCTCGCTCCCCGATTCGGCGATCTGCCGCAGGCTGCTCATCGCTTCGCCCACCAACGCAACGGGAGGAACGCCAAGGTGCGATGCCAGCGACCGATTTGTCCGCACAATCTTCCACGCTCTATCGTGAACCACAATGTAATCGCTGATCGCGTCGATATCTTCGACCCACTGCCGTTTGGAGCGTTCCAACTGTGAAAACCGTCTGAAATTCTCGATCGATAGCGCTGCGTGGCTTGCCAACGCATGGAGCAGTTGTTTTTCTTTGCTATCGATTCTCTTTCGTACGCGCAGCAAACAGAGCGCACCCAGCGGTTCGCCGTCGCTCGCCGCGATGGCAACAGTGATCGCCACGTCGGATCTTGACCCTCCGCCGGCAGACGCTCCCTCTTCCGTAGGCATCTCTCGCTCGCTAATCTCTTTTCGGGTTTCGCGGGCACACTGGACAAACCAATCTCCTGCCTTGCGGTCTTCAGCGGACTTGCCTCCCTGCGCCGTGTACAGATCTGTCTCACGCCCGCGAAAAACCGTGACCCCGCCCCAGCTGGCCTTCAGCATGCGTGCGGCGCGCCCTGCGAATCGCTGCAAAAACTCAGGGAGGTGGCGCGACTGCGCTGCGTCGACGGCGAGTTCCATCAACTCTTCGGCGCGTCGCGCTTCGGGGCGTAAGGGTTCTGCCTTGCCACGCCGCCGGGTAGGGCGGCGTGAGGCTATTGTTTTCGGTCCACGCATTAGGGATAGGGGCTCTAGGTGCGTCTCAGTTTGACCACTCCCAAGCATATCCACGCTACGGGGCATCTCATTCTGAGTCAATCGCCGTTGGCGCCATTGTTGCTGAATCCTCCACCCTCACTATGACTAAGCATCGGCGCTCGCCGCGTCTCAGCGTGAGACCCATTGCGAACAACTGCAACCTCACTGAGACTTTGAAAAGCCTGCGGTTCCTTGGCGCCACCTCGCAACATCTCAACTAACTCCTGCGATCTTCGACACTTGCCGCTATGAATCACTCGAAACAATCTCCTTCCGCCCAGTGATGCATCATGGCAACCGACGTGCCTTTCCCACTGCGGGGTATCTCCCATTCAAAGGAGGGGTGGTGTCGATGAGATCGAAATGGACACGGATGGTTTTAACCGCCGTAACTGCTTCCATTCTCTTGGGAACCGTTGGCTTTGCTCAGAGTGGTACGACGGACGAGGGAAAGCGCAAGGTGAAGACCCGCATCTCGCCGATTTATCCAGAGCTGGCCAAGCGCATGAACGTAACCGGTAAGGTCAAGATTGAGGTCGTCATTGGTCCCGACGGCCATGTCAAAAGCACCCGCGTGGTTGGCGGACATCCACTGCTTGTGCAGTCATGCCAGGACGCTGTGAAGGAATGGAAATTCACACCCAGCAACGAAGAGTCGACCCAAGTTGTTGAATTCGAATTTCATGGTGTGGGCAATTAGTGGAATTTGTGGCAAACGGGGGTTGCGGCAGGAGCGGCCTGAAGCAGGCCGTTGCGCCGCGGTAAGCGGAGGCATCCAGCAATGACCATCGGCAAGAAACTCTACTACGGTTTTGGTGCGGTTCTCATCATCCTGGTCGCCTTGTTCCTCGTGAACATTATCACCGGATTCAAAGAGCGCTCGGCGCGCGCCGATGCCTCCACGGCCTTGGACAGCGTGAAGACCATTGAAGCGGTTCGTTACCAGATCATGCTGAACCGCCTCAACCTCGACAACTTTCTTCTCAGCGGCGATCCGCGCGACGAAGAAAAAGTCAACCACGGTCTGGTCGAAATCTCCGACCTTATCAAGCGCGGCGAAGCCCAGGCAGGCAGCGAGATGCTACGGACGGCTTTGATTCAGGTGGAGAGTACCGAAACGAGCTGGGCTGATAATTTTGCCAAGCCCCTCCTCGCCAAGCGCCATCAAGTGGATTCCGGGGACGCCACCGTGTCCGATCTGCAGATCTTCTATCTTCAGAAAGACCCGGCATCGTGGCTGACAAAATCATCCTCCGTGCTGGATCAGACGAACGTCGAAATTGGCAAGTCTCTGGACGATACCTCGAAATCGGCCGCCCGTGCCAGCATCATCAGCGCCTTCATGACCATCGGCGGCACCCTCCTCGCACTCTTGGTCGGCATCGCGGTAGCTCTCTACACGGCCCGCTCGATTACTGAGCCTTTGACGCACCTCATGACCGTCGCCCGAGAGATTGGGGATTCGGGTGACCTCGACCAGAACATCGACATCCATCGAAACGATGAAATCGGCGCCTTGGCCACAACCTTTAACAACATGGTCGCCTACCTTAAGGAGATGGCCGGGGTTGCCATGGCCGTTGCCGAGGGCGATCTCAGCGTCGAGGTCGTGCCCCGCTCGAAGCGCGACACACTTGCCAATGCTTTCCTGAGAATGGCCCACGGCCTTCAGGATCTTGTCCGCACCACCCGCGATTCCGCCGGCCAGGTATCCGCCGGCTCCAACCAGGTCGCCGGCGCCGCCGATGATTCTGCAAAGGTCAGTGTGCAGGCTTCTTCGGCGATTGAGGAAGTCACCAGCACCATGCACGAAATGAGCATCAACGTGCAAAACGTCGTGAAGAACACTCAGGTCCAGGCCTCCAGCGTCGCGGAAACCTCCGCTTCCATCGATCAGATGGTCACTTCCATCCAGCGTGTGGCCGACACCGCCAAGATTCTCTTGGACATCGCCAACCGCTCTCGGGAAGAAGTTGTGTCCGGCATCCAGACGATGGAGAAAGCCACTGATGGCCTCAATCGTACCAATGTGGCGATCCAGTCTTCGGCTGAAATCATCAATGTTCTCGGCCATCGCGCCGACGACATCGGCAAGATCATTGAGGTGATTGATGACCTCGCCGAGCAAACCAACCTGCTTGCTTTGAACGCTGCCATCGAAGCGGCCCGCGCGGGTGAGCACGGCCTCGGTTTCGCCGTCGTCGCCGACGAAGTCCGCAAGCTCGCCGAAAAGTCTACGCAATCCACCAAGGAAATTGCCGACCTCATTCAGAGCATTCAACGTGAGGCGCGTCAAGCCGTCGAAAACATGGAGCGCAGCACGCGCATCGTCGAAGAGGGATTGAACCTCGGCAACGAGCTGGGCGCCGCTCTGCACAAAATCTCCACCGTCGTCACCGAGGTATACAAGTTCTCTCAGGAGATCGGCGCCGCCACCAACGAGCAATCCATCGGCTCTTCGCAGATCGCCAAAGCCACCAGCCGGCTCACAGAAATCACTCAGGAAATCAGCTCGGCCGTCGAAGAGCAAGCTTCCGGAGCTCAGGCCGTCGTCCGCGCCATGGACAAGATGCGCGAACTGGTCCAGCAGTCCGCTTCCAGCTCCACCGAGCTCTCCGCCGCCGCCGAACAGATGTTGAAACTTTCACGCAACCTGCTGGATAGCATGGACCGTTTTATTTTGGATCGTTCGGCGCAACCTCGCGCGCGCCGCGAAGCGCCCGCTGCGCGCCGCTCCTCCGAGTCACAACGGGCGCAAGAGCGGGAATATGCCGAACTTGCGCGGTCCTGAGGCCCTGGAGATCTCTTGATGGAAAAGGACCTGCAAGTCGTCGGCTTTCGCATCGGCAACGAGACCTATGGCGTGCGCATTGCCGCCGTTCGAGAGATTGTCCGCGTGCCGGAAATCACCTCCGTTCCTAGTGCTCCCGAATCCATCGAGGGCGTTATCAATCTGCGCGGCAAAATCATTCCCGTCATGGACCTGCGCAAGCGTTTTGGCTTGACGGAAATTAACAACGACAAGAAAAACCGCATTCTCGTTGTCGAACTCGAAAACAAATTGCTCGGCCTCATCGTCAATTCCGCTTCGGAAGTTCTCAAGATCCCTCCTTCCGATGTCGAAGCCCCCGGAACCGTTCTTGCCGAAGGCGAGTCGGGCTACGTTACCGGGGTCGGGAAGCTCAAAGGCCGTCTGATCATTTTGCTGGATATCGCCAAACTCTTGCATCGCCCGGAGTTCAAACGACTCGAGGAGGCAGCGGAACCCGTCGCCACAGCAAAGTAGCGCTCCTTCCATTTTCACTGGAATTTGAGCGCAACCGACGGACCGCCCCAAGCACCCGAATATGGGAACTATTACTGCCCAGATACAACTTACGGAAGCCGAGCTAAAACTCTTGCAGACTCTCGTCTACCAGGAATGCGGCATGTTTTTTGATGAACGCCGCTCGCACTTCTTGAAAGACCGCCTCCAGCGTCGCCTGAAAGCTTGCCAGCTCGATTCCTTTTACGGTTACTACCGCTTGCTCACCAGCCGAGAAGGAAAGGCGGAGCTTGCGCTCCTTCTCGAAAACCTCACCGTCAACGAAACCAGCTTCTTCCGCAACCGGCCGCAGCTCGACCTCCTGCAGAAAAACGTCCTCGAAGAGTTGCTGCACAAGAAGCAGGAACGCCGCGATTTTAACCTGCGCGTGTGGAGCGCGGGATGCTCCTCGGGGCAGGAACCTTACACCGTAGCGATTTTGATTTGTGACGCGCTCGCCTACTACTACCTCCGGAATCCCCTTCCTTTCGACATGCCCTCGCCAAAGCCGCTCATTCCTCCACCCTGGAAGCTTGAGATCGTTGCTTCGGACATCAGTTATTCGAGTTTGCGGCTCGGCCAGGAAGGGCTCTACAGCGAAACGCAAATGGAACCCGTCGACTACACTTGCCGCCTGCGCTACTTTGAAAAGTCCGCCGACAAATACGTCATCAAGCCGCAATTGAAGCAGCTCGTCCAGTTTGACTTCCACAATCTGAAGACCGAATTTTTGCCGCGGCGCAACGACATCATTCTCTGCCGCAACGTCATGATTTATTTCGATGAAGCCGAGCAGAAACGCCTCATCGACAAGTTCTGGAACTGTTTGAATCCGGGCGGTTATCTCTTTGTCGGACACGCGGAAAGTCTCTTCGGCTTAACTCAAAAGTTCCGCATGGTCCATGAGAATAATGGAACCGCATATCAGCGTATCGAGGCCAATACGTGAGCCGTTCTTCTGAAGATCGCGGCGCGGAACTCCGCGCGCTCTTTTTTGAGAGCGCGAACGAACTCTTGCAGTCGCTCAACGAGGCGGGCCTGGAGCTGGAGTCTCGCCCGGCGGACGTGGAAGTCATTCGCCGGGTGCGCCGCGCCGTGCACACTTTGAAAGGCGACTCTGCCGCTTGTGGCTTTAACAAATTGAGCGAGCTGGCTCATGAGCTCGAGGACGTACTCTCCCCGCAGGTCGCTCAAGCGAGCGGCGCGGAGTTGGCCGAAGTAGTTCTCGCGGCCGCCGACAGTTTTGAATCGATTCTTGCCGCCTATCAGCGCAAGGTGGAGCCTCCGCCCATGGACGCGCTGCACGCCATGATTCGCAACCTGCGCGATGTCCCGTCTTCCCCCGTCGCGCAATCGCCGGCCCAAGCGCAGATTCCCGCGCGCTTCGAATGGACCGAATACGAGCAACTCATGATTTCTGAAGCGGTGCATCGCGGCGAGCGGGTTTACAACATCGCTCTGCGCCTCGACCCCAATAGCCTCATGCGCGCCGCCGCCTTTCAGCTCATCCGCAATGTCCTCCATGGTTGCGGGACCGTCATCGCCCTGCGTCCGGAAGACAGCGCTGCCGCTGCCTCGGTCGAAATCGTCGAAGCTGCGCTCGCCAGTCAGCATCCCAAAGACCGTCTTGCGCACCGTTGCCATGTTCCGGCAATCGTCTCCGATGTGCGTGTTGAGGCCGCTTCCGCCGCGGATACCCCGGACCATGAGTTAATCGGCGATGTCTTGGAAGCGCAAGCGGCGCAGCTCGCTGCGAATGCGGGCGAACGAGAGGACCACGGCACTACGGCTCAGCCGGGTGGAACAAGCTCTGCGGTCGCGGCCGTTGCCGAGAGCACACTGCGCGTCGATGCCAGCCGCATTGACGCGGTGATGAACCTCGTTGGCGAATTGATCATCGGAAAATCCATGCTGCATCGCGCCCTCACCGACTTTGACCAGCGCCATGCGCGCGATCCGGTCCGCACAAAACTCGCGGATTCGCTTGCTTTTCAAGCCCGCGTGCTCGACGAGCTTCACAAGTGCGTTTTGAAAATTCGCATGGTTCCCGTCGAGCAGCTATTTCGCCGGATACCTCGCGTCGTGCGGGACGTCGCCAAGCATTGCGGCAAGGACATTGCTATCGACATCGCTGGACAAAATACCGACTTGGATAAGGGCATTCTCGACGCGCTCGCAGAACCTCTCACGCATATCGTGCGCAATGCTGTCGACCATGGCATTGAACCGGCCGAAGAACGCCTCTCCGCTGGCAAGCCCGCACGCGGCACTATCTATCTCAATGCTTACCATCAGGGTACGCAGGTCGTCATCGAGATCCGCGACGATGGCCGTGGAATGGATCTCGCCCACCTCCGTAAGCACGCGCTCGAAAAGGGTATCGTCAAGCAGGAAGAGATGGCGCGCCTTTCTGAGCCGGAGGTTCTCAATCTTATATTTGAACCGGGCTTCAGCACCGCTCAGGAAGTCACGGAAGTTTCCGGCCGTGGCGTCGGCATGGATATCGTGCGCACGGTTCTCGACCGCCTGAAGGGCACCGTGCAAGTGTCCACGCAAAAAGGTCGCGGCACCACCATTCAGCTTCGCGCGCCATTGACTCTTGCCAGTATTCAGACCTTGCTTTTCCGCGTGGGCGGACGGCTGTTCGCCGTGCCGCTCTCTTCCGTCGTCGAGATTACCCGCATCTACGACCACGAGATTCACCGCGTGGATCAGCGCGAGGTCCTGCGCTTGCGCGAGCAGCTCTTGACCTTGGTGCGCTTGAATCGTTTGGACCGTATTCACGCTGTGGATTCGGAGCCAAAGAAAAAGAAAAACTTCGTCATCGTCATCGGCGCCGCCGAGAAACGTTTTGGTCTCGTGGTTGACAGCCTCGTTGGCGAGGAAGAATTGGTGATCAAGGCCTTGCCGGGCGAGATCATCTCCAGCGATCTGGTCAGCGGAGCCTCGATTCTCGGTGATGGAACCGTTGTTCTTATTTTGAATGTCCCGGCAGTTCTCTCGCGCCTCTCTCGCGCTAACCCACTGGGAGCGATCGCATGAGCGAACGTGTCCGCGTTCTCGTCGTTGATGATTCCGCCCTGATGCGGAAGCTGATTCCGGCGATTCTTGCCCGGGATCCTTCCATCGAAGTAGTCGGAACGGCCATGGATGGCGCATTTGCGCTGAAGAAGATTGAAGAATTGCGCCCCGATGTCGTTACTCTCGACCTCGAAATGCCGCGCATGGATGGCATGGAGACACTCCGCTTGATCATGCAGCGCGCGCCGCTCCCGGTCATTCTTTTCAGTACGCACTCAAAAGAGGGTGCCTATTGCACTTTCAAAGCATTAGCACTTGGCGCCATCGACTTTGTGGCAAAGCCCAAAGATGCCGCGGCAGGTCATCTCGATGTCATTGCCGATCAACTGATTGAAAAGATCAAGGTCGCGAAACGCGCCGGAAGATCTAAGCCCGCTGCACCCGTTATCGCGGACGTTCCGTCACCGAAAAAGGGTAGCCGGGCCGCTCTCCCGCCGAATCGCCTCATCGCCATCGGAGTTTCCACGGGCGGCCCCAATGCGCTGCAATTTCTGCTTTCGCAGATTCCCGCGGAATTTCCCGCCAGCACCGTGGTCGTGCAGCACATGCCCGAAGGCTTCACAGAAATGTTTGCGCGGCGTCTCGACGAGTGCTGCGCAATCGATGTGCAAGAGGCGAAGTCAGGCGATCTTCTGGTTGCGGGCCGCGTTCTGATTTGTCCTGGGAATCGCCACATCATGGTTCGCCGGATGCCTCGCGGAGATATGGCGGTGCTTTCCGACGGGCCCGCGGTCAACGGCCACCGGCCGTCGGCGGATGTTCTGTTTCACTCCGTCGCGCAGGAATTCGGCCTCACTGCCGTCGGCCTCATCATGACCGGCATGGGCGAAGACGGAGCGGAAGGCCTCGGTGCCATCAAATCTGCGGGTGGCATGACCCTCGCGCAGAGTGAAGACACCTGCGTCGTCAGCAGCATGCCCCACGCCGCGATTCAAAAAGGGCACGTTGCCAAAGTCGTCCCGCTCGACGGGCTGGGCGCCTATCTTGTTTCTCATTATGGCGGGGGGCGCGCCCACGGCGAGAAAGCCGCCGGGAATGACAAGACAGAAAAAATTGAAAAACCGGACAAGCACGAGAAAAGCGAAAGGACACCCATTTCTTCCCAGCGCACATAACACCGTGCGCAGGGAGAAGGAGAAAGCCATGCAACAATTTGCCGCGCTGCTCCGAAAGGACAATCAGCCCGTCCGCTACTTGGTGGTGGACGATTCTGTATTCGCTCGCAAGAACATCATCAAGATGATTGAGATGTTTGGCGGCGAAGTGGCGGGGGAAGCCGGCGACGGCCTTACCGCGATCGCGGAATTTAACCGCACCAAGCCGGACATCGTGCTCATGGACATCACCATGCCGCAGATGGAAGGCATCGAGGCCGTCGAGCGCATCGTCCGCCAGCACGCCGAAGCGCGCATCGTCATGGTCTCTTCGGTAGGCTACCAGGAGAATATCCTGGCCGCTCTCCAGAAGGGCGCGAAACACTTCGTGCAAAAGCCCGTAAAGCCCGAAGTCCTTTACGAAATCCTTCGCTACGTGCTCAGTGACGATCCGAACGCCACAGGTGCGCCCACGGCTCTCGTAGGAGAACAACGCTCATGAGAATGGAACTCATTCAGCCCTTCATCAATGCGGCGGATGCCGTTTTCGCCGAATCGCTGCAAGCCCCCACCAAGATCGCCGATCTCACGATGGACGAGGAGACCTACCGCCGCAAAGGTGTGGCGGCGTTCATCGCTATCAAGGGCGACATTGAAGGCCGCGTCATCCTCGATCTTTCCCCGGAGGTCGCGATCAAGATTGCGAGCCACCTGGCGGGCGAGCAAGTCCCCGAGAGCGAGCAGATTGTCCGCGAAACGGTTTGCGAGCTCGCTAACATGGTCATCGGGAATTCCGTCACACTGCTCAACGATCAGGGCTTTCACTTCAAAGTATTTCCGCCGGAAATTCACGTGAACGATGAAGGGTTGGGGGGCAGCCAGGATACGGAAGCGATGGTCCTCTGCATGGAGACACCGTGCGGTGAAATCTATCTGAACATTTCCATGCATTATCTGCATCGCCGGCGCCAGGAACGCGCCTCCGTTCCCGCCATCGACTGAGCATCCTGCATCCCCGAAAAACTCAGTCGCCCATATCGACCGGGGGCTTGATGTAGGCGGCCCCGTGGCGGAAAAGTCCTGCCGCGGGAATCGGTTGGGAAAACACGATGCGGATGGGCACGAAGATTGCCCCGGCACCCGGCGTGAACGGCACGGCCACTTCGAGCCGGCAGCCTTCGGGATACTGATTGCGGCTGCGAAAACTGATCCCGCCTTTTGATAAATCCTCGCAAACGATTACTTCTTCCTGAAAACCGCGGCGACGGATGCATGCCAGCACGCGGGCCTTTACGCGCGCGCGGTTACGCCTCGGATAAACATGCGGTTGGACAGGCGGCTTCGAAGGGGAATCCTCCGGATTGGGAATCTCCGATTGCGCTTCGATCCAGATGGAAGGTGCATCGCAGATCTTGCAGAGGCGCGCCACGCACTTGCGCGCTTCAAAGGATTTCAGCTCCAGCTCGTTCAAATAGGCGACTTCACGGCGCTGGCAGAAGCTGCATTCCATCAGGAGGCGGGCAATGGCCTCGTCAGCCTTCTGCGGAGAAGGGAATTCAATGTCCCAAAAATCGGAGCGCGGTTCGAGAATGGCGATGGCGTACAGGAACCCGTCCGGCTCGTGGTCAATCTCGGCGACGATACGCGCGCGCGTCGTTTTCCAGTCGTCGCCTTCGTTCTGCCGGCGGAGGGTGATCGCTTGGCCGGTGGAAAGCTTCTCCGGGAGCCGGAGCACGCCGCCGTTGCGGCTGACCAGCAGCGTCTGGGCGGTCTGTTTGACGGCGACACCACCGCTGCCGTACCAGGATGCCTCGACGGGCATGCGAAAGGTGACGCGGTCACTTTGCCGAAGACCTTCGGGACGCATAGTCTTTCTTCGTCTGGCGGCGAACTGAAAGACGAGACTAACACGGCCTGCCGCCCCGCGTGGTCCACGGCGCTTGCGTCTTGTCGTTCCCACTAATAACGCGCAGGGCCAGCCGGAGGCGCCCTTGCCGGCGGCGCCGACTGTTGGCTTTTTCGCAGACTTGCGCATCACGATTGCCTTCCTACCAGCCATTTTCCGGCATACTAATTGGGAAGGCACCTCCCGAACTGAGTGTGCCGTTCTCTAACGGGTCCCAGCACGGTGAGCAACGTCATATCTATGGACGATCGCGCCTCTAAAGGCTCCGGCCGAACTCTGAGTATCCGGGACCGGCGGTACGCCATTCGCTACCCCTTTGCCGCGGATGCCGTGCTTCTCGACCTCGAAACCGGCGCACGTTCTACCGGTGTCACCACCGATATCTCCATGGGCGGCTGCTTCATCTGCACCAGCAAGCCCTTGCCGCTGAAGTCCCGCGTGCGCATCACCTTCCGTCACAAAGAACAGATCGTCGAAGCCCTGGGGGTCGTCCGCATTATTAAGCCGCGCATCGGCATAGGCGTGGAATTCCTCGATGTCGAGCCGCCCAATGACAAGACCCTCGTTCGCTGGATCGAACACCTCCGCAAGGCCCGCTGATCTGCCTTTTCCCATAATCGAATCGCCTTCTCGGGACTGCCTGGGCTGTGCGGCCAGTATAACTACCTGCCCGTTTCTTGGCCTTCCTGCCAGTTTCATTCCCGGTGCTCCAAATCGTAAGATTTCCGAGACTCAGTCCCAGGTGAAGCCATGACACAATTCAGCGATTGGATCCAGACCAATTGGTTTGAGCTTGGAATTCTCGTTGTCCTTTTCGCCATTCTGGCGACCGTCGTCTGGTTCGCCCGAAATATTCTAAGAACCTTAAGGGCTTCCCAGGAGCAGGTTGGCGCCCTGCTGAGACTCTCGTTCTCCGATGTCGTCCCGGTGCAGGCAGCGGCGACCGAAGTGCCTGCGCCCGTCTTGAGCGAGCCCATGCAACATGGCCCCAACCGGCTTGTCGCCTGGTTCCAGGCTCCTATGAGCAGCGGAAGCGTCGCCCCTTGGAGCAAAATCCTCCGCTGGCTCCAAGCTCCCACGGGAAGCTGACCTCGGCCTCCACACCAATACCCTTCCGCCGATCCCTCCTAGAGCTGTTTGCGTAGATGCCGCCTTTCAGGATGGCAGACTCCAGGACACAGCGCGCAGCCAGGAGTGGCTGGGTATGCCACCCGGGTGTTTTAAAAAAGAGTGCGGGACGACGGGGGTAGAAGCAGGCGGTTGTGACGGAAATCCGCGTGTGCACCGCTTCCAACAAGAGTCCCGAGAGGCGCCCGACCAAGTCGGGGAGGTGGGGACAGGTCGGGGCAAACGGCGCCGGCGAGTAGAGCGCCTGGCGGTTCACCCCGCTGCACCCCGCAGGCGGTTAGCGCATCTCAAAGTGGAAGATGTCCACAATAATGTTGGTTCTGCGATTCAGCAGAACAATGTGCCCGCCAACCACCACATGCGCGCAGTCAGGCGGTGGAGGAGGTAGCCGCCGTTCGAGGTCTTCGGGAATGGGTTGAATGCGTTTCTGGAGCCCCGGCGGAAGCGACCCGCGCCGAACGAGTTGTTTTTCCAGGCCGGGTGGTAAGCGATCCTTCTTCGCCAGTCCAGGAGGAAGTTGATCCCGATGGTCGTCATACCAGGCGCGCATAGCCTCTTGATCGCGATCTTGATAGTAGTGAGCGCCCTGGTCGTCGTCGCCGTGCTTGTTGTGGCCTTTGCCGTGACCATGTCCCTGCCCCTGTGCGAGTGCGATGCTGCCACTGGAGAGAAGCATCGCTAGTGCGGTGGCCGAACTCCATTTTCCTATTTTCATGGCAACTCCAATTTGTCTGAAGCTCGAATCTCAGCCTAGGCCGGAACCTAAGGCTATGCAATCCGAAACCGATGAGGTGTGTCTTATCTGTGCCGCGGAAGACGAGTCTGACTCACCCTTCGCAGGAGGCACGGAGAAACGGCCGTTCCAAGTGCGAAGAGAAAGGGGGCGAGGGCAAGTAGGTTCGCTCCGACTCACGAAGTGCCGCTCGGAGGAGCAAGGGACTCAGGAACTGGCCTCACTTAGGTCATCCGAGGCTTGTTTGTTGGCCTTCTTGGCTTCGGCCTTGGAGTCGGCGTCAGGGGCGAGCTGCTTGATGGCCTTGCCGAGACTTATGGCTCCGCTGCCGGTGAGTTTCGCCTTGAGGGCGTCGAAGCCGCCGGGGATGTCCAGGTTCTTGGCCACGTGCGCCGCTGCAACGCACTGGCCGATGTTCTTGAAGCCGTTGCATGCCGTCTGCGCATCCTGGCCGGTCAGTGTTTTGATCTTGCCGCCGATCGCGGTGTTGTGACTCAGGACGTCGCTCGGCGAACCGTGCGACATGTCCGTGTGGGATGTGGCTCCGCCTTCATGTGACCCGCTCATGCCCGGGCCGCTTGCCGGCCCGCGCCCCGGAGGTGGTCCGCCGGAACCTGGATGCGAGGGGCGCTGAGCGAAGGCTGGCCCGCCAAAGGTGAGCGCCGTCGCTGTGAGCAGAATGAGAGTCGAACGTTTCATGTTGTTCCTCCTGTTTTCGGGCTGGAGGGGACAGAACAGGCTTCGTTGCCTGCCCTGACCGAGAGATTCCCAATTATTTTTTAGGATGCCTCAAACTCTGGTGGGGATGCAAGGGTGCACCGGCGCAGGTTTGCAAGAGTGGCCCTCTCTTAGTGGGGGCCTCTCGCCACTGGCGGGTGGGGCAGCTGGCCCACGTGGGATTATAATCGTTCAATCCCAGAGGAGGTGCTCGCCATGATGAAGCGAGTCATGCCTGGTGCAGTTCTCTTGCTTCTGTCATTGTTGGTGGCGGAGCTGGTCCATGCTCGCCGCGATGCCCGTTTGGGCTTGCGAGCAAAGCCGGTGGTGACGGACGAAGAGCGGGGAAAGCCGGTCACGAAAGGAAAGAAGCTTTTCGTCGAGCGGTGCGCGAAGTGCCATGACGAACGCGGAGATAAGCCCCTGAAGACTGGCCTGCCGCTTAGCCAGCGAGAACTATCCGACGAGGAGATCGCGAGTGCGGTCTCGGGGCGGCTCAGGGATGCACCGGACGAGGAGAAACGCGCGGTCGCGCTGTATGTAAGCAGCTTCATGAAGAGGAAGTGAATCAGAAGAATCCACACCCTTTCCTGGCGGAAAGAGTGGGCCAACCGCCCCGCCTAGATTGTAGAGCTTCCTTGAAATCAGTAAGAAGAACTCTAGAGGGAATGTCCGGCGTCGATTATGTGGATATCAGGCCGGATTTCCTCTTTCGTCGCAGACTAATGGCGGCCAAGCCAGTCCCCAGCAGGGCCAAGGTGGCGGGCTCAGGAACTGCCGCAGAGCTCACCTGTGTAATTGATCCCGCGAGACCAGTGCTGTCGAATAAGTAGTTGCCGTCCGTACCGAACCCTACAGCAAAGTCGATAGTATCACCGGCATTCACGTTTTCCAGAAGTGAGAATACCGCCGGGTTGGTCAGATAGGTGCTGATATTGCCACTAAACAAGGACGATCCGTTCAGCAGAACGTGGACGTCCGTAGTTGTGGGGCCAGAAGAATCAACCCCCTCAAACAGCCCGGCAATTGAATACATGCCTGCAGACGGAGCCGTCCATCGAACGTCGCTCTCTATGCCGGTAGGGTCAGGATGCAGAATGAGGGTATCGGTGGGCAAAGTCCACGTAATACAGCTTTCGGGTGAGCCGGTGTTGTTGGCTGCCACAACCGGGAATCCATTAGTTGCTCCCGACCAATTAGGAAGGACGTTGCAGCCGTTGGCTATAAATACGCCGTTATTATTGGACTGAAAGAGCGTAAACGTCGAACCCGAAAGGGATCCGTAAGTCCACGTCCCGTTCGGGTTCGAAGTACCCGAAAAACTAGCGGCGATGTCGTCCGCTAAAGCGTTCATTGGCAGGCACGTTCCCATGGCAGCGGCTAGCAAGGCCACTAAGCTAGCCCGTAGTGCAATCCGCTTGAAAGAATTCATGTCTGGGTTCTCCTTTGCCCCGAAAAGCTACACCTCGAGGGTTATAGGAGGTTGTGCATCCCGCCCACCAAAGCGCTTCAAAACGGTCATTTGATATGTGTCAAATCCTGCTTGAAGGGCCCTGGGGAACCCACTCTGCCAGCGTCTCACATGGGCGAACGCTTTCAAATTTGGAATCATTCTAATCAAATGCAATCTGCTGAATGAATTGCGGGTTGCGGAGTTACAGCAACTTTGCACAACTGCGGAAAACCCTTTCTTTTTCCTGTTCTTTCGACACCCGGTGTATCATCGCGTGCACTGGCCCACACGCAATGAACATGCAGGACAAGAAACAGTTTTCCTTCCGTTCGTTCTGGCTCGATGTTGAGAAGCGGCAGCTCCTGCATCGCAATCAACCGGTCATCCTCACGCGGAAGGCGCTGGATACCCTGAGCGTCTTGGTGTCAAACGCTGGACGCGTAGTTAGCCGCGAGGAGCTCAAGCGACTCGTCTGGGGCGACACTTTTGTCGAAGAGGCCACGATCGCACAGAATATTTTCACCCTTCGTAAAACTTTGGGCGAACATCAGCCTGGCGAAAATCAGATCGAAACCGTGGCTGGTGTGGGATATCGCTTCACAGCTCCGGTACAAGCCTATCCGGCGGGGCCGGCTCCCGAGCGCAGCGGGGCTGCCGAAACTCCGCACCGTGAGGCCACGCCCAAATTTCCGGCGCGCTTCCTTTGGGCCGTGGTCACCATCGTCTTGGTGCTTGGACTTGTGGCCGGCTCTTGGCGGCGATACGGGTCCCAGCACGCGCCCCGCATTCAGACCTTGGCAGTCTTGCCTTTTGCAAATCTTACCGGTGATCCGCAGCAGGAATACCTTGCCGAAGGCATCACAGACGCTCTCTTAACAGACGTCGCGCAGATCTCAGGATTGCGTGTGATTTCCGCGAGTTCTGCTACGCGATATACCAAGACCGACCCTGACAGGAAAATCCCGCAGGATTTGCACGTCGACGCTCTCGTCGAGGGCGCGGTCCTCAAGAATGGGGATCAGCTCGCCGTAGATGTACGTCTCGTGCAAGCGGCTGATGACCACACGCTCTGGACTGCCCGCTTCGAACTTTCGCCTCACGACCTGCTGGGACTTAACTACACCATCAGTCGGTCTCTGACGCGGCAGCTGCAATCGCCAGGAAGTGAACACATTGCTGCGCCACAGCCCTCGGTCGGGACTGGAAATGTCGAAGCCTATAACGAATACCTCAAAGGACGTTTCTTCTGGAACAAGCGCACCGAAGACGCCTTTGTAAGAGCCATCGCATACTTTGAACACGCCATTGCTCTCGACCCGAAATACGCACAAGCTTATGCCGGGCTGGCGGATTCCTATGCACTGCTTGGTTCCCTGCCAAATGCTGAAATGCCACGCGCCCAAGCGATGCCCAAAGCCAAAGTAGCGGCGTTGCAGGCCCTTCAAATCGATGATTCTCTGGCCGAAGCCCACACTTCCCTTGCCTTCGTCAATATGCACTATGATTGGGACTGGGCGGGCTCCCAGAAGGAATTCAAACGCGCCCTGGAACTAAATCCAAACTATGCGACAACTCATCAGTGGTATGCGGTGTGGCTGATGGCCCAAGGGAAGACGGCTGCTTCACTCGAGGAAGAGCGCCGCGCCCAACTGGCAGATCCCCTTTCTATCATCATCAAGACCGATACCGCCCAATTACTGGTATACGCCGGACGCGGCGACGAGGCCACGGAGCAAGCTCAAAGGGCATTGGAGATAGACCCAGCTTTCCCCTTGGCCCACCTCTATCTCGCTACAGCATATATCGAAAAGAAAGATTATCCCGCGGCGATCGCAGAGTTTCAAAAGGTCCTGGCCACCAACAAGGGGGATCCCTGGGCGTTATCGGGGCTCGCCCAGACGTACACTTTTGTAGGCCAGAGGGGGAAATCCGAAGGCATCCTCCGCGACTTACTGCAGCGTGCAAAAAGCCAGGAAGATCTGACTATCGAAGTGGCGAAGATTTACGCTGCGCTTGGAGAAAACGATCAGGCGTTCGCTTGGCTAGAGAAAGCGTACCGAAACCGCACGGGCAGCTTGATTCTTCTTAACCCCGTTCCCGATTTCCAAGCCCTGCACCATGATCCCAGGTTTGCGGACCTGGACCGGCGGATTGGCTTGCCTCCCCCCGATGAACGGCAGTAGCAAACTGCTCGAGTGAGCTCTTGAGTTCCAGAGGTTGCCGCGACAGGGACCCACGCGAAGCCGTGATCCGCCGAGTCAGCCGATAAGCTTCGCTTCTAATCGCAATTTCACCGCCGGCCATTCCGCATCGACAATGCTGAAATAAACGGTGTGCTGGATGTGGCCTCACGTGTCCCCGGATTGGCACCCTCGTCGCACTACTCCACGGTGAAGTACAGGAATGGTATCCTCTGGTTGCATGCCGCCTCCACCAAAGAAGATCCAGAAAAGACCCCGGACCACTCCACGGGCCACGCGACCCGAGGAAAAAATTAAAAAGCCTCCTGTCAAAAAGCCTCTTGAACGTTTCGGGTTGGAGCTTTACGGCAGCGTGATTCTTACCATTCTCGTGGTGCTGTTTCCGATGGCTTCGTATGTCAAGGGCATATTCCTTGCAGTCATCGCGGCGATGGTAAGCGATTTAACTTGGAACTCTGCTGTTGCGATGCAATGGTCCCGCGGTCGCAAGTGGCGCAGGTGGGGATCAGCTGTCGTGGTCTTGGGCCTAGTGGGGTGGGGTTCCATTCACATGCAGTACAGGGAGGACACGAGACAGCGGTTGCGTGAGCCTATGGCGCAGATGCTTGCCACAGGATCGAAGATGCAGGACGCTTGCCTCTCTGGCGATGGGGGAGAGGTAGAGACTGCCGCTGCGGCGTGGGGCGAAGAAACAGGGCGATGGCTTGCGGATAATCTGGGCAGTGCCGAAGCAATCCGATTCAACAATCCAAGCGGACAAATACTTCCGGGTAGCCGCTACAACCCAGTCCAGCAGAGATGCTGGTCTTATGTCAGCCTCAGAATGATTGTATTAAAAGACATCGCAAACGGGATTGAGTACCAATGATCACGGACTGGTGGCCACTCTTTCCGCCAGGAAAGGGAGGGCCACTCGCCATTAACCGCCAACGCCGGGCGTCTGCTCCGTGATGGACGACTGGCTTGCTGCTGCGGCAATGGCTATTTTGTGGAAGGTCGAATAGGCCACCTGAAAAGTTTGTACCTTAGGAGTGCCGTCGGTTACTTTCATCAAGGACTTCAGCATTTCTGGGTAGGTTGCGCGGTTATAAGTTTCCGCGTTTTCTTTCGAGTCCCACAGGCTGATGGCGAGCACTTCCGGTCCGCCAGGGTCTACAAACAAGAGTTCGTCCCGAAAGCCCGGCTGTCTACGAAGGGCCGGAAGGATTTCCTTGCCAAACAGTTCGGAAAATTCTCTGGCTGTGTTCGGCCTCAACTGCATGGAAACAACGCGAGAGTACATGTCGACCTCCTAAGGTGACGTTCGCCGGGCTAGAACAGAATTTCCGGACTTGGACTCCCAAGCAAACGACATTGTACACCCTGAGAAGAGGGTGAGCCGGCGAGTCCACATAGCGCGCCCCAAGCGCGGAGGTGCCGATCGAGGAGGAGTCCCGACCGAGTCCCCGAGAGGCTCGGGGCAGGCGGGGCAGCCGAGGGGCACTGAGAAAGCGGGGACAGCGTTCGAAAGAATCCCCTCCCTTTCCTGGCGGAAAGAGCGGGCCACCCGCGAGGAGAAGTTGATAGCTCTGTCGCTAGATGAATTCCAAGAGCTCTCTTCTGGCGTCGGTGCAACAAGTTGGAATGGCACTCGTTTTGTTGTCACGGCGTTAGGTTCACCAGCCCGGTGCCATCCGAGCGGACGGCATAAATGCTCGTCTGGCCGTTGACTTCGGCATGAAAGAGTAGCTTGGACTGATCCGGGGAGAAGAGTGGTTGGAAACCGGGCATGTCAACCAACTCCTTCTGCTGTGAGCCATCGGCGTTCATTACATAAAGCTTGCGCTTGCCATTGCGTTCTGAGGAAAAGGCGATCCGCTTACCGTCCGGGGACCACGCCGCGGTGTTGTCGCTGAAGCCGTCATCTGTCAGGCGGCGTTCATCGGTTCCGTCTGGATTCATCACATAGAGCTGGTCTCTTCCGCTCTTGTTGGCGAAGAAGATGACGTGCAACCCGTCGGGAGACCAATTGGGAACCTGGTAATCAAAGGGGCCGGATGTGAGGCGCTTCAGGTTCGAGCCATCGGCCTTCATGATGTAGATGTGCCATTTGTTGTCGGCTGGGTTTGCCTCGTCGATTCGCTGGAATAGGATTCTCTTTCCATCGGGTGACCACGCCGGAACTCCACTGAAGCCGGACAGAGATGTGAGCCGCGTTTGCCCCGAGCCATCCGCGTTCATCACATAGATGTGGGTATCCTGATAGATGTGGGTATCCTGACCTCCGCGAGGCGATTGAAAGGCAATCTTCCTGCCGTCCGGCGACCAACACGGGTGCGCATCCCGTCCGGGCGCAAAGGTGAGGCGCACCGGATTCGATCCGTCCGCTTTCATTACGTAAATCTCAGGGTCGTGGTCGCGGTCCGACGTAAAGGCGATGCGTTTCCCATCGGGGGACCATTTCGCAAACATATTGTTCGCTTGGTAGCTTTGCGGCGGTGGTACGCCCGCCGAGGAGACACAAAACAACGTAAGACTGCACAGAAGGATTGGCGGGCTTTTCATGGCCTTGGCCTCCACACAAGGCTTAAGACGAAATACTATCGCCTGACACCGCAAACCTGTTGAGCGCCTGGAGGAAAGATTTCGGCCATAGCCTTTGCAGTGCATGCCCGGCGACGGCGCTGCCGATCACGAGCAAGATGACGGTGCTTGCCAGTGAGCCGGACCTCAGCACGAGCGCATCAGCTAGAAGAGATCCACCCGCGAGGCCCGCTCCGAGACTCCAAGCGTTGATTCGGATCCAGCGTCCGCAACGCAGCGCGTGGCGGCGCAACACCAGGCGTCCATACGTTGCCCGTCAGTCCATTGTACGTCTCTCCCACCCTTGTTCGAGACCTAAGGCAGGTCGGAGCTCCTTTCACCCGTCGGGACTGACGAGGGGGGAAACGCGAGTGCGATCCAAGATTATTTGCGCGGCTTGGGCGCAGTGGCTTTTCCATTGGCGGCGTCGGGCGGAAAGACGATGTCGGCCTCGCCGAAGGGCTGGTTCTGCACGATCACAAAGGGTGTCAAGACCTGGCCGGTTGGGCCGAAGTGAAACACTTGACCCGGCAATAGTGAGTCTTTCAGCGTGACGATGCGCAGGGCGTCGCGAATGGCAGTTTTGTCGAGGCTGCCGGCGTTTTCGATCGCGACGGCGAGTGCGCGCGTGGCATCATAGGCGACGGCGGCATACCAGGAATCCGTGGTGTGACCGGTGAACGCGATATAAGCCTGCACGAAGTTTGCCGACTGCGGATACGGCAGATTCTCCGACCACCAGTTGCCTGCAAAGAGGTAATCCGCGTCCTTGCCAAGCACTTTGCGCGCTTCACGCTCGGGGCCGCGCGCGCCGTAACTGATCATCTGGTGGTACATGCCCGTCCGGACGTATTGCGGCTCCATGGCGACGTAGTCCTGAAGGTGGGCGTCCGCCAGGAAAATGTCCGCGTGGGAATCCTTGACTTTTTGCAAAAGGGCGGAAAAGTCGGGTAAACCGGCGGCGAATTTTTCGTTTAGCACGACCTCAAAGTAGCCCGGGTTAGCTTTAATCCATTGCTGGATGCCGTTTGCATAATCCTCGCCGTGGTCCGTGTTCTCAACCGCGAGCGCCACTTTCAGGTCCTTCCGGAGTTTCCCCTGATCCACGAGACTGCCGAGAAACTGCGCTGCGGTAGAGCCCAAGAGCTCGACAGGGCTGAGAGCACCGAAAATCCATCGATAGCCGTGGCTGAAGATGGAGGTGGCGCCCGCACCGGTGGCAATCCAAGGAGTGTGGTAGCGGTCCGGCATCACCGACTCGGCCTCGCCGAGAGTGGAGGAGTAGCCACCGAGGACCGCGACGACGTTATCGGTGGTCATGGTGCGTTCTACCAAACTGGCCGATTTTGCCGGGTCCGAACTGTCGTCGTAGAAGACCAACTTTACCGGCAGCTTTTTGCCCAACTCGCGAAGGTTGATTCCGCCCATCTGGTTGATCTGCTGGACCGCCAGCTCGATGCCTTCTTTCTGGAATCGCCCCGGATCGGCTTCGCTGCCAGACACGGGAAGCACGACGCCGATGCGGATTTCGCTTTGGGCAGAGGTTTCCCTTCTCGCACAGCCCAGCGACAAGAGAGTCAGTACGGCAAAAGGCAGAAGAAAAAAGCAACACGAGTATTGTTTCGTCAGGTTGCCTTTAGGAAGGGTTGTCAAAGCGAGCCTCTCGGGAATTGATTGGCCGGGGCACAGTCCGCTCGGACCTTAGCGAGCGAACTCTACGTCATTCATTTTATTCGCGTCAACCACAACTCTTCAGTACACAGGATGCGGTATTCCCCTATCAACTACTAGGACCTGCCCGGACGGTCAGTTCTGAAGTGCGCAAGGCCATCCCATTTCGTGGTTGCTTCGATTCGAGGCGAGCGCCTAGAGTGAAAGCACGTTAGTCCCTCCCACCCGGGGCTGATTCCATTTTTGAATCGGATTTAGATCGGATAAGGGAGAAACTATGTGGACTAAGCAACAACAGCTAGCTGAAGTACCCGGCCTACCGCCGGCGCCAGGAACAGGATCACCGGTTACATCTATTAGCGCGCCCCCTGCTGCGCGTCCCAGTAGCCCCACAGCTCGCAATTCTGCACGCCTGGGTTCCAGCCTGCAAATCAAGGGCCAGATCACCGGCACGGAAGACTTGCAGATCGATGGGATAGTCGAGGGCTCCATCTCGCTGCGAGGCCATGAACTGACGGTAGGTTCGACCGCGCAGCTCAAATCGGAAATTAACGCGCGCGAGGTGGTGGTCTACGGCAAGGTTATCGGGAATCTCAACGCGCGCGACCGCGTGGACGTGAAGAAGGATGGCTCAGTCGTCGGCGATATTTCGACAGCGCGGATCACCATCGAGGACGGCGCGCAGTTCAAGGGCCGCATCGAGATTGATCCGAGCAAGTCACAGGCCGCGGCGGATTAAGCGGAGACAGGGCGGGCAAATGTCCGCCCCGCACAAGACAAACGCGAGAGCGGGCATGATCCCGACCGGGTCGGGACAGGCTCCTCGTGCCCCTACGTGGAGAGAAATTCAGGACGCCGACAAGACGCCGGCGCTACATCAGCTCCGGACGGTTTTCAGGCATGTATGCTCCAACTGCAATAAAATGTCGTGTATATTGCAGGGAACGGAAGGGGGCGCCATGCATGCCGACCGAGTGGAAGTTTCCTGGGATGCGAGCAAGTCCAAGTGGCTGTTTCGCATCCAAAGCGGCGAAGAGGTGATTCGCCGTCATAGCAATATGCCGAAGAATGCGGACGAGCAGACGCTGCGCTCCGCGGCCCAGAAAACTTTGGTGGATGAAGGTTACGAAGCGGATGTCCCGCAGGTAAGTATCCAGCGCTAGCTGACGTATTGTCTCTCGCTGCCGGAGTAATCAGTTTGAAGTTGAGGCGCCGCTAGTGCGTTCACACCGATTGCGGCTGCCGACGGAGACTGGTGTGAGCGCCTGCCGTTTTCATTCCTGAAAAAGTTTTCGCCAAAAATTCAGTCCATTGCGGAACAAGGTACTCTAAGATTTGAAACCGGGGGAATCGGGAGTCCGTCCTCATTGGATAGGATGCGAATACAACAAACATTGCGATTGACCGTCATGCTGATGCTGGCGGCGATGAGCGCCGGTGCGCGAGTGAGCGCCAATATTTTGGATAAGGCGGACGACCAGGAAGCGAAAGTTGCGCGGGCGATCAGCGGGGCGGTGCTGGACCCCTCGGGCGCGTCGGTTGCCGGCGCGAAAGTAATTCTGACCGGAGCCGGCGGAGAAACGATTAGCACCACGACCACTGACAGTAATGGCGCATTTCACTTCGAGAAGATCGGGCAGGGCAATTATCAGATTTTGGTGCGGGCGGCGGGATTCCAGGAATCCAAGATGGAATTGAAGGTCGGCACGAAAGCAGTGGCGCCAGTGCAGATTTCGCTGGCGATTAAAGAGCAGAGCGAAGTCGTGACGGTGGGGGCGACGGATTTTTCGCCCCAAGTGAGCGCGGATGTTTCGGAAAACCAGAATGCCAATACGCTAGACCGCTCGACGCTGGATCGCGTGCCCGTTTTCGATCAGGACTATATCACGACGATGTCGCGATTTTTGGACGATAGCAGCACGGGAACGAGCGGGGTAACGCTGATCGTCAACGGGATCGAGGCGAACGGCCCGGGAGTAACGCCATCCGCGGTGCAAGAAGTGAAGATCAACCAGAACCCCTACTCGGCGCGATTCGCGCGGCCGGGACGCGCGCGGCTGGAGATTACCATGAAGGGGGGAACACCGAATTATCATGGGTCGGTGAATTTCATGTTTCGCGACTCGGTGTTTGACGCGCGAAATACGTTCGCACAGGTGAAACCGGGTGAGCAGCGGCGATATTACGAAGGGTCGCTGACGGGACCGGTGTGGAACAGCAAGAAGACGACGTTTCTGCTTTCGCTAGACAGGGATGAGGAGGACCAGCAGTCGATTGTGGTGGCGCAAGGCGTCAATGGCGCTATCAACGAAAATGTGCCGTCGCCGACGCGGCACTTTTTCGGTTCCGGGCGGATTTTTCACGATTTTGCGAACGGCGATCAATTCTGGATCGGATACTCCTACGAACAGGGGTCAAACAAGAATGTGGGCGTCGGCGGCAACGTGCTGCCGGAAGCGGGAACCAACAATAATTTTCTGGAGCACGAAATTAACGTGAGTTACCGGCACGTGTTTTCGACGAAATGGGTGAACCAATTGCGGTTCCTGGTGGGGCATTACGATGCACCGATCAGCAGCTTGAACGAAAACCCTCAAATTGTGGTTTCCGGGGCTTTCATCGGGGGCGGCGCACAGGCGGACTCGCGACGGACGGAATATCACTTTGACGGAACGGATATCGTAACGTACGTGCGAGGGAAGCATGAATTGAATTTCGGGATTGATATTCCGGACATCAGCCGGCGCGGGATGGATGATTTCACGAATTTTTCCGGAACGTACACGTTTGCGAGCCTGGCGGATTTTCAAGCGGGGCGGCCGGCGACATTTTTCGAGCAGCGCGGGCAGGGGCACCTGGTGTTCGTGGAAAAACTGTTTTCCGGTTTCATCGAGGACACCATGCGGCTGAAGCCGAATTTTTCGGTCACCGTGGGCGCGAGGTACTACTGGCAAAATTATTTTCATGACGAGCCGCACAATCTTGCGCCGCGATTCGGTTTTGCCTATGCGCCGACGAAAAACAGCAAAACGGTATTTCGCGGCGGGGCGGGTGTTTTCTTTGATCGCACGGGACCGCGTCCCATTGCCGACCTACTGCACTTCAATGGAGTGAATCTGCAGCGGTTCATCGTGGAGAATCCTTCGTTTCCGGTGACGCCGGCGGAGCTCACCGGAGTGCCGACGAGCGAGGTGGTGCTGGACCCGCAGGCGAGGACACCATATACGGTGCAGTACAGCATGGGCGTCGAGCGGCAAGTGACGGAGAAGAGCACGTTCAGCGCAACCTACGTGGGATCGCGCGGAATCGATATGTTCCGTTCGCGCGACATCAATGCGCCGCCCCCGCCGAATTTCCTGGCCCGGCCGGATGCCGCACTGGGGCAAGTGCGCCAGATCGAATCGGAAGGCTACCAGAAAAGCAACGCACTGGAGCTGACTTTTCGGGGGAAGCCGAGCAAGTACTTTACGGGGCAAGTGCAGTACACACTGGGGAAAACGTACAACAATACGAGCGGAATTACGTATTTCCCCGCGAACAGTTTTCTTCCTTCGGCGGATTGGGCGCGCTCGGACAACGACCGCAGGCATAAATTTGATTTGTTGGGTTCGATGCAAGCGACGAAATTGTTCACGGTGGGCGCCGCGCTTTCTTTGTACTCAGGCAGGCCTGTGAACGTTACGACGGGCGGCGATGACAATCATGACGGCGTGCTGAACGACCGGCCGGCGGGTTTCGCGCGCAACACGCTGCACGGGCCGGGAACGATCGAACTGGATTTGAATGTGGAACACGATTTTTTGCTGTCGAAAACAAGAAAAGAAGGGCCGAGAGTTACCGTGGCGCTCAATGCGTTCAACGTGCTGAATCACGAGAACGATACGACGTTTATAGGGACAATCACATCGCCCTTTTTCGGACGGGCCGTCGCCGCGCAGCCGCCGCGGCGGATACAACTGAACCTGCAATTCAAATTCTAAAGATACCGCTGGACGCAAGTGCCGCGGTCCTCGAAGAGCTGCAGAACTCTACTGTCTTTGACTTGAATTCAACGCTGTTCCTACTATACTCCCCACAAAGCAGGCGCCGTTCATGATTGGGCAGACCATCTCCCACTACCGCATCCTCGAAAAGCTCGGAGGCGGCGGGATGGGTGTCGTCTATAAGGCCGAAGACACTCGCTTGAAGCGTCTGGTCGCTCTCAAGTTTCTCCCTCCGGAAGCG
>Ga0307477_10000276_pt1 | contig 65547 bp, 69 predicted proteins | sample atmos_gasesECM2C_FD_203316 | JGI IMG/M metagenome (GOLD analysis project Ga0307477, IMG submission 203316) | Hardwood forest soil microbial communities from Morgan-Monroe State Forest, Indiana, United States - atmos_gasesECM2C_515 | ecosystem: Environmental > Terrestrial > Soil > Temperate...
CGGTCATGTTAAGATGTTGCCATACAAAGGGCGACCACTCCCGCACTAAGGAGAGGGAATCAGTGGCCGAGGGCGGCGGCTTTGAGGAAGGCGATGGTTTCGGGCGGCTGGGCGAGCGCCTGATTGATTTTCGCCTCGACCACCGATCCGGAAGCCGGACTGATCGGCAGCATAAGTCTCTTCGCGTCAGTTAGGAATTCCGGATCTTTCATCACCGCGTCATAGGCGTCGCGTTCGACGGCGAGCACGTCGCGCGACATGCCGGGCGGGCCGGCGGTCAAGCGCCCGATCTCGGAAAGCGTATCAACCAGGCTCAACAGACGGCGCACGCGGTCGTCTTTCGCGAATGACATGGCGCGCGGCACGCCGGGAAGTGCCGAAGCATCGCCGCTGAGCGCCAGCGCCCAAAAACCGTGGCCGTCCCGCACGAAATCTTCCATCGAATCGACCGTCGCTACTTTTGCGAACACTTCTTTGCGCAGCATGCTCATTTCGCCGGCATTGCCGGTGAAGCCCGGGATGATCTGGACATTGACATGCAGCGCGCTGGCGAGGATGCGGGTCTCTACATAATCGGCCGCGCCGACGCCGGATGCCGCGAACCGCACCGGGACCTTGGAGTTGCGCAAATCCTCAAAAGACTTGAAGCCGGAATTATTCGCGATCAGCAGGGCCCGCGTGTCGTTTGCCGCCTTGCCGATCCAGCCAAACTTCGCCAAATCAAACAGTACGCCCTCACGTTGGATCAGCTGGTCGTAGATCAGGCCGGTGTTGAAGCTGCCGATCGTCAGGCCGTCCGGACGCGAGGCATAAAGCGTGTTGGCGCCCACGATGTGACCGGCGCCGGGAACGTTGCGCACGATCACGCGCGAGCCCGTCAGATGCTTCTGCAAATAGCGCGCGATCAGCCGCCCATAGGCGTCGTAACCGCCGCCCGCGCCCGTGGCCACAATGTAAGTGATGGTCTTGCCCTTGAACATGTCGCTGTCGGCATGTGCCGGAACGGCGAGGCAAAGGACGGCGCCGAATGCTATCGCGAGTAAACGCCTTAGCATCTGTCTCCTCCCGGAATCCCGGACGGCTCGTGCAGCGTGTTTCGTATGTAAAGCACCTTCACCGCAAAAAACAGCGTCACCGTGAGGGGCGCTGCGATCAGCAGACCGAAGGGGCCGAAAATCAGCTCGATGGCGACAATGCCAAGAAGCATGGTCGCGGGCGGAATATGCACAAAACGCTGCTGGATCGCGGGCCCCACGACATAGCCTTCCAACATATGGATGAGCAGGTAGGCCCCTGCGGTCCACAGCGCCGGAACCATTCCTTGGGTGGTTGCAACAAGCAGCGCGGGTATGGCTCCGATGATGGGACCGATATAGGGCACCATCTCGGTGACGCCGGCGATCAAACCGAGAGCCAGCGGGCCGGGAAGGCCGATGATCCACGTCGCTCCGAGCGACAGCCCACCGACCATCACCATCAGAATGAGTTGGCCGAGAAGCCACAGACGCAGGGAGCGGCCGATGAGATTCATCGATTCCGCGGCCGAGGCGCGGAGATACGGAGCGAAGAGCCGCACAAAGCCGTCGCGGTACAATTCGGGTTGCGCCGCGAGATAGATCGCGCTGATCGCCAGCACGACGGCGCCTTCGGCGACCGACAGACTTGTGGCGAGGACGTATCTGACGACACCGCCGATCGTCGAGCTTCCCTCCCGTTCGAGGTTCTCGATCAAGCCCCCGATGCTGCTGCTGGCGAGTTCCGAGCGTATTTGCTGTTCGGCAGCCTGGGCACGATTGAACACTTCGACAATCTGCGCGCTGACATTGGCTCCCAGAATCAAAAATGTGCCTCCGAACACTGCCGCGACGAGCGCAACCGCAATCGCCAAAGCGACACTTGGGTGAAGCCCGGACAGACGCGAAACCAGATCGGACAACATCCGCAACAAAGTTGCGACAATGACCGCGCCAAAGGCGAGCAGGATGGCTTCTTGGATGCGCCACAGGATCAAGGCTGCGATCACGACGCTCGCCCAGATCAGCGCACGCAGGAGAATCTCGGACGCTTTCGCTCGGATCATCGCGGCGACACTGTAACGCTCGCGGCGTTTTTGCCACCCCTTTTCGAAGCGGAACTTCAGTGCCCCACAAACGTTGTTGCCGAAGCTAAGGGAGGCTCATATGGCTTATCTCGATGTCAGTCCGATGATTCATGCTCTCCGCACCAGCCCGGAACATTTTGAGTTCACAAATGGCTCGCTTCATCACATTCCCAGCCGCCACAGGTTTCAATTCGACTGGGAGGGACGGGTGCGCGTCGAGGCGCGGTGCGATTGCGCGTTCCTGGCGGTGAACACCGATCAAGAAAGCGCCCTTTGCGAAGCGTTTAGCGAGTGGCGGATGAATTATTGGCGCCCGATTGAAATCAACCGTGAATTCGCCTCGCATTTCGAGCGGCCCTCGTGGTTTCGTCAGCTCCTCATTGATTTGACCGCCTGGCTGCACCGCGCCCTGTTGAGGCAAGGAAGCTGGAGTCACGAGCCGAAAGCGCATACGGTCCCAGCCGAATAGGTTTGCAGGCCCTCGACAGAGCAGATGGAGTTCCTGGCTTCGCTAAGCTTGTGCATGGCCGTTTGCCTGCTGATCGCCCGTGCGTTGCGCCAGAGGGGGCTTTTGCGCGAGGTCGCGACAGCCGCACCGAATCGGGGGGGAGACCTTCCCAACGTTGCCGTCATTATTCCGGCCCGCAACGAGGCAGATAATATTGCGGCCTGCCTGCAAAGCCTGGTCGCTCAAACCTATCCCGGCGATCGCCTCTCGATATTTGCCGTCGATGACAGTTCCTTCGACGGAACTCCGGCGATCATTGCCGGTTTTGCGGAAAAATTCCCGCACCTATCCTTTCTCCGCAGTCCGGTGCTGGAACCGGGCTGGACCGGAAAATGCCAGGCTTGCTGGGTTGGCAGCCGAGCCGTCCCCGCCGCGACCGAATGGCTTTGCTTCATCGACGCGGACATGCGCGCGGAGCCTCTGCTGCTTGCGAGCGCTGTCGAAGCGGCAACGGCCGAGGGCCTCGATTTGCTGTCGCTTGCGCCCCGGCATCGGCTGTTAAGCTTTGCCGAACGCTTGATGATTCCCTGCGGCCACTATGTTTTGGCTTTTCGCCAGAACTTACTCCGGCTGCAAGCGCGCCACGGAACCGATGCCACCGTAACCGGTCAATTCATACTCGTTCGGCGCGCCGTCTACGAAAAAGTGGGCGGTCATGCCGCCGTCCGCGGAACGATCAGCGAAGATGTCGCGCTCGGATGCCTGCTCAAGCGCAATGGCTTCGTCGTGCTGTTGATGGATGGCACGCGTCTGATTTCCACGCGGATGTATACGGGGTGGAACGCGCTCCGGCTTGGGTTCGGAAAAAACCTGATCGATATGCTCGAGGGACCGGTTTCGACGCTCGCCACCGCCACGGCCGCGATTCTGCTTGCCTGGGCGGCTATTTTGCTTCCAATCATCGATCTCATTCGCTGCAACGCCGGTTCGAGCGGAGCTTGTCTTGGTTCCTTCCTGGCAATTCCCGCATCGGCCGCTTCGATCGGACTCCATGTTGCGGGCGCTCTCTATTTCCAGATTCCCCTCTGGTATGGGCTCCTGTTTCCACTGGGCTATAGCGTCGGAGCCATTATCGCCGTGGACAGCGTGAGGATGCGGGTTACCGGCCGGACTCGTTGGAAAGATCGCATTTACCCATGACAAGTCCGGCGCCCAAGCCCGGCCCTCATCGCGACGCGGGCGACCACAGCCAACCGAAAGTCGTGCAGAAAGCGTCCGGCGAACCCCTGGACAAGACCTATGTAACGGCAGCGATCGCCGTCATCGGTCTGTTCGTCTTCCTGTATCTGATCAAGATCATTCTGATGCCGTTCGTGCTTGCCGGAATCGTGGCCTACATCTGCACGCCGCTAGTGGAATGGTTGAACCGCCGATTGCGCCTGCCGCGGCTTGCCGCTGTATCCTTGGTCTTTGTGGCGCTGGCAGGATCGGCGGGCGTCATCGGGCTTTTGGCAGTGCCGCCGCTGCTCCGGGAAGTCACCGGCGTCGCCTCCAACTTCCAATCCATATTCACTCTGCTGGTGCAGCGTCTGGTTGGAAACGGAACGGTTCCCGTCCTCGGGCAAACGATGACGGCAGCTCAGATCGCCAGTTCCGTGACAAGCGGCCTGCGCGACTTTCTGCAGCAGAACGGGCGCGTTCTGCTGTTCGCTTCAGAAGGCATCGCGGCTTTCTTCGCGTTTTTCTTGGGCTGGGTACTGTTGTTCTATTTCTTGGCAGACGGCCCGCGCGTTGGCCGCGGCCTGTTCTGGCTGATTCCGCCCAGTCAGCGCCGGGTCACCAATCGCGTTTGGCCGGTGCTGGACGCCATTTTGCGCCGCTACTTTGTGGGCATCGCCATAGTGGTAGCCTATGCCTCGATTGCCAGTTATCTCGGTCTTGGGCTGTTCCTGCACCTCGACCACGCCGTTGTGCTGGCGATCTTGACGGGGTTGCTCGAAACCATCCCGGTTGTGGGACCCGCGGCGTCGGCCATCATAGCCGGGCTTGTGGCTTTGAACCACGCCACAGCATTCTCCAACATTATCGCGTTCGGGTTCTATTTGGCGGCGCTGCGGATTTCGATCGACCAGATGCTTGGCCCACTCGTGCTCGGCGCGGCGGCGCGAATTCCGCCCGTGCTCGTCATTTTCTGCTTTCTCTCCGGAGCGGTATTGTTTGGCATCGCCGGGGTCATCCTCGCGGTGCCGGTTGCATTGACGATCAAAGTGGTCCTTGAAGCGGTTTATCACGATCCGCTTGGGTGACGGCGAGGCGTTCGGCTTCACCGCAAATCCGAAAGTGACGATCGCAATCCACTCGCCGTCGGTCATATATGTTTTTCCCCGCGGCGAATTGACGAATTTATCCCAGGTGCTCAAGGAGTTGGCACAAGCCAAGTGCGAAACCGGCGATGTCGAGGATTTGCGCCCGCGTTACGCGTGAACGCTGACGCTGTGGGCCCGCAGACTGGAAGCCCGGCGCGAGGAGGCGATTCGCGCCGCCTCCGCCGAACATTTTCGCATCTGGCGTGTTTACCTCCCCGGTATGGCCTATGCCTTTGATTATGGATGGCTTTCGGTAGCCCAGGGGCTGGCTTACAAGCCGCTCGACGGGCGCCTTGCCGATCGCCCTTGGACGCGCAGCAACCAATATGCGACCTATGAGTCCGCGGCGATCGCTGGAGCCCTGAACTGGGAAAACGATCCGCAACCTTTTCTCGAGCCCCTCGCCACGCAACCTTCGGCAGGCGAGCGCGTTGTGTGATGAATTTAGAGCGAACTGTTTTTGTGACCGGCTGTGCGAATTCAAGCTTCCACATTTGTCTTTCAGCTGCGCTCCCATTGGTTCGAACGCGTTGTCTTCGGCCTCGACGACCGCTTGCGCCGGCTTAACGCCGTCGACGAATACAGCTCTGATTCACAATGCATTTACCGCATGCAACGGGGTCAAGCCGAGCAGGATTTCGTGCTTTCCGACGGCACCCATGTGCGCCGCGGCGAACCCTTGATCAATCTACATGTGTGGAATGAGCAGTTTCCCTGCATGGGGCCGGGCGGGCCAACTTTGGGTTGGGCGCGGCAGATCAGCCGGGGGCTCGATCTATCCTTGCGCGAATTGGCCGGATTCCTGGCGAAGCGGCGCGAATTCGACGATGTCGTTGTTATTCGCGCCAATTTGATTTTGTCCGCGGCCAACCAAGCGCGTCAGGTGCGGCGCGTCATGGGGCGTTATGGATTTGAGGAAATTCCGGCGGGCGGCCCCCCCTCGTTTTGCGAGCGGCTTCATCGCAGCGGAGAGAACATCCTGGCGCTGCTTCTGATCATGGCGGTGAATCCAGCAGCCGAGCATGGCAATGTTTTGCGCTGGGATCGCGCGCAAGTTTTTCTGTCTCGGAGGATGCTCCATCAGCGATATGGCGGATCGCGCCGCGCGATTGCCGCGAAAATCACGAGCGGCGCGAAAGAACTGGCGGAAGATATCGTTCTCCAGCCGACCGCAGCGGTCAGCCGTTAACCCCTCTGGGGGGAGAAGGGAATAATCAGAGCGTGTTCTTCGAGTATTTCGTCGTGAAGGCGAAAGGCACGAGAAGATTTGCCGCGTTCGACGTATCGCCCCATCGCGGAGTGGCTAAGGGTCCGGGATTTTTCACCGCCAGTTCGAAACGTCCGGCTTTGGCGAGCTGATTGGCATCCAGCGTCGCTTGGATTTCTGTCCGGCTTATCACTTTCGTCGCTATGGGCCGATCGCCCAGATAGACTTGCGAGCGCTGCACGAAGTTGAATCCTTTGATCGTCACGGTGGTCACCGGCGCGCCTTGACTCACTTCATAAGGGAAGAGCGATTCGATTCCTGGAGTGGGCGCTTGCACCGGATTGGGTATTCCATTGCCGCCGGCGCGGCCTCCACGGCCTAAGGTCGCCTGTTTGAGGGCGGCGGCCCAAGCTGCATCAGGAATGACGGGATTGCCGGCATTGGCCGAGGATTTGCCGAACGGGCTGCGATACCAGGCGTGATAGGAGCGGTCGACGATCTTGCCGTCCTGAATCACAAGATCGAGCTTCCGGGTGTTGTTGATGTCGGAGAGCGGATTGGCATCGAGAATATCGATGTCTGCGAGCTTGCCGGTTTCGATGCTGCCGACGTCCTTGATGCCGAAAGCATCGGCATTCCATTTGGTCGCCGACTGGATTGCCTGCATGGGGGTCATTCCAGCGTCCTCGACGAAAATTTCCAGTTCCTGATGCAGACCCAATCCTGGTGCCCCCTGTGGGCAATCGGTGGCGGCGAGCACATGCCCGCCTGCTTTCACATATTGACCAAGGAAGGCCGCGTGATTGCGGAATGCGGCGGCCGCGGTTTCGCGTTGCGCGGGAGTCATGGTCTCTTCGGGCAACGCGACTTTCTGCATCATCGCGCCGATGCGGTAATCGGGCATGTAAGCGCGCAGATTCGGGTCGTCATAGACGTGCAGCACTTCTTCGCGGATGCGCTTAGCGCCCTTGGCGAAGCGGCCGCCATTGGCGATCAGTTCGGGCTCTAATGCGGTGTGTTGGTCGAGCAGGAATTTGATCATCTCGGTTTCTTTGGCGGAATCGACATCGGCCCAACCGTCGCCTCCGAACCCTTGCGGCTCCTTTGCGCCTGCTTTGAGCATTTCGACTTCGACATCGCCGGTATGGATGAGCACGTCGGATCCGATGGATGCCGCGCCGCGGGCGCGCGTGATCGGGCCGACAGCGCGGAAGGCTACAGCCTTGCCCTGACGATGCGCTTCCTGGACACCCAGTGCGAAATAATCCGGCGGCGCGTTCCCATCATCGAAGGTAATGAAATCTGCGCCGTCGGCGATGTAGTCGGCCACAGCTTGGCGCACCTCCTCCGGCGAGTGGAAAATGCGTGTGCCCATCCCCGGCGCGAAATTGTTGGATTTCGCATTATCGCGGCCGGGGCCGGAAATGGAGACCATGGTCTGATAAATGCGTGGCCCTGCAAAAATGCCGTGCGCGATAGCATCGCGCTCGGCGATTCCGACATCGTTGCGGGCCCCGGACACCATGTTCGAAGTGACGCCCCAAACCAGATTGGCCTCACCATATTCCCAGTAATAATTGGATTTGGCGTCGATCAAGCCGGGAATGATCCATTTCCCTTGGGCGTCGATCACCCGCGCGCCCGCGGGAATCTGCGCCTGCCCGTCGCGGCCGGCCGCCGCGATGCGGTTGCCCTGAATGACGATGACGGAGTTCGGCACCGGCGTGCCGCCCAAGCCATCGATCAGCGTGCCCCCGCGAATGACCAGCGCCGGGCCCTGCCCCTGCGCGTCGGCATTCAGCGTGAGGCCTAAGATCGACATTCCCGACAGCAGCGAAAATAAAAGGGTCTTGCCCCGCATGATGTTCTCCACTTTGACAGGCGCGCGGCCCATACTCATGCATGTTAGAAGAAAACCATAGGCTGCGCCGGTGCATCACGCAATTTGTCGAACGCTGATCTTGGCGGCAGCTTTGATGCTGACCGCCTGCGGCCGCGAGAAAACTCCGAGCCTCGCGCCCGCCACAAACACGGCCGAACAAACCGGTGCAGCCGCCGGTGAGATCGGTCACATCGTCATCGCTCCACAATTCGATGAAGCAGCACCCTTTTCCGAAGGTCTGGCTGCCATTCGCATGGGGGCGAAATATGGCTATATCGATAAACAGGGCCGGATTGTCATCCAACCGCAATTCGACTTTGCGGGCGGCTTCTCCGAAGGGGTGGCCGCTGCCGGCATCGGCAACAAAAATGGCTACATCGACAAGCAGGGGAATTTCGTCATTCTCCCCAAGTTCGAGCTTGCCGACTTGGCATCTTTTTCCGAAGGCTTGGCCGCGGTCCGCATCGGCGAATTCCTGACCGGCACCTGGGGTTATATCGACAAGCAGGGAAACATCGCCGTCAAGCCGCAATTGGCTGCCGCCGGTCCATTTTCTGCAGGTCTTGCCGTTATCAGCATCGGTGGCAAATGGGGCTACATCAATAAGCAGGGCAAAACCGTCATCGAGCCGCAGTTTTCTTCGGCGGGATCGTTTTCCGATGGCATAGCCGTCGCTCGCGTTGGCGAGCTTTTGACCGGCAAGGACGGCTACATCGATCGCGCCGGAAAGTTCGTCATCCAGCCGAAATTCGATGCGGCATTTCCGTTCTCGGATGGACTCGCCGACGTGGAGGTTGATGGCAAATACGGTTACATCGACAAGCAGAGTAAGTTCGTTATCCCGCCGCAATTCGATTTCGCGGATTCGTTCTCCGATGGATTGGCTGCGATCAGCGTGGGCCGTGACGGCGCGCGCAAATACGGCTTCATCGACAGGACCGGCAAGATCGTCATCAAGCCGCAGTTCGATTTCGCGGATATATTCTCAGCCTCCGATGGGCTCGCTGCCATCCGCGTGGGCGACGAGAAGACCGGCAAATATGGCTATATCGGGCGATAGCGAGTCAGTGATGAATGAAAAACATCACCACTGCGGCGGGCAAAACGACAGGGCACCAAGCGAGGAGTGCATAGAACAGAGCCCCGCGCATGATGTCGCCCGAGTCCATTTCGTTGTCGTCTTGGATCAACTCTTCCATAATCGCAAGATGGCATCGTTCCATTAATGCCGCGCTAATTTGCACATCCATCTGTCACTTTGTTACCAGTCGCGCGGTAACTTAAAGCCGCGATTAACGACTCGATGCAATGCTCGGGGAATGTCGCCTGTTGCTAAACCCGACAAAGAAAACGATCCCCGCAAGAGCGAATCCTTGCACCGTTCCTGGTGGCTCGTATTGTTGGGGGCCCCGATCGTAGCTTGGGTCTTGGTCGCTCTGTTCGGCAATTGACTCAGATGCCGGCTCTTCGGCCCAGCGAGGGCACTAGCGGTAGATGCCGGGTCAGCACTATCGGATAAATGCTGAGAACCGAGACTTGAGCCGAACTATCGAGCGTTCGGTTTAGAATTCATTCACAGCTCTGTGGCACATTTAGCAAATGGGGGACGGACTAGACATTGATGCGAAATCGGAGTCGCGCCAGACTAGGCGCGAAAGGCTGCTTTCCATCATGATGCTTGTAGGGGCCCTTTCGCCATGGCTGTTCGTGATCTATTTCAAGAGTCACTGACGCGCTCTAGCCTGTGGCGCGATCGCTCCAATCAATCTCAATCCAGACTTTGCACGGCGATTGAAGTCAGGCCATAAGTTGGCCTGACGCCATGATATTTGATTTGCTTTGGCAGGAAAAATGTCCGTGACAAATGTCAAATTAAGTAAGGAAATTCCATGACCGACATGATCGGCTTGGTCGTCGAGGTTTCCGCCTCGCAACTGACAGTCGCACTTGATCCTCGCGAACAGTCCGGGCGAATCGATCGGACCAGTATCGGTGCCTTGGTGAAGGCGTCGGCCCTCGGCGGTATTGTGCTCGGTATCGTGAGCTCAGTCCGTGTGGAAGCCGGCGGCGCGCGCCACGTGCTTGTGGTCGATCTGTTGGGAGAACTGACGGCCGGCGAGAACGGAAAGCTTCGCTTTGGCCGCGGCGTTTCCGTCCATCCTATTCTCGGGACCCCGGTTGTTGCGGCAACCGGCGAGGACGCGGATTTGGTGTACGGCAAGCCGGCCTCGTTCCATGCCCGCATCGGCACGCTTTATCGCGACGAAGCCCGGCCGGCATTTCTCGTGACCAATGACCTGTTATCCAAGCATTTTGCCATCGTCGGCACGACCGGCTCGGGCAAATCCTGCGCGGTGACCGTGCTGCTGCGCGCGCTTCTCGACACACATCCCTTCGCGCACATCGTTTTGCTCGACCCTCATAATGAATACGCGACCGCGTTCGGGACCTCGGCCGAAGTCTTCGACGCGGATAACCTTCAACTTCCCTGCTGGCTGCTCAATTTCGAAGAGCTGGTCGCGGTGCTGGTGCGCGGCGGATCCATGGAGGAACAGGAGGCCCAAACCTCGATCCTCAAGGAGGCCGTCATCCAATCGCGGCGAAAATTTGCCGGGGATGGACAAGAGGCCGGCTGGATCACCGTGGACACGCCGGTCCCGTTCCGCGTCGGCGACCTCATCCGCATTATCGACAATGCCATGAGCAAGCTGAATAAGGTCGATACGTCCGCGCCCTATCTCCGGCTCAAATCCAGGCTGGAATCGCTCAACTCCGATCGCCGCTTCGGCTTCATGTTCTCGGGCATGGTCACCAAGGACTCGCTGGCATCGGTGATTGGCCGATTGCTGCGGATCCCGGTGGAAGGAAAACCATTGACCATCATCGATCTCTCGGGCGTGCCGTCCGAGATTGTCGATGTCGTGGTCTCTTTGCTCTGCCGGGTGATTTTCGATTTCGCTCTGTGGGCCGAGCACGGCAAGATGCCCCCCGTGCTGTTGGTCTGCGAAGAAGCCCACCGTTATGTTCCTGCCGACCAGAATTTGGGCTTCTCGGCCACCACGCGGGCGATTGCCCGCATCTCCAAGGAAGGCAGAAAATACGGCGTCTCTCTCGGGTTGATCACGCAACGTCCGTCGGAGCTTGCGCCGAGCGTGCTGACGCAATGCGGCACGGTCTTCGCGCTGCGGATGGGTAACGAGCTCGATCAGCAATTCGTCGCGAATGCCTTGCCGGAGAGCTCGCGGGGCATGCTCGCGGCCTTGCCGAGCCTTCGCCGGCAGGAAGCGGTTGTTGTGGGCGAAGGCGTCACGATCCCGATGCGCATTCGCTTCGATACGTTGCCACAAGAGCAACAGCCCCGCAGCACCAGCGCGCCTTTCTCGCAAATCTGGCAAAAGGACGGCGCAGACACCGGTGTCATCGAGGAAGGGATTCGCCGTTGGCGCCATCAGTTGCGCGAACGCCCGCCGACAGAGCCCGAGGAGCGGTCGGCATCGAAGCCGCCCGGCTTGACGATCTTCACTCCCGGTCGCGCGAGATCATGAAACTTGCCATATCCCAGGCGTTGCGTGTGCCGATGATCAGAAGCGCGACCAGCGAGGCGGCGAGAATCTCGAGCGTGTGCTGCATGGCCAAGTGCGCCATCAGCGCGGCTGCCGCCATCGCGATATAAGCGAGCAACGGTAGAATCGCGTAGCAAGCGCGATCCGAGAGGTCGAGATTCATCTTCCAGATGCGCCCAACAACCGCGACGCTATAGACCGCGCCTATGACGCTGCCGGCGCCTAAGAGTACGGCCAGTGAAAGCGGCGTCAGGGTCGGCACGGTCAGAACCGCCGAGCCGACCAAAACGCTGCCCAAATGAACGGCGGTGGGCGTGATAAAGCCGCGCATGCCAATGGCGCGTTCTTTTATTCCCGATGCAAGCGAGGCGACAATAAAAGTGGCGCCGACGATGGCTCCCGAGGCGGTGCCGATCATCACGTAGAAGTCGCGCCAATCGGCAAGCGGCAACGCTGCCATCAGAAGTCCGGCTTCTCGGCGGCAGCTTGCGACCCGGCCAGCCACTGTGCGAGCACGCAAGCCGCCGAAAACCCGATGGTTTGTTTTCGGCGGCCCTCGATCATCAACGCCTACCTTATGCCGGCGGACGCGAAGCGAGATACGCAGAAATCGCGACGATCTCATCGTCGCTGAGATTGGCTACGACGCGCTTCATCGCGGTGGCCGACATTCCGCTGCGGGTTCCATCTTTGAACTCATAGAGCTCGCGCGCCATATAGGTGGGCGAGCGCCCCGCAATCGCCGGGGTTTCGCCCTTGCCGAGCAAATTCGCATTGTGACAGCCGGTGCAGGCGACCGTCTTGCCGCCTCCGCCCGTTGTCACCAGCGCAGCGCCTTTTTCGATGCTGCCCTTGGGCACATAAGCCGTGTAGGACGGGCCGGGCGGGAGATAGGGCTTCTCCGGATTGTTCGCGATCTCGACGATGCGGTTGCCGAGCGCTTCTTCGCCGCCGCCCGGCGCAGGCGCGACGATGTCACGTCCACCGACCACGGTTTTGGGCGCCGTATCGGATTCCTTCACCTCGATCCAGGGCGAAAAGTGCTGCGACGAATAATAATCGGCCAGGACCTTCATCTCGTCGGGCGTCAGGATCTGGGCAAACATCGCCATATCCGCACGATAGGTCTTGCGGTCGCCTTTCACCATATCGTTCAGTTGACGGACGATATAGGCCGCCGGCAAACCGGCGACCGGCGCCGATTGCGGTTGGCCGTATCCGCTCGGGAGGTGGCAGCCCATGCAGACGCCGGGGCCGGTCAGCTTGTTGACCTTGCCCTTCCGAATGATTTCGGGGACCGAATCCGAAACGGTGGGAAATACCTTCGCGCGGATGGCTGCGTCGGCATCGGTGATCGGCTTCAATTGCGCCTGGGGGACGCCCTGGGTAGTCTCGGGCGCCGCCCATTGCGGAACCTCCGCGTAAACCAGACCGGGCGCCAGGACAAACCCGGCAATCAGCAGCGTTTTTCTCATCTGTTTCCTCCCCAGGCCTTTCGCGAACTAAACCTAACCTCCCGTCTTATTTACACCACAGGCAGGAATTTGTCCGCCCTTCAGAGCATCTCATCGAGGTGGAATCGGCTGATTTGTGCGCGGGCGGGAGCCTGATTTCGTAATTGGCCACGCGCTTTGAGTGACTAGGGATGGCCCGTAATCAACCAAAGCAGAATGATGATAGGAATTGGCACCCCAAGAAGGAAAAGACATCCAGATCGCATTGTTGATCCCCGAAAATCCGCCCGTTGAACGCGCGAGATTGGCCGGCGTTGCACAGAAAATGAGCAGATTATGGAACCCGGGCTGGTTCTGAGTGTTTTCCCGGCTATCCAGCAACTTTTCGGCACATAGGGGATGTGATGGCTAACACCGCCATTTTGACCGAGGACTCGACGACAATCGTCGCCGAGGAGCCCAATCGCTTCAATTGGGGAGTGGCAATAGCGGGCGCCATTGCGGCCGTCGCGACTACTTTTTTCCTGCTTACGCTGGGTTCCGGAGTGGGTCTGGCCCTGGCGCCGGCTCCGAACGCCCCCAACGCGACCACCCTACTGACCATGGGCGCCATATATTTCTTCGCGTCCCAAGCCTTTGGTTTTGCGGTTGGCGGTTACCTCGTCGGGCGTCTAATCGGCCCACAAGCCGAGAACAGCGAGGAAGAGGAGTTTCGCGCCGCGGCCCATGGCTTTGTCATGTGGGCCATCGCCGTGGTCGCGGGTCTTCTTGTTTTTGGCGCTGCATCCGCTTTGACGGCCTCCAGCGTCACCACGATCGCCGCGGCCAACCGGGCCGAACCGGCCAATTCCGGTTATTGGCTGGATGTGATGTTCCGTCCGGCGTCGAACACTCCACAGGTAGCGGCGGACAAGGCGGAAGCGGAGCGGATCCTGGCTGCGGATGTTGCTCGACCCGACGCCGCCGATACGGATCGGCTGGTACGCTTGGTTGCACAGGATACGGGGCTTTCGATGCCGGCCTCAATGGACCGCGTCGCCCAGACCGAAGCCCGCATTCGCCAGGCGGTTGATACGGCGCGTAGGGCTGCCAGCATTCTTGCGCTGTGGACCGCTTTTGCTCTTCTGTTCGGCGCGGTGGTTGCAGTGGCGTCGGCGATTTCCGCCCGCTGGATGGATGATCGGATCACCTTTAGTTTCGCGCCGCGGCGGTAATCGCAACTGAACCGCCGCGTTTCCCCGTGAAGACTTAACGCTCCCCGCATAAAAGTCAGGCGTGGCCGGTCACTAACCAGAGGATAATGATGATGGGGATAGGAATCCCGATCAACCAAAGCAATAGCGAGCGCATAGTCAACCTTCAAAATGTGCCGATGATAAACGGTGCAATCAAACAGCGGTTCCATCGCGTTCTGTCGGGAATTCGGCCCCGGATCTAAAGATTGGACCAGGCGAAAATAATGACCGTCAGCCCCATCAGCGCCGTAGCCAACCATCCGAGGATCCGCAGCCATAGTGGTATCGAGAACGCATGCAAGCCCCGCTTGCTTGATACCACCAGCATCATGGCGAGCATGATCGGCACCGCGACGACGCCATTGATCACGGCGGTCCAGAACAGCATGGCGATAGGATCGATCCGCGTCGCAACGATCACGGCGCCGGCAAGCGTTGCAGCGCCGACAATCGCGTAAAAACCCAGAGCACGGCTGGCGGGTAGTTCGAGGCTGCCGCGCAGGCCGAAAGCCTCTGCCACGGCGTAGGCCGCCGATCCAGCCAGCACCGGAACCGCGAGCAGGCCGGTGCCGATGATGCCGGCGGCAAACAGCGCGAAGGTCAAATCGCCTGCAATCGGTCGCAGCGCTTCCGCAGCCTGCGAAGCGGTATCGATCTTTACAATGCCGTGCGCGTTCAAGGTCGCCGCTGTCGTCACGATGATGAAAAAGGCGATCAGATTCGAAAACGCCATGCCGGTCCAGGTATCCACGGAAATGTGCCCGAGTTGACTTCCAGCCGGATGCGCAGCCGAGCCGCGTTTGCGACGATGGCTTAAGCGCGACTCTTCGGCTTCCTGGGAAGCCTGCCAGAAGAACAGATAAGGGCTAATCGTCGTGCCGAAGACGGCAACGATCATCAGCACAAGGCCGCGGTTCAGCGTCAGCTTCGGAAGAAAGGTCGTCACGAGCACGCGAGTCCACGGAACCTGAATGCTGAACGCAGCGCCGACATAGACCAACAGGACCAGTGTCAGGAATTTCAGGTAACCGGCATAGCGGTGATAGGGGACGAAGACTTCCGCAATGAGACAGGCGAGGCCAAAGCCAAACGCGAAAAGCAGGGCGGAACCGTTTACGACAAGGCGTAGCGACTCGCCCATGGCGGCAAGATCGGCCGCGATATTGATCGTGTTGGCGGCGACCACCAATATGACCAGCACATAAACCAGCGGCTGCGGTAGTTGCTTGGCGATGTTGTGGATAAGCCCGTTGCCGGTTTGCCAGCCGATGCAGGCACTGATGATTTGGATGGCTGCCATGAAGGGCAGAGTCAGGAACATTGTCCAGGTCAGCGCAAACCCGAATTGGGCGCCCGCCTGCGAATAAGTGGCGATGCCGCTGGGATCGTCATCGGCGGCGCCGGTGATGGTGCCGGGACCCAACGCGCGCCAGATTTGCCGTGCGGTGCGAATTACCGGCGCCAATTGAGGCATTCTAAAATTCCGCGGCCCATGATCCATTCAAGATCGCTCGGCGAAAGAAAATCGAGTTCTTCGGTGAACATGGTCACGGCTTGGCGGTAGGAGCAGCTTCGCGGCAGGCGCGAGAAATCGCTTCCCCAAAACGCCCGCCGGACGCCGAATCCGTCGATGACCCGCTTCAGCGGGTCGTGGAGATTGCGAAATGGATAAGGTTGCGAGGAATAGCAGGGCAGGGCGGAAACCTTGACGGACACATTGGGGTAACGCGCAAGCGCGAGCACTCGGTCCGCGCCCGCCTGGGCATTTTCATCCATGGTTTCGCGCGCGAATCCCATATGGTCGACGATGATCTTAAGATTTGGATGACGCGCCGCTATCGCAGCAATTGCGCTGAGACGTTCTGGTGCATGCACCATTACCGGCATTTGCAACCGTTCCGTGGCCGGCCAAAACCAATCGGCCGTGCCATTGGTCAGCAGGGGCCGGTCGTCATCGCGATGAAAGGTCAGTCGCACACCCAGCATCCCATGCTGCTGCTTCATCTGTTCCAGCAGCGCCGGGGCTGACGGACGGCCGAGGAGCAGCCGGCCCATGACGGCAAAACGCTCCGGATGTTTTTCCGCCGCTGCCAAACAGAGATCGTTTCTATCCAGATCAAGCGAAGGCGGGATCAAGATGGCCCGCTGCACGCCGGCGCGATCCATCTCGAGCAAAAGCTCCTCGTGCCCAAGTGGGACCGGCAGGTGAGCGCGTTTTTCCATCCCTTCGCCCCAAGGCCGGTCGGGGGAATTGGCGGCCCAAATATGGACCTGTGTATCGACGACAATAATGTGAAGGCTCCGCTTAGCCCTTACTTCTTAGGCGTTAGTGACACGAAGGCGCTATTTTTCACAAGGCGGTTGCACAAAGCCGGTTGAGGGGCCAAGCTTCCCAAAAGGGGAGGACATCCTGCTGGCCGTGATGCGCCTCGGAAAGAAACGGCATCCCTATCACCGCCGGCGGCGGGGCGGGCAGAACGGGCACGCGCACCCCAACGGAACTCCGGTTCTCGCCGCTATCGATGTGGGCACCAATGCCTGCCGGCTGTTGATCGCCGTACCTGAGAGACGCGCCAACGGCGCCGAGGGTCAATTATCGGCTACCCCGCGCGTCATCGATTCCTACACCGCGAATGTGCGGCTCGGCGAAGCTCTGGAGCGCACCGGCGCCATCACGGAGGCGGCTCTCGATCGCACCGTCGCGGCGCTCAAGGTTTGTTCCTCCCGGCTTCGCCGCCGGGGCGCCACGCACGTCAAGGCCATCGCAACCGAAGCATGCCGGCGTGCCGCCAACGCGCAGGACTTGGTGAAACGGGCGGAAGCCGAAGCCGGCATTTGCCTGACCATCGTGACACCGGAAGAAGAAGCACGACTCGCTGCTGCCGGCTGCTTGCAATTGATCGGCAGCGAATTCGATGGTGCTCTGATCTTCGATATTGGCGGCGGTTCGACCGAATTGATTCTAGTGCGCCGCGATCCCCATTACGGCCTCGACCGGCACGATATTGTCGCCTGGAGTTCCGCCCCTATCGGTGTGGTGAAGTTGGCCGAGCGTCATGGCGGGCGCGAATTGGCCGCGGTCAGCTATGCGGCCATGCGCGCCGAACTGAGAGAGATGTTTGCCGCGATGAAAGCCGAACTCGGGCCGGACATGTTCGATGCCGGCCGATATCATTTGCTCGGTACGTCCGGGACGCTGACGACGCTGGCGGGGATCAAGCTTGGGCTGAAACGCTACGAACGCAGCCGCATCGATGGCCAATGGTTGAAGCGCGACGAGATTCTAAAGATCACCGAATCCATTGTGACCCAGGATTTTTCCGGCCGTGCCGCAATTCCCTGTATCGGTGCGGACCGCGCCGATTTGATTCTGCCCGGTTGCGCCATATTGTCCGCGATCATGGAGAATTGGCCTTGCGGAACTCTGCGGGTTGCTGATCGGGGCTTGCGAGAAGGCATTCTCATCGCGTTGTTACGGGAATCCGAACGCGCGCCGCGAAAGTCCGCAGCCGCCGCCGAGGTGGGCTGATCTTATTATGCCGGCAAAATCGCCCAGTGGCCGCGGCCTGCGCGTTCGCGTCCGCGCGAAAGGCTTAAAGCCGTCCTCCACGCGCTGGCTGACGCGGCAGCTCAACGACCCCTATGTTGCGCAGGCCAAGGCCAAGGGCTATCGCTCGCGCGCAGCGTTCAAGCTGCTCGAATTGGACGACAAGTTTCACTTTTTGAAGCGCGGCGCGGCTGTGCTCGACCTTGGCGCGGCGCCCGGCGGATGGAGCCAGGTGGCGCGGGCTCGCGTGGGTTCGAGCGGCAGAGTGATTAGCGCCGATATTGTCGATATCCAGCCCATTGCCGGCGTCGAATTTCTCAAGCTCGACGCGGCCTCACAAGGCGCGGACAAAGCCGTTCGTGGCGCGCTTGACGGCCCGGCCGATGTGGTACTCACCGATATGGCCGCGCCTACGACGGGACATCGGGCCACCGATCATTTGCGCACCACCGTGCTGTTCGAAGTCGCGCTGGATTTGGCCGAACAGATTCTCAAGCCCGGAGGCGCCTTTGTCGGCAAAGTTTTCCAAGGAGGTGCGGAGGCCGGTCTCCTCGCCCGTCTCAAAAAGAATTTCGGCGAAGTCCGGCACGTCAAGCCAGCCGCCTCACGCGCTGAGTCGGTCGAGCTCTATCTCATCGCGCTCGATTTTCGCAAAACCTGATGTGAACATCGCGCGCGCAAGACGCTGGAACCGGGAATGTTGCCGGACGTTGCATGGCGGGGCCAACGAGGAGACAAAAATGACAACAATTTATACGGACACGAATCGCGGCGGTGAGGTTCCTCGCGATGAGACCGCTCTGTTGATCGCCAGCGACAAAGTCGAAGGAACCGCAGTCTATGGACCCGATGGCGACAAGATCGGCCGGATCGAGAATGTCATGATCGACAAATTGACCGGCCGAGTGGCCTACGCCGTCCTGACCTTTGGCGGATTCCTCGGCATGGGAAACGACTATTACCCCTTGCCGTGGGCGATGTTGAAATATGACGAGAGCCTCGGCGGTTACATCGTCAACCTCACGAGAGATCAGTTGGAGAGCGCACCGAAATATCGCGAGAGCGACACCTGGGATTGGTCCGACCGCCGCGAACTCGGGCAGATCGACGAACATTACAAGCCGTTTGCTTTCATCTGAACGCAGCAACACTCTAACCGGCGCAGATTCCCCTTGAAGGAATCTGCGCCGATGAATTCCCGCCAGCCGTTGAGCCGTCCTCAAGCGGGCGTGCCCTTGCTTCGCTGGTTTGCCAATGATAGGCCGTGATCCTGAAAAGGGTCGCCCGTTGACGATTCGCGAAGCGCTGACGTTCGATGATGTTTTGCTGGTTCCTGCCGCCTCTGCTGTGCTGCCGGGCCAAGTCGATACGCGGACGCGCCTGACCAAGGCCATCGAGCTCGGCATTCCCTTGATTTCCGCCGCTATGGACACGGTCACCGAGGCCGGTCTTGCCATCGCCATGGCGCAGGCCGGCGGCATGGGCGTGATCCACCGCAATCTGAGCCTAGAGGAACAGGCAGAGCACGTCCGCCGAGTGAAGAAATTCGAATCGGGCATGGTCGTGAATCCGCTCACCATCGGACCCGATGCGACGCTTGCGGACGCGCTCTCGCTGATGGAGCGGCACCGGATTTCGGGAATTCCCGTGGTCGAAGGTCATGGCAAACCGGGAAAGCTGGTCGGCATCCTCACCAATCGCGACGTTCGTTTCGCCAAAGACCCGCGCCAGCTTGTGCGCGAATTGATGACCAAAGAGCGCCTGGTCACGGTGCGCGAGAATGTGCCGATGGAAGAAGCCAAACAGCTTCTGCATCAGCATCGGATCGAGAAATTGCTGGTCGTGGACAGGGATTACCGTTGCGTCGGCCTCATAACCGTTAAAGATATCGAAAAGGCCCAGACCTATCCCAACGCCTGCAAGGACGAGCGCGGCCGGTTGCGGGTTGCGGGCGCGACCAGCGTCGGCGAAGACGGGCTCGCCCGCGCGGTTGCCCTGCTGGAAGCCGAATGCGATGTGATCGTCGTGGATACGGCTCACGGCCATTCTCAGGGCGTGCTCGATACTGTCACGCGCATCAAGCGCGAGTCGAATTACACCCAGGTCGTGGCCGGCAACATCGCCACCGGCGATGGCGCCAAGGCGCTGATCGATGCCGGCGCGGACGCCATCAAAGTCGGCATTGGGCCGGGTTCGATCTGCACCACGCGGATTGTCGCGGGCGTGGGCGTGCCGCAGCTCACTGCGATCATGGACGCGGCGGAAGCTGCACGAAAGCAAGGTGTGCCGGTGATCGCCGACGGCGGGATCAAATATTCCGGCGATTTGGCGAAGGCGATTGCGGCCGGAGCGGATTGCGCCATGGTCGGCCAGCTTTTGGCCGGCACCGATGAGAGCCCGGGCGAAGTGTTCCTGTTCCAGGGCCGCTCCTATAAGGGCTATCGCGGGATGGGCAGCCTCGGCGCTATGGCGCGCGGTTCGGCGGATCGCTATTTCCAAGCCGAAGTGAAGGACACACTAAAGCTGGTTCCGGAAGGCATCGAAGGCCAAGTGCCGTACAAGGGGCCGGCCGGCGCGGTGGTGCACCAGATCATCGGCGGTTTGCGCGCAGCGATGGGCTATACGGGTTGTCCCACCATCGCCGATTTCCACCGCAAAGCGGAATTCGTGCGCATCACCAATGCCGGGATCAATGAGAGCCATGTTCACGGCGTCACGGTAACGCGCGAAAGCCCGAATTATCCGCGGCCGCAATAGAATTTGAGATGACGCCGGCAGCACGCGTCCAGGCTGCAATCGAAATTCTTGACGCGCTGGATGAAACCAAGCAGCCGGCCGACAGATTTATCCGCGATTGGTTCCGCGCCCGCCACTATGCCGGATCGAAAGATCGCGCAGCAGTGACGGAGCGGGTTTATGACGTGCTCCGCCATCGCGCCTCCTTCGCTTGGCGCATGGGGAGCGAAACGGCGCGAGCGCTTACGATCGCGAGTCTCCTCTCCGAACGAACTTCGGCTGACGCGCTGGCGCAGCTCTTTGCCGGCGGCAGCTACGGCCCGCCGCCGCTCAATGCGGAGGAAGGGCGCGCCATCGCGACGCCTCCACAGACGCCGCCGTCACATGTTCAGGGCGATTATCCCCGGTGGTTGGAGCCCGAGCTGCGTCGCGCTTTTGGTCCTTCTCTTGTTGCCGAGATGCAGGCAATACAATCGCGCGCGCCCGTCGATCTTCGCGTCAACACTTTGCGCGCTTCGCGCAACGATATGCTCGTCAGTTTACGCTCGCTGGACGTGAAGGCGGAGGCCACGCCCATCGCGCCGCACGGAATCCGCATCGCTTCCGAACCCGGTCTCGGCCCCCTGCAGCACACGCAATATTTCCAGACCGGCGCCTTCGAATTTCAGGACGAATCCTCCCAAATCGCCAGTTTGCTCACCGGCGTCAAACCGGGAGAACGCGTGCTCGATCTCGCCGCCGGCGCGGGCGGCAAATCGCTGGCCATGGCGGCCGAGATGCAAAACCGCGGCGAAATTCTCGCCTTCGATGCCGATTGGACGAGGTTGAAACAGCTCGGACCGCGCGCGCGCCGCGCAGGCGCCGCGATCATTACGGCGACAGATAAACGCGGCGGGCCGCTGTGGGGGAACGGTAAATTTGACGTAGTTCTGGTTGATGCGCCGTGTAGCGGGTCCGGCGCCTGGCGGCGCAATCCCGATGCGAAATGGCGCCTGCCGGAGGAGCGCCTCGATGAACTCACGCGCCTGCAGGCTTGGCTGATCGATGACGGCGCGCGCCACGTGAACCCCGGCGGGCGATTGGTTTATGCCACCTGCTCGATTTTACCCCGCGAGAACGAAGATGTGATCGACGGCTTTCTCGCGCGCAATGCAAACTTTCGCGCCGTAAAGGCCAGCGAAATATGGCTTTCCGCCACCGGTCTTGCGGCGCCGCCCGCGATCGGAAACAATTTCTTTGCCACGCCACTCAACACTGGCACGGACGGCTTTTTTGCCTGTATCATGGCCCGGGTTTAGCGCTTAAGCCGCGTGTCCGAAGAGGGGTAGAATATGAGCCGCCGCGTGCTTGGATTTGCTTTTATTGCCGCCCTGACGAGCTCGCTTGCTTGGGCCGCCGCCGATACCGCCACGATGGACGAGCCGCATTTCTTGCAGGCTGCCGACGAAGCCGTGAAAAGCGGCGACGTAGATAGCGCGGTTCAACTTCTCCAATCGGCGATCATCTATGCTCCGGGCGATCCAGTGCCCTATGAGCGTTTGGCGGAGTTCTACGCTCACAAAGGCCAGGCGGAACTGGCCCAGCAATATTTCTCGCTTGCGCTCGATGTGCAGCCCGCTTACGCACCAGCGCTTCAGGGACTGGCTTTGCTCGATCTCGCTGCCGGCGACCGTGCCGGCGCGCAGGCACAACATGAGGTCTTGCTTCGTGCCTGCGGCGCGGCCTGCCCCGAAACGTCGCAAGTGGAAAAAGCCCTGAACACAGGTGCTGCTCCGTAGACAGGCTCGGCCTGTCTCAATAGTTTCCGTTCATGTCATCGGTCCTGGTCATTGACTTCGGCTCGCAAGTCACGCAGCTGATCGTGCGGCGCGTGCGCGAGACCGGTGTCTATTGCGAAGTCGTGCCGTTCGACAAAGCCGAGGCTGCGCTCGAAGAAAAAAAACCGCGGGCGATCATCCTTTCGGGCGGTCCGGCGAGCGTCGGCGATCCCGGCAGTCCCCGCGCGCCTCAGCGCGTATTCCAGCTTGGCGTGCCGGTGTTCGGCATTTGCTATGGCCAGCAGGCGATGGTTGCGCAATTGGGCGGTCGCGTCGAACCGCACCACAAGCGCGAATTTGGCCGCGCGGAAATCGAGATCTCCGGGCAATCGCCGCTGCTCGAAGGCATTTGGCCGCTGGGCACGCGCGATGTCGTGTGGATGAGCCATGGCGACCGCGTGACCGCGCTTCCGCCCGGTTTTCTTGTGCTCGCGCAAAGCGAAAATGCGCCTTTCGCGGTGATCGCCGATGAGGCGCGGCGGTTCTACGGGGTGATGTTTCATCCCGAAGTCGTGCACACGCCCAGAGGCGCGGAGTTGTTGCGCAATTTCACGCAAGTCGTTGCCGGCATTGCGCCGGACTGGAACATGAAAGCGTTCCGCGCCGAGGCCGTGCGCCGGATCCGGGAACAGGTGGGCAATGGCCGCGTCGTTTGCGGCTTGTCGGGCGGCGTCGATTCCTCGGTGGCGGCTCTGCTTATTCATGAGGCGGTAGGCGATCAACTGACCTGCATATTCGTCGACACCGGATTGATGCGCGCGGGCGAAGCCGAGGAAGTGGTGACTCTGTTCCGCGGCCACTACAACATTCCCCTGATCCATACCGATGCGAGCGCGCTGTTCCTGTCGCGCCTGGAGAGCGTTTCCGACCCGGAAAGAAAGCGCAAAATCATCGGCGCCGCCTTCATCGATGTTTTCGCCAAAGAGGCAAAGACGGTGGGCAATGCCGAATTTCTGGCGCAAGGCACTCTGTACCCCGATGTAATCGAAAGCGTTTCGGCGCTCGGCGGGCCGTCGGCGACGATCAAATCGCACCATAATGTCGGCGGCTTGCCCGAACGCATGCATCTCAAGCTGGTCGAACCTTTGCGCGACCTGTTCAAGGATGAGGTGCGCGTGCTTGGGCGCGAGCTGGGCTTGCCCGAGAGTTTTGTCGGGCGCCATCCCTTTCCCGGTCCCGGCCTCGCCATCCGGATTCCCGGCGCAATCACCGCCGAGAAACTCGAAATCCTGCGCAAGGCGGACACCATTTTTCTCGAGGAAATCCGCCAAGCGGGATTGTACGACCGTATCTGGCAGGCTTTCGCGGTATTGCTTCCGGTGAAGACCGTGGGCGTGATGGGCGACGACCGCACCTATGAACATGTCTGCGCGCTGCGCGCTGTCACGTCGTCGGATGGCATGACAGCAGATTCTTATCCCTTCGAACACGCGTTCCTAGCGCGCGTCTCCACACGCATCGTCAATGAGGTCCGCGGCATCAACCGTGTGGTCTACGACGTGACCTCCAAACCCCCCGGCACCATCGAGTGGGAGTGACTGAAAAACGGGCTGTTGAAGTGATACGAGTGATACTCCCTTGTGCTTGCTGATGTTTTCCGATTCGCAAGTGATACTTCGTATCGGTCACGCAAGACCGGTTGTGGAGCAGCAGGCGCCAAAGACGATCTCTTCATCGTTTGCTGCACGTGCGCCGGCCAGTCGCAAAATTGCGCCGTCATAGGAATCGTCCCTATTTCTTCTCCTATATAATAGGCCGTTTCCTATTATTCTGTCAAGCGCCCGCAACTGCGTTACGAGACCTCAATCGCGTCAACGCGGTCGGGGTAGAACGCGACGTAGTTTCTGATCGCGGCGACCGCCGCATAGGGCTCCTCATAGCTCCAGACGGCATTGATCGAGCGCTCACCGGCGGCCGGAATGCTGTAATAGGCGCAATCGCCCTTGTACGGGCAGTAGGTGACGTGGTCGGTCCGCTCGAGCAAACTCATGTCGACATCCTTGCGCGGGACATAGTGCACGGCTCGATAGTTCGCCTCATAGAGCGTCAACGCTTCCCGTGTGTCGGCGATTACGCGTCCTCCGATTCTCACGACGACGCGATGCGCACTGCGCTTGATCGTGATGGGATGATCCGGCCCCGGGACCCTGGCGGTCTTGGCCTTCGGTTCGGCATGGTCTGACATTGGTTCGGTCCCTCGATGCGCCGGACGCCGGCCGCAACGACGACTTTAGCTTGGCGGATCTGCTATCGCGGGCAAATCATTACCCGGGACTGGTTCGGTGTAAAGCAGCTCCACTACGATGTCCGGATGAGTGTGCTTCCATCACAGCACGAAGGGCAGGAGCATCTTCGTCCGCTTCATGTATGCCGGGTAGCGTTGCGGAAATTGCTCCAGCATGAGTTTTTCTTCGCGCTGCGCGCTGAAGACGAAATAGGCCCCGACCAAAATCAGCGGCAGCAGCCAGATCAGGCTCAAGCCGATCGTCGAGCCGAGCATGGCCAGGAAAATGCCGGTATAGATCGGATGCCGGATGAACGCGTATGGGCCGGTCGTGACAAGCTCGGGATTCTCCTTCTGGGACATGGGCATGCCCCAATTGCGGCCAAGATAGACGCGGGCCGTGATGGCGAGCCCGACGCCGAGCGCGCAGAACGCGACGCCGATAAGACCCATAAGCATGCTCGTGTTGACCGCGTATAATCCTGCATTCCGCAACGCCTGCCTGAAGGCCGGAATGCGCAATGCGAGGAGAACGAAGGCCAGGATGCCCAAGCGCAACCCGATCTCCCGCCGCCATACCCTCGCGCCGTTGACATTCCGCTTCACACCTGCCGCCGAGATCGCCCAGAACGCGATGAGGACAAGCCAGAGTGCGAGGATGAGCCAGTGGGAGATGGTCATGCTTGCGACATGCGGACGCGCGGGAGCTTAGGTTTCGACCGGGCATAACATTTTTTCTTCACCTTCCGAAGTTGGGAGAACCACGATAAATTCCGTTTGGGAAGGAACAGAGCCATGCCGAGATTGCCCGCGCTTGCCGTCTTTTTGCTGCTCGCGAGCGCCAACGCGCAAGCCGCCGCCTATGATGACGCCTTCGCCGCCTATCAGAAGGGCGATTATGCTTTGGCGCTCAAGCTGATGAAGCCATTGGCCGAGCAGGGCAATGTCAACGCCCAGTACAATGTCGGCGCGATGTACAATGAAGCGCTAGGCGTGAAGGCCGATTACGCCGAGGCCGCAAAATGGTTTCAGAAGGCGGCAGTGAAGGGCAATGTCTACGCGGAAGTGGATCTCGCGACGCTGTACGAATTCGGACGTGGCGTTCAGAAAGACGATAAAGAGGCGCTCCGGCTCTTCCATCTTGCGGCTGAGAAGAAAAATCCGACTGCCGAACTGAATATCGGCTCGATGTATCAGCACGGCGCCGGCGTGCCGCAGGATTACAAGGAAGCGGTCAAATGGCTCCGGCTGTCGGCCGATCATGGCAATGGCGAAGGGCAATACGAACTCGCTCTGATGTATGCTGCCGGCCACGGCCTGCCGCAGGATTTCAAACAGGCGGCGAGCTGGTACCGCAAAAGCGCCGATCAGGGGAACGCGAGCGCCCAGCTCAATCTCGGCGCCGCCTATTATGGCGGCCAAGGGGTGCCGAAAGACCCTAAGCAGGCGCTGAAATGGATCCGCATGTCGGCCCAACAGGGTAATGGCCGGGCGCAATTCAATCTGGCAACGCTGTACACGAATGGCGAGGGCATACAACAAGACCTGCCGCACGCGCTGATCTGGTTCAATGCCGCCGCGATAAATCTAGCCGGCGACGAAGCCAAAATCGCCGACCAGAACGGCAAGGCGGTGGCCGCCAAGATGACCCGGGAACAGCTTTTGGCCGCGAAGGAGATCGGCCTCAAATGCAAGGCCGGCGACTATAAGGGCTGCGAGTAGAACGGCGGCGCAGCCGGCTTTTTCCTGCCCGCCCCCCCCTTTCGGTTGCCTGTTTCGGGAGTTAGGCTTTCGATGAGGGAGGCGAAGACCGCCGACGGGGCGAGCCATGCTCGGACATTATCTTTCCAGACTGGTCAAACAGGGAACTCTGACCGTCATCTGGCCCGATGGGAGCACCGGCGTTTATGGCACCGGTGGCACAAAGGCGACCGTCAGACTGCACGGGCGCTTGACGCCCTTGGCGCTGCGCCTCAGGCCGCAACTGGTTGTGGGCGAAGCCTATATGGATGGGCGGCTGACCATCGAGCAGGGCAGCCTTCCCGACGTGCTCGAAATCTTGATTTCGAATATGGGCGCCCTGCGGGCGAGCCGCCGCCTCTGGTTTGGCCGGCGTTGGCGCATGTTGTGGCGGCCGATCGCGCAGTTCAATCGCGCAAGGCAAGCGCGCAAGAATGTGGCGCACCATTACGATTTGTCGGGAGCGCTCTACGATCTCTTTCTGGATGCCGACCGGCAATATTCCTGCGCTTATTTCAGCGAGCCGAAAATAACGCTCGAGGCGGCGCAGGCGGCGAAAAAACGTCATATCGCGGCAAAGCTGAAATTGGACCGGCCGAATCTTAAGGTGCTCGACATCGGCTCGGGTTGGGGCGGGCTTGGGCTCGATCTCGCTCGCGATGCCAAAGCCGACGTTTTCGGCATAACCCTTTCGACCGAGCAATTGGCGCTAGCCAACCGGCGCGCCGCAGCGGCCGATCTTAGCGATCGCTGCCGCTTCGCGAATTTGGATTACCGCGAGGTGAGAGGGCCATTCGACCGTATCGTTTCCGTCGGCATGTTCGAACATGTCGGCGTGAAATATTACGATGTTTTTTTCGGCAAACTGCGCCAACTGCTCGTGCCGGACGGAACGGCCCTGCTTCATACTATTGGCCGCACCGACGGACCGGGCGCCACCAATCCTTGGATCGCCAAATATATTTTCCCAGGGGGCTATACGCCCGCCTTGAGCGAAGTGACGGCATCCATCGAGCGTTGCGGTCTTTATGTCACGGATGTGGAAATCTTGCGCCTGCACTACGCGGAAACGCTGAAGGAATGGCGCATCCGCTTCCGCAAGAATTGGGCAAAGGCAGCGGCGATCTATGACGAACGCTTCTGCCGCATGTGGGAATTCTATCTCGCCTGTTCGGAGATGACCTTCCGCTACGATCATCTCGTGGTATTCCAGATCCAGCTTGCCAAACGCGTCGACGCGCTTCCGGTAGTGCGCGACTACATGATGGACGCGGAACGCGGCACGCGCACCGGCGCGCAGCGCGGAACCCAAGCCCACGAGGCAGCGTAGCGTCTCTATTGCGGCGCGGCATTGTCAAACCTGTGGACACTGTGCAAGGCGCGCTTGCGCATTGCGGTCCGCATCGCGGACCATTCCCGCCCCTAACCCGAATCAGGAATAATCGCGCGCATGGAATTGGAGGCGCCCCGCCAGCTTCCTTACGATGTCGACGTCGAGCAGGCTCTGCTCGGCGCCATCCTGGTCGACAATTACGCGCTCGAACGCGTCACCAATCTGCTCAAGGCGGAGCATTTCTACGATCCGCTGCATCAGCGTTTGTTCGATGCGGTGTTGCGCATGTGGGAGAAGGGGCATGCCGTCACGCCGCTCACCCTGAAGGCGATGATGGAGCAGGATGCCGGACTCGCCGAAGTCGGCGGTCAACCCTATCTGGTGACGCTCGCCCGCGCCGCGCCGGCGATTCCCAATGTCAAGGATTATGCCCGAATCCTCGCCGATCTCGCGATGCGGCGCGAGTTGATCCGGGTCGGCGAAGATATCGTCAACACCGCCTATGAAGCGCCGATCGATGTCGCGCCCTCGGCGCAGATCGACGAAGCCGAAAAGGCGCTGTACCGCGTGGCGGAACGAAGCCGCTTCGGCGAGGGACCGCTCGAGTTTCACGTCGCGCTCACTCGCGCGGTTGAGCAGGCCGAGCATGCGCTGGCGCGCGGGCATATTTCCGGCGTGCCCTCGGGCTTTGCCGAATTGGATTCGCTGTTGGGCGGGCTGCACGCCTCCGATCTGATCATCGTCGCGGGGCGTCCGGGCATGGGGAAAACCGCGCTCGCGACCAATATGGCGTTCTATGCCGCGCGCCTGTGGGCCAAGGATAAAGCCGACCAGGCCGAACCAAAACGCGGCGCGCCGGTGCTGCTGTTCTCGCTGGAAATGGCCGCCTCGCAATTGTCGGCGCGCGTTCTCTCGGAGCAGACCGAGATCGAGATGCGCAAAATCCGCACTGGCCGGTTCAGCGATCCCGAATGGGACCGCTTCGTGCATACGGCGCAGCTCTTAGGCGATTTGCCGCTTTACATCGACGATACCGGCGGTATCTCGATTGCGCAGATCGCGGCGCGCGCGCGGCGCCTGAAGCGCGAGAAGCACATCGGCCTCATCGTCATCGACTATCTGCAATTGGTCGAACCCTCCTCGCGGCGTTTCGAAAACCGCGTGCAGGAAATCTCCGACGTGACCAAGGGCTTAAAGGCGCTCGCCAAGGAGCTTTCGATTCCGGTTGTAGCGCTGTCGCAGCTTTCGCGCGGCGTGGACAATCGCGACGACAAGCGCCCGGTGCTGTCGGATTTGCGCGAATCCGGCTCGATCGAGCAGGACGCCGACGTGGTGATGTTCGTCTATCGCGAGGAGTATTACCTGAAATCGCGCGAGCCCGATGCGGGTACCTCCGAGCATGGCGAGTGGCTGGAAAAGATGGAGCGGGTGCACAATCGCGCCGAGATTCTGGTCGAAAAGCACCGCCACGGGCCAACCAACAAGGTCGAGCTGTTCTTCGACGAGCGCTTCACCCGCTTCTCGAACCTCGCAGCGCAGGAATGAGCGTAAACTTAAGGACTCACTCATCAAGGCATGGTTGGCGGAAAAGTTGGATGGGTGAGTCCGCGCTCAGGACTTCGCCATCAAGTCCATGATCTTCAACGCGACGGGGCCGCACAGGACGATGAACAGCGCCGGCAGGATGAACACGATCATAGGCACCGTCATGACGGCCGGCAGCTTCGCCGCCTTTTCTTCGGCGCGCATCATCCGTTCATCGCGAAATTCCGCCGCCAGAACGCGCAGCGTATTGGCCAGCGGCGTGCCGTAACGCTCGGTCTGCGCGAGGCTGTTCACCAGGCTCCGCAGGCGTGGCATATCGGTGCGTTTGCTCAAATTCTGCAGAGCGGTTTGGCGGTCCGGCAGGAAACCCAATTCGATAGAAGTGAGCGCGAGCTCCTCCGCCAATTCGGGCGCCGCGTCCGCCATCTCGCGTCCCACCCGGGTGATCGATGCATCCAGACTCAAACCACCTTCGGCGCAAATCACCAACAGATCGAGCACGTCCGGCAGCGCGTTGTTCATCTTCTTGACGCGTTTGTCGCCGGCGTTCCGGACATAGATGTCCGTGCCGAACATGCCGAGCGAAAAACCCAAGATGAGAATGAAATAACGAATCATCGGATTGACGGGAAGTTCACTCAACATCGCGAAGTAAGCCACGCTGCCAATCCCGAGCGCGAGCGGCAGCACGGTCTTGACAAAAAGATAAATCACCACCGCGTCTTTGGAGCGCCACCCGGCACGCGTCAGGCGCAGCGATATTTTTTCCGTGTGCCTACCGCGCATGAGATTGAGCTTGACCACGGCGCCGCGCATGAAGGGCAAGGTTGATTGCCGTAAATTCATCCGGGTGCGGTGGCGCCGGCCTACGCGCACCGAGTTCTTCAAAACCGTGCGATAGGCAACCAGTTCGCGAACGCGGCGTCCCATGGTATCGCGCGCCACCAGGCCCTGCCAAAGCGCGACGAAGGTGAAGAGCGCCGTCGCCGCGGAGGAGGCGACGAGAAAATCGTCCAACGACATGGCCTGAGAGAGCGCGGCGAGCCAGCTCATATCTCGAATCTCGCCAATTTCATCATCGAGCCGGCGCCGAGCAGCATGGAAACGATGGCGCTCGCCAGGAACAGGTGCCCGCGGTGATCGGTGAGCATCGGCATCATGTAGTCGGGCTTGAACATGAGCAGCCCGAAAAACGCAATCACCGGCAGCGCGCCGACAATTATCGCGCTGGCTCGTGCCTCCGACGACATCGCGCGAATTTTCAACTTCATTTGCTTGCGCCGGCGCAGAATCGAGCCGAGGTTCTCCAGCGTCTCGGCGAGATTGCCGCCGGTCTCCTGTTGCACCGCAAGGCTGATGATGAAGAAGTGGAACTCCGGGCACTGCAGGCGCTTCAGAGCCGCGAGAAGGGCCTCGTCGAGGGTGAAGCCGATCTTGAACGAATCGATGATGCGGCGAAACTCCAAGCCGACCGGGTCCGGCAGTTCTTGACCGATATTTTTGATCGATTCGGTGATAGGCAATCCCGATCGGATGCCCCGCACCATCAGATCGATGGCCTCCGGGAACTGCACCATGAATTTGCTCATCCGGCGCGCGATCATGAACTTGACGATCATGTTCGGCAGGGCAAGCCCGGCTGCGAGCGAAAACAGCAGCGCGGTGAGCGGCCCGAAACTCGCTACGGCGTTGAGCAGCAGATTGGCGACCATGGCGACAAGCAGACTGACAAGAATGTATTCGCCCAGGCTGATGCGCCGGCCGGTCGCGGCCAAACGGTCGCGCAATTTTTCCGGCCGCGGCAGCCAATGCTTGATTGCGCGATCGAACCATCCAATCGAACTGTGGGCGCCGCTCAGCGCGACGCTGGCGGATTTCGGCCGCGGGCGCTGGTCCTTCTCTTTATCGGCGGAGGCGACGCGCTCCACCCGGCGCTGTACGCGCCGCTGCCTCGCGATCAATGAGCCGGCCAGGCTGATTGTGAGAAAGATTACGCCGGCAAGCGCGCCCGCGAGCAGCACGGCCATAACGGAATTGTAGCGGGCGAGAAGATCGCTCATCCCATGATTTCGGCCAGGGCTTTATCGAGCCCGAAATAAGCCGCCTTGGGCATGAAGTGGGGCCGGAGCCCGGAATAGACATAGCGGCCGATCAATTGGCCGTCCAAGCCTTCGCCTTCGACCTCATACTGGAAGAGATCTTGCGTGGTGATCACATCGCTTTCCATTCCGATAACTTCGGTGATCTGCGTAATGCGGCGCTTGCCGTCGCGCATGCGGGTCACCTGGACGATCATGTCGAGTGCGGAGCAGATTTGCGTGCGAACGGCCTTGGACGGCAAATTTATTCCCGCCAGCCCGATCATATTTTCCAGCCGCGTGAGGGCCTCCCGCGGGCGGTTCGCGTGAATCGTTCCGAGCGATCCCTCGTGGCCGGTGTTCATCGCCTGGAGCATGTCGACGGCTTCATCGCCGCGCACTTCGCCCAAGATGATGCGGTCCGGGCGCATGCGCAGGGCGTTCTTGACCAGATCGCGCATGGAGATGTTGCCGCTTCCCTCCAGATTCGCCGGCCTAGTCTCGAGCCGAAGCACGTGCGGCTGCTGCAATTGCAGTTCCGCGGCATCTTCGATGGTGACGATGCGCTCGCCATGGTCGATCATCTGGCTGATGGCATTGAGCAGGGTGGTCTTCCCCGAACCCGTCCCGCCCGAGATCAGGATATTCAAGCGCGAGCGCCCGGCGATTTTCAGAAGCTGCGCCATCTGCATGGACAGGTTTTCCTGCCGCGCCATGATGTCCAAGGTGATTTTTTTCTTGGAAAACTTTCGGATGGAGATCAGCGGTCCGTCGATCGCAAGCGGCGGAATGATGATATTGACGCGGCTCCCGTCAGGCAGCCGCGCGTCGCACAGGGGGTTGGTCTCGTCGATCCGCCGGCCGATGCCCGAGACGATCCGCAGAGCGACGTTCATCACCTGGCCGTCGTCGCGGAATCGCACGTTGGTGAGTTCCAGTTTGCCGGCGCGTTCGATATAGATTTGCCGGTACCCGTTGACCATGATGTCGTTGACCTTGTCGTCCGCAAGCAGCGGCTCGAGCGGCCCAAAACCCAGCATGTCGTCGAGAAGCTTCGAGACGACGCCGCGTTTCTCGATGGTATTGAGCTGAATCTTTTTCTCGAGCGCGATTTCGCCGACCAGCAATTCGAGCTGATGGGCAAGCTCCTCGCGCGGCAAGGCGGAAGCTTCGCTCGCGTCGATGCGGGCCAGCACCGCAGGTTGAATCAGCAGCTTCGCGTTTTCGATGGGATCGAGGGTTGCTCCGGAAGCCGCTTCCGGCTCCGGCGGAAGCTCGGGGAATCCGAGGAATGAGAGCGATCCCGCCTGCTTCTGCGACGGCGCGTCCTCGGCAACCGGCCTAAGGACGGTTACCTGCGCAGGCTCGGCTTTCTTCGGCGCCGCCTGAGAAGCCGGTGGATCGCCATCGTCGAGGCGCCGTCCGAACATGGCTCATTCGGCTCCCGCTTTATGGGCGCCGAGGATTCGCGAGAGGAAACTCGGACCGGCGGGTGTCCTATCGTCGAATGTCGCGGCGAAGCTGCGCAGCGCCTTTGACGCTTTGCTTCCGGGCGCCGATCTGAGCAGAGGTTCGCCGGTGTTGAGCGCGTTCAAGACCGCCGAATCGTCCTCGGGGATTGTCGCGCACAGCTTCGAGCCGAGGATTTTCTCAAGCTGATCGCCGGAAATTTCGCCCTTCGCGCCGCCCGCGCGATTGCCCACCACCAGCCGATTCGTCTTGGGCGTCATGTCCTTTGCCAGATTCAGAATCCGGCCGGCGTCGCGCAGCCCGGCAAGCGAAAAATCGCTGACCACAATCAGAGTGTTGGCGTGCGCTAACCCCTGGCGCAGGAGACTGAGGTTCCGGCACGGCACGTCCAGGATCACGCGCTGGAAATTATTGCGCAGTTCCTTCACCAGACATTCCACGGCGTCGGGCTTCACGGTGATCGGGCTGTCGAGCGGCTCCTCGGTCGAGAGAAGGCATAAATTCTCGCTGATTTCTTCCGATGCGCTCGCCACGAACAGATTGTCGATCCGGTCGGGATTGGTCAGCGCGTCGCGCAATCCCCGCGACGGCTGCACGTCGAAGGCGAGCGCGCTCGATCCGAAATGAAGATCGAGATCGACGAACATCGTGCGTAGTCGAGCCGATTCGGCGAAAAACCAGGCAAGCGTCGTGGCCAGCATGGTTGCTCCGACGCCGCCCCGAGCGCCCGTCACTGCAATGACTTGCGAAGAAGGCGGAGTGGGGCTGCCGCGTTCGGCTGGGGATTTTTGCCGCCGCGCCGTCGTCAACACGGCCCTTAAGGATTCGCTGCTGACCGGCTTGACCAGATATTCCGCCACGCCCAGCTCGCGCAGCGCGTGATAGAAACCGATATCGTTGGTCTCGCCGATCGCCAGCACAAACGTGTCGGGCCTGCAGACATCGGCAAGCCGGTCGACCGCCTCCAACGGATAGGCGCTTCCCGAAACGTCAACCACCAGGTTGCGCGGCGAAGGATCGTTGGTCAGGTAGGCAATCGCGGTTTCGATGCCGCCAATATTGATCATCGGCGAGCGCCCGCCAAAAGCGGCCACTAGAGCCGAACGGGTTTCCATGTCGCGGATGAAGGCGATAATCTCTTCCGGCTCCGGCAAATCGAATGCGCGCGGCAGCGTGCTTTGGCGTTTTTCGGCGGCTGGTTTCATTTGGCGCCTCCACCCATGCTTCCGGACATGGCGGAACCCTGCGAAAGTTCAGGTTCAAGCGATTTCGAGATTTCGCCATTGCGGTAGCGCTGGACGCCGCGCGCGACGAATTCCGCATCCGCGGGGCCGGGCTGGGCGCCGCGCAGAAGGTCGGCCGGATTGGCGACCATGGCGCCGAGATTGGTGATCGTTGCGCAACCGAAATTGCTGGTCGGCGTGTTGCTGAAGCCTTGCGGGTCTTTGTCGTTCCAATCGGGGCATTTCGGTCCGGTCGCCACGTAGCGGCTCACACCCACCGCGACCGCATTGGCATCGACATTGTCGCCGGCCTGTTCGATTTCGACCGTAGCGGCGCCCATCCGGCGCAGTTCGGCGGCAACCGCCTCTGCGCGTCTCGCGGCAAGCGCATCGGCATTTGCGTTGCCGGACACGGCGCCGCTGTCGATTTGCACTCGGTCGGCGTAATGCGGGGCGAGCCGCGTGATGAAGCCATCGAGCGCGTTGGCCTCGCCGGGGGCAAACCCCGTAGAACCAGCGGCAAAATGCACCTGATGCACAAAGCTGACGAACTGCACGGTGTTTTCTTTCGGCGTCTCGGAAGTCTCGATCCGCGCATCGGCAGCTTTCAACAGCGCCGAGTCGGAGGCGCAGCCCGCGGCGCAGAACAGGCAGGGCAGTGCAACGAGAAACCGGACGGGATTGCGAAGCTGGACGACCATAGGATCCCTCCTAATTGGCTGCCGGCGCGGGGCGGCCTGCGGTATTCTCGGCCGCCGCGGGATGGGTATCGCGGCCAAGCAGACGGTCCGCATCGGTCGGCGCCACAAAGCCATCGGTGGGCGAGGCAAGCCTGTCGGAAACCGGGTTCACGAGATAAGGCGTGACGATGATCACCAGCTCGGATTCGTCGCGCTGGAACTGGTCGGATCGGAAGAGGGCGCCAAGCACCGGAAGATTGCCGAGACCCGGCAATTTTTTGAGCGTATCGGTGATATCGTTCTGCATCAGACCGCCAATGGCAAAACTCTGACCGCTGCCAAGCTCGATCGTGGTTTCGGCGCGCCGCGTGGTCAGTGCGGGGATGGTGTAACCGTTGAGCTGCACGGCGCCGGTCGAGGAAAGCTGGCTCACTTCGGGACGTACCCGCAGGCTGATCCGCCCATCCGCGAGCACCACCGGCGTGAAGGCGAGCGCGATGCCGAAATCTTTGAACTGAATCGTCACTTGGCCGAGCGTTTGCGGGACAAGGATCGGGAATTGGCCGCCGGCAAGAAAGCTCGCGGTCTCTCCGGTCATCGCCGTCAGATTGGGTTCGGCGAGCAATTTGACGAGCCCATTCTGATCCAGCGCGTCGAGCACCCCATTGACGTCCAGTTTCTTGGTCTCGGCGCCGAACAGGATGCTGTTGGTTCCGTTATTGCGCGTGAAGAACGAAGGGTCCAGGGGCGGGCAAGTGCCTGTCAAGGTGCCCGAGACAGCCGGCGGAAGCGGCAAGAGAGGCAAAGTGCAGCCCTTCTGAAACACCCCAATCGCGGGAGTGCCGGTGGCGAGCCCCAGGGGAAAGCTCCCGGCGCGGGCCAGCACGTCCCAATTGATGCCAAGCTGTTTGACGACCTGGTGCGAAACCTCTGCGATGCGCACGCGCAGATTCACCTGGTTGGGTGCGTCGACCTTCATGTGATTGATCAATTGCAAGTCGTCGCTGACAAAGGGCCGGGCAATGCGGCGCACTTCCTCGGCCTGTTCCGGGGACGCGACCGTGCCGCCCAGCATCAGCGCTCCGTCCACCGACTGCACGTCGACGCGACCGTTGCCGACGACTTCGTTGATCGCCTGCCGCACGCGCGCGACGTCCCGCGTCACTACGACCGGCCGGTTGATCATCACCCGCTGCTGCGCATCGACGGCATAGAGCGAAGTCTCGCCCGGCTGTTTGCCGTAGAGATAGATCAGCTTGGGCGCCTTGACCTGGACGTCGGCAATATTCGGATCGGCGACAAACACCGTGTCGGCGTCACGCTCGAGGCGGATCAGCGTGCCCTTCCCGACATCCAGCGCGATTGCTTCCCCCGAAGGCGGTATCAACTCTTGCGTCTGAGCAAAGCTGTTCACGGCGCAAACGAATAGGAGCGCGCTAAAAATCCCTGCTGCCGATAGGGCGCGAAGCTTCATTACGATCCGGCTCCGATGCCGGATAGTCCCGCTCCGACTCCGGCTAATCCGGCGCGCGTACCGGAAACGGGAATGTTCGAAACGCTCGGCGCGGCGCCGCCGGTAGTGGTTCCATAGCTGCCCCGCAGCACCGTAATGACCGGAGCGGGCAGGGGATCGTGATGCACGATGAGGGAACTGACTTCGCTGTCCCAGGTGTGGCTCAGCGAACCGCTGTGCTTGCGCGCGGGCTGCTCGTCCTCGCCCATCGAGATGCTGCGCAGGCTCAGCGACAAATTGCCGAGACCGCTGGCAACGCCGATGACTTCCACCTGTTTGGGCGTCACTTCGAAGGTAACGGTTTTGGCCAACACCGGCTTGTTGTCTTGGTCAGAGACCGTTTGATCGATCGCCAGCACGCGAACGTCGGAAAGCACGGTTTCAGTAGCGAATTTGGCAGGAGCGTTGGGCTCGCGGTCGTCTTTGATTTGATGCGAAAGCACGAGATCGACGCGGTCTCCGGGAAACACCAACCCCGCCACGCCCGATATGGCCGTTACCGGCACCGAGACTGCGCGCATGCCCGGGCCCAGCACGGCGGCAAGAAATCCGCGATCGCCCGGCTTCATCAGCCCGCCATTGGTGACCGGCTGTCCGGCGGCGATCCGCTGCCGAACCACGGAGCCAATCAGCGATTGCAGCGTGTCCTTGTCTTTGTAGAGATAATTGGCGTTGGCCCCTTCATCCGGCCACGCCTGCCAGCGCAAATCCTCGGCCCTCACGAAGGCGCCGGTCGGAAGAACCTTGGCGGCAACCAGCACATACATGCGCGGGGTTTCTTTCTTCGCTTGCGCCGTCACGGCCAAGCGCTGCTTCGACAGCCACATCTGCGCGGTGTAAGCCGTGCCCATGCAGGCAGTGATCGCCAATCCCGTGAAAACTAAGGTGCGCAGCCTCATGACTGCTCCTCCCGATCTTTAGCCATGCAACAATTGCAAGGCCGCATAAGCCCCTCCGAATGCGATTGCGATGCCGTAGGGCAGATAAATGGCGCCGACGCCGGTCGTGCCGGCCGTCTTTTCTGCCGTTTCGCCGCTATTAAGCGCTAAAAGCCCTTCTTTTAGGTTAAGCGCGCTTAACGAACGTGCCGCGGCAGCGCGAAGGCGGTGCGAATAATGCAGCAGCCAGACGAACAAGGCCAAAGCTCCGCCGGCCAATGCCGTCAAAAGCAAAACCGGCAGGACCAGGTGCGGACCAGCCCAAAGTCCCACTCCGGTCAACAGCTTCACGTCGCCGCCGCCCATCGCGCCGCGCGCGAATAAAGCGAGGCTGGCCAAAAACAAAGCTGCGGCAACGAGAATGGAGACCGGCCAATCGGCTGCGGCCGGACTGGTCAGGACATGAAGCGGATACAGCAGGATTAATGCGGCAGTCGCGGCATTAGGAATTTTCAGCGAGACTGCGTCACTATAAGCCGCCCAAAGCAGAACGGCGAGGAAGGCGGAGCACAGAGCTCGGTCGGCCAGGACACTGTGGAACATTCTCCGACATCCTTCGTCCGTGCGATCGTACGGCTGCCGATATTCGCAGCTTGGCAAATCGCCATCGCGTCCCGCGGCGGTCCCCCCGCCGCGTTCGCACGCCCCTGTCCTGGCGCCGCCTCAAACACAGCGGCCCTTATCCCCCTGAAGAGATGCGGGCAAAGGGCGACCCCCGCGATCTCTTGCCGGAGAAGCGGCGATCACAATGCAGCGGCGACCGCGGAGAATTTTGCGGCCAGAGTGGTGCCGATCGATGTTACCGCGGTGATGATCACGACGGCGATAAGCGAAGCGATCAGGCCATACTCAATGGCCGTAACGCCGGATTCGTCGCGCTGAAGGCGATGAAGAAGGTTCAACATAGGTAGTCCTTTCTCAGCTAAAAAAGGTTGCAACGGTTGTGAACAGGGCTTTGAGACTTGTGCCTAGCAAAGTGGCGGAAGCAAAGATCGCGACGGAAATGAGCGCCGTGATCAAGCCGTATTCGACCGCCGTAACACCGGATTCGTCCCGCAGAAGGGCTGTGGCAATTTTCGACATGAATGTGAGTTCCCCCCGCTGGACTGGGAGGCATCCCAACTCACCGCCGTTAAAACTGCGTTATTGTTAATCATCGGTTACGATTTTTGTTCGGTTTTGTCGCAACGCGCCGTTTCGTCGTTTGCGAAGCTGCAAGCATTAATCAGCGGTTACGATTTTTACGCGGTTTTTACAGCCAACCGTTCAACTCTCTTCATGCGAAACTGCACGCCGCAACGACTTCTTTCTTTGCTCGGCCGGTCCGGGACGCTGGCGCGCATCGCCCGTGATCAATCCGGCGCGATCGGCTTCACCGTGGGACTGATGTCGACTGCCATCCTCGGCGTGACCGGCCTTACGATCGATGTCGGCGACTGGTACATGACCAAACGGAGCATGCAGGAAGCGGCCGACGCCGCCGCGATCGGCGGAGCGACGCAGCTTTGGGCCAACGGCACGAACAGCCAGGCGATTTCGGCCGGCACGAGCGATGCAAAGCTCAATGGATTCAGCACCACGAACGCCGCGACGGTCAATGTCACGGTGTCCGCTCAAACCGTAACCGCGACAATTCAAAAGTCGGCGGACATGATGTTCTCCGCTTTGTTTCTCAACAGCGCGCCAACCATTATGGTTTCAGCGCAGGCGGGACTGCTGCCCGGGGGCGCGCCGGCCTGCTTGTTGACGACCTCGCAGAACACGCCCGGCGCTTTGACCATCAACGGCAGCGGCAGCGTCTCTGCGAGCGGCTGCGCGGTCGTGACCGATTCCACCAGTTCGACTGCATTGAGCGCCGTAGGCAGCGAAACCGTCACTACGCAGGAGATTTGCGGCCCCGGTGGGTCCAGCATCGGCAACGCAACCTTCACACCCGCTCCCAGCAGTTGCGCCGCACTACCCGATCCGTTGGCCAATCTGACGCCGCCGTCGAACATCAACGATCCGTGCCAATACAACAATGCCAGCTATTCGCAGAATGCGACGCTGTCTCCCGGGGTTTATTGCGGCGGCATCACGATAAGCGGCCACCCCACCATAACCTTCCAGTCCGGCGTCTACATTCTTCGCAACGGTCCTCTCAAAGCGACGGGAACGGGTACGCTCAACGGAACAGGCGTAGGCTTTTATCTGACCGGAACCGGCACGCAAGTGCAGCTTGCGAAAGACGATCTTTCGCTTAGCGGCAATGTCACCGTGAATTTGAGCGCACCCACTTCGGGACCGCTCTCGGGTATCGCTTTTTACGAGGATCACTCGGCGCCAACCGGCGATGTGACCAGCACTATCAACGGCAATACCAGCGTGAATATCGATGGCATTCTTTATTTCGGCAATCAGAACCTGGTGATCAACGGCACGGACGATGTTCAGTTCACCGCGATCGTCGGCAACACCGTGACCTTGAACGGCAACTATACATTTAAGCTTGGCATGCAGACCGTACCGCCGCCGCCCAGCCTGTCGCTGCCGCGCGTTGCGCTAACCCAATAGGAGTCGACCATGATGCGGAAATTTTTCCTGCGCGATCGGTTGGGCACCAAAGGAACCGCTGCCATCGAGCTGGCGCTGCTGGCGCCCATGCTCGCTTCTCTCGCCACCGGCGGTTGGGATTTCGGCAACGCGCTGCTCCAGCAAGAACGCTTGGCGAGCGCGGCGCGCGCGGGCGCGCAGTTTGCGGTAGCAAGCTTCGCCAACTCGACCAATTATGCCGGCATGATCCAAGCAGCGCGCAGCGACGCCGGCGATACCACCAACTCCCTGACAGTGACCGCCCAGACCGTTTGCAAATGTCCGACCGGCGGCACGATCTCGTGCAGTGGAGGAACTTGCGCGGGCAACGCCGCGGCGTATTCCTACGCGCAGGTCGTGGTGTCCGAGCCCTATACGATGAGCGTGAGCTATCCCGGCATTGGCAGTTCACTGCAATTGTCGCGTCAGGCGATGCTGCGCCTTCATTGAAAGCCGAGATTTTGCACAAACTGGGAAAATTCAGTGCTGCTTTCGCCGCCTTCGGCCGCGACCGCTCGGGCGCGATTGCGGTGGAATTTTCGCTCACTATGCCGGCTCTTCTCTTGCTGCTCTACGGCATTCTCGAGTTGAGCCATTATGCCTATGCCGACATCGCGCTCGCGGATGCGGCAAAGAGCGGCGCGCGTTATGCCATGGTGCGGGGATCTTCGAGCCTGACGCCGGCGACGAATTCCACGATCGCGACCTATGTGAAGAACCAGATCGTACTGCTTGATCCGACAACGGTGACCATCCAGGCGGTTTTCCTCCCGAATAACAATCCCGGAAGCGCGGTTGCGGTCAATCTGACTTATCCGTTCGTACCCTTCATGCCGGGCTTGAACTTTTTGACTGCAAGTCAAATCAGCGCAAGTTCGCAAATGACGATCGCGCAATAGCCGGAGACAAACGCGTTGCAATTGCTTTGCCAAACCAACATGAGTATAGCGCGCGTCTTGCTTCGCGTTGAGAGTTGCTTTCGCAGCATCAGCGGGCTGGCCGCGATCAGGGGGAATCCAATGCTCGTCAGAATCGAAAAACCCAATTTTTTGACAGCGCTGCCCAAAGCGATCGGCAAGACCGCCGGCGAATGGCACTGGCACTCGATCCTGCCGGTTTGGGGCCTGATCTGTGCCACTATCGGGGCCGGCGTTGCATACAATATGCCGCTCGATTTCTGGTCCAAGGATCGTCAGGGCGTTGCCGCCCTGATTTATATCGCCATCTTCCTTTTGGACGGGTTTCTCGTCTCTTTGTGCTGGAGCACATTCACGAAAATGTACGAGGCGATGAGCGCCCCCGGCTTCTTTTCCTATCTGGTCGACGAGGAATTGATGCCCGGCTACATCGTCTACATCCAGATGGTGCACAGCATCCAACTGTTCTCCATATTCACCAGTTCGGTCGGTATCGTCATTCTGCTTTTGGTCCCGCCAAACGTCATCTACGATCAGATTGCGTTGGCCATTATGGTGATGTCGACGGCCTACGGGCTGAAAACGGTGTCCCATTTGACGCACGTCATGCAGGACGTGCTGTGGCAAAAGGCCATTGTCGACGATTTCCCCGGCAAGCAGCGCAGCGGCCAAGTCATTCCGCTGGAAAGAATGACCGAGCAAAAAGTTACGGTGTGAACAAGCGTGAGCGCGGCGCGATCGGGTGACGTCCGATCGCAAATCTCGCGATAAACTTAGCGAAGAGTTAAGCGCTTCGCTAAGTTTATCGTAAAATTGTCAATGATCCGGCCCGTTGCGAAACGGGTTTGGCTTGCGATCCGCGGGCGCTCATCCGATCACATTGTTCCCGAAGCGCTGTGCGGCACCTATTCACTCCGCTCGCTACATGCTTAAATTGCAAGACGCGAGGGGCGCTTACGCGTTTTCAAGCGCGGGGCGGGAATGGTTAAGCTTCGGCCAGACCGCACAGACGGTGCAACTTCCGGCCGCCGTTCTTCCATCGCATTTGCATTAATCAGTATGCCGACGTTCAGCGTTGGTGAACGTTGTGATAAATTTGTGTCTGGCGATATTAATCTTGAACGCAACCGGGAGTCCGCATAACATTGTGGATAGTAACGATCCCGCAACGCGCAACGAGGTGCGGGATGCGCCCGTGGGGGGCTTCAATGGTAGCGCGGTTAAAGTTAGTCGATCAGGTATCGCATCAGCGATTCGAATTCGATTATAATCGAAACGCTGTATTCTTCCAATCCAAAGTCATTCATCTCTCTCCGCATGAAGCGGATATCCTTCATCTGCTGCTGCTCAACCGCTCGCGCGTCACGCCGCTCAGCACGTTGATCGAACGCGTTTATGGAATGACCGAACCGGAAACGGCGCCGGTTTCCATTCGCGTCGCGGTTCATTCGCTGCGCAAGAAATTAGCGGAGACCGGAATCAAGATCAGAGCGGAAGCGCGCGTCGGCTACGAGATCGATGTCGAATGTATTCCCGAAATGAATCTCGGATTGAAGGATAAGATTCTGTCGGCGCTCAATGTCGCGAGGGCATCGGGTGAACGCGAAGTTGCCGAACGTCTTCAGGCGACTCTGAAATTGGTCGAGACTGAATCCCAAGTCGCGCCGCCGTCTGCCGCCTGACGCTTTCCGGCGTCAATGCGACGCCGAGCATCGGGAGGCGGAAGCAATCCAGAGCGACCCACATTGTCTCGCGCTATCCTGGATTGCTTCGTCGCAAAGCTCCTCGCAATGACGCAAAGACGGTGAACGCGAAATTCGCTTGCTCCAACGGACAGCGAACCTCTGATTTGTCATCCTCGAGTAAAACCAAGCAAAATTCGATGAAAAGCGCAGAATGGCGCTAAGGATCGCCGGCATGAGGAAAGTTCCCGCACCGGCCATTTGACTAGGCGCGGCTGCATGTCGTTCCCTCTCGACTATGAGCCGTTCCGAAACCGATTCGGCGCCATCGCCTTTCGCCGCCGCGGCGCATTTGACGGTGCGGCTGGGAGCGCTTGCCGGGAATTATCGCGAGGCGCAACGCCGGGCAGCGCCCGCCGCCGTCGCGCCGGTGGTGAAGGCCAATGCCTATGGCTTGGGAGTGGCGCCGGTGGCGCACGCGCTCGCGGCGGCCGGCGCCGATACCTTCTTCGTCGCCCGGCTGGAAGAGGGGGTCGCGCTGCGCGAGCTGTTGCCGCGCGTGCGGATTTTCGTTCTTGACGGCGTTGCGCCGGACACCGGTCCCGCCCTTGCCGCGCATAATCTGACGCCGGTCCTGAACTCGCTTGATGAAATCGCCGAATGGTCGGCGCTTGCCCGCAAGGACCATCGCGAACGGGATGCGGCGCTTCACATTGACACCGGTATGAACCGGTCCGGATTATCGCATCAAGAGCTTTCGCAACTGGTCGCGCGCGTGCGCCAATCGCTGTCCGGCATCAATCTCGCACTGATCATGAGTCACCTTGCGCGCGCCGATGAGCCCGATCGCGACATGAATTGGATCCAGCTCGCGCGCTTTCGCGCCGCCTTGGCGCTGCTGCCTCCGGCGCCGGCCAGTCTCGCCGCCTCGGCGGCCATCGAACTCGGCCGCGATTATGCCTTCGATATGGTTCGTGCCGGATTGGCGATCTACGGCGGCAATCCGATTGCGGCCCGGCCAAACCCTTATCGCACGGTTGCGGTCTTGACCGGCCGCGTGCTGCAGGTGCGCAATATCGAGGAAGGCGAAACCGCCGGCTATGGCGCCACGTTCGCCGCTGCGCGTCCGTCGGTCTTGGCCACCGTGGCGGCGGGTTACGCCGACGGCCTGATGCGCTCCATCGCGGCGAAAGGCCGCGCTGCAATCGGCGGCCTCTATGTGCCCTATGCCGGGCGGGTCTCGATGGATTTGCTCGCCTTGGACGCAACCGATATCCCCGCGTCTAAACTCGCGCGCGGAAGCGAAGTCGAATTCATGGGCGATACTGTCACGCTGGAAGAAGTCGCCGATGCTGCCGGCACGATCACCCACGAAGTGCTCGCATCGATCGGACCGCGCGTGCACCGGGTTTATGTGGATGAATGACATGATGGATCGCTACCAACATTGGAATGTTTTCGCTGCCGTCGGACGCGTCGTGCTCCTTCTTTTCGCCGCGACCGGGCGGCTCGCCGTCTTCATGGTGGACGGAGTATCCCATTGCGTGCGCCCGCCGGTATATTGGCGGCTGATCCTGCAGCAGATGCTGCAGATCGGCTATTTCTCGCTTCCCGTTGTCGGACTGACCGCGTTCTTCACGGGCGCGGTGCTGTGCCTGCAAATCTTCATCGGCGGCAGCCGCTATGGCGCCGAATCCTTTGTGCCGCAGATCGTCGTGATCGGTATTACCCGCGAGCTGGGCCCTGTGATTGGCGGCCTGATGGTGGCCGGCCGCGTCTCCGCGGCGATCGCTGCCGAACTAGGCACCATGCGAGTCACCGAACAGATCGACGCGCTCACCACGCTGTCGACCAACCCGATGAAATATCTGGTCACGCCGCGGCTGATTGCGGGCGTGATCAGCATGCCGATCCTGGTGGCAATCGCCGATTCGATCGGCGTTTTCGGGGGCTATATCGTCGCGACCAAGACTCTGAACTTCAACGGCGCGGTCTATATGAAGAATACGGCGAACTTCGTCACGCAGGGTGATGTCGGTTCCGGTCTGACGAAGGCCGCTGTGTTCGGATTCATCATCGCGCTGATGGGCTGCTACAACGGCTTTAATTCCAAAGGCGGCGCGCAGGGCGTGGGCGCCGCCACGACCAACGCGGTGGTTTCGGCGTCGATTTTGATTCTCGCCGCAAATTACCTCCTCACGTCGCTGCTCTTCACGCAATGAGACAGCCGTGAACGGGGGCGCCAAAATCGAGCTGCGCGGCGTGAAGAAGCGCTTCGGGTCGAAGATCGTGCTCGATGGCATCGATCTGACCATAAACACCGGGGATTCCCTGGTGATCATCGGCGGGTCCGGAAGCGGCAAGTCGGTGACCATCAAATGCGTGCTGGGAATCCTTCATCCTGATGCGGGCACGATCAAAGTCGACGGCGAAGAGGTAACGCGGCTTTCCGGCCGCAAGCGCGACGAATATTTGCGGAAATTCGGCATGCTGTTTCAGGGCGCCGCCCTCTTCGACAGCCTGCCGGTTTGGGAGAACGTGGCCTTCGGCCTGATCCAGGGCCACGGCGTGGACCGCGCGCGCGCACGCGACATTGCCATCGAGAAGCTTGCCAAAGTCGGCCTTGGTCCCGACGTGGCGAATCTTTCGCCGGCGGAACTCTCCGGCGGAATGCAAAAACGCGTGGGCCTTGCGCGGGCCATCGCCGCCGACCCGCAAATCATCTTCTTCGATGAGCCGACCACCGGGCTCGACCCGATCATGGCGGATGTGATCGACGCCCTCATCGCCTCCACCGTGCGCGATCTGGGTGTGACGGCGCTATCGATCACGCATGACATCGCAAGCGCGCGCAAAATCTCCAACCGCATCGCCATGCTCTACAAGGGCAAGATCATCTGGGACGGCGCCACCAAGGACATCGACAACAGCGGCAATCCCTATGTCGACCAGTTCATCCATGGCTCCGCCGAAGGCCCCATCAAAATGGAAGTGCGCCGGTGATGGCGAAGACCCTCGCCTTCGTCTGCCAGTCCTGTGGTTCGGCTCATCCCAAATGGTCTGGGCGCTGCGATGATTGCGGCGCATGGAACACGCTGGTCGAAGAGCAGGCCGCGCCACCCGCCGGCGCCTCAGCCCGTCGCATCGGAAAAGGCCGCGCTTTCCCGTTGCAAGGGCTTGCCAACGACGGCCGGGAGCCGGCGCGGCGTTTGACGCGCATTGCCGAATTCGATCGCGTCACCGGCGGCGGTTTGGTGCCGGGCTCGGCCTTGCTGTTGGGCGGCGATCCGGGCGTGGGCAAGTCAACCTTGGTGCTGCAGATTCTGGCTGCCTATGCCGGCGCCAAAACCACTGCTGTCTATATTTCCGGCGAGGAAGCAATCGCGCAGCTTCGCCTGCGCGCCGCGCGCATGGGCTTGGCGGAAGCGCAGGTCCGGCTTGGCGCGGCAACTTGCGTCGAGGACATTCTCGCGACGCTTGCGGGAGCTCCGCCTCCCGATTTGCTGGTCATCGATTCGATCCAGACGGTCTGGACATCGGCCTTGGATGCCGCGCCCGGTACGATCGCGCAGGTCCGCACCGCCACTCACGACCTCGTGCGCTACGCCAAAGCCGCGGGCACGGCCATCATCCTGATTGGTCATGTCACCAAGGAAGGCCAGATCGCCGGGCCCAAGGCGGTGGAGCATCTGGTCGATGCGGTGCTCTATTTCGAAGGTGAGCGCGGCCACCATTTCCGCATCCTGCGCGCGGTAAAAAATCGCTTCGGCGCAACCGATGAAATCGGTGTGTTCGAAATGACCGGCGCCGGTCTCGCCGAAGTGTCAAATCCTTCCGCGCTGTTTCTCGGCGACCGCTCGGCTATGGCGCCGGGTGCCGCGGTTTTTGCCGGCATCGAAGGCACGCGCCCGGTGCTTTGCGAAATTCAGGCGTTGACGGCGCCACAAAGCTACGGCACCGCACGGCGCGCTGTGGTTGGCTGGGATGCGGGGCGGCTGGCTATGATTCTTGCGGTTCTCGACGCCAGAGCCGGGCTTGGAATATCGGGCCGCGATGTCTATCTCAACGTCGCCGGCGGATTGAAAATTGCCGAACCGGCGGCCGATTTGGCAGCCGCGGCGGCGCTGGTTTCGTCGTTTACCGGCCGGTCCTTGCCGCGAGACTGTGTGATTTTCGGCGAGATTGCGCTGTCGGGCGAGATTCGCCCCGCGCCGCATACGGAAGCAAGGCTGAAAGAGGCGGCAAAGCTCGGCTTTAAGAAGGCTCTGGTGCCGGCAGGCAGCAAAAACCAAGGGGCGCAGATCGCGCTTGAGCCGCTCGAAGATGTGGGTCAATTGGCACGGCTGGCCGGCGCAAATCGCGAGTAAATCGCGGAACATGGTAAACTCCGGCAGGGAGTTAAGCGAATCATGAGCCAGCTTTCGTTGACTGCCGTCGATTATGTGGCCATCGGCGTGATTTTCATTTCCGCGGTCTATGCGATGTTTCGCGGCCTCGTGCATGAGACCTTGGCAATCATCGACTGGCTGGTGGCGGGCTATGCAGCGGTTCGCCTTACCCCGCTGTTGCAGCCCTTTGTCCACGGCCGTATCTCGCCGCCCTGGCTGGAATGGATGGTTGTGGCGGCCGGCGTCTTCCTGCTCGTATACCTTCCTCTTGCGTTTGCCAGCCGCAGGATCGCGCAGGCCGTGCGAAAATCGCGGGTGGGGATGGTCGATCGCGTATTTGGGCTGGTGTTCGGCGTGGGACGAGGCTTGGTGATTGTCAGCATCGCCTATATTGCCTTCGCCGCATTGGTGCCGGCACCGGACCGCCCACAGGCGCTGACCAAAGCGCGGTTGTTTCCGGCCATCCGTGATACCAGCGATGTGCTTCGCTCGCTGGTTCCCGGGAGTAAAACCAACAGCCCAGGCCGGGAGACGCAATCGGCGGTCTTCCAGCATGTTAATGCTTCGATCTCCCCCTATGGCGCTAAAGGCTTGAGCACGCTAGACAGATCGCGATGACGGCACCCTTCGACGACAAGTTGCACGAGGAATGTGGCGTTTTCGGAGTGTTCGGCCATGAAGATGCCGGCGCGCTGACGGCTCTCGGCCTGCATGCTTTGCAGCATCGCGGTCAGGAGGCCGCAGGCATCGTCACCTTTGACGGCCAGCAATTCATCTCGGAACGCCATGTCGGCCTGGTCGGCGATATTTTCGGCAAGCACGGGCACACGGCAACTTTGCGTGGGCTCAATGCGATCGGCCACGTCCGCTATTCCACCACCGGCGGCTCGATTGTCCGCAATGTGCAGCCCATGTTCGCCGATCTCACCGGCGGCGGCCTCGCCATCGCCCATAACGGAAATCTGACCAATGCGCGTGGCCTAAGGCGGGATCTGGTGCGCGATGGCGCGATCTTCCAGTCCACTTCGGATACCGAGGCGATTATCCATCTCGTCGCGCGAAGCCATTATGAGTTCCTCGTGGAGAAGCTGATCGACGCGCTGAAGCGCGTCGAGGGCGCTTACTCGCTGGTCGCGCTCACCTCGAAAAAACTCATCGGCGTCAGGGATTCCTACGGCGTCCGGCCGCTCGTTCTGGGCAAGCTGGACAATGCCTGGATTCTCTCGTCCGAAACTTGCGCGCTCGACATTATCGGGGCGGAGTTCGTGCGCGATGTCGAGCCCGGCGAAATGGTCGTCATCACCAAGGACGGTATCGAATCGTTGCATCCGTTCCCGGTCAAACAAAGGCGCTTCTGCATTTTCGAATATGTTTATTTCGCTCGGCCCGATTCCGTGGTCGAAGGAAAGAACGTCTACGAAGTGCGCAAGCGCATCGGCATGGAGCTGGCGCGCGAAGCACCTGCCTCCGCCGACATGGTCATTCCCGTGCCCGATTCCGGTGTTCCTGCGGCGTTGGGTTATGCTGCGGCTTCGGGTTTGCCCTTTGAGCTTGGGATCATCCGCAATCATTACGTCGGCCGGACCTTCATCGAGCCCTCGGACCGCATCCGCCACCTCGGCGTGAAGCTCAAGCACAACGCCAATCGCGAGAAGCTCAAAGGCAAGCGCATCGTGCTGGTGGATGACTCCATCGTGCGCGGCACGACGTCGAAAAAAATCGTCGAGATGGTGCGCGACGCCGGGGCTGTGGAAGTGCATTTCCGCATCGCGAGCCCGCCCACCACCCATTCCTGCTTCTATGGCGTCGATACGCCGAACCGCGAAGATCTTCTGGCGCACAAGCACGATCTCGAAGGCATGCGGGATTTCATCAAGGCGGATTCGCTCGCCTTTGTCTCGATCGGTGGACTTTATCGCGCCGTGGGCGAAGCGAGCCGCAATAGCGCCGGTCCGCAATTCTGCGACGCCTGCTTTTCCGGCGATTATCCAATCGAGCCGTCGGATTCGCGCGAGTCGCGCCGCCAGCTCTCGCTTTTGGCGGAGATGGTGTGACGTTTTCCGGTCGCGTTGTCCTGGTCACGGGCGCGTCCCGCGGCATTGGGCGAGCTGTGGCGCTTGGGCTCGCGAGGGCCGGCGCCCATGTCGTGGCGCTTGCCCGCGACGTCGGCGATCTCGAAGCGCTGGATGACGAAATCCAGAACGCAGGCGGCGCCGCCACGCTCGTTCCGCTCGATCTTACCGATTTCGCCGGCCTTGCCCGCCTGGGCGCGTCGCTCAAGCAGCGCTGGGGCAGGCTGGACGCGCTGTTCGGCAATGCCGGAATTCTCGGGCCGCTGACGCCGCTGACCCATTTGCAGCCGAGAGACTGGGACGAGATCATGGCAGTCAATCTAAGCGCCAATTGGCACCTGCTCCGCGTGCTCGATCCCTTGTTGCGCCAATCCGACGCCGGCCGCGTGTTGATGGTGAGCTCGGCTGCTGCGCATTACAATCGGCCCTATTGGGGCGCCTATGCCATCAGCAAGGCTGCACTGGAAGCGCTCACTTTCACCTATGCCGCAGAATGCAACGGCACGAATGTCAAAGCCAATGCGCTCAATCCGGGACCGACGCGCACGCGCATGCGCGCTCAAGCCATGCCGGGCGAAGACCCCATGACGCTGCCCGCGCCGGAAGAATTGGTGCCGCCGATCCTGGAATTGCTCTCTGCCGCCTGCACGAAGAACGGCGAGCTAGTGCACTTCCGGAAATAATCGGTCCGACGCGGATTGAATTCAGCCGAACTATTCAAAGAGCGTGACAATCCACAACGAATTCTCCCCGCCATTGCGAGGAGCGTCGCGACGAAGCAATCCAGTCCTCGAGCTGGTGCGTCTCGGGATTGCTTCGCCCTTCGGGCTCGCAATGTCGGAAGTAACTACTCCGTATAGGGATTATTTGACGAGCGCAGCGTGAGGCGAATGGGCGTCCCCGGCATCCGGAATGCCGCCCGCAGCGCGTTGGCCAGATAGCGCAAATAGGATTCCGGCAGCGCCTTCAGTTGATTGCCGAACACCACGAAGGTCGGCGGGCGCGCTTTTGCCTGAGTCATATACCGGATGCGGATGCGGCGGCCTTTGACGGCCGGGGGAGGATTCCGCGTAAGCGCATCCTCGAGAAAGCGATTCAGCGCTCCGGTGGTCACGCGCAAATTCCAAATGCGCTCGGCATCGAACACTACCGGCATCAGCCGCTCCATGCCCTCACCCGTGAGCGCGGATACCCCAACAATCGGCGCGCCGGCGATTTGCGGCAGCAGCCGGTCCGCGCGCTCGCGCAAATCCTTGAAAGCCGCCTCCCGGTTCTTGACCAAATCCCATTTGTTGACCACGAAAACGAGCGTGCGCCCTTCGCGCGCGATCAGATCCGCGATGGATAGATCCTGCTTTTCGAACCCCTCCGCCGCGTCCATGACAAGCATCACACAATCGGCAAACCGCACGGCCGAGAGCGTCGATCCCACCGAGAGCTTCTCCAATTTTTCCGTTACGCGCGCCTTCTTGCGCAAGCCCGCAGTGTCGTGCAGCACAATTTCACGCTCCCCGTGCCGCCACTCCGCAAGGACCGCGTCGCGTGTAAGGCCGGGCTCCGGCCCGGTCAGCGCCCGTTCCTCGTCGATGAGCCGGTTGAGCAGGCTCGATTTGCCGACATTGGGGCGGCCGACGATCGCCAACCGAAGCGGACGCTCTGCCTCGTCCTCGATTTCGGCTTGCTCGGGAGATTCGCCGGCATAAGGCGCAAGCACCTCGCGCAATTCGGCGAGCCCGAGCCCGTGCTCGGCCGAGACGGCAATCGGTTCGCCGAAGCCAAGCGCAAACGCTTCGTTGGCGCCTGCGTCGCCAGCGGAGCTTTCGCTCTTGTTGGCGGCCACGATCACGGGTTTGCCGCTCCTTCTCAGCGCGGCGGCGACAAATTCATCGCCAGCGGTAATTCCGGCGCGAGCGTCGATCACGAACAAGCAGACGTCGGCGCCTTTGATTGCAACGGATGTCTGCGCGGCCATTCGTGCCGCAAGACTTTCGGGTGTTCCTTTGTCGAAGCCCGCCGTATCGACCAGGCGTAGAGCGATGCCGCCGAAATCGCTATCCGCCACGACGCGGTCGCGCGTAACGCCCGGCGTATCGTCGACAATCGCCAGATGTTTTCCTGCCAGACGGTTGAACAGCGTTGATTTGCCGACATTGGGCCGGCCGACGATGGCGACGGTAAGCGGCATGATATCGCCTCACCCGGCGCATCACCTCAGCGCGACGAGCTGCGCCTCATTGGTCAGCACATACATCGTGCCATTCGCTACCACCGGCGGGATGAAGGTGCCGTCGGGAACAGCCGTCTCGCCGAGCTTCTGGCCATTATAGGGCGACAGCAATTGCGCCGTGCCGTTGGAAGAGACCAGCACCAGGAAGTTCGAGACCAGCAACGGTCCGGTCCACACGATCGGTCCCTTTTTGCCTTTGGGATCTTCATAGGACGGCAATTGCGTTGTCCAGCGTACCCGCCCGTCACCACGGTTCATGCATACGACCTGAGCGTCCGTCGAGACGATGAAGACATATTCGCCGGCAACCAGTGGAGTCTGAATGCCCGCGATATTGCGCGTCCAGGCGCGCGAGCCGGAGCGGAAATTGATCGCCGCCAATGTCCCGGAATGACTGACCGCGAAAACGAGGTTGCGATCGATGACAGGACGCCCGGCGATGTCGTTGATGATCGTCAGCGAGGTTACGTTTCCCGAGCGGCTCAGAGTGTCGTTCCAGGACGGCGTACCGTTTTGCGCGCGTAGAGCGAATAATTCTCCGGAACTGTAGGGCACGATGACGGTGTCGCCCGACACGCCCACGCTGGCGCTCGACAGGATTCCGGCGCTTTCCACCGTGCCGTGGTGATTCCATAACAGACGGCCGTCATTGACATCGAGCGCCTGCGCCTCGTTCTCCGTCGTAATGACGTAAACGCGTCCGTCAACGACCACCGGTGCAGAGCGTACCGGCACGATCGTGTTGATCGACCAAACTTGCTTTCCGGAACGGGCGTCGAGCGCAATCACATTGCCGAAGCCGGTGGCGACGAAGAGCTTGCCGCCATCGTAAGCGATTCCGCCGCCGAACCCCTTAGCGGGATCGATGGACTTCGAACCGAACAGCCCGAACCAGGATGATTTTCCCTCACGGCCAACCGGAGCAAGGCTCTTGTCCCAGGCCGCTTTTCCTGTCTGCGCGTCAAACGCATAGACGCGGGTCTCGGCGTCCAGAACATAGACGAGTCCCCCGGCTACGATAGGCGGCGCCGTCAAACGCGAATCGTCGTCGGTTCCTTTGCCGGCAGAAACGCTCCAGATCTGCTCGAGCGGTCCATCGGCCATCAGATTGCCCATGACATTGTCGGGCGATCCGCCGGGCTCCGGCCAATCGGCGTTCTTTTTGGGCGGCGGCAAATCCATTTTCGACGCGGCGAGCTGCGGATCGGGCGAAAGTTGGCCTTCTGAGGCGATAATCGAAATGCGCTCGCCTTGGATTTTGACCTTCTTGGTGCCGCCGGCGAAAAAGTCCGCGACCGTGCGATACGTATCGCAGCCCGAGATCAAGCTTGCAGCCAAAACCAGAATAACAACCGGAACGATACGCGATCTCATTGCGGCTTTACCCCTTGGCCTGCCGGCGGGTTGGTGACGGCGAAAGCAGCGCTATTCGGATTCGCGCGCAAGAATTCCGAGATGCCGACGGCGCGCTGGCGCAGAACCGCCGGCGCGGTCGCGTCCTGTGCCAGCTGTTGATATTCATTCAAAGCTTGCGTTCGCAAACCATCCTTCAAATCGACATAAGCGATCACTTCAGAGGCGGACGACTTCCAGGGATTGCCGGCCGTCATCAAAGGCTGAAGCAGCGTGACGATTTCCGCCTTTGGTGTTGCATCGGCTAACGTCCAGGCAAGCCGCAAGCGTGCCGTGCTCGAAACAATCGGTTCGGATGAGGCCGTAAGTTCGCGCAGGATCGCAACCGCCTGGTCGCGCTTTCCCTGCGCGAGATAAGCGCCCGCGAGGTGAAATTTGGCCAGCGTGGCGTAGCCCGAGGGCGCGTCCTTCACCAGAGCGGCAAAATCCGCCTCGGCCTTCGCAGCATTGCCCGATTCGGCCAGTTGGCTCGCCTCGCGATAGCGGTCGGAAATCTTTTGCCGCTGCGCGAGATCGTAGCGTTGCCAAACCTGGTAACCGGCCACAGCCAAGATGATCACCGCCGCCAGCGCAATGAAGTAGGTGCCGTAGTCTTTCCAAAGTTTCTCGTAACGCTCTCGGCGTACGTCTTCTTCGACTTCCTGAAAAATGTCGCTCAAAGCGCGGCGATCCTTAATTAGGGGTAAGGCTCAGGCCCTGCATGCAAGGCAAGCCATCAATCGCCACGATGATTAGCCCGTGCCGACGGGGCGGGTAAAGCCTATCCCGTCTTGGGTTCTCGCCGCATGGCATAGACGTTTTCCTTTCCTGGAAAGCGCCGGCTGCGCACATCGGCGGCGTAGGCCGTGACCGCGGCCTCGATATCCGGGCCCAAATGGGCGTATTCGCGCACAAAGCGTGGCGGCTGGGGGTTTAATCCCAGCATGTCTTCCATCACCAGAATTTGACCGTCGCATTCCGGCGACGCGCCAATGCCGATGGTGGGAATGGCGATTTGATGCGTGATCTTGGCCGCGAGCGGCTCGGCCATGCCTTCGAGAACGACGGCGAAAGCTCCTGCCTCGGAAACCGCTTTGGCATCGGCTTCGAGCGCCGGCCATTCCGATTGGTCGCGCCCTTGCGTGCGAAATCCGCCCATGATCTGCACCATTTGCGGCGTTAAGCCGATATGCGCCATGACGGGAATGCCGCGCTCGGAAAGATAGCGGATGGTTTGCGCCATGCGAGCGCCGCCTTCCAGCTTGACGGCAGTGCATCCCGTCTCTTTCATCGCTCGTGAGGCATTACGGAAAGCAATTTCCGGGCTTTCCTCATACGAGCCGAACGGCATGTCCAGCACCACCAAAGCGCGGCGGCTTCCGCGCATCACCGCCTGGCAATGCAGGATCATCAGCTCGAGCGTGACTCCGAGCGTGGTTTCCATGCCGTGCATCACCATGCCGAGCGAATCGCCGACCAGCATCACGTCGACATGATTATCGAGCAACCGTGCCGTGTGCGCGTGATAACAGGTCAAGCAGACGATCGGCGTCGCGCCCTTTCGGGCGCGGATTTGCGGTACCGTTATGCGGCCGGTGTCTTTTTGCGCGGACATGCCAACCTCCAAGTCCTGTCTAACATGGCCCGGTCAAGAGAGGTTGCAAGTCCGATGGCAGTCGGGCCCGCTTAACCCCCGCCGCCGTCCGCCCGGTTTCTTGTCCCGTCCGCCTGGTAAAGGCTCACGGAGTTCGCGAAACGCAGAGCCGCGGGGCTCAAGGCTGCTCCCCCTTCGGGGTTCGGAAGATTGACCCCTTGGATCATATAGAGCCGCCCGTGGTTGAACAGCAGATTTACTGTAAGCCGGCCTTTGTCGGGGCATTCAATACCGCTGACGGCCTTGTACCATTTATGAGCGGCTTCGGTCTGGCCGGGCTGGTCGGGGGCGCGGTCGCTGCGGCAATCGACAGTGACGAAATGTCCAAACACCGCCGCTTTGCCGGGTTCCACCCGGGAAATTTCCGTGGCGCTGACATCGCCCAATAGGCCCAAATTGAATTCGGCCTCGATCAGCAAGCTCGCTCCTTCATCGGCGCGATCCTGGAGATCGACCACGCTGGCGACGAAAATCGCGTCATCCTGCTTTCTCGTGTAGATGTGGACCGGCGCGGAATTGACCAGGACTGTCTTGTAAGTGCCGGTAGCAACACTTGGTTCGTCCGGGAATTCCACGGCAAAGCCGAGATCCTTGTAAGGGTATCCCTTCCATGCTGCCAGGGCCGATCCGGAGAGCACGGCCAGGGCTGCCGCCGTGGCCAACAAAACAGTCGCGCGCAAGAGTCTTCCTCCCATTCTTCTAAGGGCCGGAAAATGGCACAAATCGCGGCAATTGTCTGCCCCCATCCCAGGTGCAGGGCCGCCACGGCTATGGTACAGTGACAGCATAATTCTAAGAAGCCGCCTCAATGGGAACCCCGCAGATGAAAATTACCGCTTTTGCCCTGGCCGCCGCAGCGTCCATGTGCCTCACGATGCCGGCGTTCGCGCATCATTCCTTCTCGATGTTCGACCACGAAAAGACCGTCACAATGAACGGGATACTCAAGGAATTCGAATGGACCAATCCGCACGCGTGGCTGCACATCATGTCCATGGACGAAAAGACCGGGAAGCCGGTCGAGTGGTCTTTCGAAATGGGCGGTGTCGGTCAAATTGCTCAGCAAGGCTGGAAGCCCGACGCGGTTAAGCCCGGCGACAAGATCACCGTTCAGATGCATCCGCTGAAGGACGGCTCGCATGGCGGCCAATATATCAGCGCCACATTGGCGGACGGCCATTCGTTCCGCAACGCGCAGGATGGCAACGCCGCCAACAACAACGTCATTCGCTAGCCACTAAAAAGCGAAAAGCTAAGATTCTTCCGCTTCCGCTTCCGCTCTTGGACCGGCGCCTTCTTCGAATAGCGCTTCGGCGTTGGCGGCCGCTTCTTCTTGTTCGGTCGGTTCGGCGAGAACGTCTTCGCCACGCGCCTGGCGTTCGGCCTCGTCTTCGGTCCGCGCGACATTGACGGTGACTTGCACCCTAACCTCCGGATGCAGGACCACGGAAATTTCGTGCAGTCCGATCGCCTTAATCGCCTTGTCGATCGGCACCTGTGTGCGCTCGATCGTGAATCCGCCTGCCGTGATCGCATCGGCAATGTCGCGAGGGCTGACCGAACCGTAGAGCTGCCCGCGATCGCCTGCCTGGCGCAAAAGGACGAAACTCTTGCCTTTCAATTTATCGCCGACCTGTTCGGCTTCCTTGCGCCGCTCGAGATTTCGCGCCTCGAGCTGCGAGCGCTGAGTCTCGAAATAAGCGAGGTTCGATTTGGTGGCGCGCAGGGCCTTCTTCTTCGGCAGCAGATAATTGCGCGCGAAGCCATCCTTGACCTTCACGACGTCGCCAATCTGGCCAAGCTTCTCGACGCGCTCCAACAGCACGACTTGCATGAGCGGCTCCTAACTGATGACGTAGGGAAGCAACGCCATGAAGCGCGCGCGCTTGATGGCTTTGGACAATTCGCGCTGTTTTTTCGAACAGACTGCGGTAATGCGCGACGGCACGATCTTGCCACGCTCCGAGATATAGCGCTGCAGCAGCTTGACGTCCTTGTAATCGATCTTGGGCGCATTCTCGCCCGAGAACGGACAGGTCTTCCGGCGGCGGAAGAATGGGCGGCGCGCCAGAGGCGGTTGTGCGCTCATAATGCGGCTCCTTCGGTGTCCACGGCCTCGTCGTCGCGGCGGCGTTCGCGGCTCTCCTCGCGGCCGGCTTCGCGTTCGCGTTTGCGGCTGGAGTTGGACTGCTCGAAAGCTTCGACGCGGACCGTGAGAAAACGCAAGACGTCTTCGTTGATCTTCAGTTGGCGCTCGAGCTCCACTATGGCCTTTGATGGCGCGTTGAGGTTGAGCAGCACATAATGGCCCTTGCGGTTTTTCTTGATGCGATAGGCCAGCGTGCGCAGGCCCCAATATTCCTGCTTTTCGACTTTGCCGCCTTCGGTTTCGACGATCGTTTTTAAGTGGGTCGCGAGCGCGTCCACCGCTTGCGCGCTGATGTCCTGGCGCGCGATCAGCATATGCTCGTAGAGAGCCATGGCCGGTTCCTTCCTTTTAGGTGCGGCGCGCAACCAGGGGAAGGATTCCGCTGGTGCCCGTCGGTTCGCGAAGCGCCGGACTACCCGGCTCCGGCCGCTGAGTTAGCCCCAGTTGCCGCTCGCGACCGCACCCGGTCTCAAAGAGCGCGCGGTATATCGGAACTCGGCCCGTCCGTCAAAAACGCAAATATTTGCCAAATGGCGGGAAGAATTTGCCGGGATGTGCGTTTTTTAAGAAGTGTCACGAGAGTTCGGGCTTACGAAATTTTAATGCCAACCCCGTTGGGAGTATGAAGATCATGAAAGCGTTCGAAAAGGCGTTTGCCGCTGCGCTTCTTTGCGGCGCCGTGAGTTTTGCCCTGCCCAGTCAGGCGGCGCAAACCGCCAATCAACCGGCCAAGACGGGAGCTTCATCCCAGGCCAGCAGCACATCCAGTAACAGTGCGACAGCCGAGAAACCCAAGGCCGAGGCTACTGAAGTCAAAAAGACCGTCCAGCCTCGCCGCGTAGCCTCTATCCGCATTAGCCCTAAGGAAAACAGGGAAACCGCCGATCTTAACAAGCAAAGCCTCCAGGCGGTTGAGTCGGGAACCACCCCGACCTTCAGCGAACCGGCGACTGCCGGTAAGCAAGCGGTGGAGAGCGGCAAAACGGTGGTCAAGAAACGCGTCCGCCGTACTAAGGTAAATGAGAAGAAGTCGACCGGCTGAAGGCATTTTGCTCCAGGTCACCGCGTAATTGTTGCGGTGACCTGGGCAAAGCACCGGCCCAGCTCAAGAGACCGCCGTTCAGCGGCCTCGACCCATTACCAATGGCGGCTCGGTATTCAGCGGGCATGCGAGGCGATGAAATTTGCGCCTGGCAAACCGGGAAAAACCTCAAAATTTCGCGAACTGCGCTTTCCGCAAGAAAGCCAAAGGCCGCTGCACAGCAGCGGCCTTGGATTTACGGCTCTGGATTTGTCCCAGAACCGACCGGTCCGGCGGGCGGACCCGTCTCAGAGGCCTTCCTTCGAAAGCCGACACGATATTCGCGCTTTGCGCTGCCTTCGTCAAGAACTGCAGCTATCACATCGTCGCCGTTAGAGGCTTGCACATCGCTCAGATTATGAAACAAAAGCTTGGCCGCGGCGCGAGCGCTTCGACAGGAGACAAGGCGTGAGGGCGTTTATTTTTCCCGGTCAGGGAAGCCAGTCGGTCGGCATGGGCAAGACAATCGCCGATGTTTTCGCTACTGCGCGCGAAACGTTCGAAGAAGTGGACGATGTCCTGGAAAGCCGTCTGTCGCGGCTGATGTGGCAGGGGCCCGATTCCGAATTGATTCTGACCGAGAATGCTCAGCCTGCGATCATGGCTGCCTCGCTGGCGATAATCCGTGTACTGCAAAAAGAGGCAGGCCTCGATCTCGCGCGCCACGCGCGCCTGGTCGCAGGGCATTCGCTCGGCGAATATTCGGCGCTTTGCGCCGCGGACGCTTTGACGCTTGGCGATGCCGCACGCCTAGTTCGCCTGCGCGGACAAGCGATGCAATCCGCTGTGCCCGTGGGCAAAGGCGGAATGATTGCGCTGATCGGTATCGACATCGAGGGCGCGGAAGAGGCGGTAAAAGAGGCAGCCGATGCGGGCGTCGTTGTGGTCGCAAACGACAACGCGCCGGGACAGGTGGTGATTTCGGGCGTAACCGCGGCGGTGGAAAAAGCCGCCGCTATCGCCAAGACGAAAGGCGCCAAACGAACGATTCCGCTTCCGGTAAGCACGCCAAACCATTCGCCGCTTTTGCAACCGGCCGGCGAACGGATGAAGGAGGCGCTGAAGCTGATCACCATTCGTCCTCCGGTGGTTCCGGTGATCGCGAATGTCACTGCGGCAGAAGTCTCCGAACCGGAAATGATTCGGCGTCTGCTTTCCCAGCAAGTGACCGCCCGGGTGCGCTGGCGCGAAAGCGTTGCGGCTTTTCGCTCATTCGGCGTGGCTATGACGGTGGAGGCCGGCGGAAACAAAGTTCTGACCGGAATGGTCAAGCGCATCGATAAGGAGCTGGAAACCACCAACCTCGATACGCCGGCCGATATCGAAGCTTTCGCCAAAACCCTGTGATCGGAAAATAGATGTTCGACCTCTCTGCAAAAACCGCACTTGTCACCGGCGCGTCCGGCGGAATAGGCCGCGCCATCGCCAAAGTGCTTCACGCCCAAGGTGCGAACGTGGTCCTGTCCGGAACGCGCGTCGATGCGTTGGAGCGGGTGAGGTCGGAACTGGCTGGGCGCTGCTTTGTCGTGCCGGCCAATCTCGCCCTCGGAGCCGAAGCCGCCGAACTGCTAAAAAACGCCGAGGCCGCAGCGGGAGGCAGCGTCGATATCCTGATCAACAATGCGGGCATAACCCGCGATAACCTGTTCCTCAGAATGAAAGACGAACAATGGGATGAAGTCATCGCGGTGAATTTGACGGCCGTCTTCAAACTGTCGCGCGCCGCGCTCCGCAGCATGATGAAGAAACATTGGGGCCGGATCGTCACGATTACGTCGGTCGTGGGCGTGACCGGCAATCCCGGGCAAGGCAATTATGCCGCGGCAAAAGCGGGGTTGATCGGCATGAGCAAGGCGCTCGCTGCCGAGGTCGCGAGCCGCAACATCACGGTAAATTGTGTCGCGCCGGGATTCATCACGACCGCCATGACGGATTCGCTGAGCGCCGATCAAAAGACGGCATTGCTCGCTCGCATTCCCGCCGGCCGATTCGGAGGTTCCGATGACGTGGCCGCAGCGGTGGTTTACCTTGCAAGCGAAGAAGCTCAATACGTCACCGGCCAGACCCTGCACGTTAATGGCGGTCTCGCCATGATCTAAACCTTTACTGTTCAACGGCGTTTTGAGAATTTGGCGCGAGGCGCGAGTTTATGATACCAAGCGCAACTTTCAGCCAAGGCTTTGGCCGGCGCGGGGCCGGTTGCCCACGGGGTCGCAGACCGTGGTAAAGAAAAAACAAGATACGACGGCAAATAAAGAGGTTAAGCACATATGAGCGACGTCGCTGAGCGCGTGAAGAAAATTGTGGTCGAGCACCTCAACGTCGATGGCGAGAAGGTGACCGAGGGGGCAAGCTTCATCGAAGACTTAGGCGCCGACAGCCTCGATACGGTCGAGCTGGTCATGGCATTCGAGGAAGAATTCGGCATCGAGATTCCGGACGACGCGGCGGAATCCATCGTGACCGTCGGCGATGCCGTCAAGTTCATCGAAAAGGCCCAGGCCTGAAATCCGCGTGGAGATCGGGCCGCAAAAAGAGCGCTCGCGGGCATGAACCCGGCCCGCCGCGTTGTTATCACCGGATTGGGACTCGTCACGCCGCTTGCCTGCGGCGTTGAGGCTTCGTGGTCGCGTCTGCTCGCCGGAAAGTCCGGCGCACGCCCGATTGCGCGTTTCAAAGTCGACGATCTGCCGGCCCGGATTGCCTGCGATGTACCGCGCGGTGACGGCTCGGACGATACCTTCAATCCCGATCAGTGGGTCGATGCCAAAGAACAGCGGCGGGTTGACGATTTCATCGTTTACGGCCTGACGGCGGCCCAACAGGCCGTGACGGATTCGGGTTACGAGCCCAAAAACGAACACGAGCGCGAGCGCGCGGGCGTCCTGATCGGCTCCGGCATCGGGGGCTTGGACGGCATCGAGCAGGCTTCCATTCTGGTTCACGAGAAGGGGCCGCGCAAATTGTCGCCGTTCTTCATTCCGGGGCGGCTGATCAACCTTGCGTCCGGCTACGTCTCGATCCGGTTCGGCTTCAAGGGTCCCAATCATTCGGTCGTGACGGCGTGCTCGACCGGGGCCCATGCCATCGGCGATGCGGCGCGGATCATCGCTTTGGACGATGCCGATGTGATGCTCGCCGGCGGCGCCGAATCGGCGATTTGCCGCATCGGAATTGCCGGCTTTGTCGCCTGCCGCGCGCTCTCGACCGCCTTCAACGAGACGCCGGAGAAAGCCTCGCGGCCTTATGATAAAGATCGTGACGGATTCGTCATGGGGGCGGGCGCCGGTGTCGTGATGCTGGAAGAGTACGAGCACGCCAAGGCGCGCGGCGCGAAAATCTACGCTGAAGTCAAAGGATACGGGCTTTCCGGCGACGCCCATCACATCACGGCGCCGGCGGAAGACGGCAATGGCGGGTACCGCGCGATGCAAATGGCGTTGAAACGCGCCGGTCTTTCGCCGGCCGACGTCGATTACATCAATGCGCACGGCACCTCGACTCCGGTTGGCGACGAGATCGAATTGCGCTCGGTCGAACGGCTGTTCGGCAATGCCGCAGGCAAACTGGCGATGTCCTCGACCAAATCCTCGGTCGGTCACCTTCTCGGCGCGGCAGGCGCGGTGGAAGCCATCTTTTCCACCCTTGCCATCCGCGACTCGATTGCACCGCCCACGCTGAATCTCGATAACCCGTCCGTCGAGACCGAGATCGATCTGGTGCCCCACCGCGCCAAGAAGATGCCGATTTCGACAGTGTTGTCGAATTCCTTCGGCTTCGGAGGCACAAACGCGACACTGATTTTGACGGCGGCGGGATAGCCATGCGCGTTCTGCCCTCCCTGGTGATCTTCATGGTGCTGGTGGATACCGCGCTGGTCGGCGCCTTGCTGGAACGCAACCATTTTTTTCAATCGGGTGCGGCTCGCGCGGAAACAGTGGTGGTGGTTAGGCCGCATAGCAGCCTGACGACCATCGCCGAAGAGCTGCAAACCGCAGGCGCCGTCGACAGCGCGCTGTTGTTTCGTGCCAGCGTGATCTTGCGGCGGAAAAACGCCCAACTCAAAGCCGGCGAATATGCTTTTCCGGCCCATGCCAGCGAAGCGCAGATCATGGGTATGATGGTCGCGCGCAAGGTCATCGAACATCGCATCACCATCGCCGAAGGCCTCACTTCGGATATGGCGGTCGCCATCGTCAATGCGGATCCGGTGCTGACCGGACCGGCGCCGGTCTTGCCCGAAGGCAGCCTTTTGCCCGAAACCTATCTTTTCGAGCGCGGCACGACGCGCACGGAAATCCTCGCCCGCATGCACAAAGCGCAAGTTACGCTGCTGGCGCAATTATGGCCGAAGCGAAAAGACGGGCTCCCCTTCATGTCGGTGGACGACGCGCTGAAGCTCGCCTCGATCGTGGAGAAGGAGACTGCCATCGCGTCGGAGCGCCCGCGCGTTGCCGCCGTCTATGTCAACCGGTTGAAGAACGGAATGAAGCTCGAAGCCGACCCCACGATCATTTACGGTCTGACCAAGGGGGTGGCTCTGGGTCATGCTTTGCGCCAGAGCGAACTTGCCGCGCCAAATCCCTACAGCACCTATCAGATCGACGGCCTTCCACCGACGCCGATCTGCAATCCCGGGCGCAGCGCACTTGCCGCCGTGCTGAAGCCGTTGGATTCCGGCGAATTCTACTTTGTCGCCGACGGTTCAGGAGGCCATGTCTTCGCCAAAACCAAAGCCGAGCAGGACAAGAACGTCGCGCAATGGCGCAAGCTTGAAAATCAGGCCAAATCCACTCATTCCGATCCGCAATTGTTGCGCTTGCGCTAGGGTCACGATTCAATTGTATTCTGATTTCCACAAGTGTCATGGCCCGCAGTGCGGGCCATGACACTTGTGGCGGTAAGAGGAAGCCGGATTTGCCTCTCAACAGCATGACGGGATTCGCCGATGCGCGCGGCTCGCATGGCGGCTTGCGCTGGCGCTGGGAAGCCAAAAGCGTCAACGGTCGCGGACTGGACATGCGATTCCGCACGCCAATGGGTTACGAAGGCTTGGAGTCCGGCGCCCGGACTCTTGCCGCGGAGCGCTTCAAGCGCGGCTCGTTTCAGGTCGTGCTGACGGCGGCCGTCGAGGAGAGCGGGCGGGGCTTCCGCGTCGACGCGGCGGCGCTCGCGGACGCCGTTCGGCTGGCAAAAAAAATCGCCGAAGAAACCGGATTGGCTGCGGCCCGCGTCGATGGTCTTCTGGCCCTAAAAGGCGTCGTGGTTCAGGAGGAAAATCCCGTCCTGAACGATGAAGCGCGCATGGCTCGCGACGCCGCCTTGCTGGAGAGTCTGGCCGATGCGTTCGATCTTCTCGCCCGCGCGCGGGCAACCGAAGGCGCCAAGCTCCGGACCGTGCTAGTGAACCAAATCGGCGAGATCGAGCACTTAACCTCCGAAGCGCGCGCTCTTGCGACACAACAGCCCATGATCTTGCGCGAACGCATGATGGCGCAACTGAAGGAGTTGCTCGCGCCGGGCGGCGCCGTTCCCGAGGATCGCATCGCGCAGGAGATCGCGCTACTCGCCGCCAGGGCCGATTTGCGCGAAGAACTCGACCGGCTCTCTGCTCACTGTCAGGAAGCGCGCGCCCTGATCGCAGGGAGCGAGCCGGCCGGGCGCAAGCTCGATTTTCTTGCCCAGGAATTCAACCGCGAGGCCAATACGCTATGCGCCAAATCCTCGGACATCCAGCTCACCCATGCCGGTCTCGCGCTTAAAGCGGTGATCGATCAGTTCCGCGAACAGGTGCAAAACGTCGAATAAAGCATCGGATAAGACTATGGACATCGCCCGGCGCGGTTTGATGCTCGTACTATCTTCGCCCTCGGGCGCGGGCAAATCGACGCTGTCGCGCCGCCTGCTGAAAGCCGATCCGCGGATCGCAATGTCCGTCTCCGTGACCACCCGGGCGAAGCGCCCCAACGAAGTCGAGGGCAAAGATTATTTTTTCGTCAGCGGGGAACGTTTTGACGAAATGGTGCGCGAGGGTGCTTTTCTGGAATATGCGGCCGTCTTCGGCAACCGCTACGGAACCCCAAAAGCCCCGGTCGAAATGCTCCTGAAAGAGGGGCGAGACGTGCTTTTCGACATCGATTGGCAGGGCGCGCAACAGCTTACGCAGCAAGCCAGAGACGATTTGGTGCGGGTTTTCGTGCTGCCTCCCTCGCGCGCGGAGTTGGAGCGCCGTTTGCGCGAACGGGCCGCCGATGCGCCGGACGTTGTGGCGCGCCGTATGGCGGCAGCCAATAACGAAATCAGCCGCTGGTCCGAGTACGATTATGTCATCGTTAACGACAATATTGGCAAAGCGCTGCAACAGCTTGAAGCCATTGTCGAGGCTGAGCGTTTAAATCGCCAGAGACAAACCGGGCTGGTCGAATTCGTGCGGCGCCTGGAGCAGGAGTAAGAGGAGTGTCCCATGGCGCAACGTGAGTGGGTGGTGTCAATCAGTGCACTGACTATTATAGCCGGGCTCAAGGTGGTTTCACCCGCCGCCGCCGTCGAAAATGCTCACGATTGCACCGGTTCTCCACCCGATGCGGTAATGACCCTGCCGGCGCCATTGAGCAAATGGGGCAGGATCGTTTGCACGCCCTATGGGCACATGCTGGCCGGCCGCGATGGCTGGATGTGGATCATGCCGGAAATCTTCGAAACGGTTTTGATTCCGGCACAAGTGCCGGAAAAGGAGCCGGAGCAGGTCGGCAATAAGATCTATTTCACCAAAGTCGACGTCTACAAAGTCAAGGGCAGCGAATTCGACAACGCATACAAGGTTTTCCACACTGGCTTCGACGACAAGGAAGTGAAGCCCGACGGCTATCGCGTCGAGCTGACGACGGACCAGGGAAAAAGCCTGATGATGTATTTCTTCGATTACGATACTTATGCTTGGGGCATGTCCTGTCCCGACAGCAAATGCGAGATGGAAACGCGGTTCATGATTCTCGACAAGAATACGCCGCCCAAACCCCGCGAACCCTCGATCTGAAACCCTCTCCCCAACGGGGGTCGAGGGGCGATCAGCGACAGCAGAGCTGTCGCAGCCCCGACCAGCGGCGCGCCGCGTGCGGTTCAGCGCGCTCCCGGCGCGCCGGGTAAGGGGGAAATCTTCTCACGCGATCCACGTTTCCGCTCCCCATACGCTCGCGCCAGCGCGCAGAATTGCGCGATATCCAACTCCTCAGGCCGTGCCGTTCCGGCAATTCCGGCAACGCAAAGAATCTCCTCCGCATCGCCCGCGAGCTTTTTCAAGCTCCCCCGCAACATCTTGCGGCGCTGCCCGAAGGCCGCCGCGGTGACCGATTCGAGATCCGACAGCTCGGCAGCAAAGCGCGCAGCCGGCAGCGGATCGATGCTCAGCACGGCCGAAGTGACATTGGGCGGCGGCACAAAAGACTTGGCAGAAACCTCGAAGAGAATCCGCGGATTCGCGCGCCATTGCGCGAGCACCGAAAGACGGCCATAGGCCGAATCGCCGACCTTTGCGCAAACCCGGTCGGCGACTTCCTTCTGGAACATCAACGTCAGGCTGCGCCACCAGGGCGGCCAGGAGACGCTCAACCATTTGACCAGCAGCGCGGTGCCGGCATTGAACGGAAGATTGGCGACAACGGGCACAGGCAGTCGCGCGCCGTGCTCGGTCAGCAGCGCCGGCTCATCGGCGATGAGTGCGTCGGCCTCCACGATTTCGAGCCGTCCCGGTTTTGCCGCGGCGATTTCCTTGAGCGCCGGAACGGCACGGCGGTCGCGCTCGACAGCAATCACGCGCGCCGCGCCTTCGGAGAGAAGAGCACGCGTCAATCCACCGGGGCCCGGTCCCACTTCGTAAACGATCGCTCCGGCAATGGCCGCCTCGCGCGCGATCCGTCGCGTCAAATTGAGATCGAAGATGAAGTTTTGGCCGAGACGCTTGCGCGGGCTCAGTCCGTGAGCGGCCACAACCGAGCGCAGGGGCGGCAGGCCATCCTCGCTGGTCACAGACCGCGCCTGGCGGCGATTTCGGCCGCCATTCGAATTGCGGCAATCATGCTCGCTTCATTGGCGATGCCGCGGCCGGCGATGTCCAAGGCGGTGCCGTGATCCGGCGAAGTGCGCACGATCGGCAGGCCCAACGTCACGTTCACGCCGGACCAGAAATCGAGCGTTTTGATCGGGATCAACGCCTGATCGTGATACATGCAGAGCGCTGCGTCGTAAGCCTTGCGAGCGTCCGCATGAAACAGCGTATCGGCGGACAGCGGTCCGGAAACAGTATGCCCTCGCGAGC
>Ga0307477_10000278_pt1 | contig 65383 bp, 71 predicted proteins | sample atmos_gasesECM2C_FD_203316 | JGI IMG/M metagenome (GOLD analysis project Ga0307477, IMG submission 203316) | Hardwood forest soil microbial communities from Morgan-Monroe State Forest, Indiana, United States - atmos_gasesECM2C_515 | ecosystem: Environmental > Terrestrial > Soil > Temperate...
GCGTAACTGCGCAGCACGCCAAGATTTGAATTGATCATGTGCCCGCCCTCGACGCCCATCAGTGCGGCGATCTTCCCCTGCTGGCGTGCTTCGCGCACTTCCGCTGCCGTCGTCGCAAGTACCAAGTCCTTCGGATGATTGCGCACTTGCTCGCGAACCGCGTCGATTTGCGTCAGGGCACGATTCACCGCTTCCGGCCCCGTGATCTTGCTCGGAATCCAGATCGCAAAGAAAACCGCGCCGAGCCCGCCCTCCTTCATGCGCGGAATGTCGATGCTCCCGGTATCGCTGCGCACGCCGAGGTCGAACTTGCCATCCAGAAAACGCTGCGTGGTGTCGTCGTGCGTGTCTACCACAAGGGAGGAAAAATGCAGTTTTTTGGCGCGCGCGGACATATCGTCCTCCGTCACGGCCGCCGCCAGAAAAACTCCGGCTGAAACGAAAACTCCGGCCGCGAGGATCGTTCGCAACATTTCAACTCTCATTTCTCCACAGCGCATCAGCAACCCTTTATTGCGCTTGCAATTCCCGGCTGACCTTTTCCGTTTGCTCCAAGACGCGCAGCGTGTTGCCGCCCAGTATCTTGCGAATATCGTCGTCCGAGTAGCCTTTGCGCGCCAGCGCTTCGGTGATCTTCGGCAGCTTGGAGCAATCTTCCATGCCGTCCGGCATGTCCGCCCCATCAAAATCGGATCCCAAGCCCACATGATCCGCCCCGACTAGTTTCACGGCATGGTCAATGTGCTCGACAATCCTTTCCCAACTCACGTGCGGGAGCCTTCCATCCGCGATAGCTTGTTTCTCTTGCTCCGCCATTTTCTTCTGAAAACATTCTTGATCGTCGCCGCATTCTTTCTTGAATTGGTCAAACTGCGCTACCACTCCACCCGAAAGTTTCTCGGAAGCGTCTTTATAGGCTTGGTCGATAAAACTCCGCTCATAGTTGATCTGGATGACCCCGCCCTTCGCGGCCAGCGCTTTGATCATGTCGTCAGACATATCGCGCACGTGATTGCAGAGCGCGCGGCACGAGGAGTGCGAGGCGAGGAGCGGCGCTTTGCTGATTTCCAGCGCATCATAAAATGTTTTGTCGCTGACGTGCGAAATGTCCACCATGATCCCCTGGCGGTTCATCTCGCGGACGACATCCTTCCCAAAATCCGTGAGGCCATGGTGGGCCGGTTTGTCTGTCGAAGAATCCGCCCATTCATCATTGTAAAAATGGGTGAGCGTCATGTAGCGAACGCCCAGATCGCCGAACATCCGCAGCACGCGGATGTCATTTCCGATCATGTGGCCGCCTTCGACGCCGATCAGCGCGGCTATCTTGCCCTGCTCGTGCGCCGCCTGAACTTCGCCGGCGGTGCGGCAAAGCACCAGGTCTTTTGAATACTTCCGGACGTTTTCATGAACCGCGTCGATTTGGTCCAGGGCCTTTTGGACAGCTGGCGGCCCCATGATGCGCCCGTCAATCCAGATGGAAAAGAAAATGCCGTTCATGCCGCCTTCGCGCATGCGGGGAATGTCCACATGCCCGTCGGGATTGCGTTTGCCGATGTCGTAGTTCTTGGAGAAGAACCGCTGCGTGGTGTCGTCGTGGGTATCCAGCACGATCGAGGAAAAATGCAGCTTCTTCGCGCGCTCGGCGATGTCGTCGGCCGAGACTCGCCGCGAGAGAACCAGGCCGGCACACAAAAACGAGCTAACGCACAAGAAAGCCAAGACACGGCGCATCGGTCCCCCCATCCAAGCAAGTGAACGCGCAAGAGTAGCAGGCTCAGGAGAAAGTTCCAAGCGGAGCAGTCTCAGAGATTGTAGCTCTCGGCAACTACACAGCAATCATTGGACGCTTAGGACCAGCAACCAAACAGGCAGTCCCACGGTGGCCCCGCGTGGGTCATGCGCGGGTAACACCACAGAAAAACGAGAGCGGCCATAAGGAGCACAGCCGGGGCGACGCGGATGCCCAGTGCTCTGGGCGGCAGGCTGGATAGGCTGATGGCCAAAGCCACGCCCAGAAACATGGCCGCGGGATAATAGTAGTAATACTGCGCCACGCGCGTCGGTGTAACCGCCCACTGGAGCAAATTTGCTAGATACAGAAGCGCTACCAACCCCTCAAATACTCTCAACTGCCTTCCAGCGCGCCAAAGGCAGTAGAAAATGCCCGCCACTCCCCCCCACATCACCACTGGATTGCCGAGCAAATAACAGAAAACCCGCATGGGGGTGACCATGAACGGCCATTGGTACCAAGCCCTGACCACTCCTCTTGGTATGGTGTCAGCCACATGATACCGCCACATCGAATAATTCATTTCAGCGAACTGATGAGTCCCAAATGGCAAATGGACGCTGCGGAACAAAATCCAATACACGCAAGTGTAAGCAACCGCTGGCAGGACGATCAGTCCGAACAAAAGGCAGGGCGCCCCCACTTGACGAAGGTTCTCTGCAAATTGAGTACCCGACCATTCCTGCCTCGCGGGCAAGCGTTTCGAGAGCCAGGGCACCACAAGACTAACGGCAAGCAAGGCTGCCAGACTGTCTAGTGCGTTCCACTTGCAGGCGCCAGCCAGGCCCATCAAGAACCCTGAAACACATAGCAACATCCGCCGCCATGCTCCACTTAACTCCAGCTTCAGCGCCGCTGTATAAGCCAGCAGCCCCCAAAATATAAACAAGCCCAAGAATACGTCCATCATCCCGATGCGGGAATTTACAAACAGGAAATTATTGAACAGCGTCAAGCCCGCGGCCATGAAGGCTATGCGCGAATCCCCCATTAGCAAGCCCGTCCATAAATAAACAGCCACTAAGGTCAGAGCGCCACAGAAGGCGCTGGGAAGACGCCAGCCCCACGGGTTGTCTCCGGCTATCATAATTCCCGCTGCCATGAGTAGCTTCCCCATGGGTGGTTCTCCGGGATCCATTTTGAGGGAACCTTCCAGGATGGCCCGGGCGGCGGGCACATAAAAAACTTCGTCAAAATGAATGTCGCGCGGTATGTCTATGCGAATCAAGAAAAGTGCCAGCGCGGCAACGCCGAACATCAGAGAGACCAGCCAAGTGCTGCGAGCGATTCTTGTGTTGGCAGGAATATCTCTGGGAGGGGCGCTGGCAGGCTCGGAGTCTACGAATCCTTCTTCCGGCATCTCAAGCCGGGCAGCGCCCGGCGCGGGCGTTGCCGCAGGCGCACTGGTTCGCAAAACATTTGCCATGAAACTAATATGACACCGGCATTGGGAACCAGGCGCGACCCGGAATGTGCTGTCGTCGATAAGTTACCCTGCCAGCCAGCCAAGAAGCGCTTGTTTCCACGTGTCCCGGTTTACTTCGGCGATGGATTCCGTCAACGGAATGCCTTTGGGACACGCGTGCACGCAGTTTTGCGCGTTCGCGCATTCCTGGATGCCGCCCGGCCCCATCAACGCATTCAGCCGCTCCCTCTTGTTCATCGCTCCGGTGGGATGCATGTTGAAGAGCCGCACCTGGCTGATGATCGCCGCGCCCACGAACTGATTATGGTCATTCACTTGCGGGCAGACTTCCAGGCAGTTCCCGCAAGTGATGCAGTTCGAAAGCGGATAGCCTTTTTCCTGAATTTCCGGGGAAACGCGTGGGCCTTCGCCAAGATTGTAAGTTCCGTCGATGGGGATCCAGGCCTTCACGCGCTTCAAACTCTCAAACATGAATTGCCGATCGACCGCGAGATCGCGCACCAGCGGAAACTTAGACATCGGCTCGATTCGAATGGGCTGCTCGAGCTGATCCACCAGCGCCGAACACGCCATGCGCGCCTTGCCGTTGATCAGCATCGCGCAGGAACCACAAATTTCTTCCAAGCAATTCGAATCGTAAGAAATCGGCGTGGTTTTCTTCCCGTCGCGAGTAACCGGATTCTCCGCGATATCCCGCAAGCAAATAATCACGTTCATCGACGGCCGCCACTTAAGAGAAAAATCCTCCCAGCGCGGCGCTTCCTTTGGCCCCGCTTGCCGCTTCACTTTGATGATGACCTGCTTTGTTTCCGCCATAATCCCTCAACCGGCAAAACTCAGGCCCGCGCGTCTGATCTATATCTTCTATTTCGCCGCGTCGTAACGCCGCGGACGCGGCTTGATCAACGAAATATCCACCGGCTCATACGTGAGCTGGATGTCGTTCTTCAGCCACTTCGCGCGCGTGGTCTTCAGCCAATTCGTGTCGTCGCGCTCCGGAAAATCCGGCTTGTAATGCGCCCCGCGCGATTCGTTGCGCGCTAGGGCTCCGAGCGTGATCACTCGCGCCAGCACAATCATATTCTCCAGTTCACGCGCGAAGTTCAGCGTCTGATTCGACCACTTCGTGCGGTCGCTCAAGTTGATTTTCTTATAGCGCTCCTGCAAGGCGCGGATCTTTCCGTCAGCCATTTCCAAGTTCTTATTGATGCGCGTCACGGTCACGTGTTCCGTCATCACGTCTCCCAGTTCGCGCCAAATGGTAATGGGATTCTCCGAGCCATCCTGCGAAATTAGTTTCTGATTCTTTTCTTCCTGCCGCTTCCGCTCCAAATCGAAAACCGAAGACGCCGTCGATTCCGCGCTTTTCTCCAGGTTCTTCGCGTACTTCACCGCCGCCGGCCCTGCTAGCCCGCCGCCAAAAATGCAAGACACCAGGGAGTTCGCTCCCAGCCGGTTCGCGCCATGATATTGATATTCGCATTCTCCCGCCGCGTAAATGCCGGCAACATTGCTGGTCTGGTCTTCGCCATTCACCCAGATCCCGCCCATCGTGTAGTGCATCGCCGGAAAAACTTTCATCGGCTCTTCGCGTGGATTGACGCCGCAAAACTTTTCGTATATTTCCAGAATCCCTTCGAGCTTGCGGTCCAGCGTCTCGCGCGGAATATGCGTCACATCCAGGTAAACTGCAGGTTGCCCGTCAATTCCCAGTTTTTCCTGATACACGATGCGGTGAATCGCCCGTGTGGCGATATCCCGCGGCACTAGATTCCCATACTTCGGATACCACTCTTCCAGAAAATAAAAACGTTCCGCCTCCGGAATATTTCTTGGCGCGCGCTTTTCCTCAGCATTGCGCGGCACCCACACGCGTCCGCCCTCGCCGCGCGCCGATTCGCTCATCAGCCGGAGTTTGTCTTCGCCAGGAATCGCCGTCGGATGCACCTGAATAAATTCCCCGTTCGCATAATCGACGCCCTGCTGAAAAAGTGCCGCTTGAGCCGACCCGGTGCACACCACCGAATTCGTCGAACGCCCAAAGATTGCGCCATTCCCACCGGTCGCAAAGATAACCGCATCCGCCGCGTACGTTTTCACTTCCATGGTGCGCAAATCCATCGCGCAAATCCCGCGGCACACGCCGCCTTCATCGATCACCGCGGAGAGAAACGTGGCGCCCTCAAATTTTTTAACTTTGCCTTCCGCTTCATGCCGCCGCACTTGTTCATCGAGTGCATAAAGCAATTGCTGCCCCGTTGTCGCCCCCGCAAACGCCGTGCGATGATAAAGCGTTCCGCCAAATCGCCGGTAATCCAACAATCCTTCCGGCGTGCGGTTGAACATCACGCCCATGCGGTCCAGCAAATCAATAATTCCTGGCGCCGCCTCGCACATCCGTTTGACCAGCGGCTGATTTGCCAGAAAATCTCCGCCATAAATCGTGTCGTCGAAGTGCTTATCGATCGTGTCGCCTTCGCCCTTTTGATTTTTCGCCGCGTTGATGCCGCCCTGCGCGCAAACCGAATGCGATCGCTTCACCGGCACAATCGAAAACAATTCCACCGGTATGCCCGCCTCCGCAACGCGGATGGTCGCCATCAGGCCGGCCAATCCACCGCCCACGACTATGATTTTTGGCTGGCTCATTTGTTTGGTAGGTAGGCCGAGAACGGATGCCAGTCAAACCGAAAACTAATGATAATCAGGATCCCCACGACGCTGAACGCTACTCCCACCAGCGCGCCAAACTGCCCCGCCGCCTGCTGCGCTTTTACCGTCGCCGCCAGCCCCCATTTGCATAGAAAATTCCAGATCCCCACGCCGAGATGGAACGAAGACGCCAGCACGCCAATCACAAAAAACGTCAGGTACCAAGGATTCCGCATGTCCTCCGCTACGTTCGCATATGTCGACATGCCATGCGTCAGCCAGCGCTCCGTATAAAGATGCCAGCCAATATACGCAAACGCGAGGAGTCCCGTGTAGCGTTGCGTCACGTACAGCCAGTTCCCCACCCAGGGATACGCCGAAACATTCGACTTCCCGCGCAGCCAAATGTAAATTCCATAACCGCCGTGGAACAGCATGGGAAGAAAAATCGCCCCCCATTCCACAATCAGCCGGAACGGAATGGTCTGCAACTCCTGTGAAGTCGTGTTGTATTTCTCCGCGCTCACCAGCGCGGTGCTATTCGACCAGAAATGCTCCGCCAAAAATGCGCCGACGGGAAGGATGCCGGTAAACGAATGCAGCTTTCTGAGGAGATAACTTGTATCAGGCCGGGTTGCCGTCGAAGACATGCCCTCTCCGCCGCGAAAGTCCCTGCCGAATCTCGCTGCATGACTCGGAAGGAGCTTTGAGAATCCGCGGCGAAATCAGTATAGGCACATGATTCCGGGTATGCAAGCTGACCTGGTCCCTTTGTCCCTTTGGCAGGCACAAACATTCGGGAATTTTCTTGCGGCGGCAGCAGAACTACCGGAAAATAGCTGTGACCGATGGGAAAAACTAGGCCTACCTCTCCCGGCCTAAGCTTCATCACTCAACCGCCTATGATGGCCACAACTTTAAGTTTAGTCTCGGAGTTGGAACGCATCGCCAACGCCCTGGATACGGGGCCGGGGGCTTCGCAAGTTTCTCTCGCCGCGGTCGCGGAGAAAATCGCCAAGAACCTGGGTGTCAGGACGGAGGAAGTGGCCATCCTCGCGGTTTCCAATCGCTGGCGTCACCTGCACTTCTTGGTGCCCGAAGCCCTGAAAAATGTCGGATTCATCCCTCTTTCCAGTCATTCCGCTCTCGCGGCGCGCACGGCTCGCGATAGCCGGCCGGAGATCGAAAATAATTTTTCCGACGCGCGCCACGCCACCGTCTTTGAAGGCGTGAAAATCGCTGGCGCATCCGCCCAAGCCATTCAGAAGATGCTCAGCGCGCCAATTTTGATCGAGGGCAGGGTGATCGGCGTCATTCAAGTCAGCCGCAAGGGCGCCAACCCGGTCAGCGCCGGCCTTGATTTCAACGCCGACGACCTGGAAAAAATTATGGCGTTCTCGAAGCCGCTCGGCAAGATGCTCCAGCACATCGCGGGCGAATAACCCTGCCGCTCCCGCCGGAATTGTCACGCCACGTTCATAATTCCGCGCTCCCGTCGTCGCCAAGGCCGGAATTGCGTTGACACTGCAATACCTTCTTGTTACTTTTCCACAGCAGGAAATTTTTCGCGCTCACTCTACTCACGGAGGCACGGCAAACCGGCACCATGGCGTTCGTCGCTAAGAAAATTTTTCTCACCAAAGGCGTCGGTAAACATCGTGAAAGGCTTTCGAGCTTTGAGCTCGCCCTCCGAAACGCGGGCATTGCCGCTTGCAACATCGTCCGCGTCTCCTCAATTTTTCCTCCCAACTGCAAATTGATTTCCCGCAGCGAAGGTTTGAAGCACATCAAGCCCGGACAAGTGGCGTTCACCGTAATCAGTGAAAATTCCACCAAGGAAGCGCACCGCCTCATCGCCGCCAGCATCGGCTTGGCGCTTCCCAGCGACAAATCCATGTACGGCTATCTCTCCGAGCATCACTCCTTCGGCGAAACCGAGGAAGTCGCCGGCGAATACGCCGAAGAACTCGCTGCGGAAATGCTGGCAACCACTTTGAACGTGGAATTCGATCCGGATTTGTCCTTCGACGAAAAAAAAGAGGTCTACCGCATCTCCAACAAGATCGTTCGCACCATGAACGTCACGCAATCCGCCGTCGGCGACAAGCGCGGTCTCTGGACCACTGTCCTCGGCGCCGCCATCCTCATCGGCGAAGACGACTAACGCGATATTTTTCTCCCAAGTTGCAAGCCCCTTGTTCCAGTTGGAAAAGCCCTCCACGAAAAAGATTGTTGCGACACCAGCACTTGCTGCGAGACTCCAGATGCAAGGATTCCCAGGTTTGTGAGCCCTGGGTCCGCTTCATCGGTCAAGGAAACGACGTGGCCATGATTGTTCAGTCCGTGGACGATGCCAGAAGCGTAATCCGATCATGAGGCAGGAGCTGCTTCACTACTTTGCTGGCGCCATCTTAGGTCCGCCTCTCGAGGCAAGTCAGCACTCCGAAAAATTACAGTTACGGCTAAGAACGGCCAAGAGGCACCGAGACGTGCTCGTGGACAACGATCCAGCCCTTGGAGCGCTTTTCAAGCACCATGGTCCAGCGGCCGTCCAAATGCGCAGTTGCCCCCTGCTTGCTCGTGATGTCGGCGCCAAAAGTGAACGTGGCCCAGGCCAATTTTCCGCGAGAATGCACGCGGAGGTCGTCGTTTATCTTGGCCTTGAAGCTGCTGTTTGGCTCGAAGAGATTCTCCTGGGCGCCGGCGCGATATTCGGCCCAATTGTTGTATTTGAGAGGAGCCAAGTCGAAGTAAGTTAAATCCTTGTCAGTGGCATAATACGGCTCGATCTTCGCAAGGTCGAAGCTCTCCCAGGACGTGACAATCTTGGGTATAAGCGCCCGCAATTCCTGCTCGCTTTGCTGTCCGCGCAATGGGACAGCTAACAAGCCGGCGAGACAAGCCGCGGCGATTAGAAAAACAACCCACCATCTCTTCATAGCTTCTTCCGTTTTATGAATGACTATTAGGAGACCAACTCGAGAGAAACTCATGACACCTCGCTGGTTACCGGAACGAGAGCTATTTGATTCGAGATTTCCGAATCCTGCCTCGCGCATCCTAATGCCCCCGCGACCCTCGAGGCAAGAAATTTGTGACTAGAGCAGCCCCCAGTAAGCTGCAGGCTCCGACCACCAAACGAAGAAGTGAAAAACCATACCGCTAGGCCGAGAAACCAAGCGCTGAGGCAAAGTCGCGAGCCACTTTGTGTTATTTCGGATTTCTAAGGGGCAGCTTCATGCTTGCCACTACGCCGGACGGGGCTTCAAAAAGACTTTGCCGGCCGCACCTTCTAGGTATCGACATCATTGGTCATTCTCGCGGCAGCCGTCCCGTTCTTCGCCAAAGCAGCGATCACAAAACCCGCCAGCACAAACCCCACAATTTGCGTGGTCATGTACCCGGCCGTGTAGTTTCCTGGAAACGCATACCAATTCCAATATTCAACGTTCGTGCTGATCGCGGCAACCACACCCGCAACGACAACGATCCCCACGCGCGTCGAATAACCTCGCCCGCTCGCGGCACAGGACACAAGCCACGCGGCAAGCAATGCCTGCAGAACATTTAGTGCAAATTGCCGACCCAGCGTCGCTCCAAAATTAAACGGGCCTGATGCCGGATGGTAGACCAGGACGCCGTGCGGAGATTGTTCATATTTTTTCATAGTTTCCTGCATCGCCGCTTTTCGCTGCTCGCTGGTTGGGTTCGGACCCAGTCCGAGGCCCGGAAAAATATAGAAGCCAGCATCCGGAATGGCTCCTCGCATCGCGCTCACCACAACCGCCTCGTTAGGGATCTCTCCAACGCCCGTTTCACCGAGCCCGAGGAACTGGTGCGCCACAAACGTCCACACAAACAAAGTCAACCCACCTAGGATACCCGCCAGCAGGATTTGCTTCATTCTCGATCCTCTTTCTGTGAGTTACCTTAGAGCCCGGGAATCCATCGCCAATCTCTCTTAACAAGCTACATGGACACGGAAGTAGAGAGCCGCCAGCCGTTGCCAGAGCACCAACACGTTTCATCTGGCGGCGTTTTACGGCGCAAGGACCGCACCTTTTTGAAATCGCCCCGCTGGAATGCGACCGTCAATTTCGACGCTGTCTCGTCATCGCGAGCCCCGGCACAAGGGAGGAACATCGCTGTACATACAAATCGCGCATCAAAATGATCGGCCGAGGCTCGCGTTATCAATAGTATTCCTCCGGCTCCGGGCATGCCCCCCGGCCCATCTGCGGGCGTCAGTGGAAACAGCAAGCGTCCGTTCGGGCGCAAGGCGTCCAGCCAGACGTTCAGTGGCGCAGTGGCCCCGGCGTTTACATAGATAGCGTCGGACTCAGGCAGAGGCCCCTCTGCGCCAGAACGATGGTGGAGAGCCACGTTCGGATATTCGCGGAGGTTGCGCGTGGCACGCTCCGCCAGGTCTTGCTCAATCTCATAGGCGACAACCGACCCGGTCGGCCCTGCCAGGCTAGTGAGCAGCGCCGTGTAATACCCGGTCCCCGCCCCCACATGAACAACGCTCTCACCTTCCTTCAGATTCAGCGCCGCAAGACAAATGGCATGGAGAACCGGTTGCCCTATATTGATTCTGCGCTCCGGGGCAACAGCCACCAAGACGTCTTGATAAAGAAAGGCTGGATCTTCGGTCGGCGTCTCGATGTAGCCGGTAGCGGTGAATATTTTCCATGGACCAGGGCCAGCGAAGCGCTCCCTGGGGGTCGATAGAAAGGCGCTTACCAACCGTTCGTTGTCTTTCCCTACTCCCGCGCTCGCCGTAATCAGGTTTGCAAAAAACAATCGATACGCTTCCAGCCGTTCCACGCGTTTGCCCTCGTCACCGGCCACGCTTGAAGTAGCCAATGCGTTCCAGCACCGCCCTGACGATCAACGGCAGCGCCACCGTCGCATCGTCAAAGACCTCCGCAAATCGTCCGCCTTCTTCCGGCGGCACAAATTTGCCCCAGGAAACCGCTTCCGTGTATGTGCTACCGCTCAACCCGCCCCAATGCACCGGCTCCGGGCAAATGCGCACGCCATAGTTGTAGCGCTTCAGTGGAATCTTCTTATACCCGCGCCTTGCCAGCAGTTCGGCGTACACACCGAATTGCTGCGACCAATTGCGTGGCACGCCTCCGCCGATGGTCAGAATCCCCATGCGCCGGGTAGCCAGCATGGTGTCGGCAAACTTCTCGAAATCCAGGAAAGGATCGAAACGCAGCAGCGGGCGCTTGTCCCTTTGCCGGGCAATCTTGTGTAGCGCGAAATCAATCCCCAATTCCGAATCGCTAAAGGCCGGAACAAAAATCGGAACGTTGTGCTCGAAAGCGGATTTCAGAATTCCCCGCCCTTGCGCCGTCTTGTGCAGGTACTCGCCTATCTTGCGGTGAATCTTCCAGCTGCACGCCGTATCTTCCGCGTCCCAAGCCGTGAAAATGTGATCCATCACTTCTTCGACGTGATCGAGATTTGTTTCCGGCTCGAGCGAGTCGTACACGCGGTTGTACCCGGCGTGGAAAAGCTCCTTGTCGTCCATATTGGGGTTGTAGCGGAAATGCGAATAACCCGTGGCTTCCACCAATCCATGGGCCATCAGCGCGCCGGTCGAGACGATGGCCCTGACCACACCCGATTCGATCAGGTCGCAAAAAACCAACCCCATCTTGCCCACCGTCAAAGCACCCGAGAGGGTCATGACCACAAAACAATCCTTGTCACGGGCCATTTGTTCGAAAACATCGGCGGCGTCGCCGATCTGCCGCCCGGTGAACGCCGTGTCTCCCATGGCGCGCACCAGTTCATCGACCGTGCGGCATTTCGATAAGTCCAGCGGAAACATCGGCCGGAGCTTATCTTTGACTGGATCGTGGAGCACCCTCCCGGTCACAGTCTTCTCTCGGTGCTTCGCCATCGCTTCTCCTCGAGTCAGAATCAAACCTGTATTGCTGCGCATTTCTTTTCTGAAAATCTTGCCAGCCTGCTTAGTTGCTGTCCCGCATGACGCGACTTGCCTGCCGGAGCTAGGACTAATCCCAACAGCCTGCGGGAAATAGAAACGTCACCATCAATGAGATCCCGAACCAGCGCTTACCAGGCCACGAGCGCGCTAGCAAACAGCCGGCGACAATCGCGACCGGCAGTGCCGCCCACCAGAACGGATGCCACGTTGTTTGGCCAGCGAAGACGGATAACCCCACCGCCGTGATCGCCCGCGGATTGTGGAAGACGGCTAGGCAGAAAAGCACAAGAGTGCCGAGCGCAAAAAGCCACCGGCCAGGAAACGCGCCTTTCAGAATCCACACGACAGGCTCCTATTAAACCGATCGTGCTTCCACGATCTTGCTGATTGATATTACAAATGCCGTGCACAAGATACTACAAAACGCGCGCAAATATTTTTCTTTCCCGCTCATGCTAAACTATTTTTCATGGCCAACAAATTTACCATCGGGCTCGTGCAGATGAAATGCACGAGGAACGCGGAACAGAATCTCGCGAAAGCGGTTGACCAAATCCGCGAAGCCGCCGCTCGTGGCGCGCAAATCATTTCCTTGCACGAACTTTTCCTCGGCGAATATTTTTGCCGCACCGAAGACGCCGAACTTTTCAACCTTTCCCAATCCGTCCCCGGTCCCGCCACCGAAAACCTCGCTCACATTGCCAAAGAGAAAAAAGTCGCCTTAATCGTTTCCCTGTTCGAGCGCCGCGCTCCCGGCGTTTATCACAATTCCTGCGCCGTTTTGGACGCCGACGGCTCTTTCCTCGGCAAATACCGCAAGATGCACATTCCCGACGATCCGCTTTACTACGAAAAATTTTATTTCACTCCCGGCGATCTCGGTTTCCCTAATTTCGATACCAAGTACGCGCGCGTCGGCGTGCAAATCTGCTGGGACCAGTGGTATCCGGAGGGATCGCGCGTCACGGCTCTCGGCGGCGCCAACGTGATTTTTTATCCCACCAGCATCGGCTGGCATCCACACGAAAAAGCGCAATTCGGCGCCCGGCAGCTGGACGCCTGGAAAACCATTCAGCGTGGCCACGCCATCGCCAACGGCGTCTATGCCGCGGCCGTCAACCGCGTCGGATTCGAAGGCCAGCCGGATAAAGGCGATCCGGGATTGGAATTTTGGGGAAATTCGTTCGTCGCCGATCCTTTCGGTCAAATCATCTCCGAAGCTTCCAACGACAAAGAAGAAATCCTCGTCGTTGAATGCGATCCCGCAAAAAGCGAAGAAACCCGTCGCAACTGGCCCTTCTTTCGCGACCGCCGCATCGATGCCTACCAGCCGATCCTGAACCGCTGGCTGGACAAAGAATGAACTTCGCTTGTTCTGGATGCTTTATCTTTTCTTCTCTGTGATCCCGGTGTCCTCAGTGCTCTCTCCGTGTTAAATTCTTTTCCCCAATGAAGACATCCGCGCAAACCAAAACACCACACGCTCTCGGCTTCCGCATGCCTGCCGAGTGGGAACCTCACGAAGCCACCTGGCTCGCCTGGCCGCATGAGTTGACGGATTGGCCGGGGAAATTCGCGCCGATTCCGTGGGCCTTCGCCGAAATCGTACGCCACCTATCCCAAGTCGAGCGCGTGTATCTTCTGGTCGAAGATCGCGCCGCCGAATCGCGTGTTCGATCCATGCTGAAAAAATCCGGCGCCAATCTCGACGCCATCGATTTCTTCCGCATCCCCACGGACCGCGGCTGGATGCGCGATTCCGGACCCATCTGCGTTCGAAACGAAGCCGGCGAAGTCGCCTACAATCATTTCGTTTTCAACGGCTGGGGCAAGTATTCGAATCACAAGAAAGACGCCGTAGCCGTCGCCAAAGTCAATCAAAAGCTAAAGCGTCGCACTTGGCAGCCGGAACACAAAGGCCGCCGCGTTGTTCTCGAAGGCGGCAGCATCGATGTCAACGGCCGCGGAACGCTGCTCACTACGGAAGAGTGCCTGCAAAGCAAAGTGCAAGAGAGAAATCCCGGTTTCACCAAAGAAGATTACGCGCAAGTGTTCCGCGAATATTTCGGCGTCACCAACGTTCTCTGGCTGGAAAATGGGATTGCCGGCGACGACACGCACGGCCACGTCGACGACCTCGCGCGTTTCGTGAACCCTTCAACAGTCGTGACCATCGTAGAAGATGATCCGCGAGATGCGAACTATGCTCCGCTGCAAGAAAATCTTGCCTTGTTGAAAACCATGCGGGATCAATATGGCAAGCCGCTGCGCGTCCAAACGCTGCCGATGCCCGCGGCTGTCAACTTCGACGGTTTTCGGCTTCCCGCCAGTTATGCCAATTTCTACATCGCCAACAAAATTGTGATCGTGCCCACTTTCAACGATTCGAACGATAGCGTCGCCTTGAACACTCTCGCAGGCCTGTTCCCCGACCGCCAAGTCGTCGGCGTCGCCTGCCGCGACCTGGTCCTCGGCCTGGGCACGCTCCACTGCATGACCCAGCAGCAGCCCGCTTCCACATAGCGGCGGTCTTTGTTGGCAGCTTCGGTCGATCACGTTGCTTGCAAGTTCAGATACAATCTTTCTTTCGTTAGGAGGGTTCATGCTCGCTGCAAACATGCTTTTACAGCAGACGTATGCAGTCTGGTTCCGGTCCCACGGTTTCATCTCCTGGCTTCTCCTCGGCTTGGTTGCCGGATGGCTCGCCGGAAAAATTGCGCGCGGCCGGGGCTTCGGCTGCATCGCGGATATTGTGCTTGGCTTGATCGGTTCCTATATTGGCGGCTGGGTTTTCGTGAAGCTCGGAATTTTCGGAGGCGGGTTTCTTTACTCACTCGCTGCTGCAACTCTGGGCGCCGTGATTCTCGTTTCCATCGCGCATCTTTTCGGTAGCGACCACTGAAAACCGGAACTGAAAAACAGATTCGCACCACTTGTTGAACGGCCGAGTTTCCATTTTTTTACTAATCACGACGCAACCGTCTCAAATCACTTCCTGTGATACGATTCTCGTTGGCGTCCCGGAGCTGACGCTTCATTGAGCAAGACGTCGCAATCTCTCACCGCCATACCTTTGGGCGGACTCGGCGAATTTGGCATGAACATGATAGCGCTGCGACTCGGTGACGAAATTATCGTCATCGACGCGGGCATGATGTTTCCGGAGTCCGAATTACTCGGCGTCGATCTGGTCATTCCCGACATTACCTTTTTGAAACAAAACCGCGCGCAAGTCCGCGCGATCGTGCTCACCCACGGGCACGAAGATCACATCGGTGCGCTGCCGTATATTTTAAAAGATTTAAATGTTCCGGTGTACGGAACGCGCTTCACGCTCGCGCTCGTAAAGAAGCGCCTCGATGAAGCAGGGCTATTGGATTCGACGACGCTGCGCGAAGTAATTCCCGGGCGGCTAGTAGAAATTGGTCCGTTTGAAGTGGAGTTCATCTCCGTGACGCACAGCACGGTGGATTGCGTGGCGCTGGCGATTCGAACCCCCCTCGGCGTGGTGATTCACACGGGGGATTTCAAAATCGATCAGACGCCAGTGGGGGGCGCGCCATTTGATTTGCACGCGTTCGCGCGATATGGAAACGAGGGTGTGCTGGCGCTGTTCAGCGATTCGACGAACGTGGAGCGGCCCGGGTTTACGCCGTCGGAGCGCGCCATTGTGCCGCGAATTGAGGAATTGTGCCGCTCGGCGCCGCGGCGCGTGATTTTGTCGTGCTTCGCTTCGTCAATTCATCGCATTCAGCAAGTGATTGATATTGCTTCGCGCGTGAATCGCAAGGTGGCGTTTGTTGGGCGCAGCATGGTGGACAACGTGGAGATTGCGCACTCGCTGGAATTGCTGCGCATCCCGGACGGAATGGTCGTGCGGCCGCAGGACATCCGCGGTTTCGATCCGAAGCGAATCGTTATCTTGGCGAGCGGAAGCCAGGCGGAGCCGATGTCCTCGCTTTCGCGGATCGCCGTGGACAATCACCGGTTTGTTTCCGTGGATGAAAACGACAGCGTGATTCTTTCCGCGCGCATTATTCCAGGAAATGAGAAATCGATTTTCCGGATGCTGGACCACATGTTCCGGCGGCGCGCGCTGGTGTATTACGACAATTCGGCGGGGACGATTCACGTCTCGGGGCACGCCAGCCAGGAAGAACAAAAACTTTTGCTGCAACTCGTGAAGCCGAAATATTTTATTCCCGTGCACGGTGAATACCGGCACTTGTTCCGGCACGCGGCGCTGGCGCACCAATTGGGATGCGTGTCGAACGAGATTTTGCTTTTGGAGGATGGGCGGCCGATTGAGTTCACCGAAGATGGGGCGCATCGGCGCGACCCGGTTACAGCGGGGCGGGTTTGCGTGGATTCGGGTTCGCTGGAAGAGATTGAAGAAGTGGTGATTCGCGACCGCAAGCATCTTTCAGAAGATGGCATCGTGGTGCCGATCATCGCGATCGACAAGCACACCGGCAAGGTGGAGTCGCATCCGGAAATCGTGACGCGTGGATTGATGAGCGACAACGGACACGAATTGATCGCCGGCGCGCGGCTGGTGATTATGAAGACGGTCGAGGAATCGAACGCCGAGGAAAAATCGGACTGGGGCGTTATCAAAGAAAAGATTCGCGTGGACCTGAAGCGCTACATCAACAAGCAAACTTCCAAGCGGCCGCTGATTCTTCCGGTGATCCTCGAAGTTTAGCCAATTCCTCGGCTGTGGGCCGTGTTCCGTGATCGGTGGAAGCACGGCGCAGAGGAGGAAAACAGTCGACAGTTGAAAGTTGATGGAGAGGGCGGCCGCCCAAGCGACCGGTGATTGTGGACGTTTAATAAATTTCGAGAAATTGCGGTATACTCGGCTTACTCGACACTCTTGTCGACATCGGCGTTCCTGCCGAGAAGGAGGTGATCCAGTGAGGTACGGTTTACGTTGAAGTAGTATGAAGAGGCGCTCGTGAGGTTACCGGGCGCCTCTTTCGGTTTGCCCCGCCTGTCCGAATTGCCTGTGAATACATGAATTTATTCAGCGTTTTATCGCTGGCCGGTGCTCACGGCTCCGGGTATGGCCGTGTAATGCAGAGAAGAACAGCGCCAGCTATCATGAACACGCTAGGCGGGCAAGCATTCTTTCGGCTACAACTGCCTTCGTTCACCAGTTGTGCTTGTCAGTTCCCTGACCGGTCGTACTTCGATACTGCCCACACGAGCGGGCGGCATTTTGGAGGCGACTTGGATGGCCTCTTTTAAGTCGGCGGCCTCAATCAAATAAAATCCTGCCAAGCACTCCTTCGTTTCGGTGAAAGGGCCATCCCTGACGGCAACCTTTCCCTTGTGGACCCGCACGGTAGCAGCTGTGCGAACGGGTTGAAGGGCCTCCGAGGCAAGGCATTGGCCCGACTTGCGGAGCGCTTGGTCGTAAGCCATACAGTCATCGTCGGTCATGGCCCCGATTTTCTTTTCTTCACCGTAGACAAGGCATAGGTACTTCAATTTGAATCTCCTTCACCTCGGAGCAACTTCGAGGTGAAGTACTTCAATACCATAGAAGGCCCGAAAATTCTAAAGGACTTAGTGTTGGTGTAAGTGGTTTAGAATCAGCAGCTACGAGTATTCTCTAAATGCTGATTCTAAAGGGGTTTGCTCTCCGGGGCCGGGGACGCGGGCTTCGCCGTTGTTGAATCAGGGGGTGTCCCTGCTTGGGGCACGTTGAGGGGTGGCGTGGCGTTGCGGCGGGTTGTTGGTTGACGGATACTCAAGAACGGCGAGCTTCTGATAGCAGCGGAAACAGCCAGATTCGACGTTTTCCTCACCGTGGATCAAGGGGTTCGGGTATCAGCAAGATCTAAGGGCCCAGAAGATTGCCATCATCATTTTCCGCACGAAGTCGAACAGCCTGAAAGATCTCTTGCCGCCTGTGCCCGCTTGCCTGCCACGCAAGGAGTTGCCAATGGGATGAGGTGGGCCGCCTCCGCACCAGGATTAATGGGTTCGGGGTTACTGGGGTGGGGTCCTGTGCGCGGAGGCTACCCCTGTCGATTGTGTTGCGTGCATCCTGCATCAGAACCGCAGGAGTGGGAATATAGTGTTTGCCTTGATTTTGGGTCAGGTGTTTCCCCTAGTGCCCGGTGCCACTCACGCTGCACACGCTGGCTCTTCTTGCCTCCTTAGCCTCACGGGTATAGGCTTTTGCCTCGCAGGACGTTTGGGGTAAGCAGGCCTTGCCCTTCGGTTGGTGACTCAGGGTAAAGGGTCTAAAGACCGGCCACAACAAAGAGGCCGCGCAGACGTTTTGTGTAGAGCCGACCTGAAGCGGCAGGAGGCTGACCTAAGGGTTGTCTCTACGGGCGGTAGATCAAGAGGAGGAAACCATGGCTACGGCAACGGCGGTATTGGAAAAGAATGTCAAAATTGGACCGACAAAATTACTGATCAACGGGAAGTGGGTGGACAGCGTATCGAGAAAAACATTTCCGACGATTAATCCGTCGACGGGCGAAGCGATCACGCAAGTGGCGGAGGCCGATGCGGCGGACGTGGATAAGGCGGTGGCGGCGGCGCGGGCGGCGTTTGACAAAGGACCCTGGCGCAAGATGAACGCTGCGCAGCGCGGCGTGTTGATGAACAAGCTGGCGGACCTGATCGAGAAGCATGCGGATGAGCTGGCGCAGCTGGAGTCCCTGGACAATGGGAAGCCTTACCACATCGCGCGGGCGGCGGACCTTCCGCTGACGATTGCGTGCTACCGCTACTACGCGGGATGGGCGGACAAGAATCATGGCAAGACGATACCCGTGAGCGGGAATTACTTCTGCTACACGAAGCATGAGCCGGTGGGAGTGGTGGGGCAGATTATTCCGTGGAATTTTCCGCTGCTGATGCAGGCGTGGAAACTGGGGCCGGCGCTGGCTACGGGCTGCACGGTGGTGATGAAGCCGGCGGAGCAGACGCCATTGACGGCGCTGCGCGTCGGAGAATTGCTGCTCGAAGCAGGGTTCCCCGAAGGCGTGGTGAACTTGCTGCCAGGGTACGGTCCGACGGCCGGCGCGGCGCTCGCGCGGCACATGGACGTGGACAAGGTGGCGTTCACCGGGTCGACGGAAGTGGGCCATTTAATTATGCGGGCGGCGGCGGACACCAACTTGAAGCGCGTGACGCTGGAACTAGGCGGGAAGAGCCCGAACATCGTGTTCGCGGATGCGAACATGGATGAAGCCATTGAAGGCGCGCACTTTGCGCTGTTCTTCAACCAAGGGCAGTGCTGCTGCGCTGGGTCGCGGCTGTACGTCGAGGAAAAGTGCTACGACGAATTCGTCGAGAAGAGCGTAGCGCGAGCGAAGAAGCGGACGGTTGGCAACCCCTTCGATAAGAATACGGAGCAGGGGCCGCAAGTGGACCAAGAGCAGTTCAATAAAGTAATGAGCTACATCGACTCAGGGAAAAAGGAAAACGCGAAGATGTTGACGGGCGGCAAGAGGGTCGGAGACAAAGGATACTTTATTGAGCCGACGGTGTTCGCGGACGTGAAAGATGACATGAAGATCGCGAAGGAAGAAATCTTCGGGCCAGTGATGACCATCCTGAAGTTCAAGGACCTGAACGAAGTTGTAGATCGCGCCAACAAGACGATGTATGGCTTGGCGGCGGCGGTGTGGACCAAGGACATTACCAAGGCGCATGCGATTGCGGACAGCGTGCGCGCGGGAACCGTGTGGGTGAATTGCTATGACGTATTCGACGCCGGAGCGCCGTTCGGCGGGTTCAAGCAGAGCGGGATCGGGCGCGAACTGGGCGAATACGGATTGGCGAACTACACGGAAGTGAAGACCGTGACCGTTAAACTATGAAGCAGACGATTCGAAGGGAAAGGCGAAGAGGGGCACGATTTATCGTGCCCCTACTTTTTATTGCGACCACCGCTGTGCTCGTTGCGGGGTTATTTTTTGTGGCGCCAGCGGGTTTTGCGCAGTCCGGAAAGGAATCGTTCAACGGTTCAATCTCCGGTGTTGCGCCGGACACGAGCGGTCTGCAGCGGCGTGCGCAGCATTTGCGGTATGGGATTAATTTGAGCGAGTGGTTTGCGCAGGTTTACGACACGAAGGGTTACACCAAGGAACATTTTGAGGCGTGGACTACGGCGCAGGATATTGCGTTGATCAAGGAGATGGGATTTGACCACGCGCGGCTGAGCGTGAATCCGCAGCCAATGTGGAAGCGGGGGCAAGCGGACCGGATTCCGGCGGAATACCTGGGCTATCTCGACCGAGCGGTCGAGATGATCCTGGAGCAGGGGCTGGCGGTGATTATTGATATTCATCCGGAGAGCGACTTCAAACAGAAGCTGGCGACGGACGACAGTTTCGTGGAGCAGTTTTCGGATTATTGGCGGGCGCTGGCGCGGCACTATGCGACGACGAATCCGGAACTGGTTTCATTCGAAATATTGAACGAGCCGGAATTTCACGATCGGTATCGATGGGAAGGCGTGCAAGGAAGGCTGGCGGTGGCGATTCGCGAAGGGGCGCCGCAGCATACGATTATTGTGGCGGGCGCGTACTGGTCTTCGGAGAACGAGTTGCTGTTTTTTGACCCCTTGCGCGATCCGAATATTATTTACAATTTTCACTTTTACGATCCGCATATTTTTACGCATCAAGGGGCGACCTGGAGCACGAATTATGTGCACTATTTGAAGCAGCTGCCCTATCCGTCGACGCCGGAGAATGTGCAAGCGGCCGCGGAGCTGATTCCGGATGCGGTGAACCGGTTGGCAGCGATTCATTATGGGCTGGACCGGTGGGACGCGGCGCGGATTGATGGAGAGATCGCGCAGGTGGCGGCTTGGGCAAAACGATGGAATGTGCCGGTGACGTGCAATGAGTTTGGAGTTTACCGGAAAGCGGCGCGGCCGGAAGATCGCGCGGCGTGGATTTCGGACGTTCGAACGACCCTGGAGAAATACGGGATTGGGTGGACGATGTGGGATTACAGCGGGGGATTTGCGGTGGTGACGAAGCAAGAGGGCCATGCTGCCGTGCCTGACCCGATTACGGTGAAGGCGCTGGGACGGAAGATGCCTGCTATGCCGCAATGATGCGGCGGCGTTGTTTAGCGGAGATAAATCGGCCTACAATCCGCCATGCCGGTCACGCTGCGCGCCCACGAACCGCGGGACTTTGCCGCTCTGGTGCGGCTGGACCAAGGATGTTTTCCTCCAGGGATTGCGTACTCCAAAACCATGCTGAGATATTTCCTGAAGCTGCCGTCGGCGGACGGGACGGTGGCGGAGGATGGCGGGAAGATTGTGGGATTTATTTTGACGGAAGAAAATCCGCCGCTGGCGCACGTGATCACGCTGGACGTAGCAGCATCGTACCGGCGGCAGGGAGTGGGGTCGGCGCTGCTGGCGGAAAGCGAGAGGAATCTGGCGTTGCGGGGCGTTCGAACGATTTTGCTGGAAACGGCAACCGACAATGAGGCAGGCGTTGCGTTCTGGCAGCGGCATGGCTATCGTATCGAAGCGATATTGAAACGCTACTATCTGCGGACAATTGACGCTTACGAAATGCGGAAAATCCTGCTGGGCGCGGGAAAAACGGCGAAGCATTCAGGAGAACCGGTTTGAGCGACTACTTGCTGTCGGTGCTGCTGGGCATCGTGGAGGGATTGACAGAATTTTTGCCGGTGAGTTCGACGGCGCATTTGCGACTGTCGGAGGCGCTGCTGCATATCGATCTTGCCAGCGGCTATTGGAAGATGTACTCCATCGTGATCCAGCTCGGGGCAATCGCGTGCCTGCCGGTGTATTTCTGGAACCGGATTGCAGCGTTCCTCTCGAACTTTCCGAAAGGCGAGCGCGGTGACCGAACGGCGCTCTCTCATCCTCTTGGCCTCACGGCTGTGGCCTTCTTAATTACGGCGATTCCTTCGTTTCTGCTGACAAAGGTGATCGGGAAGCATCTCGAGAGCTTGTACATCATGGGAAGTTCCCTGCTGATCGGCGGGATGGTCATGTGGATTGTGGACGCGATGAACGCGAAGTGGGAGGTGGCGGGCCCTGGCGCAGGAGGCCGTATTCACACCTGGAAGATGGAAGACATGAGCCTGGGGCAAGCCGCCTGGATCGGCTTTTGTCAAATTTTTTCGGGCCTATTCCCCGGAACGTCTCGGTCCATGTCGACGATTGCCGGCGGGCAAATTGTGGGGATGTCGCGGTCTTCGGCACTGGAGTTTTCTTTCTTTCTTTCGATACCGACAATGGCCGCGGCAACGTTATATACACTCTACAAGTCGGTGCTAGGAAAAGGCGAAAATCCCATTGGCGTTTCGCAGATGTCTCCGCACCAGTGGGTGGTGCTGGCGATCGGATTCGTGGTGTCATTCATCGTGGCGTACGCATCGGTAGCGTGGTTTTTGGCGTGGGTGAGGAAGCATGGGTTCGCGCCGTTCGCGGTCTACCGGATCATTGTGGGGGCGGTGGTATTGGCGTGGGCCTCCGGGATGCGGCACTGAAGACTTTGGAAACACCGGCATACAAAGTTTTTGGCGCCCGCGAGCGGTATTTTGGTATATTCAGGGTGTTTGGAAGTTCCTCCAAGCGGGAGTGCGAAAGCGCCAGCGCCCCGCCGCGACACTCAGCCTTCCCCAAAAAAGCTGAGGAGACTTCGTGCGCATTCTTACGCCTACTGGAAATAAGCGGCTCAACGAGCTGATAGGGTTTTTATGTATGACGCTGGCGTTGCTGATCGCGCTGGCGTTGCTTTCCTATTCCCCGAAAGATGCTTCATTTAACGTGAGCGCTCCGTCAGCCGACGGGAGCCCGGCACAGAATTGGATTGGGCCGGCTGGCGCCTATGGGGCGGACCTGCTATTCCAAATTTTCGGATTCGCGGCGTTTTTGTTGCCGGCGGCTTTCCTGGTTCTGGGATGGCGGTGGTTCCGGAGCCGGGCCATTGATTCGCAGATTGCGACGCTGGCCGGATTTGGGTTGCTGCTGCTTTCGCTGCCGACGCTGCTTTCGTTGTGGCATGTGTGGGACGTGCGAGGGGCGATCCCGCCGGGTGGATTTATCGGAACGCTCATTTCCAGCGGGCTGCGAACTGGGTTCAACCTGTGGGGCGCGAATCTGGTGGGCGTGGCGCTGCTGGTAACGGCGCTGTTTATGACCACACGATTTTCTTTTTCTGGGGCGCACGCCTGGGCGAACAGCCCGCATGGACCCATCGGCGTGGTCGAGAAGCTGGGAATCTTGCAGAAGGCTCAGGCGCGGTGGCACGCCTGGCGCGAAGAACGCGAGCAACAGCGCATGCGCCGGCGAGTGGAAGAGTCGCGGCTGTCGGGAAGAAAGCCGGTTCCGCCGCAATCGATTGGGAAGGCGGAGATTCTGAATGAGCCCTCCAAGACGATTCGCTTGGCGGATGAGAGCGATATTTTCAAGGGTAAGACGGAGATCGAGGAAGAAGAGGACGAAAAAGGGAAAAAGGATGGGGCCCGGAAAGCTCCAATTTTCGTCTTCAACCGTGAAACGGAGAAAGCCGCGGCTAAAAAGACCGGAGAACCCAAAATCGCGAAGGGCAGCCCGAATTACAAACTGCCAACCCCTTCCCTGCTGCGCGAGGGCGAGCGCGGGCAAAAGCTGGATGAAGATGAGTTGAAGTTTCGGGCGCGCGCGATCGAAGCAAAATTCCTTGAATTTGACGTGCAAGGACACGTGACACAAATCAATCCGGGGCCGGTGGTTACGACATTCGAATTCAAACCGGAAGCGGGCATCAAGTACAACCGGATTACCGGGTTGACCGAGGACCTTTGCCTGGCGCTGCAGGCGGAATCCATCCTGATCGAGCGCATCCCCGGCAAATCAACGATCGGCATCGAAGTTCCGAACGACCGGAGACAGACCATTGCGCTGCGGGACATCATCGAGGCGCCGGAATTCGTCAATTCGCCGAGCAAGTTGACGCTGGCGATGGGACGCGACTTGCATGGGCGCATTCGCATCACGGACTTGTCGGCGATGCCACATTTGCTGATCGCCGGCTCGACGGGCACAGGCAAGAGCGTGTTCATCAACTCCCTGATGATGTCGATTCTTTATAAAGCCAGCCCGGAAGAAGTAAAGATGGTGCTGGTGGACCCGAAGCGGCTGGAATTGAATTTGTATGAGAATATTCCGCATTTGATCGCGCCAGTGGTGACCGATCCGAAGATTGCCTCCAACGTGCTGCGAAATGCGACGCGCGAGATGGAGAACCGATTAAAGCTGCTGGCGCAGCGCGGCGTGCGCAACATTGACCAGTACAACCGTACATTCAAGAAGGAGCAGTCGCTCTCGCTCTTCGACAACCTGGAAGAGACGGAGCACAAGCCGCTTCCCTACCTGATCATCGTGATCGACGAGTTGGCCGACTTGATGATGGTAGACACCAACAACGTAGAAGAGTCCATCACGCGGCTGGCGCAGATGGCACGTGCGGTGGGCATTCACTTGATTTTGGCGACGCAGCGGCCTTCCGTGGACGTGATTACCGGTTTGATTAAGGCGAACTTCCCTGCCCGCATATCGTTCCGGGTGGCCAGCAAGGTGGACTCGCGGACGATTCTGGATTCGAATGGGTCGGAATCGCTGCTCGGACGCGGCGACATGCTCTATCTGCCGGCCGGGTCGGCGCGGCTGCACCGTATTCATGGGCCGCTGGTGACGGAAGACGAGATCACCTCGGTGTGCGATTTCTGGCGCGAGCAGGCGCAGGCGAAGTACCAAGAAGAGCTGCTGGCGGCGCCGAAGGATGAAAACGACAAAACGGAAGGCACTCACGAAGACGCCGCCGATGGCGGAGAGGATGTTGACGATGATCTCTACCAGGATGCGATCCGCGTGGTTTGCGACGCTGGGCGCGCTTCCACTTCAACGTTGCAGCGGCGCTTACGGATTGGGTATGGACGCGCGGCTCGCTTAATCGATTTGATGGAAAAGGACGGCATTGTAGGGCCGCCGGATGGGACGAAGCCACGCGAAGTCTTGAAGAACCGGAATTGGATGAAGGAATTCGACGAATCGTCGCAGTGAGAAAGTATTGGCAGTTATCAGTGTTCAGTTTTTAGTGGCCGGAAGCAATCTGAAGCACCATCAGTTCAGGCTTTCATAGCGGCGCTCTGCGCTTGGCATCGCGGAGCACTTCGCAGTCGCGATGGCGCAGTGGCGTGCTTTCCGCGGAAGGCGAATTGACAGGGCTGGCTATCGTCTCTAAAATTGAAAAGCTGCAATAGGCCGGGGTAGCTCATTGGTAGAGCGCCGCCCTGAAAAGGCGGGCGTAGCCAGTTCGATTCTGGCCCCCGGCACCATTCTAACAGCCACGCTCCCCAGCAAATTCCACGTGCCAGAGGCGATGTACGTTCTTCCTTCTGGAGTGAGGGTTATTTTCTCCACGTGCTTTGCGACCTCCGCGCGGACGAGCCGCGCTTCGCCGGTCCACAACGACTGCAAGTTCTTGAGCCGGGCTTCGACGAATCGCCGCGTGTCCCGCAGCTGCAATCTTACTGCACCAGGTTCGGAGCTGGCGAGTTTTTGGGTGAGTTCGCAGTGCTCTGTTTCCAGGTCGGTGAGCTGTGCGCGAAGAGAATTCGAGAGCCCCATGCTGGCGATCGCTTCTGTGCAGTTGCGGATCCGCCGCTCGACCAGTTCGACGCGCCGGCGCGCAGCGGCCATTTCTCCGCTTTGCTGACTCAAGAGTCGCGCAAGCTCCTCCTCGAATCGGCGAAAGGTGTAGGCGACAACGTCGGGATGCAGGACCTTGGCCTGGAGGCCTCGGAGCAGCTGCTGCTCAAGGGCCAAGCGCGCAATGAGCAAATTGTTCGTGCAAACGCGGTCGCCGCGGTAGGCGTGCATCGAACAGCCGTACCGCGAATCATCGCGGGTCTTCCACTGACCAGAGACGATTGTCACGCTGCCGTGACAGATGGAGCACTCAAGAAGCCCGGTGAACAGATACGGTGAGCCCGCACTTCGCGCGCGGCGCGGCCTCCGTCCGGGTCCGCAATCGTAAAGTTGCTCAACGATCCGCATTCGCCGACGCGATGCCGCCCACAATTCCTCGGAGACAATGCGCTGCTCGGGAGTCTCCCGCCGGCGCCACTCGCTCGGAAGCTTTCGCCGGTAGATGCGCTTCCCGGTTTCCTGCGATCGCACCTTCTGCGTCTTCCCCCAGATCACCATGCCGCGATATCGTTCATTGTGCAGGATGTGCCGCACGGACGACGGGCACCAGCTCCGCGAGACTCTTCCCTTCTGCGGCTGCGGCGAGAGAATCCCTTCGTCATTGAGATCGATGGCAATCCGCTTCATCGAGTCACCAGCGGCATACCGCTCGAAAATTCTTCGCACGGTAGTTGCCTGGTTTGGATCAACAGCGAGCTTGACGCCGGTGATGACTGGCCGGCCGCGGCTGTCGCGTTCCGTGCAGTTTTCGATCGGCGCACCGCGATAGCCGAAGACGCGGCCGCCAGTGTGCAATCCGCTGAGCGCGAGCTGCTCGACGCCGCGGAAGGTGCGCCTCGACAGGTCCTTGAGGTAGAGCGAATCGACAATGCCGTGTACTCCCACCAAGAGCTCGGCCTGCTCGCTGCTGGTGTCGATGCCCTGGGCGACAAAGATTACACGAACGCCGGCAAATTGAAGCTGCTCGAAGATGCGCAGGGAATCGGCCAGCCGGCGGCTGAGGCGGCTCGTATCGTCGGCGAGAATCACATCAAACGGCCGTGGGGTTTGTTTCGCCGCGGCTAGGAGTTTCCGCAACCCCGCACGGTCATCCGTGGCGCCTGAGATCGCTTCATCCGCATAAATGTGCGGATCGAGAATGCGCAGGCCGTGACGATCGGCGTACTCCCGGCACTTCCGGATTTGTTGGTCGATGGTGAGAGAGTTCTGCTTTTCGCTGGAGTAGCGAGCGTAGACGGCGCAACCTGAGGTTTTGGTCACGGTTTCACTGCCCTCAGCTCCCGTGCGGCTGTGCTGCTGACAAAGTGTGCCGCATCGGGTGCGTCGTCCGCAAGGTTGTCCTCGCCTTCGGTGACGGCAAGGTATTGCTTCACGAGAACCGGCACGATCGCGCGATCGATGAACTCCTTCAACTCGGGCGTAAGGGGCGAATTTTCCCGCGCCTGTCTACGGTCCGATTGTAGACGCACGCACTGCGCCCCTGCAGCCAGCCGCTTCGCTCCGAGCTTGAGAACCTTGCCCATGCCTCTCCTAAAAATTCCGTGCCCCTGATTCTTTTCTTCTGCTGGCCGGCCGCCTTCTGAAACCGGGACGCGCGATCGGGTCTTTGCACCCGCGCGGGCAGCCGATGATCGCCGCCCCTGGCGCGCCGCCTACTTTCCTTACCAGCTCACCGCAATATATGCAGCGGAACTGCATCTCAACGGCTCACGGATACTGCGAATCGAAGCATTGGACTTCCCTCAATTCGCTTGGTATATTCCGGGCCATGGGACCCAGAGAAAAACTCCTCAGATGGTTCGCCATGGCACTCCCCGGTTCTCCTTCTTTTGAACAACTCTCCCCGGAGCAATTGGCCAACGTCGAAGCGCTGGCCACTGCCACGGAAAAGTTGGCCAAGGAAAAAGCAATGGACTTGACCCGCTATAACTGGGAACAGCCTCCTGTGACGAGCCATCCCAAGTAGCGCCCCGGAAAGGCTCGAAGTCCCAGCTAGCTCAACGCCTTGGTCCACGCCAAAATCATCCCTTTCCAGAGCTTCCCAGGACGAAACCACGCCCGTTGAATCGAAGCCACTTGCGGCGTCAGCCGAGGGGCGAAAGTCGTAGGGGTTTTTGGAACGCGGTTCATGTCGCGTCCTTTCGGGCCCCGTACTTTTGCAGGATAAGTTTCTTTTGGCGTTCGAGCTCGGCGCGGCGCCCCGCGACATCGACGACTCGCGGTGTCTCGTCGACCGGCGCAGCACTCGCAACGCCACTGCTCGTGACCGGGGCATTGACGGTCCTCGCATATGCCAGGCCGCGCGCGTGAAGATCGGTGAAACTGACCGACTCCGGTAGACTCTTTATTTCCACGAGGTCTGCCAGGGAGTTCTTCAACTCGCCCTCAGGCAGCAGGAATTTGTCTTGCTCGAGTTCGCCGTAGGCGACGAAGGATTCGACAAAGCGTTTCTTCGCCCAGGTGTGTAGCGCCTCCACTGAGTCAAAGTCGCGGAACACTCCCGCGGCTCGCGCGGCTTGCCGTACGCGTGCGGACAATCTCGCCAGGGCGCGATCGAGCGGGCCGGGGATATCGGGATTCCAGTGAACGCGGCGAATCTCCAGGACGCGGTCCCAGGCCTCCTCAGCCGTTGCCGGCGCCGAGTTTTTTTCCGCCATGGCCAGCGGCTCAAGAATCTCCGACACTTTCGGGAAAAACTTGCACGTCCTGAGCGCACGGCTAAAGAGTCGCTCCAAGATCGCGGCATCCATCCCATCGAAAGCCTCGAGCCAGAGCGGAAGCCTCGGCGCTACGTCCTCTTTGTGTTCGACGCCGAAACGGAAAAGCCATTGCCTAATTAGGGCGTTCGTTGAGTCCGAGCGCTCTTGCGTTTCGCAGAGCGAGGTCGGTAGCAGTTGGCTTCCCGCCTCGACTTGCTGAGTGTGTCCCATTGCTTCCTCCAGACTGCGGAATGTCCTCATCTTGCCAGCGCTTCGCGTTCAGCCAGGTCGCCGGGAGTTGGAAGATTCCGCGTGCCCACTGATCCGACGTCAGCCATTTCTCAAGCCCAGCCATCAGGGGCAGGTACTCCGCGATCGGAATTTTCCTCCAAGCCTGGCGCGCCTCTGCTTTCGCTTGACGCCGCGGCCACTTCTCCCAAAAGATCGAGAACGCGGCGTCCTTCGTTTCGGCTTCAAGCCCGGGCCTGGTGGTTTGAACACACACACTAGGAGCCGAAGGCTCTGCAGTTGATGCGTGCGAAGCACACGGCTCCTCTCCAACACCAACACCTAAACCAACACCAAAACCAAAACCGGCGACACTTTGCCGTCGCAGTGCGACGTTTTTGTGTCGCAACTCGTATTCGCGCAGCTCGGCAGTGGGGACAGGCGGCGCCAAGAGCGGACCATATCGCTCGGTTCGCCTGGATACCCGAGGCAGACGGCACTGGCGGTCGCTCCCGGTCCAATGCGCGTACCATTTGCCATCGCGCTCCCAGGTGAAGAGCAGACCGTGCTCGCCAAACGCACGCAGAATTTCCTTCACATATTCGAGCGTCAGGTTCGGGCGGATCGCCGCGACTCTCATCCAAATGACCCGGAGGTTTGTGATCTCAAAACTTCCGTTCGCATCCGCCAGGGGATAGAACCAAGAGTATTCCGGTATCATCGTCTCAGGCAGCTCGGAGAGCTTCGTGCTTCCCCACATCGCATCGCCATCTAACACTCTCCTTGGCATTAACGCACCCCCGCGGCCGCGAAGAGGTCGGTCTGCACAAATCTCGGTGGATCCGGCCTGAGCAGCCTGTACTCGAAGAGCCCGTAGCCTGGACCGTGCCGGCGCCGCTTCTCCAAACGGTAGGAACCGAACGCTGGCTTTTTCAAATGGCGCAGTTGCGCGGAGACCGATGCCTCTGGGAACCGGCAACGCCAGGCTGATTCGAGTGCGGCCCGAATCTCGGCGAGAGTTAGCCAACGGCCGCGAGCTGAGAACTGGAGCACGTGATCGCGGACACGCTCCATCTGCGTGCAAAGGCGGCCCACGTCGGATTGAGTTTGAGAGCCGGCGCCGAAAACCGCGGGACGCGGACTGCTCATGATCGCCCCTCAGCGTCCGCGAGCTCCGCGGTGCGCATGATTTCTTCGCGCCGGACAACCGCGCCATGCTGCAACCGGAAGACGAAAACGCGAAGACTGGCGACTAGGAGAAGCCGCCGATGTTCATGGGTGAGGTTTTTTCCTTGACTCTTGCCCAGAGCCGTGGATACTGACATCAGTTCCCCCGATCGAAGTGCGCTTCCTCTAAAACAATTCACTCGTCGCGACGCCATCGCGGACGAGTGTTTCGCTTCCACTTTTCACCCTAGCACTGGCGTAAAGGCCAAAAACCTAAGCGGCCAGCGATGGTTTCTGTCCGCTCTTGCGGTAGCTGCCTTAAGCTATTGATTGCGGAGAGGTTCCGAGATGGTTGGAGACGGCGAAGCCGCTACAGCTGCGCTGCTTCCGGTGATGCTGTAGCGGATGAGGGGTGCTTTTTCAACGTGAGTTTTCTGGTCCCAAGTGACGATAGAAGGCGCTCGATATCGCGATGTGTCCAGGACCGAACGGTTACGCGGCCGCGGCTTTTCATCCGTCTGACCATCGGCGGAGCCGTGATGATCCCGCGGGAGATGTACTGCTTCAGTGTGGCGTAAGCAAAGCCGACCCTCTGCGCCACCTCGGCCGTGGTGAACGTGCGAAGGTTCGCAAGCGCGTATCCCTTCCGAACGTCGCCACTGATTCTGATGTTTTTCGGGAAGGCCCCGAAGGGCTTCACGAGCTGCGCAAGTTTGTGGCTGTCGATGCCGCGCCAGGAATCGCGATGCCTACCGAGTGCGGCGAGGATCTCTTCCGTCGTCGCTTCTCCTCGTTCTCCGAACAGGACGCCGAGATCAAGCGCGATTCGCCGTTGCTTGTCAGTGAGTGGCGGCCGCCGGCGTGACCTGGAAGACAGAACCTCTTTCAAGGTCCGCGCCGAGATCCCGAACTGCTCAGCAAGAAACTCACGCGCGACGTCGAAAGCCGGCGACAGTATCCGCGCCAAAGGGTTGTCGCCCTGAGCTTGGCTTCGGCGCCACTCCATAAATTCGCGCATCCAGCGCAGCAGCATAGATGCTTTGCCCTGGCGGGCCAAAGTGCAAATCCGCGACGAGAGCTGGTCCTTAGTCAATGGCTTCGAGGAGTCGTCGTCACTGGCAACGTAGCGAAATTCCTTAACCAGGACCGCGTACTTTGCCAGGATCTCCCCTGACTCGCTCGGCAAAAGAAGCTTCGGGTGTCCGCCTCGAGGAGTTGCGGTAGTCCTACGGCTTTCCTCCGTGATGTTGCGCCTCATGGCGAGCAACGCATCGGCAACGTCGAGCTGCAGCGCTCGGCCTGGCCTGGATAGTGCGCGGGTGACGCGGTGAACAGGCAATTTGGCGCGTGTCGCGATCTCGGCCGGAGACAACCTGGCATCGCGCATGAGCCCGCGAACGAATCGATCGGTGACGGCCTCGCCGCGAAAATAGCGAGCCGGCCTTCCTGGAGTGAATCCCATCGCCAAACTGAGCTTGTTGACGCGAGCCTGCGTGACCTTCAGCTCTCTTGCGATGCTTTTTCTTTCCTTCCCTTCGAGGCACCCGAGCGCGACAGACCAGGGCCGCACTTTGCAGGGAGCCTGCTTTGGCCGTTCAACCGCTCGTCCCGACTTACGACTCTCGATAGCTTCCTTCCGCAGGGTGTGCCGTCTTCCGAGGTTGATGCTCCGCGCGGTAGCGGGCGTGAATCGCTTGAGTCGGCGAAGAGTTTCGGGAGTGCTGGACAGACGTGATCGAGTCGCATGGAATTCGGCCGAGGTCAGGCTGGTGCCGCGGTTCAGCCCGTGTCTTTCCAGGTAGTCTTCGCGTGGCATTTTGTGCGCTTCGCGAAGGTGAATAGGGAGCTGCGCCAAACCATATCGGCCACACTCCAAGCACACCGCGGTCTTGAACGGTCCCAAGCGTTCGCAGTCTGGGCAGATGACTTCGAGCCGGCCGAGAGCGTGCGCTGGGTGCGCCCGCAGATGGTGAAGGAGGTCTTTGGAGACGCGCTCGTATTTGGCTTCATAGGACTCGCGCTGCTTCCGACGGATCGCCGCGCGGTTTTTCTGGTAGTAGCTGGCGAGGTAGGCGCGCTGATCGCGTTTCATGGACTAAACTCCCTTGGGAAACTCTCGTATATCGGACTGGTCGTATTCGTATTCTTTTTTGCAAATCGGACACTTCACCAGCCCTGCCTTCTTGACCACCACAAAAGAGACTAGGTCACCACCGCGTTGTGGCCTGGTCATGTAGCTGCCCAAGATGATGCCGGTGTGACATTCCGCATTCTTGCATTCGACCCCGTACGATCTTTCCTCAGACATTTGAGCGTCCCTCTCTTCACCTACCACCTCTGCCAATCATGAATGGCTGCCCAGTTCCTTCCCACTCCCAAAGTATCGCTGCTTCGTTTCGCGCAACTGACGCGGCGAGAGTCGCCTGATGAGAAGTTCCCGGTCTCGATCCAGTGGCTCCATAACATTGTTCAGCAGCTCACAGTTCTTGTCGGCCTCGGCGATGGCTAGCAACAAGTTCTCCAGCATTCTGCGCTTGAAGCGATCCCCGAGGTCGCGCTGGTCGAACCGAACGCCATTGATCTCGAAGGGATCGATGTCGGCGACGTCGATCCAGACCGGCCGCTTCTCCAACACACACCGTCGGAATATTTCATGCAGTCGCCGGTTGGTATCGTTGGGCTTCGAGGAGGAGTGTGGCCTGAGGACCCACAGGATTCGCCGCGTCAGCTCTTCCCCTTCGCCGATGTAAATTCTTTCCCTCTCGCCTGGCTGCCGCTTGTCGATGCGCCAGCGATATATCGCGGGAATCGAATACCTCTCCTTGAAGTAAGGGGTGAATTTGTCGGGGAAACACCACGCCTGGCCGTTCTCCTGAGTGACGGCGCTTCTCCAAATCACAGAGATGTTGAGTCCATCCACCGTTCGATGATCAATCCTTTCCTTCCGAGTGGATCTTCGGGCGCTGGCGCTTTTGCCGCATCTAAGTGGCCTGGACGTGCGGCCGGCGACACATCTCTTGGTACGGCATATAGTGGAATGCTTCTACGCTATACCCTGCTGAACGCAATCTGAACGACATGCTCAGTGTGTGGATCTCACCGCACACGAAGAGCCCATTCTCGAATCTGGTTTCCTGGATTCTGCGAACCCAGGACTCTTCTCGCTTGGCATGTTCGTCCACAAACTGCTGACTCTCGAAGTCGGTGTACTCATTGCACGGTTCGATCGGCCACGTGTCGCTTGTCTTTTCGGCGATGCCATGTTCTTTGCGTGAAGCCGCCGATGGATCCACATCAAGATAGTGTCCGGCTCCGAGGCGCTTCTCGGCCAGGCGCTCGGCTGTAGTCGGTCCGAGCCCCGCGGCTTCCTCAAAGAGAAAATCTTTTTCGTTGAAGCGGGTGCTCAACAATCTCTTGTACACGGCGTCGTCGAGCTTTCGGCCGGGCCACTTCTCCGCACCTTGAACGTCATGGCAGGTTCCGAAGATGGTTATTTGTGCGCACATCGCTGCAGCCTCATCCGCTTCCTGATTTTCTTCACGTCGGGCTCGATTCGCCGAGCAGTCTGAGAAGTTTCAAGCCCCGCCGCGTGGGACGGTAGCAATAGTCCGATGGCACCATCCTCGACGGATTTCTCAGAACCTCGGCCGCGAGCCCAAAGCCGCGAAGCCGCTCGCACACAGACTGGAATTCTTCGACGATGATGCCCGATCCGGTGATGCCATCCTTGAAATCCTGGAACTGTTCAGTGAACGCGTTGGGATCCTGATAAGCCGGCAATGGAGGGAACAAGTGACCGTAGACGCGTTTGAGAATGCGAAGAACCTGCAGGTCCATCGCGTCGAGCTGGGCGACGTCTCGAATAAGAGCGCTCGCACTTGCCGCCGAATCTTCGATGATATCTGGATCCAGCGATGAAACCAGGAGTGACGAAAACTGATCCGCTTTCTCGGTGCTAGGTGTTCGGACAGTCTCCTCGAGCGCGAAGGCTAGCGCCTCTTTGAACCCCATCGACTCGATCCGCGCCTTGATCGATTCCAGATTTGCTTGTTGGCCGGCCATTCGCGCTTCGAGGAAATTGAGCTTCGTTGAAAAGGCTGTCAAGAGATATTCAGCCCGCGCGAACCTCGCCGACGTCGAGAATTGGTCCTTGACCGCTTTGAATGCGTGAGCAGGCGGGAAAAATGCTGATAGGAAGCTCAATGCTGTCTCGCCTGCAACGTTTTCAGGTTCTTCGGCCCAGGCTGCGAACGCCGCGTCTACAGGGTCGTCGATGCGCCCTTTGTCGTCCATTTGAAAACTCTAACAAAAGACTTGACAGGTGTCAAATGCCACGCTATCCTGTTTTCGATGAGTCCCAAGCTCTACACCACCGAGCAAGCCGCTGAGGCAGTCGGCATCACACGAGCGACTCTGCAGGCCTGGATCAAGGCCAAGAAGATCACTCCGCCAAAGCCAACGGTCGACGGCGCGGTGGCAAAACGGCTCTGGACTGAATCGGCCCTTGGCCGGCTCCGGAAGACGAAGGAACAAATCTACTGGAAAGGTCAAGGCAGACCACGCAAGAGGAAGTGAACACAAAAACGGGCCACCGCGCAGTGTCACCTGCTCGGCAGCCCTAATTCCCACAGGAGGGATAAGCTCCCATGGCAACTCAGCAAACCGTACCACATTGCGTCCAGCAGTCGAAGCTCGCAGTCGTTCCATTCCCCGCACCGCAGGCCGTCAGTCAACTGGAAATTCTGGCTCTCTTAAGTCTGCGCGGCCGTCTGCATCAGCTCCAAGGCCAAGTCGAAGCCGCCGAGCAATCCATCAGGATGCGTATCGAAAAGGGTTGCGCGGTCGAGGAAGGCGATCACATCGCTGGACTTAAAGAGAACTTCCGGCGAAACGTTGCCTGGAAGGATATCGCCACGCGGCTCGCCGACAAGGTCTATTTCGGCAAAGGGCTCTCCTACGTCGAGCGAATCCTGCGCAGAACGAAGCCGACCCGCACTGTCTCCCTGGTCATCGAATAACCCGAAACGCGGGTGCTGCATTTCGGTGTAGCATCCGCGTCCGCCGCATTTGTGCGTTTCGCCAGCGGCGCTGACGAGGGATGCGGAACGCTCCGGAGGAGAAATGGCCTACGCGATCACACGCAGTCGTGGACGTGCACTTGTATCCTCGCCGGAAAGATCGGGCGCCTACGCCTGCCGGCGGGTCTTTGACAATAGTCAGCTCATCGAACGTTTCGGCAAGTGGTTGGTGGCCTGCCACAAGGCGGAAAACACGAGAGTGAATTACACAATCGCCGCCCGGCAATTCGCGCAGTTCCTGGTGGACAAACCTCTCACCGCCGCGACGAAGGAAGACGTGCGGGACTTCATCGGAAGCCTCTACACGAAGGGCTTGGCCGCTACCACGATTCAAGCTCGGCTGGACGCTCTGCGCACCCTCGGCGATTGCCTACAACTCGGAAGCCAGGTCCGCGCATCCGTACCTCGCTACATCCTGAGGCGGAAGCTCCCGAAGCGTTTGCCACACACGAAGTCCGAGGAGGAGATCCAGAAGCTCATTGCCGCCGCGCGCACTCACCGCGATCGAGCAATTCTGGAACTCGGCTACGCCTCGGGATTGCGCGTGAGCGAACTCGCTCACCTGCGAGTCGAGGACGTGAATCTCCGGGCGCGAAGCCTAATCGTTCGCCAGGGCAAGGGCGGAGATGATCGCATCGCGCTCTTCGGTCGCCCGGCCGCCGCTGCGCTCAAGGAGTACATCGGGGACCGCGTCAGCGGGCCTCTGTTCCTGCAGCATCCGCGCCATCAGCACGGCAGTGTCTCGCGCAACAAGTACGGCGTTTGGTCCGGATTCTGGCATGACGAGGGCGGGAAGTTTCGCTACGTTCGCCTCGGCGATTTCGAGATCCCGACAAAAGAACGCGCACGCCTGGCCCTCGACGCGTATCTGCGAAAGGGGAACAAGCTCCCTAAACCTAAGCCGGATACCAAGCCCCTCGGCCACAAAGGCGTCTATCGCTCAATCGTTGAATCCGCGAAGCGCGCCGGCATCGCTGGAGTCCACCCGCACATTCTGCGCCACAGTTGCGCTACGCATTGCCTGAATCACGGCATGGATATCCGCTTCGTCCAGGAGCTGCTCGGCCATAGCTCGCTCGCCGCGACGCAGAAGTATCTCCACCTTGCGACCGCGAACCTGAAAGCCATCCACACCAAATTCTTCCCGAGAGGCTGAGCATGAAAGAACTGGCAAAAACCAAAGTGGTCCCGCAGGGGCGGAGGCGGTCAGGGCGCCCTAAGAAAATTCTCGACCTGCAGAAGCTCGACAACGTCAACGTAGCCGTGCCGGAGTCCGCGGCGGGCGCGATCGAGAGCCTGCTCATTTTCGACGCACGAGGCCTCGAGCAGCAAACACAGCAAGAGTTGCTCCGCATCCTTCCCGAACTCGCTCACATCCGGCGCGCCTGGAAGGCTCATTTCCTCGAAAACGGCTGCGTGTCCTGCCACAAAAAACAAGCTGAGTACGCAGCCGGGGGATTCTGTGTCACTTGCCACCGCCGCATCCTCACACGAATGCGGAACCGCTACAGGAAGCTGATGGCCGGCCGCGATCTGCCGGCAGAGCTGGCGACATTCAAGAATGCCCTCTGCCTGCGATACAACGCGGCGCAGCAGCTCTTCAACGAAGAAGATACGTTGCCGGAGGAGCTGTCACCGGAGAACATCGACTTCCTGGATGAGCAGAGGCGATCGCTTCGGCCGTATGACATTTCCAAAGATTCCCTGGTTGATTTGTGTGTTCGCATCGTCAGGCAACTCCACGCAAGAGGCAAGCTGAGCCTGGAACCTGAACATCTCCGGACCCTGCTTACCACTAACCGCATTGGAGGCCAACGATGAGAGTCGCAATCTACGCCAGGGTGTCTACGGCGAACAACGGCCAAGACCCTACCATGCAGACGCGGGAGTTGCGCGAGTACATCGAGCGCCGCGGCTGGCAGCTTGCCGGCGAGTACGTCGATATCGGGATCTCCGGTACAAAGGAAAAGCGCCCGGAGCTCGATCGTCTTCTTGCTGATGCACACCGCCGGCGCTTCGATGTCGTGGCCGTGTGGCGCTTCGATCGGTTCGCTCGATCGGTGAGCCATCTGCTTCGGGCCCTCGAGACTTTCCAAGCCCTCGGGATCCACTTTGTATCGCTGTCCGAGTCGATCGACACGAGCACGCCGGCGGGCAAGCTGGTGTTCACCGTCCTGGGCGCCGTCGCCGAGCTCGAGCGCTCGCTCATCGTCGAGCGCGTTAAGGCAGGCCTGCGGAACGCGCGCGCGAAAGGACGCCGGCTCGGAAGGCCTCGCGTGTCCGTGGACCGCGCGAGGATTGCCGTTCTGCGAAGCGAGGGCCTTTCCTGGGCGAGAATCGCCGAGCGACTTGGTGTAGGAGAAGGGACCGTCTATAGGGCAGCGTTGGAATCCGTCAAGCGCCATTCCGAAAACTCAGATGAGACCTACCTACAATCCGCAGCCGATTGAGCTGGCCCGCCCGGAGGTTTGCGGGAGTACGGCGCGGAGGACAGCGAATGTGGAACCGAACTAGATGATTTCGTGAATCCTCAGGTAGATGTCGCCAGTCTGTGATGCCTCCCTGCGCTTCCTCATAAGCAGTTGGATAAGGTCGATGCGGCCCTCTAGTACTGCCATGAGATCGCTGCCGTCCATGAGAAGCATCACGCGGCGACCCGAAGAGTGGGCCTTTACACCATCCGCCGAGAAACCGTTGATGGAGAGAAAGAGCCCAAGCGTGTTGTCGAGCTTTCGACTGAGCTTGCCAGCGAGGACATCTAGGTCGGACGCGCCGATGATTTCCTGCTGCCACTTCCCTTCAAACAGATAGTCGGTGCCCTCGAAGGTGAAGGCCCCGTCAATTTGCTCCCCGACGATCTTGAAGGACGCGCGCGGGTCGAGATCGAACAGCTCGAAGAGCTCGCGGATGATTTTTTCCAGCTGGTAGCCTCGTTGTTGATGCTCACGGGAGCTGACAAGTCTGAAGTAGTCCTTGTTCAGGCTCTCAAGCTTGGTCCGGACAGCCGTCGTTCGGAGCAGCCGCTCATGTGCTTTCCGGCGCTGGTCCTCCATCTGCTTCTGCTCGTCAAATAGCGCGTCATGTACGTGTGTCAACTTCCGAAGCGCCGCGACGGACGAGCGCGCGGCGGCAGCTTTTTGTCTTCCTCCGTCAAGTCGTTCGAGATGGGAAAAGTCGTCAACGCTCGCGACCTCTGTCATAAGCCTGAGAAGGTCTGCCTGGTACTCATGTTGGCGCCGCTCAAGATGGCCAACGAGCACGCTAACGATGTTCCTCTTGAAATCGCCCCAGTTTAGAAGGCTCAGCAGGGCAGGATTGGTGAGTGTGCTTGTGAGGAAGCTCCTGAGGTCGCTCTTGTACCAATAGAGGTTGGTCAACGCCTCTTTCAGCGCGACGATCGCTGCTGGCGCGATCTTCTTCGCGGCCATATGGCCTTTCCCTCATGAACTTGCCCAGGCAGAGAATATCACGCGATTGTCTGATGGGCGTAATGCATTGTGGGTCACGGTGTGAGGTCTCTGACAACGTGGTCGAGGGCTGCGACACACGACAGGGCTGTACCGCGATCACATTTTTGGTCGAGGCGTTGTGAGCGCCCAGGATGGATCAAGTTGCGGAACCCTCTGGCGAGTCTGGTTTCGGTCGTGGTGTCCGACTTGATGATTCCGCGGTGGGATGCCACTTCCGTGTATTCGTGTAGGTCCCAGCGCTCTAGGTCTGCGTTTGGCTGCCGGCTGAGTGTCGTTGTTTTGACGAGGGCTGTGGCTGCCGCTGTGGAACCTGCCGTGTCTCTTTGTAGAGCCCAGAGGAGGAGTGCCTCGATCGCGGAACCGGCGAGGACAGTGGTGGCCTTCCACTCGCCGTTCGACAAGGCTCTGTCGATCGCGCCGATGTCGACCAAGAGGTTCGTTCGGAGCTCCTGGTCGGGGATAAAGCTGAGCTTAGACGTGTCGGACCCGAGAGGCTCGTCTCGGCACTTCGCGAGCGCGTCGCGTATCTCAGTTACTGGGTTCTTCGGGGTGGGGCCGGGCATTTGGCCGAGTTCGTTTCCGCGGTCAGGGACGCTGACCCACGTTGCAAGTTTCTGGCTAATGTGGGCTCTGCCACAGACGAACAGTGCGTAAGTGGCTGCGTCCATGACGAGGAGCTCATTGGGGATTTGATCGACGAGGTTAACGAGGCCGGAAAGTTGGCCTGCTTGGCCCCTGTGGAGGTTGTTGAGATCCCTGCTACTGGGCCAGAGGCTGTTTATGAATGCAACAACTTGGCTGGGAACAACTCGTGGCATTGGACACCTCTGTGAGGCAGTTCTACCAGAGCGGTGTCCGCATGGCTAGCGGGTGAGGCGGGTGGTCAGGCACGAGCCGCGGGCCTGGCTTCAGGGTCTTGGTGGTAGGACCGTGAGCGATCCTAATGGAGCGACGACTTGAAGCTGCTGGGTCGTGATGGTGAAAGCCGCGCTGAAGGATGCGCGGCCCTTTGGAGCCCAAATGTTAGCGTGGATTCGGAGGGTCTTGCCTACAGGCACGAGAGGGACTGCATAGGACATGGTGCGAGTGGCTGGTTTGGGAGACTCCTCTTCTTCCGGTACGGGTGGGATTGGGGAGAGCTCGAAGTTGGTGTCCTCGGGCACGAGCACGTGAATCTGGGACGGGCTGGCAGGCGCATCTCCTTCGTTCCTAAGTAAGAGCTCGAGGGAAGCGATGTCCTGCGCACTTCCACTGCGGGCGGTGAGGTGAGCGTTTGCTTTGTCAAGGGGGATGTTCCCGACATAGAGTGCGAATCTGGGTTTCTTGGACGCTTCAGCCTGCTCCTGTTGGAGGATTCTTAAGGACGCGCCTTGGGCAGCAACAAGTTTCTGCAGCGAGTCGGAAGTGGCGGCGGTGCTGGTGTCCATGTGGCCCAGAACCGCTACCTGGCGGTCAAGAGCCTTACCCTGTTTCCATCCTTCCCAAAGGCCGAGGAATCCGAAGAAGAGACTGAGCACAATTTCTGCTGAAATCAATCCGATGACCCAGATTTCCAGCTTGTGGTCTCGCTCGGCAATTTCCTCGTTGCGTTTTCTGTCGCGTTCAGCCGTTTGCTCGGCTTGCCTTCTTAGGATTTCTGCGAGGCATGACTGTGCTTCGAGGAAGAGGTGGAGTCTCGTGAAATGGTCGATGCCTCGTGGGCCCGGTTCGAGGGCAGAGCCAGCGCGCTCGAGACATTGGTCGGCTCTCTTCAGGAGGTCTTGGTCCGTGGCTCCCAGAAAGTCATGAGCGGGCATGGGACGTTAGATACCATCACTGCGGGCTGGTGTTCAACCGCCATGTGTAACTTGGGTGCGTATCAGGCGTGCTCTCTTCGCGATCATGGGAGTGCGGTTCAGGCATCCGCCAAAATCCCCGCGCGTGGCGTGCCGGCAAACTCTTTCTTTGCAGCGGCCGATTGAGGTACTTTCGGTCCGCCAGATACAAGTGATTTTGGAGCGTGAGCCACGAAAACACACCAGACTCAGGGCCACTGCTACTTGAGCCTCTCCAATTCTGCGAAGAGCACATCGATCGTTGACATGGAGTAGACGAAGGTGCCGCACTTCCGGTCTAGGCCAAGCTGCTTGATTCGCAGTTCCATTCGTCGGTCGGCAAGGACAAAGTGGGCCAAGGGCAGAGCCACCGATAGAAGCTCAACATCCATAGGATCTCCGGGGGCGATTCGCTCGTTGCCGGTCAATAGATTCGCATTCAATCTGCAGCTGACGAACGGCAACGGAAGCTCTCTAAAGTACGCAGAGCAAGAGAATGCATGCACCCCTTCCCAGTCGGGTGGTTGCCCACTCAACTCGCGCCAGTAGGTGCGGTAAAGGAATGCTCCCTGGGCGCCCATAAAGTCCCAAAAGTCGTGGCGGCCGGCGGCCATGTTTAGAAAGAATTGCTTAACTAGCTCCCTCAAGCCGTCCCAGTAACCACCAAGCTCCAGCTCCAACTGCTTTTCATAAGTCTGCCGATCGGCAACGAGTCTCTGACGAAGCTCCTCCCATTTACGACCGACGTCGGCCTTCGCGTCGGCTCTCCTTCGCAGCATCTCCGAACTCTTGCTCAGCCCGAGCGTCACGTAGAACCGCTGTCCGCGCACTTCCTCGAGACGGCGGACCGGATCACCGTGAAAATAGGTTGAGGACGGCAGGTCGATCGTCGGCGCCCCCTTCGCGTAGGCCTTCATCCCGTGAAAGATGTGACTGTCTTGGATGCCCTGGCGATGAGTCATCGAGATCCCGAGCGACAAGGAGGCGAACACCTTGTGGACATCGTCGTCGAGCCGCTGCGCTACGCATTCCTCTTCCTGATCGCTCTCCGGGAGTAGCAGCTTCCCGTCATGGACGAGCCCACGAACGAGATCACGCAATCGTTTATACCGCTGCACCTCGACATCCTGCAGGGCCTCTCCACGCTCAACCTTGGTTATCTTGATGACAACCGAGGTGTCTACCCACAGTGTCGGCAGGCGTGGCTTCTCTAGATTGACTGTCGGAACGATCGGCGGCATCGAACCAGCGTAGCAGCTATGAAGGTTCGCTGCCCCGCTTCGGTTCGGACGGGATGACGAGAGCTTCCAAGTCTTTCGCGCAGCGTTCAGCAACAGCAGATTCTGGAAATTCCGCGCGCCACTCACCGACCAGTTTCTGTACAGCTCTCAGCTTGTCCAGCAGGAAGTGAATGTGTCTGTCGGCGCGCACGGCTTGGCCGAATAAGAAAGTCAAACTGGTGCAGGAGGACACAACCTTTGACTCGACTTGTATCTCTTTATTTGCCATTTCTCCATCTCCAGGACCGAATTACTGAGTCTTCCGCGGTTTCGGCCAGAGTCCATGGTGATCGAACCACACGAGTGCTCCGATCACGAACAATCAGGCCTCCAAGAGTTGTATGCGGGGGCCAAGTGACCTTGCCAGCCGACAGGATAACATCGCTCTTGTGGTTGGCGAGGTCATACTTCTCGTACACGCGCATGTAGACGCGCAGGCGGTTGAAGGTGTCGGCCATTGGCGAAGTTTAGCACGGGCTGAAATACTCTGCGAGAATCACGAGCAGCTTGGATCTGCACGCGTCTGCAATTTGCGTCGTGTTAGGCCCCCTGGTTCTGTAGAGCCCCCTTACGGATGACTGGCATCTCGTCGTACGTTCGCCCCTCAAGCAGTCTTCCCGCACGCGATTTCCTTACGCCGCCCCACTGTTTGAAGAAGAATGGGATACGTGATTGTCGACACTGCTTTTTGATCGCGAGGACCCATTCCCGCTTCATAGGCCTTGCGCCGAACCCGCTCTCACCGCCCACAATTACCCAATGGATTCCGGATAAGTCAAACTTCCCTAAGTCTTCCAGTAGCGGCTCGATCGATAGAAACCGAACTGCTGCCGGCGCCACTTGCAGGTGCTCAATCCTCGGTAGTCCGGATCGTATGTTTTCGACGCTCACGCCCCACCAGATGTGAGGTTGGCCAGCTGCGAACTGGAGGCGAGTCTTGAGTAAGTCGCGCATACGATCGGATCGTTTTGTCAACACTTGATAGGTGTGCCAGTGGGCTTCAACCATAACGTTTGCGACTGCTGCGATGTAATCGTCTGCGATGCCATCGTGAAAGAGATCGCTCATGGAGTTCACGAAGATTCGTTTGGGCGTTCGCCATGATAACGGGTCGTTCAACTTCTGCGGGATTATTCGGAGATCAAAACCCTGCTCGAAGGGATGGCCTTTAACCCCTCGAAAGCGTTCCGCAAATGTCTCTGCGTAGCAGTGGGCGCAGCCGGGGCTGATTTTTGTGCAACCGCGGACCGGATTCCACGTAGCGTCCGTCCATTCAATTGAAGAGCTTAGCGACATGTCGGTTTCACTCCCCCGGGCAACAGATTTAGGAATCGTTGCCCGGACGGCTGGATCTGCGTAGCTTTGCGCCAGAACTGCTCACCCAAGGGATGCCTGCTGGCCAAAACCATAAAGTAGAGCAGAAGATTGTTCTGGTCACTACGAATGTCGATTTCCCGGTCCTGGACAGTGCCGTACCCGAGTTTTTTCAACTGGTGAAGATAACGTTCTTGAATCCGACGAGCCGCTTGTGATGGCGATCCTCCCGCCCCGATGTCCTTGCGCCAATCGTCGTTTCCTAGGTAAGCCGTCAGCGCTGCTCGTTCTCCCTGCGAATATGAGCGCAGGTTCATTCTGATGCCCATGCCGAGTTGTATCGTCATCAACAGATCCATCTTGCGGCTATGTACCAGGCGCTCCACGGTGGAAAAATGGATCTGCAGGCCTGTTGGATCGATGAAGGCTAGGGTCAGATGATCAGCAGGAGACGTCGCCCGCACTTCGTCGATTACGGCATTACAATCGCCCTCGATCAACGAAATCTGTGAAGACTTCGGGTGACTCCTGAGCCTCGCCCTCAGGGTCGAAAGCACCTCAGGAACGTCCACGAAAACATATCGAGCGAAGTCGCAATTCAGTGCTACAAACGGGGAACCATCGACCTCTTCTCCTGTGCTCCTGATGACGCTGCGACCTGGACCCGAGAAGAGATCGATGTACGATAGCTTTCCCTGCCATTTTCTCCTGACACCTTTCGTGAAAATTTCCAGATAGCGCCCTAGGTAATACTTTTTGTCATGTACCCATGGTCCGGTCTGTCGAGCGGGGAGACCGTCCTGGGCGATCGTAGGCGGTTCTAGCTGGGCCACGTTCAGGATCTCACTTCGCGAGGAGCGATACTGGAGAGAGACTATCATGACTGATTAATCCATACTCTCGGGCCGGAGGGATGTTGTGCCCATTTCGCAATGCCGGGTAAAGTCTTCGGCTTGCACCGTGTGCTAGACTTCCCTCGATGCCAGCTTCTGCCACCGCTGACCGGAGAGCGAACCGCACCGCCCTGGCGCGGGACGCTAGACGCATCGCCGAAGAGATCGAAGGTCTTTACATCCAGCTTGAGCAAGTTGGCGCACTCGCCGCAATCCGCCAGTTCATGATCCGCCACCAGGAAGGCGTCCCGGGCTTTGACATGCTCCAGGCTGCAAAGGCGCTGCGCTGTTATGCCGGCGTGCTATCGATGATCGCCGCGGCCGCACCCAAGCCGAAAGTGCCGGCCGACAGTTTGCAGTGAGTTCCTCGATTGGCGGTTAGCCTCGCGCTTTTCCTCACCCGCTCCCCATTCGCGCGCCGGCACGCCTCAGTGTGAAACTTCTGCCAAGGCCGTTTTGGCTGAAACCTCGTTCCACACTCCAAGCACTTTCGCTTCTCCAGCCCTGCGACGACCCCAGCAACAATCTGCAGGCCGCCAGAGGCACTCGGCGCGCATTTTCGCGCATTTGCGCGCATTCGGCCCGTTCCATTAAGCCGGATGGACGTGCTGGGATTTTCCGGCGCTCCCAAGTGCTGCAGCTCATTTCGCGTCCACCAGCGATCGGAACCCTTCTCGTGGAAGATTCGCTCGGGCACGCGGCTCTTGTCTATGACAAACGTGTTCGCGGCGTCATAGACCGACTGCACGCGCTGGCCAACGCGGAATTTCTTTCTGCGCTTCAACCGCTCACCTTTTTGGCGTCCACGATCGAGTAGTCGTGGACGTGCCCCTCGATGAGCGTGCCCCAGTCCAAAACAATCTGCACGAGGGCGCCAGTTTCGGTCCCTTGCCCGCCTCTCTTGCTCGCAACAAAGAATGTGCAACCGCATTTGAATGTGCCGCGATCACCGGCGCGCAGCCTCCCGGTCGCTATCATGACGCGCGCTGCGGCTCGTGACTCGACAGAGCCTAAGGGGAAATTCCCTGGATGAGGCAGCGAATCTGTACCGCCCAGCGGCGAGAAATCGCCCGTCGCGAGATTCATTTTGAAGTGTTTAGCCACCCTATCCCTCCGCGATTGACTGAACGCGTGTTGCGCCCAGGAACTCTCTTGTCCACGGCGGCAGTGTTCCATCCCTAGCGTAGAGGTCCAGCTCCTCCCGCGACATTCGCTCGAACACTGCTTTCAGGTCCACATGCTCGACGCGGTCGACCCATTCGCCGTTGGCATTAATCTTCGCGTACGCCTGGATCGCGCTCACCACCGCGGCCGCGGTAACGTCTACGGCTCCAGCCTTCTCGATGATTCGCTCGAGAGCCGCGCGGACATTGCAGCGGCGCTTTTCATAAAGGCCCATCATTTCGGCGTGCCGATAAATCGAGTTCCGCGACAGGTCATAGTCCTTCGCGATTTGCGTGGTGTCGCCCCAGGAGGTCCACTCATGTTCGATGGCTTCGCGCTGTTCGTGATTGCACACTTTGCAGTCTCGCGCGTGGCGTTCCTGGCTGGACTGCTTATTCTTGGCGAGTTGCGCCTTCTGGTGCTTCGTCTTCTTGCCCATCGTTCCTCTTCCCTGCGAGTGGCCCCGCGTACCTTGCGGGATGACCTCGCGGAAGTTCTTCGATGCCTAGTGACTCTCGCCGTCTTTCGCGTTCGCGACCTGTTTGCGTCCCGCTTGCAAAAAGGCTCGCGAGGCGGTAAACCTATGACGATGCAAGTTCACGCTTACGAGCATCCGATTAAGAGCGGCGCCCGCCGCGTGGTGAGGCAACTCTTTGCCTCCTGGCTGATCGTTGCGCTCGTGTTCTTCATATTTTTCTACGCAACTGATCCTCGCCCCCACACGTCCGATCTGGCCCTTTATTCGCTGCTCATCGGCATACCTGTTGGCCTCGTCGCGTGGCTCCTCTACCGGCTCGGCCGCTTCGCGATCGGGTGAAATCACTTCCATCCTGGCGGCATTGCTCCTGGTTGGGCAGTCGCGGCCGACGTGCCGCTGTCGATCGCGCTCAGTTTTTTCTTGAGTTCGGCCGTGATCTTTCGGTGCTCGCCGACGTCAGCCGCGTGAATCAGAGCTTCCTGAGCATCATTGAAAGCCTGCTGCTTCGCCTCAGTCTTGACACGCACGGCCTTCAATATGTCGTACATCTGCTGCCTCTGTTCGTCGGTGACGCTGAGGCCGCCTCCCGTGCGCGGGTCCCACTTATCGAGCTTGGCCTTCAAGTCTTCCAACTTCGACCGGCCGCCGACGATGCGCGCGATTTCCGCTTCGTTCATACGAAGGCCCGAGCCCATGCCGCCGACCATCACCGAAAGCAGCTCTGGCGCGATGAGGGCGTCGGCCTGGGCACTCCTCTGATTGATTGCCTGCTCGACGCGATCCAGGCGTTCGAGCCGCTGATCGAGAGGTGTGCGCTGCTTCTCGATGATGTTGTTGTTGTACTGATAGCTGCGGTCGAGCCTGGTGTCGTTCGCACCTGGCTGCTCAGGTTTAATTTCCCACTGCCTGTGCGCGGCCAGGCGATTTGCCGCGGTGTCCGGTTGCTTCGTGTCCTTCTGCCATTGAGCGTAGTACTGCTCGAAGTCGTTGCCGGCAGGCGCCGCTTTCTCCCACACCTTTGCATTCGGGATCGGCTTCCCTTCTTGGTCGATGATCTGTCCGGTTCCGAGGTTTTGCAGGGCCGGGACAGGATCCGGATTCTTCGGATTCGTCGGATCAGCGATCAGAATTGGTTTCGTTTTCGCTGGCGGATTCTTCTCTAGGTCTGCTTTGGCGAGGCGCTCGGCCGCCTGCGCTCTCCTGTCCTCGAGCTCCGCATTCATGTTCTGCAATTCGACCGGAGCCTTCGCTCCCTGGACATAAGTCATGTACCGGTTGTGGGCATCGGCGGCGGAGGTCTGCGGGAAGTTGTTCTCCGCTTCCTGGTTGCGCTGGATGTCACCGAGATAGTTCTGCACCGTTCGCGCGCCCTCGCCAGGCCGGCCAAATTCCTGCATGCCGGCGAAGAGCCCTTCGAGCAGTCGCTGCTTGAAGCTGGGTGCAACGTACGGCGTGTGCGGTGCGGCGGGATTCTGTTTTTGATAGTCGGCTTCGGAGAGGATCGGCGCCGAATTGCCAGGCTCCATGTTGCCGCCGTTATTATTCGCAGCGGCCGCAGCGAGGGGTTGCGCTGTCGGCTTTCTCGCGTCCGGACCGGCGGCCGGCGTCATCGTTGTCGGTGGAGCTCCGGATGCCCCTGGAGCGGCGCCGGGCGTTGCTCCAGCGGCTGCAGCTCCAAACATTCTGAGCAGTATCGCCTTGCGGATCGCGTCCGGGTCCTGTTGGTCTTGTTGTTGAAAGAATTCGGCCATCGTGCTCACTCCTCGCTTAAAAGACCGTTGGTTTCAAAAATATGCGGGGCCTCCAAATGGAGCCTCACGACGCGCCGCTCCCCTACTTCCTGGACCTCGACGACTCGCACGGATGCCCCGCGAGTGCGAACGGAAGAATTCAACGAATCAGATGCGGTCACATAGCCGCCGCCGGGCAGGAGCAACGTGTGGTCAATCGAGCAAATGAGTTCTTGTCCGCCATCGGTTTTGACCCGCACGCACGGCTTCATGGCAAACGCGAGCGGGCGCCTCACGACGAGTGGATCGTCGTCGTCTTCCGGGAGCCCAAGAACATCGGCGCCCTCGAAGAGCTTCTCGATCGGGGTGAATTCCTTCGGGCCCGTCCGGATGAGCGTGCCTTCCGCGCAGCACATTGCTCCACCTGGTCCCGCTGCAGCCGATCCAACAGCTCCCGCCGCGCCCAAGATCGGCGACAAGTAATTGGGGCTTTGCACAACGTTGCCGTGGCCGGCCGTCCCGTAGAGGTTGCCATAGATGTTCCCGGCCGTGCTGTTGCCGCTAAGTGCTCCCTGCCCGGCCGTCGCGGACCCGCTCTGAGTCAGGTTGGCCGCCTTCCAGAAGTTCGCAAGCGCGTCCTGGTATTGGTTCGTCGTTGCCGTTGAGAAGTTCGAGCCAGTCGTGTCCGCGAGCGCGTTTTTGTTTTGTTCCTGCAGGGATTGCGTGAAGCCCGCTGGAGTGCCTGGCCCGAAGCCGGATTGTGCGGCATCGGACGCAATGCCCTTTGCGTTCAGTGCGTACTGCTTCGCGGCTGCGGTATTGGCGTTCGTGTTTTGCAGCGCATACACACCCGTCGGCGCGGTCACGTTGAGCTTTGAGGGATCGAGCATCCCGGATATGGCGCCCGTCGTGCCGCCACTTCCACCGGTGCCAGGAGTGCCATAGAGCTGATTGAAGAGCTGCTGCTGCTGCCCTGAATAGAGATTTGAAAGCGACGTGGCATTGTTCGCGGCCGATGTTGCTCCCGTATTGGCCGCAGTCGCTTGCGGCGTGTTCGTCTGCTTGACGCTGCTACCTCCACCCATGGAGCCTCCCTTTACTGAATAGAGAGCTGTTGGCGCTTCCGGCCCTCAGCGAACAGTCTCTCGACTTCCGAGAAATCGCCCGCTTCCAGCTGGCTCAGCGCGAGGACATCGTTTCCGATGACGCCGGAGATCCCGCGCTCGATAGCCTGCTTTTCGTTCTCGTCGCCTATACCTGCCGATTCGCAAAGCTCGCGGCACTTCCGTTGGAGCTGCTGGACCGTGAGCATTCTCCGCTCGAAGATCGGCCGGTGTGCTTCCCAGCCTTTCATTCCGGTGATGAGCATCGCCGCGCTCAGGCAGGCCGCGCTCTTCCGGCCCTCGCCCGAGAGCTCTTCGACAAATTTCTGGAGGCACGGGGCGAGGAATGTGCTGAGGTCCACAACGATTGCGGTGAAGGTTTCCGCGGGGATCAGCCGCTCCATTTCGCTAAGGAGCTCGCTGGCCTTGCGCTCACCACGCATCACCGCGTAGACGCCTGCGACGGTGGTCAGTCGATCGCGTAACGCCTCCAGGCACTCAGCCGATGAAGTTGCGTTGGCGGCCACACCGAATTCGCGGAACACATCGCTGAGGGTTTTCAGAACAAAGGCCTGAGCGTCGATGTGCTCAGCTTGTTCGCGGATCACCTGTTCACAGGTCTTCGGGTCATGGGTTGCTGTCTTTTCCGGTTCCACCTGTTACTCCTCTCCGATCGGCGCCACAGAACACACGTCCGCGCTGGTTAGCCAAGCGGAATTTGATTTCCTGGGAAAAGCAGAGTAGCTACGGCAAGGAAGGAAGGTCATGCCGCGACCTCAATTTGGAAGGAGATCTTGTGGCTGTTACATGCTATCCAGGCCCCCGGCACCACCCGTTCGCGCCATTGCCTCATCTCCGAAGAAATCTACTTTGCCGTGAGCAAGATACACGGGTTCACCGCCCTGTATCGTGGGTTCGAGTGTGAACGTCCCGAAGTGTTCTGCAAGCATTGCACGGGCAAGGTCAATGCTTTCGGGATGCGAGATTAACTCGCGTATCTTGGTTAAACGTGAGACTGCAAAGGTTCGCAATTCGTCGAGCGTAGCGCGCAACGATCCCGGCCCTGGCTCAAGCAACTTGTTCGTAATCGCCTGCAGTTCCCTTTCTCGTTCGCCGATTGCCGTCATGAAGCTCTGCGATGGTTGTCCCTCGGCAATGGCATTCACAAGGCGCGCAAGCTCCGACTCGAGTTGCAGCTTCCTCTGGCGCATGCGTTCTAGCTCGGCATTGAGCTTCTCGTGGCCCTTCCTGAGCGCTTCCTCCATACGGGCCACTGCGTAGTCGATCACTTCGATGCGGAGGACCGAGTCCGCAAGTCCTTTGAGCAAGCTCTGCTCCAACTCGTCTCGACGTACCAACGCCGCATTCTCGCACACAGAGTCGCCACGCTGATAATGCACTGAACAACCATAGCGATCCGCACCATGTCGTCCTCGTCCGGAAACCAACGCGATGCTTCCGCCGCAGACTGAGCACTTTAGCAGTCCCGAAAAAAGATAGCGCTTCGGACCAACCGTCAAGCCGCCGCCTTCCCTTCCGAACATGCTCTTAACCGCTTCCAGTCGGCACCGTACTGCGGATGCAAGTTCGTCCGAAACAACTCGAAGGTGAGGCGCTTCAGCCCTTACCCACTCGCTCTGAGGCCGTGGCCTAAAAACGCGCTTCCCTGTTCCTGGAACACGAACCTTACGCCGCGTATTCCAGACTGTATTGCCGGTGTAGCGGCCGTTCAGCAAAATGTGTCGAACAGAAGACACGCACCACGACTGGCTGAATCTTCCCTTCTGCGGCTGAGGTGCTGGTACACCTTCAGAATTTAAAGTGTGTGCGATCCGTTTCATGGAGAAACCGGACTCAGCGTACAGGCGATAGATGCGGTTAATAATTTCTGCTTGAGAAGGGTTTACTTCGAGTCGGGTACTGCCGTCCGAAGACTTAACAGACGAATAGCCGAAGCACCTTCCGCCCGTATGAAGTCCCTCAAGGCTAAGCCTTGCATGCCTCGGTGGGTTTTCTGTCCCAACTCGCGCCAGTAGACCGCATCGATAAGGCCATGAACACCGATCAGCAACTCCGCCTGCGCACTATCCGAATCTACGCCCTGTGAAACGGCAACGAGCCGTACTCCGGCAAAGGTAAGCTTCTCGTAGAGATTTAATGCATCCGCAAGCTTTCTCGTCAACCGGGACGTGTCATCAATCAGGATGCAATCGAACATACGATCCGGAGAGCTGGCGGCCGCCAAAAGCTTTTGTAATCCTTCCCTGTCCGTACTCGTCGCCACAATGGCTTCATCCGAGTAGACGTGCTGATCAAGCACAAGCCAACCCTGGCGGGTGGCATAGTCTCGGCATTTCCTGATTTGGTCTGAAATGCTCGTCGGGCTCTGGCGGTCGGAAGAAAATCTTGCGTAAATCGCGCAACGCAATTTGTTCACTCAAGTTCTCCCTTCGGAGTCTCTTGGTGTGATTGTGCCTTTGTACCCCCAGATGTGGCAAGATCCCTTTTCATGAATTCTCGCAGCAGGGCAGGAATTATTACGCTATCGAGAAAGTCCCTTAGCCAAGGCTCGATCAAGGGTTCAACCTTAGGTGCTGAGATGGGCTTCACGGACGTATTTTTCCTGCTGCTCATCTATGAGGTTTGCTTGATGTCGCCCCGGAGGCGGAGTCACTCGAGGAAGGCATCTCCTGCAAGAGCTGGATCCCCAATCCGTTGTCCCATCGCCTGTGGCACATGCTGGTTTGCATCCAGCAGGATCTCCATCATCGAAACAGTCCGTCGTCATTTGCCTTGGCTGGGCGCATGACAGATACCGAAAGGCCTTTGGCACTCTCCACACTCGGCGACGCTTCCAATGCAACGCATTTCTCGCCGTTCGTCGTTTGCGACTCCAACCATTTTTTGAATTCGGCGTCCTTGCTGAATACAAGTTTGAGAGCCTCTGAAACGACGTAAGCCGTGCTTGAATCCAAGAACTCCGCATACTTGTCCAGCTGCAGCTTTAGCTCTTCGTCAACGCGAATTTGCAGAGTGGCATTCTTTGGTTGTTTTGGTGGGGCCTTGAGAACCGACATAATCCATCCTCCTTTTTTGCATGCGTGGATTACTAAAGTGCTTACGCAGAGTCTCGTGCTCCGTGGCGGAAGCGTCTGCGACGCAAGTTTTGGCGCGGTCGCCATTTACCGTTCGCCAGCTCGAACTGAGCGGTTCTGCAGGTCCTGGGGTACCCAAGTACGAGAGAGGCAATTCTTGCCTCTGCAAGCTCTTTGTTTCTGATGGAATACGGACAGTTTTTTCCACGTTAGGATGCCACCCGATATGTCCGCTGCTGTCGCGTTTTTGCGCTCTCCTTTCGCTGTCGGTTTTTGTATTTGCGCGGGCGGCCTGGCCTGAGGGTCGCAGACCTGTGAGCATCACCCCTACATTCGCGAGAGCAGTACACTTCCGATCCGCCGTACCGCGTGAAACGAACCGCACCGAGCACGATTCCGCATTTGTCGCAGATTTGCCGGGCGAAGCAGCCGTACTTCGCGAGAAGCTTGTAACTTCTCTGGATGGCCAGCAGCATCCCAATTCCCCCTCGCCCCGAGACACGCTTCTCGGAGAACGTGTGGGCTGGAGCGACCCCGCGGTTTTTTCGCCACGAGAAAGTGGCGAAAAGTGGGGTCGCCTCCAGCCCACTCCGGTGTTTTGCCCTTGTCCAAAATCAACGGCCGCGTGAAACGCAACCTCAATGCTCCGTAAAACTTCCCTTCACCGAAAAGGTGAACGGAACGGTGAACCGCAGCGTGAACCGTTTCTTTCATGCACCGTTCACCTTTCCGCGCCAGAAAAGGCCTCCAAACCGTTCCCTCGCATTAACATAAGAAACGGCTTCACCAGGCCTACGGGAGATATCAACGTGAACTTCCTCCTATATACTAAGAGCCTCTCGAGAAAGGAAAACCTCACCGAAAATCTTTGTGATTTGCCATTTTTCTTTCGGGGACCAGCCCACGCGGAGGCTCCCTCCAGCAGTTCCCAAGGAGACCGACCTTCGTATGCGCCGTTCGCCCTCCCGCACTGCAAACCGCGATCGATGCTCTTTGAGATAATCGAACCCCTTACCTATTAAGAGGCCTCGAAAAGGGAAAACCTCAATCAGAATGTTTGTCTTTTTCGAGGATTTTGCGAAGCCACGAGGGAGCCACGGGCAGGAAAACTAGGATCACCACTGAATTAGGCATGCCGGTGCGAGACGCGTTCGATGCCCTGCTCATCATGAACCTGGGAATGTTGCCGTCTTGGGTTGTCTTGCGAGTGCTTAGATCTGTGTCCTTGCTTTCTCCCCTACGGGATGTAATGGACGTTGTCTTACAACTCCGAAACTTCGGCTCTGGGACGCGGCCAAATGGGTCACGCGCTGCGCGTGACTGAGGCGGGAGCGACCCCACAGAAGCCGTGACGCACGGTGCGTCAAAGGGTGGGGTCGCTCCCGCCACGGACTGCGAGCCGAATTACCGGGCATATGCCTGAAACCATCGATGCATCGCAGTTTGTTAATGTACTTATATTCGAACGACGGGTAGGGCCAAATTTTATTCGTACCTCAGAGCGACCATCGGGTCCACACGCATGGCTCGGCGTGCGGGGACATAACAGGCAACCAGAGCCGCCGCCACAACCAGAATAGGGGCTACGGTGAAGGCAACCGGATCGTTGGACATCAGAGGCATGAACGGATTTCGTTCGAGCACCCTCGACAGTATCCATGCTCCGGTCAGAGCCAGGGACTCTCCCGCTATCATCCCCGCGATGATAGGTCGCACGCTGGATTTGATCACGGTGCCATGAATGTCGCTGTCTCGCGCACCCAGCGCGACGCGAACGCCGATCTCCTGGGTGCGCCTACTGATGGCAAAAGAGATCACACCGTAGATACCGATGATCGCCAGTGTAAGCGCTACGCCACCGAGAATTGTAGTTAGCACCTCCAGCTGCCAAATACCCTGCAGGTTGCTGTCTATCCAGGATTGAATGGTTCGTACCTCAACATAGGCGCCGGGATAGTTTTCACGCAGCATCACGGCAACCGCTCGCCAGACCACTTCAGGATCGCCCGAGAAACGCACTATTGGAGCGTAAAGGCTGGCATCCGGAGCCCATGGCGCGTAGATCAGCGGGCTATCCGCGTGACCATGCAGCCTGGAGGATGTGTCGCGCGCGACACCAACGACTTCAAGAAGGGCGCCTTCCGAAGTTCGCAGCGTCTTGCCAAGGGGATCTTCGGCAGGTATCACTTCCTTGACGAACTCTTCAGACACAACCACATGACAAACGGTTCCTCCGCAAGAGGAGTCGGTCTCCTCCAAGCCACGTCCGCGAACGATGGGAATACCCAGAGTAACGAAAAACTCTGGAGAGACTTCGTTAATGTGAACCTGACGCATAGCCTGGCCAGCGAGTTGCACGTTCTCAGTTCTTGGTTCGTCATACGAAGGCTGCGCGCTCGCGTAGGCGACCGATTGCACCCCTGGGACTGTTTGGAGCTGCTGGGTAAGCGTGCTTTGAAATGCCCTCCAGGACTTGGGAAAGGCGTGCGGGTCTCGGAGGAACAGACTCGGGATAAGTACCTGTCGAGTGTCATAGCCCGGGCCCGCAGCTATCATTTGGTGGTGGGCGCGAAGGAAGAGGCCTGCACCCGCAAGCAAAAAGAGACTCGCAGCCACTTGACCAGCGATTAGGACATCGCGGAATGAGAATCCTTTCCCGGTGCTTCCGAGCAGGTTCCGCTTGCCCTTGAGAGCATCGGCGACGTTCACTCTCAAAGACTCGGCTGCCGGCGCAAGACCGGCTCCGGCGAGTAGCGTGATGGCGGATAAGTAGGCAAATACACGCCAGTCCGGGTACACAGGCCATCTGCCAGGACCGGTGACCAGCCAGTTCATCAAAATGCCGGGTAGCCTATACACAAGAAATAGACTCGCAAGTCCGGCCAAAGATGCGAGTACGAGAGTCTCCGTGAAGAGCATACGAACCAACACCGGCCTAGTTGCGCCCAACGCCAGGCGAATGGCGACCTCCTGACGGCGAGCGTCCCCGCGTGATAGCAGGAGAGCAGTGACGTTGGCGCAAACGATGAGAACAACAAACATCAGGACTCCCATCGTAAGCCCAACTACCAAACTAACAGGGCTATGCCACTCCGGGTCTTCTAACATGGAGCCGTTAGTGACAGTGATCGCACTCGTTCGCGACGGATGAAGCCGATCTTGCTCCCGTGCAAGGACCGAGAGTTCTGATGTAGAATTTGCTCTGGAGAATCCTGAGCGTAGTCGACCCTCGACGGTCAAAAACGGGGTGTCAGGTGTCTTGAGTAAGTCGGGACCAAGTTTCAGGTATGGTTCGAGAGTGTATGGGAACCATGCTTCCGCGCTCTCGATCTGGCCGGCAAACGGCGATGGGGTGATGCCTACGACGGTAACGGGCTGGCCGTTAAACAATACAACCTTCCCGACAACACCCGGCGACGACGCGAAACGATCCCGCCAGAGAGTTTCACTCAGGACCACTACGGGCTTCGGCGGAAGACAATCTTCGTCCTGGAGCAAGCGCCCCAACCTCGGGTGCTCTAGGGGATAGAGCTGAAAGAAATCGCAGGTCACCAAGAGTACCCACATCTCGGACGATTCATTCCTGCCGAGTGGCGCGGTGACTCGCCGCCAAGCAACAAGGTCTCGCAAAGACTTCGCATGATCCCTGAAAGCACGATAGTCCTCCAGGGTCGTTTTCCCGGGCTGCCCAGGATGCGCAGGGTCGGTTGTGTACGTGGTGAAGACACGCACGAACGAATCCGGATCCTTGTCCACACGAGCACGCAACGCGGTCGCATCAACAAAATCAAACACTGCAGAGGTGACCCCAAGACCAAGAGCCAGAGTGACGACGACTGTCGTTGAGAGCAATGCGTGCTTCCTGACGCTGCGAAGAGAGAAGCGAATATCGTTACGCAGATCATCAATAAGACGGAGACCCTGCAACTTCTGCAGAAACGAATTCATTGATCTCCTCACCGGTGTACAAACGGGTCAGGCACTGAGTCCACTAGTTGCGGGAACTCTGTTATCAAAGGCCATCCGAAAAAACAGTAGCCGCCCCGCCTTGCGTAACAGGCGAAGGCTAGTTGAATTCTTTGCCACCCCGTCCAACTCTGTGGCACATTTTCCTGTAGATATTATAGTGACAGATACTATGGCGATGCGAATGAGTCTCTCGGTCTTAATAATGTCCGTCTTACTGAAATGCTGCGCAGCGCTCGGATTGCCACAGCAGTCGCTCGAAGGACCGTCTTATTCGCAACAGGCAACGGCAATATGGGCAAACATTTGGATTAAGAAAGAGCCTGTAGGCACCATCCGAATTCCTTCCCCGGATAGAACGAATGCTGTCACTGCGGTTTATGACCTAAAAACCGATTCGACTCTACTTACAGTCGCCGCTGGCACAAAACAATTCAAAGCCAAGGTCCAGGGAAGCGTGGGTTCTGAACTTGCATGGTCATCTGATTCCAAAGCCTTCTTCCTGACGTACAGCGACGCAGGCCTGGGCGGTGAATATTTCACTCTGGTCTTTTATGTTTCGGAGCAGGGCCTACGGAAGCTGAATCCCAGTTCGGTCGTCAAACGGGCATTCGGGCATGCGATATGCAGCGGTGGACCATCACCCGTCAATGTAGTTGGTGTAGCTTGGATGCGAGGTTCTGACCGAATTCTCATTGCGGCTCAAATTCCACCTTTAAGCGTCTGCGATAGCTACAACACGTTTAAGGCTTTTGAACTTGCTTTGCCAAGCGCCGTGGTCATCAAATCTTACGGACAAATTGCCGCTAAGCAGAGCTTTTGGTCGTATCTTGGCAAAGACCTTCGAGACGCCCCGGATGGGTGTGTAACTGACCCCAAGTCTTGCCAGGTTCCAGATAATCACCGCTGACCAGACTAGCGAGCTTCAGATATCGAAGAGCAGTTGACCGAGCGGCGCTGCTGCGCCGGGTGTGCGAGAGGGACGCCACCCCAGTCGGTGACGTGCACTGTGGTGGGAGCGTCGGTGTCAGGGATTAGCCGTCGAAGCCGGGTGATCGCCGATCGTGCAAGCTAGGACGCCCGGCGGATCTCTTCCCGGATAACGCGGCGGAGCGTTTTTTCTAATGGTTCTTGGGCGCGTTGGATGTGTTGTCGCAGGACTTCGTTGATGACGGTTTGATAGTTGCCGCCGCCGGCAAGTTCGACTTGGTCGCGGAACCAGGCAAGGATTTCATCATCGAGGCGGATTGTGATTCGCGTTTTCCCTTTGGGAACGGAAACGACAGCTCCACGCTTTGCCTTACCGAAATCGTATTCACGCTTCATGATGTTCCTCGTACTGAGTAGTCTCTCGGGCGGTGGCCAGGCGTGCCGAGATCAGGCGCACACTCTCTCCCCGCCAGGTGTAAACCACGACGAGGAGGCGGCCAAGTGCATCCCTGCCCAGAGTGATCCACCGCTCCTCTTCTTCTGAAAATGGATCGCGTATCGTCAAAGCAAGGTCGTCCTCGAGCACGGTCATGGCATCAGCAAAACGAACTCTATGCTTGGCGAAGTTCGCTTTGGCTTTGGCCGGGTCCCATTCGTAGCTCACAGTTCTTAGTATATGCACAAGTGTGCATACATGTCTACCCTATGCATTCGGGCGCAGGTGGCCTGTCCCCCGTGCAAGGGAATTACCCCGGGCTTCTGCGTTTACGGGTGTCCGTCTTGTGAGGCTTTGGGAAACAGGGGTGATCCGCAATGTAGGCAGTGCGACGGCCGTAGTTGGCTGTTCGTCCGCAAGAGGAGACCGTGAATCGTCCGCGAGCCCACTTCCCTGTGAGTGCCAGCGTCACTGCCGCACACGCCGGCTCAGCGAAAATTGGCCGGCCTTGCTGGTTCGATGAAGGCTTACACAGTGCAAGCGCACATCTCATAGCACCCGAAGGATTTATGCCGCGACCTTGATGGTGAAGCGGATGTCGCGATCCGTGCGTGCCGGGCCCCCGGCACCAGAATTCTCTTTTTATTCGCTCTGCCCGCTGCGTCACTCAGAAAATCATCGGCGACCGCTTGCATTTAACTGCTCGCAGAGGGCGGATCTTACTAATAGGACTGACCGAACTGTTGCGGACGCATCGAAGCCAGCACGGGTTGCGTACTCTTGCATTCACAAGTCGGCCCATCGTAATAGATTGGGGTATTTTCAAAAAGCTGTCGTTCGCCACGTCTGCGCTATGCCTTAACGTCAGCGCCGTAACATGTTACATAACCTCCTCTGTATCTTGTTCATTCTACATGCGCTCCTAATTTTGGCGAAGGACAAGACAGTGCGATGTCCCAACTCTCAGCGATTCCCGGTTTAAATGAAATATTTTTTGATTCGAGGATTAGGTGCAGCGGAATTGCTCCGCGATCGCCCCTGCCAAGAGAATCGTCACCCGTGGCGTAGGCAGAGATTTGGAGTGGCCAGTCAGAATGCTTGACTTGTACATCAAGAGTTACTCCGTTTGACGTGAGACGATCGATTCGAGCTCCGCTAACCCCCAGAGTTTCGAGATGGGCGTTGCGGGTCGGAATTGCCAGCCAAAGACGACGAATCTTCAGCGGCTTTGATGCAATCAGCGATTCCGCTCTGTGAAGACTACTTCCCTGCAGGGACCAGGTGACCACAGACACGAGAGCCGAGTCCACTGTTTCTCCGGCTTTGTCTCCGGCCACTACCCAACGCTTCCAGACCGCAGTAACACTCTTGCCGTCAGCTGCAGGCCTAATCTCATCCGCACCGTCTGCTGGAGAGATGGTCCGGCCGTCTTCCAGTTCGAGAAAAGGAACAAAGCATGGGTAGATCTTCTCCACCGGCACGGCGAAACCAGGAAATCCATGAGGTGCGGGCTCATAGTCGGATGTTGCGGCTTTCGGTCCGGTCGCGAACGGCAAGGCAAAATGGAGGTCTCCATGGCGAACGACCCAAACTCCAAATTTGCGGCCGGGGCCGTTTTGGAAGTACTCGAAGCGTTCCACGTCGGAGAGGCTCAGATGGGAGGGAAAGCTTTTGACGCCTTCCTTTTCCAGTGCCTTCATGAACATCCGATGCGCGCCGATCACCTTTCCAAGAAAGGTCGTGGTTTGTTGCCATTCGCGTTCCTTCGTGATGTAGCTGTAGTCGCCTCTTCCGAACGCGAAGATGGACAGCAAGTGCGTCTCATCGTTGAAATCGCGCCGCAGCCAGGACCATGCGGCAAAATAGGCGGACGCAAGCTGGGGAAGCGGCGCGGGCCGGAATTCGGGGTATTTTCCAAGAAAGGCCGCAATCTCCAGTGTGTCCATGTAGCTGATCGCGCCAAGACTTCGGCCCCAGGAATAACCGTAGCCATCGGGCGAGAGTAAATCCCACCACAGTTTCATCTGCTCCTTGAGGGATGGAGCGACGGCCTTCAGGAGGTCTTCACGCCCTGCGAGTTCGGCTGCATCGTAGAGCGCTCTGGCGTACTCATTTGAATATCGGTCGTAACGGCCAGTAGGCACCGCATCATCAGCAAAAAGCGCTCCACCGGTGAATTGGGTTGCCGCCCGATTCAGGAGATCATCAAGTGAGGCGCGATCCTTGTTGAGACCGAGTTCGTAATCAATCGCCGCGATGCGTGCAGCGACGCCAAAATAGTTTTCTGGGAGGTAAATTAGTGTATGAGTCTTTGCATCATAAAATCGGCGTGGATCAAGCAAGGCGAGATAACTGTTCCTCTCTTCGGAAGACAATCCCTGCCACAACGCATTGTTTTTCAGATCCGTCCCGAAACTTTCGAGTGCCATTGCCGCATAAAGCTGAGCCCAGGTTTTTCCTCCTTGGCTCAATTCAATCGGCGCCATTTTTCCAATCATTTGCGGAGCATCATGGCCTGCAATCGTTTTCGTCCCCGCAAATTCGGAATAGGCGCCGAGGGTTCGCATAAACGTCCCCCAGGAGAATTCTCCAGTCGTCAACGCACCAACGACGCGGTCGGGAGGAGGGTCGAGAGTCTTGATATCGGCAACGTGCGCCGTCACCTCCTTCTGCAGAAAATCTCGGACTTGCCGATCGAGGTCCGAAGTCTGAATTTGCGGCTGGTCAGCTTGCATCTGTGCGAACGAATCGCAACTGATAGAGAGCAGACCCGCGAAAACTAGTACGAGCATTTTTGCCGCATGGCGTATTCTTTGTCGCATCATGTAGTCGATCAACTGTTCGAGGACGAGCCCCTCGCTTCCGACGGCAGTAGGTTTAGCGGACGAGACCAAAAACGGCTCAACGGATGTAGTCTTCCCTGCACGGCGTGAACACATCAATCACCAGCGAATCTTCCACCGCGGACGCCCCATGTTCCACGCCGCCGCGCACGACAAAGGTGTCACCCGTTCGAACGTCAACTGTCCGTCCTTCGCAAGCCACCTTGAGGTGCCCATGAACCACATAGACGATTTGTTCGTGCGGGTGGCTATGCACCGTCCCTACCCAGCCTTTCACCATCTCATGTTCGGCAAGAAACAGTTTGTCGTTGTAGGCGAGCACGCGGCGTTTCAGCCCACTTTCCGGTTCTGATTTCTTGCCATCTTGGTGCGCTATCACCACGAAGTCAGGAAAAGCTTTTGGCTGCGCGTCCATTTTTATTCACCAATCCATCCAAACTGCCCACCACCCAACCTGCACTCTTTTTACTCTCACGCACTAAGCATGCGATTTACTCAGCGTGCCAGCCAACCACCGTCTACGGCAAGAACATGTCCATGCACATAGTCACTGGCGGATGAGCACAGGAATACCGCAGCACCCGCTATATCGCCCGGCTCCCCCCAGCGGCCCGCAGGAATCCTTTCCATAATCTGACGACTACGGACAGGATCGTTTCGCAAAGTGGTGGTGTTGTCCGTTGCCATATATCCCGGTGCAATCGCGTTCACGTTAATGCCCTTGGCGGCCCATTCGTTTGACAGCGCTTTCGTAAGCTGGGCGACACCACCTTTCGCCGCTGCGTACGCCGGGACCAGGATTCCACCTTGAAACGAAAGAAGAGAAGCAATATTCACGATCTTGCCTCCTGCGCCCCTCTCGATCATCCGCCGCGCGGCAAGCTGCGACAGGTGAAACACTGCCGTCAGGTTCACGGCAATCAGTTCATCCCAGAATTCCGCGGAGTATTCTGCGGCGGGAGCCCTTCGAATCACTCCTGCGTTGTTCACAAGAATGTCGATGGAGCCAAACTCCGCGATTGTTTTTTCGATGAGATCGGCGGGTGCCTTTGCATTCGCCAAATCCGCGGAAAAGTAAAATGTCTTGTGCCCCGCTGCGCGAATCTCATCGCAGAATGGTCCCGGCTTTGGATCTCGCCCATGGCATCCCACGTTCGCGCCAGCGTTTGCCAGGGCCACGGCGATGGCGGCGCCAAGGCCTCGGTGCGAACCCGTCACGAGGGCATTCTTGCCGTTCAAGGAAAACGTTTCGAGGTTCATCGGTTCACTCTGATCTTATTTGTGTCGGCTTTAGCCTTAGACTCAACAGGTGGTTCTGAACCGCGCCGTTAGGTCCGGCTCTGTTCCCCATAACCGGGCGAGATCGCCTACTTGCAGCCCACTTCGAGTCCAGATCCACCTTGTTGAAACCCGGGCTGAATATTCACAACACCAAACTGACGGTCCTCGACCTCGCGATGCGCCGCCATCGCCCAGAGAAAAGCGATTCGGTGGCCCGGAACGGAAACGTTTGGGTGATAGCCGCTCGGCATCAATACCGCATCGCCGTCGCGCACCACCGTAACCAATTCCGGATACTCCGTGTTGTTGTAAACCAGCTGGATTCCATATGCGGGTTCGGGCATGTCGAAGTACACATAAATTTCCTCCAGCATTTTCGCGTGCTCATGGGGGGGCCAGCTCGTCCAATTGCCCGGATCCGAATGCGTAAACCCGGCCACGAGGCGTCCTGCTTCGACATTCTTTGCGATTAGCATGTTTAGCTGCCGCGATGAACTCGGCCCGCCCGCACTGAACTTCATTCCCGGGTCCTGGGAAGTCTCCGCGTAGCGCACCACCTTAAGTGGATATTTACCTTCGACATCCGAAGAAAACTCCGCGATGTCCGCTTGGCTCTTTGTCGATACTTCGGCCTGAGAGCCTCTCGGAATGTAAATCGCGTCGTACTGGCCGAGTTCGAACTCTCTTCCACCCACCCTCACCGTGGCCCTGCCGGAAAGAAGGATCAGCCCAGTTTCGCGATCCCCTGTGGCAAAGGAAACACTGGGTGTCGTGGAATCGAGCCTAATGCGTCCGTAGGCGAGATGTCTCATCGTGCTGTTTTGGGGCGTGACCGAGATGTGGCGCCCCACCTTGGCATTAGTATTCCGAAATACCATTTTCTCTAAAGGGCTTGCAGTATTGGTGTTCATAGTTCCTTTAAACACATAATGTGTTTCCTCGACTAGCTTGAGACTAACAAGTTTGCATGCGGCTCCGGGTTGGGCATTTGATGCAGCCGGGAACCAGAGGCGTTTTTCCCAGCTGCCTATGACGCAGGAAAACCGCCTCCAGCAACACGGTCCGCCTTCAGAAGGTCAGACGAAGGCCCAGCTGAAGCTGGCGCATGGCGCTCGCTGAAGTGATTACTCCGAATGTGGCGGTGCCGACAGTGGCGCCCGGAGCGTTCAGGCTGACCATGTTGAAGACGTTATAGGCGTCGGCGCGCACCTGCAGACCCAAGTGCTCCCTGAAAACAAAGTCGCGCGAGATCGCGAGGTCCACGTCTTTGAACGTGGGACCACGGAGCATATTGCGCCCAGAGTTTCCATTAACGGCTATGCCGTTCAACAGATTTGCGGCATTCTGCGAAAACGCAGCGATATTGAACCACTCGGCCGTAGTGCGGTTGCTCAAGGCCGGGTTCTGCCCAGGCACAAGCTCGGCTCGCTCAGTGGAACTGTTGCCGGTCAGGTTGGCGTCCTTGCCATTGAGAACGGTAAACGGAAAGCCACTATGGATGTTGACGATTGGGGAGATTGTCCACCCATTCGCGAATCCGCGCGCCAATAGACTGTTCCCGTGGTAGTAATGCAACTGCCACACTAGCGAGGTCACGAATTGATGGGGAAGATCGAAATCCGCCGGGCCGCGTTCCAGGCCTAGATGAGTCATGTCCTCCGCGCCGCCCTGCGTGGTGTTGTTGTCGAGTTGGACGCTGTCAAAAGTTTGGCTAAAGGTGTAGAAGGCGTACAGCGTCAGACCGTGTGTCATTCTCAGCTGGGCTGTTGTCTGTAGACCGTTGTACGACGCTGTTTGATTGGATTGCACGAGTAGCACAGTGCCATACGGACTTCCCGGCGTCTTGCAAGTGGGGACGCCCGTATTGTCGATCGGTCGGCGTGCCACGATATTCGCGCCGGCGCTGGTCGCGCACGCGGGCGCGAGAGCGCCGGTCGCGGGAGCGTTAATGTCCTGTGCGAAGGGCAAATCGTGGGCGAGACTGCCCACGTATGCCGCAGACACGCTGAAATTCGAGGTGACCTGCCGCTGTACGGATAGATTGAACTGATAAGTGTACGGCCATTGGAAATTCTTCGCGAAGCCGAAGAAGGATCCTCCCGGAGTGAGGAACTGCGGCGGAACGAACGGAAACGGATCAATACCGCTTACGCCGCTGCCGCTCCCGGTGGCACAAGTTACCGTCGGACCAAGCGGCGCGCCCGAAGCATTTTTCGCCACTAGCTTATTATACGGGCAGGAAAGCGTCGCTCCCTGCGGCACCGCGGTTAAGCCGGAACCTGTCACTTGCTGTGTGACATTGGTGAATGTGAAGCGCACGGCGGAAGGCTCGAAATTGGTGACCGTGTTCCATTCGTTGCCTGACACACTGCCGTAAAACACTCCAGCGCCGCCTCTGATCGAAGTTTTACCGTCGCCGAGCGGGTCCCATGCAAATCCGACCCTCGGTGAAACATGATGCCACCGGACAGGTACGACGCCGCGCGTGATGTCCGGATCGCCATAGAAGAGGGCGCCCTCCGGAGCAGCCGGGATCGCCGTTGATTGCTCCCCCACCTGGAAGCTGGTCCCTCGATTTAAGGGATCGGTGGGCGGAGTCTGAATATCCCAGCGCAAACCAAGGTTGAGAGTTAGGCGCGGGACGATTCGGAAGTTGTCCTGGATGAAGAGCCCCGTGCTCCAACTGTTTGTGTAGCCGGTCACCGGGGCGTCCTCCGAGACAGACGTCGGCAGACCCATCACGAAGTTCGCCAGCGCAGGAACCGCAATGGTTTTGCCCGACACGACATCCTTTATGTTTGTCCCATTGAAGCCAAACACGCCGTAATTGTTCAACAAGGTTTGCTGAATGTCCTTATCGAGAGTTTCTTCACCTCCAAAAGAAATCGAATGTCGGCCGCGCGTGTAGCTGACCACGTCCCGCACGGAATAAAAATTCGAGCCGGCGACTGGCCCCGCGATGGCGCTCGCTGCCGTAAAGAAGCCCGTCACGGAGATCTGCGGCAGTGATGCCGGTCCTTGGACGGTAAATTCCGAGCCAAGATCGCCCAGGGATGTCCCAGGCAAGTTTAGTCTTCCAGCCATATTGCGCGTGTAGCCCACCCAAAACTGGTTCGTCAGATTGGGCTTGGCCGTCCAAGTATCACTCACATTCACATTTTGCTGGCGCCATGTAAATTGCTGCACGTCCCAGGGGATGTTGCCGTTGGGCTGGCCGGTAGTGGAATTCAGCGGAGGGACCTCATTGTTTCCGCTGGTGTAGAAGTAGGTTCCGCTCAGACGTTGGTTGCTGGTCAAATTATGATCCACCTTGATCAGAAACTCATCCGTGTTGTACGGGCTAGGGGCGACCGCTTGGAAGGCGCCAGCGCCCGCCGCGGGAACATTGGGAAAAACGCTCGAACTGAACAGCTTTTGGGCAACGGGATCAAGCAACGAAGGGCAGATCACGGTCGGCGAACCGCAGGTGTACTGGCTCGGCAAGGAACCGGCCGCCGGAAGGAGGGCAGCCATATTTCCTCCAGCCTCCGCCGCTGTTGGCAATGTTGCGCCGGTGAATAGAAAACTGCTGAGCTGGCGCAGACCCTGGTAGGAGCCGAAAAAGAAGGTTTTGTCCTCTCTGATGGGGCCGCCCAAAGTCCCGCCGAACTGCTGCCGCCGTAGAGGAGGAGTACCAACAGCCGAATTCCAGGGAGCAGCGTTCAGCGCATCGGTCCGCCAGTAGTCGAACAGTTCGCCGTGATAGGCGTTCGTTCCGGATCTTGTAATCACTGTTATGACGCCACTGGACATTTTCCCATACTCCGCGTCGTAGTTGTTCGTTTCGACGCGGTATTCCTGAATGGCATCTGGATTGGGAAGAATGTTTCCCGTGTTCCGCAATCCCGTCATGTTGATGCCGCCGTCGAGGTAATAGCTCACCGATCCTGCTCCTCCATCCACGCCCCCATTGATGAAAGTTCTCTGCTCCGGGTATCCAAGAGTTATCACTGGATTCGGCTGGCCCGGATTAAAGCTGCTGTTCTGAACCCCTGGTGTGAGCAGCAGCAATTGATACGCGTTGCGATTCACGAGCGGCAGGTTAACGATTTCTTGATTTTCTATAGTGCGCCCGATTTCCGGGCTGGTGGTGTTCACCAGCGGTGCACTCTCTGAGACGGTCACCGTCTGGTTGATGCCTCCCAACTGCAGCACCGCGTCCACTCGGACGGGCACGTTCACTTCCACTACCACACCAGCTCGCACGAATCTTTTGAATGACGGGGCCGCGATCTCCACCCTGTAGTTGCCAACCGGAAGGAGTTCGACACGGTACTCGCCTTCGGCGCTCGTTTGCGCCGTTCGCGAAAGGTTTGTGTCCGTGTTCGTTAGCGTCACTTGAGCACCGGCGATCGTGCCTCCGTTCGCATCGGTCACTCGGCCATAGATCGTGCTCGTCGTAAGTTGCGCCCTCAAAACATTGGGAAGCAGCAGGGCTATGAAGCAGAAAATCACTCTCACTCCGAATTTTCCACGCATCAGCTTCTCCTATCTCTGCGCAAGGCACCTCTGCGGATGTTCATTACTAGCACTTGGATGTGGTGCGGCAGGTCCGCCTCACCGGAGCCTGATGTACCACATTATGAGACTGCATCTCACTCATATAAAACGCCGCAAAAAAACCGGCCTTCGCCGGTTCCCTCAAACCCTTTAACTGGCTGCGCTCTGAACCAACTCTGGCGAGGCGGCCTGATAGCCCAACTCCGCGGAAAGCTTGTTCGCCGCTTCCATGAGCGCTCGCCCGATCTCTGGAACCCTCTCTTTCGTCATCCTGAATGCCGGCCCGGAAATACTCATCGCGGCAGCCAGCTTTCCGGAATGCG
>Ga0307477_10000279_pt1 | contig 65119 bp, 58 predicted proteins | sample atmos_gasesECM2C_FD_203316 | JGI IMG/M metagenome (GOLD analysis project Ga0307477, IMG submission 203316) | Hardwood forest soil microbial communities from Morgan-Monroe State Forest, Indiana, United States - atmos_gasesECM2C_515 | ecosystem: Environmental > Terrestrial > Soil > Temperate...
TGTGCCGCGGGTGGACGATTCATCTCCGGGCGATTGTTCGGCTGCGCCGGTGCAGGCTGATTCGGCTGTGCCGGCGGACGATTGTTCGGTTGTGCCGCGGGTGGACGATTCATCTCCGGGCGATTGTTCGGCTGTGCCGGTGTCGGCTGATTCGGCTGTGCCGCGGGTGGACGGTTCGCCGGTTGGTTCGCGGGCTGATTAGAGGCGGGTTGTCCCGGCCGCCCAGCATTCGGCTGATTCCCGGGCTGGCTGCTGGGCTGGTTTGCCGGACGGCCCATGGTTGGTGTGGCCGGTTTGCCCGGAGGCGCCACCTTGACCATCGGCTGCGCAGCCGCCGCAGTGGCCGCCGGACGCAACGTCTGCACTTCTTGCTTCGCCAAAGGCTGTCCCGGATGCGCTGCCAGCGCCTGCTGCTGTTTTGCAAACGGCACTGGAGGAGGAGGTGGCGTCGTCTTCGCGATCACCGGACGGTTCATCACTGCCGGCGGTGGCGCGGTCACGTGATTTGCGGTCGCAGCTTTCGCTCCCAGTACGCTCTCCCGAGTGGGGGCGACTGCTACTCTCGCACTCACCGGCGCGGCGGCAATTTGCTGCGCGTTCACAGCAACCGCTGCGCGGGCCACAGGCTGCGCAGTCGCGAAGGCGCGTTGCGGAACCACCGTTACCGCGCCTTGTACATTCCTGTTCGCATACGTCACGTTTGTGATGGTCGCGTTGCTCGTGTTGTTATTGATAATCGTGGTGTTGTAAACGTTCGTGATCGTGGTGGTATTGACCGTCGTATTGCTGATATTCACCCGGTTCACGTACTCCCGGCTGACGTGGTACGACGGTACATAAACTTCCCGCGGGCCCAGCGGAAACCATCCCACATCGCCGCCGAAGCCAAGGCCAATGCCAACTCCTCGTCCTCCTCCACCGCCGATAAAGACCACCAACGCTGGAGCGTATACTGCCCGCACCTCTACCGGTCCGGCCACCCATCCCCAACGTCCGCCAACCGTGACCCAGCGTCCGTAGTGGAATGGCGCGTAGCCCCAGGGAGAATCATCAACCCACGTATATCCCCAGGGAGGAATCCAATCCCAGTGTCCTTCGTGATACGGCGCCCATCCTGCTTCAACACGGGTGGGATACCAGACGTGGCCGTAGTTCGAATCGTCCCGCCAGTCGCCATAGTCATCCAGATCTTCATAGCCGACGACATCGTGGGACAAATACCGCGCCGAGCGCGAGTTGTCATAGCGGTGATCGCGGTTGTACGCCCAGTTATCAAATTGATCGGCTCCGCTAATCTCAATTACATCGGCGTTCAACGAGTCTGTCCCGCTGAAAGTGCCTCTTTGTCCGGCGTGCAGCGTGTAGGTCTGGCCGTTGCCGGTCGCTTGGCCTCCGCCCTCGCGCGGGCTGACGACCGTGAAGGTGCCGTCTTCACTCGCCTCTATCCGATAGCTTCCCGGCTGGGCAACCGAAAACGCCAGGTTCGGGGTATCGATCTCGAAGATATCGTTCTGGTCCAGCCGCCGCACCCGAATGTTAATCGTTCCTGAGGTCAGCTGAATCTGCGCCGTGTGATCGTCCAGATTCAGAAAGGAGAATCCGGTATTGGCCGACAGACGAATCACAGCTGATCCCAGTTGCAGCTCAGCGCGCGAGTCCTTGTCCGCCCAAATCTTGTCACCGGTCGTCATCGGTCGATTTGGGACCGCTTGCACCCATTCCGTTTCACCGGCTGGTTGAAATGAAACCGAGCCCTCCATGTAGCCGATGCGAGCCACTCGGCTCGGCGGATCGTCCTGCTGCTGATATTGATCTTGAGCGGCCACTCGTATTGGTAGAACCATAGTCGCGAGCACCAGCCCGAGCACTACGCTCCACCAGCCTGACTTCTTAAGTTTTTGTGTCATAGAAGTGTTTCTCTCCTCATATAGGTTTCTATCGCGAACCCTGAAGTCCGCGGAATGTTCCGTCATCTAGCGGAATTTTCCGTCACCTTTTGATGCTGAAAATGGTCGTCGCAGCCAGAATCCTGGATGAGCGCCTGCGAGAAACCTCAGGACGATCTCCAAAATCCAAATGCGCCCGTTGCACAGTAAGCTGTTGACGGCGAAAGGATAACAGGTTGCGTGGCGACAAGGATGAGCAAAATAGCTCAGGTATCGTGAGCGAGGAATAGGTTGATTCCAAGCGGGTTGCGTTGACACGGTTGAGTGTCCGCCTTTAAGTGTCTGGCTTAGCATCCGGCCTTAAGCTCTGCAAGCCGATTTGGCCTTCCTGCGGAGTGCCCAGCTCTCCCACCCAAATGACTCGAAACCGTGCGTCGACGCCACCCGATAGCAGATGAACGACTTCTCCGGCCTTGGGATGGAATGCAACGCCGCCGACACGCGCGCCGCGGTGGCTGACATCGATCAAAGAAGTTGTCTGGGGCAAGGATTCCTGGTAGTCCTGGCCCCACACTTCTATCGGCTGCGACACCGATAATCTTGGCTCCCAGCGTTGATAAATGATAGGTTCGGCCAAATTGAGTTGGAACGCGCTTCCGGGAGAACCTGCCACCTGGTATTTTTCGAGTTCAAGAAGAAACTGTTCTTTGGTAAGAGTGGGGCCGGTACGGAACAATTCCAGGAGAGGATCGCGCCCGACCTCGTCGTCGAGCGAGCGCGTGGTGCCTCCCGACGAATCGGCAGCGCCATCGTCCCAGTCGAGTCCTTCGGGCTCAACTAGCACCTCGGCAATGGTGTCGGGGCTCGCTGCCATTTGGTGGATTAAATGTTCCAATCGATGCCGATGCTCGAACGTCCGGTTCAAGAACTCGATCCCCATGCCGAGTTCGGGATCCATGAGCCGTACTTTTGCTTGCGTCTTGATTGAACTATCGGCGACTCGGAGCAGCAACTCGACCCGCGTCCGGGCGGGGAAGGGGGACTGGGTTCGGAGGAAGCATCCGCCGAAACTGAGCCCCATCAGAGAGCAGCGGATGGGCGGATCGTGCTTTTCTCCAGACTGCAAACCCAACCATTCTTTAAGGCTGCGCTGCGAAACGTCGGACAGTGTCGCAAATTGGATGCCGGCACGACCGCGCGAATCCTGCCAGGCAATCATTCCGTTGGCTTCGATCACGGTCGTGGTGTCAGGGAGCGCAAAGGAGAACGTGATAAGACCGCTTTTCTTCCCCGGCAAGTTCGCAAGCCGGACCGAGAGACCGCCCTCGCTAAGCCCAGAAATGGAGGCCTGCTCGCCCTCTCCATCCTGGAATCGGAAATATGCGGGGATATTAACTTCCAGCCGGACGGACCGGCGCCGCTCTCGTTTCAGAAGAGCTCGAGCAGCCCTAAAGCTCGACTTCGCCTTTTCGGTCGAGATCGGTTTGTAGACAACAAAGTTCGCGCCCAGCTTAAACGCAGTCTGCAGATTGGTGCGCGCGTCGATAATCGCGATGGCCACGGATTTACGGTTTTGCTGCCCGGAGCGGACGCTTTTCAGCAGGCCGAAGCTGCGCTCGTCATGGCAGTCAATGATGACTGCTTCGAAGCTGTGCTGCGCCAGTTTGTTGGCGGCGCTGACGGTGTCCGCGCAGTGCTCGACATGAATTTCCAGTTCGCCCAGGACATTGCGAAGTATGCGAAGGGCGCGGTCGTCCGAGCAAACCAATAGTGAGGTGAGATTCATGCCAGTATGGAGAATGGTAGGGAAAAAGCAAGAACATCCAAAGTTACTGCGGTAATGCTGAATACGAAGTGGTTGCTGGTTGGCATAACGTCTCATTTTCACCATCGGCGCCTGCTCACTCGCGTAACCGCTGCTCTATTCCCAATCATTGCCCGGGCCTGCTACTTTCAAGTGACGCTGCCCTTGAGCGACGCGAGACGCGGCAAGCCGCGTCTCTACGGGAAAATTTGGGATGAAGAACGCTTCCAACTCCTGGGGATTGACCCCCGCCGAACTTCGCAAATTGCGCAGCTTGAAGACTCCGCACGGCATTCAGCGCCTGCTTGACGACATGCCGTACCACCTCGCAGACAGCGCCTGGTCGCCGCGCCGCGTACTGCGGGAAAATACTTCGCATTGCTACGAGGGGGCGCTGTTTGCGGCGGCCGCGCTCCGGGTTATCGGATATCCTCCGCTGCTTCTCGATCTGGAAGCCGAACACGATACCGACCACGTGATTGCCGTGTACCGCATCAATGGACACTGGGGCTCCGTGGCCAAATCGAATTACACCGGCTGCCGCTATCGCGAACCGGTATATCGTTCGTTGCGCGAACTGGCACTCAGTTATTTCGACGTGTACTTCAATCAGCGGGGAGAGCGAACGCTGCGAACTTTTTCCCGGCCCGTCCACATGCGTCGTTTCGATCCTCTCCACTGGATGACCACGGAGAAGCCCGTCTGGTTCGTGGCGGAGTATCTGCTGACCATTTCTCACTATCCGCTGATCACTCGCGGCCAGGCGAAGCGGTTGCATCGGCTGGATGGGCGATCGTTCCGGGCTGGGTGTCTGGAGCGGGCGGAGAAGAAGCTCTAACCACAGAGGGCACGGGGGTACACAGGGATGCACAGGGGAATCCGGCTTCAGATGAAACTGCTCGCGACGTGGCTTTGTACTTTTGTTATGCGTTTCTGTTTCGCATTGATCTTTCCGGTGGTTCTCTCGGCGGTCTGCGCTTTCAGTCAGGATTCTCTTTCAGATTCGAAGTCGCCTGTCCTTTCGAGATCCGCCGTACCCGTTTCCCCGGCCGTCGATCTGAAGCCCGACGCTTCCGGCGCCGTTCCTCCGGAGCAGATTCGGGAACTTCTGCGCCGTGCCGAAGAAAAGGATATTGAGAACGAGAAGCAGCAGCGCGATTACACGTACGTCGAGCGCCGGGAAGAGCACAGACTCGACGGTCATGGAGCGGTCAGGCAGATTGAATCGCGGACTTCGGAGGTGCTTGAAATCTACGGGGAACCGGTCGCGCGACTGACCGCAAAGGATGACAAGCCCTTGGCGGCCGACGAGGCGAAAAAGGAAGACGAGAAGATTCAAAAGATTATCGACAAACGCAAGAACGAATCCGAAGCGGATCGGCGCAAACGAGTGGAGCGCGAAGAAAAAAGTCGTGACGAAGATCGTAAGTTCGTTCTGGAGATTGCGGACGCATTCAACTTCCGCCTGGTCGGCTCTGAAGTTTTCGACGGGCGCGACGCCTGGGTGCTGGAAGGCGAACCTCGTCCCGGCTACGAACCCAAGCGTAGCGAAGCCAGGATCCTCAGCAAGTTTAAAGGCCGCGTCTGGATCGACAAGGCGGAGGCGCAATGGGTAAAGCTTGACATAACGGCCATTGACACAATATCGGTCGGCTTCGTGCTTGCGAGAATCCACAAAGGCACGCGTGTTCTCGTCGAACTGACCAGAGTGAATGATGAAGTTTGGCTGCCCAAACTTGTTCAGCTTCATTTCGACGCGCGCGTCGCACTGTTCAAAAGCTACGACGAGGATGTCGAACAGACTTATCGCGATTACAAGAAATTCCGGACAGATACTAAGATCACGGTCGTGGGTGAGCCGCAGTGAAGGCTGCGAACTGCGATCTGCGAGCTTCGAGCAAGCGGATGTCCGGGGTTAGCTCGTAACTCGTAGCGCGTGGCCGCATTAAGCGAAAAGTTTGCATCGTGAAGCGCATTCTCTGACGATCACGAGTGCTCTTCGCGTCTGTCTTTTCAAAGGTTTGCGCGGCCGTGCAAGTACTTCCGTACCGTCTCTAGTACCTTAGTTACTCCATTCCGGGTGACCGGTGCCCGATTGACAGGTTGACTACTGCTTATAGCGGTACATCAAGATTGAACCACAACCTGCAGACATGCACTGCAAGTCCACTTTTTGTGAAATCCAGAAAAACCCCATAAAACCCAAAGAAACCGGGAGATTCACGTCGAGAGACCCTCGGTACCGGTTGAGCTATGCTCAGCACACCAAAATACACTCGAACGCGTTTGGATCGAGGGGTCGGTTCTCCGAAGTACTCCCAGCGTTGACGGGAAGAAAAGGCTGGGCTGGGAATCTGGATTCTGTGGGACAGGGAAACGTTATGGCCGACTCGCGAGAAGTGATGAACATTCGCCAAGCGTCGCAGTATCTGGGAGTGAGTCCGGACACGCTGTACAAGTACGTGAATGAACAGAAAATTCCGGCGTTCAAGTTGGGCAATCGCTGGCGCTTCAAAAAATCGAAGCTTGATGAGTGGATGGAAGTGAAGTCGATGGAAACGGAACCGCGGGGCAAAAAGAAAATCAAGGCAGCGATGAAGGCAGCCGGAACTCCGTAAGCAAACTCCGTAGATAAAGGCGGGCACATGTTTGGAATGGGATCGAAGACGATAGTAGGACTGGATGTAGGCTCTTCGAGCATCAAGGCCGTGGAGCTGCGGAGGACACGCACCGGGATCGAAGTAGCGCACCTCGGCCTGGAGCCGATCGCTCCCGACATCGTGGTCGATTCGATGATCGTGGACTCAGGTACGGTTTCGAGCGCCATCGCCAAGCTGTTCGCGGACACTCAAATCAAGTCGAAGGCGGTGGCCACGGCGGTCAGCGGACACTCGGTGATCGTGAAGAAAATCTCGCTGCCCTCGATGAGCGATCAGGAACTGGCCGAGACGATCCAGAAGGAAGCTGCCCAGCACATTCCGTTTGATCTTGCGGATGTGAACCTCGACTACCAGATTCTTTCCGACGACGCGAGCAGCCCGCACATGGATGTGCTGCTGGTGGCTGTCAAGAAAGACAAGATTCTGAACTACACTAACGTACTCTCGATGGCGGGCAAGACTCCGGCTATTGTGGATATCGATGCCCTGGCGCTGCAGAACTGCTACGAGTTCAACTACGAGCCGGCACCGACGCAGGTGGTTGCACTGCTCAACCTGGGTGCGAGCGTGATGAACATCAACATCGTCAAGGGCACGACGCCGCTGTTCCCGCGCGACGTTTCAGTGGGCGGCCATCAGTACACCGATTCGCTGCAGAAGGAACTGGATCTCAGTTTCGATGACGCGGAATCACTGAAGCTGGGGCGCAAGGTGGGCACGGTGCACGACGACGCGAAGACGCCGATCCTGCAGCAGGTCACGGAAATTATCGTGCTGGAAATTCAGAAGACGTTCGACTTTTTCCGCGCCAGCGCGGCGGGCGAGCACATTGAGAAGATTTATCTGGCCGGTGGTTCGGCCAAGGTTCCGGGCCTGGTGGAAGCTCTGCGCCAGGAGTTTTCCATGCCGGTCGAGTTGTTCAACCCGTTCCAAAAAGTGCTGGCTCCAGTGGACGGGGCCGGGGCGGAACTGGTTGAACAGAATGCGGGCCAGTTGGCAGTAGCCGTGGGTTTGGCCCTGAGGAGCTTTGAAAAGCTATGATCCGAATCAATCTGCTGGGGTCTCCGAAACCGAAAGGCAAGAAAGGTCCCGCCTTCAACATGCCGAGCTTCGAAGTCGGCAACTTAGGCGGGCCCCTGGTCCAGGTGGCTGCCGTGCTGGTGATTGCCGGCGCCCTCAATTTCGGGTACTGGTACCAGCTCGATCGGGAAAAGAAATCGATCGAGGTGCGGGCGCTGGTGGCGGAGCAGAAGAATCGCGAACTGGCCGCTGTCAAGGTGCGGTATCTGGAGCGGCAGAGGCAAGCCGATTCTTACAAGCGGCGGGTGGATGTGATTGACCAGCTGCGCTCGAACCAATCGGGCCCGGTCAGCCTGCTGGCCATGATCGGCGATACGGTCAACGGCACCGAAGCGGTCTGGTTGAACAGCATGCAGGACCAGGGCGCCAGCGTTGCCATTGACGGCACGGCGTTGAGCAGCGATGCGGTAGCCAATCTGATTTCAAATCTGCAGAAGACCGGTTACTTCCGCAACATCGAGATCAAGGAAAGTTATCAGGACGACACGGTGAGGGACATGCAGGCGTTTCAGTTTACGCTGACCTGCGAAAAGGCGAAGTCGTAAAGGCGGAACCGACTATGAATCTTGGCGAATTATCAGGTGCGAAGCTGCTGGGGGTTCTGGTGCTGGCGGCGGTGGTGGGCACGGGCGCCCTCTACTACACGGTTTTCAAGTCGCAGCGCGATGAAAATGCGGCGGCCCAGATCAAGCTGCAGGCCAAACTGCGTGAGAACGCGGAACTCGAAGCCTACCGGCCGAAACTGGCCGACATCGAGCGTCAGCTCGCGAGCTTGAAGCAGCAACTGGAAATCGAGCGGCGCATCGTGCCCGATGAAAAAGAAGTGGACAATTTCATGCGCATGGTGAGCGGAGAAGCGCGCAAGTCGGGAGTGGAAATCCGGCGCTATACTTCGCGTCCCTACGTCGCGAAAGATTTCTACACGGAAGTGCCGTTTGAAGTTGAGCTCGACGGTCCTTACTACTCGATGCTTGGGTTCTTCGACCGGTTGGGAAAAGTGGAGCGCATCATAAACGTCGCGAACCTGCTGGTGGCCTCGACCCGCAAGCCGGGCGATGCCAAGGCGAAGCATGCCTACCAGTACGCGCCGGGTGAGAGTGTGGTGGCGACCTGCTTGACCACGACGTATTTCAGTCATGATCTGGATCCGGCGGGGCCGGCCAGCAAGCCCGGACCACCGGTGAAGAAATAGGAGGGACATGATGAAGCCAGCGTTAGCGACAACGACGACAATTTTCGTTTGTGTACTGGCCGCGGGCTTGGCCTCGGCCCAGAGTCCCAGCATTATCCAGAACACGCGCAACACCATGAACGGGGTGAGTAACAATGCCACGGCTGCCTCGAATGAGGCTCTGGGCATACACCAGTCCGCTCCGGCGGTAGCGAGCAGCAAGCATGCCGCAGCCAAGTCGAGCGGAGTCGCGGTGGTTACGCCGGTGAAGGCTTCTTCAACCCATGTGCGTTCGAGTTCGGCGGTCACGAAAAAGACGGGCGGAACGAAAAAGATTCCTGGAGTCGTTGCCAAGCCCAAGGCGCAACCGAAGCCAACCGCTATGCTTCCGAAAAGCAATCCGCCAGCGGGCGCCAGCGCGGCCCGCGGCAATGCTTCGGGGAGCGGAGAAGGCGCGCCGAGCGAAGAGCAAGTCGTTCCGGACGGCAAGTACGCCGCGAACGGGCGGCGGGATCCCTTTATCAGTCCGGTAGTGAGCCACGCCGGTGGTTCGGGTTGCAACACCGGCAAGAAGTGTCTGGAAATCGGGGCCATCAACCTGCGAGGTGTGGTGCGCGCCGAAAGCGGTTTCATCGCTGTGGTCAGTAACGGTTTGAATAAAGCTTATTTTCTGCGGGAAAACGATCCGGTGTTCAACGGTTACGTGATGAAAATCACGGGCGACTCCGTCGTTTTCCAGGAAACACTGCAGGACCGGTTGGGCAAGACCTTTACGCGGGAAGTAGTGAAGAAGATTACGACTCCGGCAGTGTAGGCCTGGAGACAATAGATTTCGAAGAGCACATGGAGGCGAAACAGCCTCGCATGGGGGGATGGGGAAATGCGAAAGCAACTGCTGGGTCTCTTGGTTCCGCTGCTGACGTTCGTACTGATCGCAGCCGCGGCTGACACGACGGGCAAGGGGGTGGCCGCGGGCGCTGCATTGCAGAGGCTCGAGGTCGCGCACAGCCACGACGGATTGCGGGTCGAGTTCAAGGCGAAGGGCACATTGACGCCCCGAGTGTCGACGCTTGATTCTCCGGCACGCATCGTCGTCGACTTTCCCAACACCGAAATGGGGACGGCGCAGAGCCGCATCAGCGTGGGCAGCGACGGCGTGAAAGACGTCCGCGCCGGGATGGACGGGCATGTTCCGCCCAACACGCGTGTGGTCATTGATCTCGACCTCGCCGGCGGCAATCTGGCCAGCCGCCAGCATGAACTTGTGGCGGGTCCGGACGGCAGCTTCGTTCTCAATATCCACGACACCGTGGTGGCCCATCGCCAACCGGCGCCGGGTGCGAAATCGGTGGCCGCGAGCGCAGCGCCAAAACTGGTGCTGGCTTCGGCTCCGGTGGTTCCGGCTGCGACGACTGCCGTTGCGTCCACTCCGACGCCGGGAGAGAACGCCCGGAAACCGGCGGACTTTGCTTTCGTCGAGCCCAAGTATTCGATCAAAGACAGCACGCAAGACGACAAAGCTGCTCAACCGGCCGCGAAGGCCCAGGAAGCGGCAGGTCGCTTTGCCGACAAGACTGCGGCGGAACTGGTCGCCATGAATACCAATGCCGCACTCGGGCAAGCTGCCGGCAACGGCGGCATCCAGCCGGCCGTGAACCTGGCCGCTGAACAGAAAGTCCAGATGGAACAGAAGCCGGCGGTGAACGGTGCCAAGTACACCGGCGAACCGATCTCGGTCAATCTTAAGGATGTGGATCTGAAAGATTTCTTCCGCCTGATTCACGAGATCAGCGGTTTGAATGTTGTGCTCGATCCGATGGTCCATGGCAACCTGACGATTGTGCTCGATGACGTGCCGTGGGATCAGGCGCTGGACATCGTGCTCAAGAATAACGATCTCTCCCGCCAACTGGACGGCAATGTACTGCGCATCGCAACGGTTGATACGTTGAAGAAGGAAGCTGAGAACCGGCGCGCGCAAATCGATGCCGAGGCGCTCGCGGTCGACAAGGTCAGCATCACCCGCTACCTCAGCTACGCACATGCCAAGGATGTATTAATTCCAGTCAAGAAATTCCTAAGTCAGCGTGGCGACGTGGTCGCTGATGAACGCACCAACTCGCTGATCGTTTCCGACATACCAGCGGTTCTTCCTCAGATTGATCGCATCATCCAGCAGATGGACCGCAAGACGCAGGAAGTCGAAATTGAAGCTCGCGTGGTGGCTGCCACCCGCAACTTCGCTCGCGACATCGGCGTGCAACTCGGCCTCGGCTGGGGCAACGGCACAACCGGCGTTGGAGGCGTCCAAGGCGTTGGAACCTCGCCGATCATCGTCGGTCCACAGGTATTTAATCCGTTGTACCCCGTCGTCGGCACCCCCGCAGGTGGAACTCAGATTCCGTTGTTTTCGAACCTGGGCGCAACCGGACCGACCAGCGGTCTGGAACTTGTGAACGCCACCAACAACATGCGGATCGACCTTCTGCTCACGATGGCCGAATCGCGTGGGTTGCTGAAAATTCTTTCCCGTCCGCGTGTGGTGACGCAGAACAACATTCAGGCAGTGGTGAAACAGGGCGTGAAAATACCGGTCGTGACCACAGCTCAGTTGGGTGGTCCGCCAACCACTACCTACGTGGATGCTTTCCTGCGGCTGACGGTTACTCCGCAGATCACATCGGAAGGAACCATCTTCCTGAATGTGGATGTGGAGAACACGCTGCCCGACTTCGGCAACGAAGTCGGTGGCAACCCCACACTGATCACCCAGCAGGCGACAACGCAAGTGCTGGTCACTGACGGCGGCACGGTTGTGATTGGCGGCGTGATTCAGACTCAGAACTCGCTCAGTATCTCGCAGGTGCCTGTGCTCGGAGATATTCCATACCTCGGCAACTTGTTCAAGCACCGCACGGTCAAGACGTCTGATCAAGAGCTGATCTTCTTCATTACTCCGCGCATCATACAAACATAAGCGCGAAGTTTAAACGAGCCATAGCCGCCGGATTTCTCGGAGAACCTGCCGAGAGCCCGGCGGCTTCGTTTTTGCGGCGACCAGCTCCCACACCCGCTTCGATTGCCCTGCTACACTGCTACACTTCATGCCATGAGCCGCACGGCTATGAACCGGACGGTCACACACCGCACTGTCATCGACCGCACTGCTATGGACCGCACTGCTGTGGACCGCACTGCTGTGGACCGCACTGCTATGGACCACGCGGGACGCCTCGGCCGACTCCAAGCGTCGCTGTCAAGCCACAAGCTTGATTCCTTGCTGATCGCGCATCTCCCCAATATCCACTATCTTTGCGGCTTTACCGGTAGTGCGGCTGCGCTGCTTGTCGCCGACCGTGGCGTCATCCTCTTTACCGATGGCCGCTATCGGACCCAGGCAAAAGAGGAGGTAAATGACGCGAGGATTGTCATCGCTAGCAAATCTCCACTGGTGGAGGCTGCGGAGTGGGTGGCTGCGGAGCGAAGAAGCTCAACGGCAGTGGGCATTGAGCCGGAGTCGATCACGGCCGGCATGCGCGACCGGTTAGCGTCTGTGCTGAAAGGGAGGGCGCGCCTCCGTTCCGCGCCACCGCTGGTCGAGCGTGCCCGCATGGTGAAGGACTCCGCCGAGACCCTGCGCATTCGGCGCGCGGTTGAACTCGGCGCCAGCCTCTTCCAGATAGCATGCAAGAAGATTCGATCAGGGGTACCAGAGGTCGAAGTCGCCGCCGCCATGGAGTATGAGGCCCGTTGTGCTGGGGCCGAAGGCATGTCCTTTCCGACGATACTTGCTTCCGGACCTCGCTCGGCGATCGTGCATGGCCGGGCCTCTGGCGCGCGCATTCCGCGGAGCGGATTCGTGGTCTGTGATTTTGGTGTTATACTCGCCGGTTATTGCTCGGATCGCACCCGAACTGTGCACGTCGGACGGCCCTCGGAAGAAGCTCGGCAGCTGTACGAGGCTGTTCTGGAAGCGCAGCAGGCTGCCATCGCGACTGTTCGGCCGGACGCGACTGCCGCCGAGGTGGATGGCGCAGCGCGTCGTGTGCTTCGCAAAAGGAAGCTGGCCCGCTATTTCACGCATTCGACGGGGCATGGTTTAGGATTGGAGATACACGAGGCGCCGAGGTTGGCGAAGGGGCAGACCCAGAAACTGGAACCGGGAATGGTCATTACGATCGAGCCTGGCGCGTACGTTCCTGGAAAGTGGGGTGTGCGGATCGAAGACGTGGTGGTAGTTACCCCTACGGGCAGCGAAGTGCTGACGCCCACGGATAAAGAGCTGGTTATTATTTAGCAGCGTGTGATTTAGCATCGTGTGGTGACTGGGCTGTGCCCCGTCACGGCGGGGCACAGCTCCGCCGCCACACAACCAAAGCGGAACCCGCCGTATCCATGAATCAAAAAGAGCTGAAAGAACTCATCGAGTTCTTAATCGAAAAGGACATTGCCGAGTTTGAAATGGAGCGCGGCGATGTTAAGGTGAAGATCAAGCGCGCTGCCGAACCGGCGCACGCGGGGTTGCCGGACTCGCGTTATTTCGCGGTTCACCCCGCGCCGGCTCCGGTTCCGGTTCCGGCTGCTGCTCCCGCACCTGCCCAGGCGGATCTGGCAGCCAACGCGGCTCCGCCTGAGCCCCAGGAAAGTTTGCATATTGTAAAGTCGCCGATCGTGGGCACTTTCTACGAATCGCCGTCGCCCGGCTCCCCGCCCTTCGTCAAAGTCGGCGACCCCGTGGAAGTGGGCCAGGTTTTGTGCATTGTTGAAGCGATGAAACTGATGAACGAAATCGAATGCGACGTGACGGGAGAGTTGGTCAAGAAACTCGTCGCCAACGGCCAGCCCATCGAGTACGGTCAGGAACTGTTCGCCGTCCGGCCGGCAAAATGATGGACGTTAACCCGACTGACGTTAGCTTGGCTGGCGTCCGAACCCACGAGTCAGATCATCCCAGGCAGACATGTTCAAGAAAATTCTGGTAGCGAATCGCGGCGAGATTGCGTTGCGCGTCATTTGCGCATGCAAGGAACTCGGCATCCGCTCGGTCGCGATTTACAGCGAGGCGGACCGGAATTCGCTCCATGTACGTTTTGCCGACGAGGCGATTTGCATTGGACCGCCGCAACTGGCGCAGAGTTATCTCAACATTCCCGCGGTAATCAGCGCGGCCGAGATCGCGAACGTCGACGCCATCCATCCCGGATATGGCCTGCTTTCCGAAAACGCCAACTTCGCGGAAGTCTGCGAGGCCTGTCACATTAAGTTCATCGGGCCGACTCCAGACGTCATCCGGCTGATGGGCGAAAAGGAAAAAGCGCGCGCCGCCATGAAACAGCATGGGGTGCCGATCCTTCCCGGCTCGGACGGCGTGATCGCCTCGGAGGAAGAAGCGATCGAGTGGGCGCGGAAGGTTGAATTTCCAGTCATCCTCAAAGCCACGGCCGGTGGCGGCGGGCGAGGCATGCGCATCGTGCGCAATGAAGATGAATTGCCCGTGCTTTTCCGCCAGGCGCAGTCCGAGGCCTCGGCCGCTTTCGGCAATGGCGATCTCTATCTGGAGAAGTATGTCGAGCACCCGCGCCACATCGAATTCCAGGTGCTGGGCGACGAGCACGGCAGCGTTGTCAGCCTGGGAGAACGCGAGTGCTCGATTCAGCGACGCCATCAGAAGCTGCTCGAAGAGTCGCCATCGGTACGAGTAACGCCCGAGCTGCGCAAGGAGATCGGAGACGTCCTCAGCAAGACGCTCAGTAAGGTCGGCTACCACAATGCCGGCACCATCGAATTTCTCATGGACCAGCAGCGTCGGCTTTACTTCATCGAGATGAATACGCGCATCCAGGTGGAGCATCCCGTCACAGAAATGGTCACGGACGTGGATCTGGTCAAGAGCCAGATCATGATCGCGGCGGGCGAAAAGCTGGCCGATGTGTTGCAGGGCCCAATCGTGCATCGCGGACACGCGATCGAGTGCCGCATCAACGCTGAGCATCCGGAGAAGTTCACGCCCTCGGCGGGCAAGATCACGACGTTTAATCCTCCGGGAGGGACGGGCGTACGCATCGACACGGCCGCTTATGCGGAGGGCACGATTCCTCCATACTATGACTCGCTCATTGCCAAGCTGGTGGTGCGTGGCAAGGATCGTAGCGAGGCGATTTCGCGGATGAGCCGGGCGCTGGGAATGTTTATCGTGGAGGGAATCTACACGACGATTCCGCTGCACCGGCGGATTCTTGCCGACCCGGATTTTCGCGCGGGCAATTTCGATACGGGGTTCATTGAGAGATTTCTGGCGAAAAAGGAAAATACGGTCTGAATCGTAATGGGAGGGACGGGCGTGGGCGCCCGGCTCTCCACCAGCACCCCGAGATGCGGCAAGCCGCGTCTCAACGGTTATTTCGAGCCATGCAACTTCCGCGACTCTACGCGATTCTCGATGCCGCGTGTTTCCCCGTCGCTGCTGGAATATTCGCTGCTGCGGAGGAGCTCGCTGCCGCCGGAGTCACGCTGTTGCAGTACCGCAACAAATCTGGCAACGCCCGGCAAACGCTCGACGATGCCCGCGAACTCAGGGCGCGCCTCGGAGCAAGCGTCAAGCTCATCATGAACGACCGCGCCGACCTCTGCCTGCTGGCTGGTTTCGACGGCCTACACGTGGGGCAGGATGATCTGTCGGCTGAAGCCGCGCGGCATTTCATTGGATCAGGGCCCGCTCGCTGGCTAGGAGTGTCAACGCACAACCCGGAGCAACTCGCGGAAGCCGATAAAACTTCCGCCGACTACCTTGCCATTGGCCCCGTCTTTACGACAACCAGCAAGACAAATCCGGATCCCGTCGTAGGACTCGAAGGCATCCGCCGGGCAAGGGGGCTGACGCTCAAGCCGCTGGTGGCGATCGGCGGCATTACCCGTGCCAACGCCCGATCCGTCCTCGAAGCTGGAGCCGATGCCGTGGCGGTGATATCCGACTTGTTACTGGATCCCGGCAAATCAGCAGAGGAATTTTTGAGGGTTCTGGGGTAAAGTTGAAAAGCTCCCGTAGAGACGCGGCTGTCCGCGTCTCCCCGCGGCGGACGAGACGGTGCCAGCGGAGACGGGGCAAGCCCCGTCTCTACAGGAGGTTCGTGAGCACGAACGTTGGACCCCCAGCTCCCGCTTCGAAAGTCGCTTCGCGAGTCGCTTCGAACACCAGCGATTGGGAGCGGCACACCCATCAGGACACAGAGCTAGTCAAAGGTCTCGGCCTGACCAGCGCGACTATGCTGGTGATGGGCTCCATGATCGGCTCGGGCATCTTTATTGTGTCCGCCGAGATTTCTCGCGAGGTCGCCTCTCCGGCGCTGCTCATCGGCGCCTGGCTGATCGCCGGTTTTCTCACCATTGTGGGCGCACTTACCTATGGCGAACTGGCTGCCATGATGCCGCGGGCAGGCGGGCAGTATGTCTATCTGCGCGAGTCGCTCGGCCCACTCTGGGGTTTTCTCTACGGCTGGACTCTGTTCCTCGTGATTCAAACGGGGACAATTGCTGCCGTCGGCGTGGCCTTCGGCAAATTTCTCGGAATATTCTGGCCGGCAATTTCGTCGAGTAATTGGATTGTCCACATTTGGAAAGTGCCGAAGTTTCAGATCGGCCCGATGATGCTCGGCGGTATGGATGTTGGACTGAACACGCAGAATCTCACCGCCATCCTGGTAGTGGTCGCACTCTCGGTCATCAATATTTTCGGCGTGAAGACGGGCGCTTTCATCCAGAACATCTTCACTGCCGCGAAAGTTTCGGCGTTGCTCGCCCTGGTGCTCTTCGGGATTTTTCTGGGCCGGAACGCGCAGGCGATCGCCGCGAATTTCGGCGCGAACTTCTGGCGCAACGCCAGCCTCGGCGCTTTGCATGACGTTGGCGGGGGTGCCGGAGCAAGCGTGCTCGTCTCGACGCTGACCGTACTGGCGATTGCGCAGGTCGGATCGCTGTTTTCTGCCGACGCCTGGAACAACGTTACGTTCACGGCCGGCGAAGTGAAAAATCCCAGCCGGAATCTTCCGTTGTCACTGGCGGTCGGTACCGGTGTGGTGATCGCGCTCTATATCGCGTGCAACTTTATTTATCTGACCGCGCTGCCGCTGGTGGGCAATCCGACCGGAGCGACGCTGCTGGAACGCGGAATTCAATATGCCAGGGAAGACCGCGTCGCCACCGCGGTCATGACCCAGATGTTCGGATCCGCCGGCGGAGCGCTGATGGCCGTCGCCATCATGATTTCCGGCTTTGGCTGCTGCAACGGTTTGATTCTCTCCGGAGCCCGCGTCTACTACGCCATGGCGAAGGATGGTCTGTTCTTTCGGAGCGTCGCCCGGCTGCATCCCACTTATAAAACGCCCGCGGTTTCGCTGATGGTGCAGATGCTCTGGACGTGCGTCCTCTGCATCTCCGGCAGTTACGGCCAGCTTTTGGACTACATTATTTTTGCGGTGCTGGTTTTCTACGTGCTCACCATCTTCGGCCTTTTCGTTTTGCGCCGCACTCGTCCCGAGGCCGAGCGCCCATACAAAGCCATTGGATATCCCATTCTGCCCGCGATCTACATCGTGATGGCTTTGTTTATTGACATTGTGCTGTTACGCTACAAACCGCAATACACGTGGCCGGGGCTGTTTATCGTGCTGCTTGGCATTCCGGTGTATTACGCTTGGAATCTGCGGCAGAAAGCACCTGCCACAGCGCAGTCGATTCCGTAATACTCAAGGAGAGGGTCTCCATGTCCAGTTTGTTCGCAACCAAGTCTCTGCAGACTTTGATGCAGGAGTCGCAGGAGACAGGTGAGCACTGTCTGAAACGCACGCTCGGCCCTGTCAATCTCATCATGCTCGGAATCGGCGCGATCATTGGCGCCGGCCTGTTTGTGCGAACCGCTGCTGCCATTGCCGATCGTTCAGGGCCCTCAGTCACCCTCGCCTTTATTGTCGCCGGGATCGGTTGCGCTTTTGCCGGGCTTTGTTACGCCGAGTTCGCTTCCATGATTCCGGTCGCGGGCAGCGCCTACACCTACTCCTACACAACCATGGGAGAGTTGGTAGCTTGGATTATCGGCTGGGATCTGGTGCTGGAGTACGCTGTCGGCGCCGCCACGGTCGCCATTGCCTGGAGCGAATACTTCAACCGTGTCCTTGACTGGTTTGGCCTTCGCATCCCTTATCAATGGAGTCACTCTCCTCTCGAGAGCATGGGAGGAGCACGGGGAATTATCAATCTTCCAGCCCTTTTCATCCTGCTGCTTCTGTCGGCTCTTCTCATCAAGGGGACAAAAGAATCTGCCCTGTTCAATGGCTTTGTCGTTATTTTGAAAGTAACGATCGTCATTCTGGTCATCTGTATCGGTTGGGGGTTCATGAACCCGGCCAATCACACACCGTTTATACCTGCTCCAACCACCTACGTGACGCCGCAAGGCATAACCCACCACTACGGCGGATTGTTGGGCATTCTCGGTGCAGCTGGGGTCGTCTTCTTCGCGTTTATCGGCTTCGACGCGGTTTCTACGGCAGCCCAAGAAGCAAAAAATCCGAAGCGCGACATGCCGATCGGTATTCTCGGCTCGTTAGTAATTTGCACGATTCTTTATGTACTCTTCGCCTACGTCTTGAGTGGTGTAGCGACTGTGCAGGATTTCCGCTCCACTGGTCGTGAAGCGTCGGTTGCCTTTGCGATCACAAAATACATGCATGGTTATGAGTGGCTGTCCAAATCGGTGACGGTCGCGATTCTGGCCGGATTCTCATCGGTGATCCTGGTTATGTTGCTCGGCCAGTCACGAGTTTTCTATTCCATGAGCCGTGACGGTTTAGTGCCAAAGGTTTTTTGCGACGTTCACCCCCGTTATCGCACGCCCTACAAGTCGAATATGCTCTTTTTTGTTTTCACGGGATTATTCGCAGGCTTTATTCCCGAGGACATCGTTGGTGAAATGACCAGCATCGGGACACTGTTTGCGTTCGTACTGGTATGCATCGGAATCTGGCTTCTGCGACGTCGGCGACCGGACCTGCCGCGTGCCTTCAAAGTGCCGGCTGTGCCTTTCGTTTCAACAGCGGGCGTTTTGGTCTGCGGTGCCATGATCTATGGTCTTGGCTGGACGAATTGGCTGCGTCTGATCGTCTGGCTGGCGATCGGCTTGGCGTTCTACTTCAGCTATGGACGCAAACACAGCAAGGTTCAAGCGCAACTTGCGGGTCGGGTAGCGCCCAAAGGCGAGCCGTCGATGGCCGACTAACTGACTTCCCTGTAGAGAGGCGGCTTGCCGTGTCGCAGGCGTGCAGAAGCACTGTATGTTGATTCTTTTGGGAATGCTGTTAATCGGGCTGTTCGCCGGACTCTGGGGATTCTTGATATGTTTCTTGCCGGCACGATGGGTCAGACTCACAGAAGCCATCGGCGGGCCCACTCCTCGCTGGATGTATCCCGGCCCGAAGCGTCTGGCTCCGATTATAAAACTGGGTAACCGCGCGGCTGGCATGATCATATTTATCGTGGGAGGTTGGTTTACCTATATCGCAGCGTCAGGGATTTATCGATATCTTACGCGATAAGCGACTACTCCTCCTGCGTTTTCCTCGCAATCGCCGTCACCATCCGGCGCGGCGAGAAGCGCACCGACTGCGCCAGCAGCCAATTCTTGACTCCCGAAATCACCACGGGTTTTCCAGCCATCAATGCGCGATAGCCGTCTTCGGCAACGGTCCGCGCATCCATTGCGCCGAACTTCAGCAGATTCATGCGGGTTGCATTCGCGCGCTTGTGGAACTCCGTTGCCGTCGCACCGGGGCACAGGGCTGTTACGGTCACACCCGACCCGTCGAGCTCATTGGCCAGCGCCTCTGAAAAGTGCAGAACGTAAGCTTTGGTCGCAAAATAAACGGCCATCAGCGGCCCCGGCTGAAATGCCGCTGTGGACGCCACATTCAGGACGCCCCCGCTCTTGCGCTCAGTCGTTGTCTCAACCCTGGCCCGCTCGATCATTGCCGGGAGATATAGGCGCGTGAGGTGGGTGAGAGCCATCACGTTGAGCTGGATCTGGCGCAGACATTCTTCCAGATCGTTCTCTGCAAACAAACCATACTGTCCGAATCCTGCGTTGTTGACCAGGACATCCACCTGAATATCCGCGCGCGTGGTCTGATCGAGTACATACGCGGGAGCTCCCGGTTCAGTCAGATCGACGGCCAGAATCAGCGAACGCGTGCCGTGGGCTTTCTCCAGTTCGGCCGCGAGTTGCCGGAGTTTGTCCGCGCTGCGGGCGACCAGAACCAGGTTGTAGCCTTCGCGCGCGAAGATGCGAGCGAGTTCCAGTCCGATGCCGAATGAGGCGCCGGTGATCAGAGCGGTTTTACGGTCCGGAAGGGGCATTCAGCACTCAGCACTCAGCATTTAGTACTTAGCAATTTGGGCAGGAAACAAAGGCGGATCCGCGGAGCCGCCTTAAAGTTGAGAACCCGAAATGCCTAGACCAGCGCGGGTTCCACTTCGTAGATCGAGTGCCACGAGGTTGCGGCCTTCAGTTTGCCGTTGACGTTGTTAATGTTCTTCACACCCTCGGTTTCAAGCCACTTGCGGAACGCAGCTGCGCCCTGTTTGGCGTAGATCGGAATGCCGTCTTTCCAGGTGGCGCGTCCGCAGAGAACGCCGTTGAACTTCACGCCGGATTCTCCGGCCAGTTCGAGTGTCTCGCTGAATTCCGCGTTGCTGACTCCAGCTGAGAGATAAATGAATGGCTTGGTCGCGACGTTGGCAGCCTTATGAAACAGGTCGATGGCTTCTTTCTTTGTGTACGCCTTCTCGCCTGCAAACGATTTCGTGCCCTCGACAAACTTCATGTTTACCGGCACTTCGACTTTGAGCACGTCCACGCCGTAGCGCGGTTTGGTGAACTCCCGCATGCTCTCGGTAACGATGTGCGGTTTCTTCTTGGCGTACTCGATGCCCTTCTCGTCCGCACCTTCTTCGTAGCCGACAAACTCCAGGAAGTAGGGGATGTCATTGGCGCGGCACTCATCGCCGATGCGCTCGACCCAGGCATGCTTCTTGTCGTTCACGTCCTTGGGATCGTAAGGAGAGTAGTAGAGCAGAATTTTGACGCAGTCGGCGCCCGCCTCTTTCAGGCGTTTCGCGGACCAGTGGTCGAGCAGATCGCCGAGCCGGCCCGGCCCCGTCTTGTCATATCCCGTCTTTTCATAAGCCAGCAAAAGGCCGGCGTTTTTGGCGCGGCGCTTCGAAGCCGGCAGTCCCCACTCAGGATCGAGCAGGATGGCGCTGGCATGCGGCGTCAGGACTTCGCTCACCAAAATCTTGAATTCTTCGATCATTTCGTCGGAGACGGCAGAGCCTTTTTCCTTGGCGAGAGACTTTTGCAGCGAGCCGCGCTGGTCCATGGCGGCAGCGGCGATTACGCCGCGCTCATTCGATACAGCCTTCATTCCGGCTAGTTTGCCGGGAGTAAGCTTCATACATCCTCCTGATTAGTACTGCGACAGCTAATTCTAAACTACAGCCGCTTGCCGCGAACAGAATCAGTTCTCAACCGGCGTGTGCGGGGACGGGGCCCGGCCTCGTCCAGGGCGCGGGTCGGAAACCCGCCACCACACAATGAGTCCACACAAAGACTCACTGGCGCAGAGCCAGCGTTCCGAGCAGGGCTTGCTGCTTGGCGATCAGCGACTGGATGCCTTGCCGAGCGAGCGACATCATCTTTGCGAGCTGAGCGTCGTCGAATACCTGATGCTCCGCGGTGGCTTGCAGTTCAACGATTTTGTTGCCTGCTGTCATCACGAAGTTCATGTCCACGTCGGCGCGCGAATCTTCTTCGTAATTAAGATCGAGAAGAACTTCGCCGTCCACGATGCCTACGCTGATGGCCGCGACAAAATCCTTGATCGGCGCCGCGGTCAATGTTCCGGCATCGACCAGGCGCTGCAAAGCCAAGCCCAGCGCGACGAATGCTCCCGTAATCGAAGCGGTTCGCGTGCCTCCATCCGCCTGGATCACGTCGCAATCAATCCAGATGGTGCGCTCACCCATGCGCTTCAAATCGGCAACGGCGCGCAGCGAGCGTCCGATGAGCCGCTGAATCTCCTGCGTGCGCCCGCTTTGCTTTCCCTTGGCCGATTCGCGGGCGGTGCGCGTCATCGTCGAGCGGGGCAGCATTCCGTACTCGCCGGAGATCCATCCCTTGCCCGAATTGCGCAAGAACGTAGGCACCGTTTCCTCGACCGATGCTGTGCAGATGACGCGAGTGTTTCCCATCTCAATCAGCGCCGAGCCCTCCGCGGTCGAGATGAAGTCAGGAATAATGTTGACGGGACGAATCTGCTCGGGAGTACGGTTATCGCTGCGAAAAATCATGTGATGGAAATTCTAACAGCCGGCGTCCGGATCACGTGTAGGGTGGGGCGCCGTCGCCCGGGAATTTTTCGGAGTGGCACACCTAAGGCGGGGCGATGCGCATACCCACACATTCGCAAACAACGCGAATGTGTGGGGCACCCAGCTCTCAAGCACCCTATTCGCCTCACACAGCGCCTTTACTGCAAGCGCTCCGAGTCCGCTGGTTGCTTGCGATCGCTCTCTTCGTTCGGCTCGTCTCCGCTAAGGTCGTCGTACTCGCGTCCCTCGACCCTGGACCACGCCGAAACAAGAATGGGGCGGCTGGTTTAGCGCCGTTGTTCTTAGTGCAAAAGCATTATTGTGAGTGTCATCCACTCACGCTTACTATGTTCCCTCATTTCCGGGGACATTGATGAGACTGTCGAAGCTCTGTTCTATCTCGTTGCTTTTCACCTTAGTGCTGACCATTTCAGTACGTGCTGCGGGCCAGGGTTGAGTGGCTGCAAGATCTAGCGCGCCCGTGATTGGCGCGTTGTGCAGTCCATCCGATCCCAAGGCCGAGAAGGCGAAGAGCCCGGAAGATGAGAGTCCCCTCTCTGCGCGTCATTGGTCGATCTCGACCGGTTATCGCTTCCAGCATTCGTTTCGCCATTTCGTGGGCACCACGGAGCAAACTCAGCGCGAGACCCAGAAGACCCAAGTGGTAAATTATCTCAATCTTTTTGACGTTTCGCTGACATACAAGATCAATCCGCGCTGGAGCGTGACGGCAAGCCTGCCGATCATGAATGCCACGCGCACTTACGACCACCAACTCTTCAATGTGTTCTTCCACATCCCGAATGCGCCTGACCAGGTGAGCCACGCCAATGGCATCGGCGACCTCGCGGTGTCGGCCCAGGTTTGGCTTCACCGTCCGCCCGCTGAAAAGGGTCACAACATTGCATTCTCCTTCGGCGCTGTCTTTCCGACCGGCAAAGATGACGTGCGCGACACGGTTCAGACCGTCAATGGTCCGCAACAGGTCTTCGTCGACCAATCCGTACAGCCCGGTTCCGGTGGATGGGGTATTTTGCTTGGGACCGAGGCTTATCAGCGTGTGAAGAAGGCCGTCCTCTACAGTTCAGGAACCTACCTGATCACGCCGCAGGAGCGGAATGGGACTCCCAATGCATCCCTGGCCGGAGTGAAGCTTCCCCCAAATCCCCTTACGTCCACGATGTCGATCCCAGATCAATATCTCGCCGATGGCGGCATTGCTTATCCGGTTCCGAAGATTCGAGGCTTGGCGGCGAAGTTCGGGCTGCGCTACGAGGGGGTAAAAGTGCGCGACCTTATCGGCGGGAGTCTCGGTTTCCGCCGTCCCGGGTATGCACTGTCAGTTGAGCCGGGTATGCAATACGAACGAGGCAAAAGCACCTGGTCGCTAAACTTACCCGTCGCGGTGCAGCGTAACCGCAAGCGGAGCGTTCCCGACCTGATCCAAGGCAAAGCGGGAGACGCAGCTTTTGCCGATTACCTCATCCTGGTGGGCTATGCACGTTCATTCTGAGTGCGCTGGCGCGGAGGGCGAATGAGAAGCCGGCGAACGGCCACACTGGCGATCTTCCTCTTGTTTGCGACACTTGGGTTCAGCGGAAAGGCCGCTGCGCAACTCTCACTGCGCGATACGCAAGGGAACACTCAAGATGTCAGCAAGTATAAGGGCAAGATCGTAGTCCTGAATTTCTGGGCGACGTGGTGCACTCTGTGCCAACACGAGATGCCTCTGCTGGCAGAGATACAGAAGAAGTATGAGGAGAAAGGTGTGATAGTGCTTGGTGCTTCAGTTGATGACGAGAAGAGTGAACCGCTGATTCAACCATTTGCCGAGAAGAACAAGATTCCGTTTCCGCTGCTGGTGGGCGCTACTACTGATCAGATGCAACAACTTCAGCTCGGCGAAGCGATTCCGGCGACCGCATTCTTCGACGCGGATGGCAACCTTATCGCTCGCGTCCTGGGCGAACTAAATAAGTCGGATCTGCAAAACCGTCTCGAATGGATGCTTGGAAAGCACCATGGCAAGGCGCCGCCCGCCTTTGTAAATGGATTCCAGAAGAAACAAGCGCCCGATAGTACTCCTTCCGTCTTCAGTCATTGAAAATTCGGGACGTGGTGCCGTCCAGCTGCACCACTAGCGAAACTTGGCATCTTCTGGACACAGCTGATGACCCGAGGATTCCATTGCGGAAACGAACACCGACGGTCTGCCCGGTGAGGTCTTTGTGAGCGTCGACACTCACCGTGCGGTAGAGGTGTCCGTGGAGAACGGTTGATTTTGCCCGGCTGTTCCTTGCGTACAAGAGTGTTCTAAGGGTTAATACGGTGATCCCAGTATTCCCCTGCGGTCTTCGGTCTAGGAGAATCCTCTTAGCCCTGGCCGGGGAGGGGATGGGATCCGTTTGTACAATGTGGAACTCGTGAGGCGGATTTGCTGCGACATAAACAACGCGAAGGACGATGCTCAGCGTGAACAGGAACTTCTTTCCCTTTTGCGCGCGGTCATCCGAGAAGATCAAGAAGAAGTGCGAGTCCGCATGGCCTTCCTCGCCAAGCAGTATGCGGATGTCATCAGCGATGCGAATGCTGCTGACTAAAATACAGAGACTACTCTAACCGAGAATTGCGCGCGGATTGGACAACGGCCTGCCGCGCCGGGTGGACCCGAGAAGGATCGGCCACAATAAACCGAACTCTTTAGGCTCGTTTCAGCAAACGAGTAATCCCAACCAAAATTATGGCGCCAACAAATGCCACTATGATGGCACCTACTATGCCGCCGCCGGGCCAGATTCCTAAAAGACCGAAGACCCAGCCGCCCAAAACGCCGCCGAAGATTCCAAGAATGATGTCCACGAGTACGCCGTAGCCACCGCCCTTCATAACCTGACCGGCAAGCCAACCTGCGATCAGTCCAACCACGATCCAAGTAATGAATCCCATGCCTAGCCTCCGCAACGGAGTTTTTCGATTGGTCTCCGGACCCGACGGAAATATACGCTCGGCCTCATCGGTCTGCAAATACCGCGGGTCAGCCGTTTATCTCTTCGCGATCCCCGTTGTTGGTGCAATGAGCATATTACGACAGCTATCCTTATTGGTCCTTGTGTCGTACCTGCCGATTTACCGCATTGAGGCGTGGGTGTGGCATTGGAAACATGGAAACTGCATACAAGTTGGCGAATTCACAGTTCCGGCTCCCAACGAGTGGGGTATGGAGCATTTCGATGTTGCCGGAGGGACCCGAGAGTTTCAGCTTGTTAATACCAAGGGCCGTAAACCTTTCTGGGCAATCATCACCATTACCGAGGAACCTTGGCGGCGAAACATAGTTTTGGCGGATTTCGCTACTTCACGCCGTCGAATGATGGAAAATCTCGGAGTACATGTCACTGACACGCGGCAACTGGTCATCAACGGTGTCGCTGGATTTTGCCTCGACGGAGAAACTGCGATGATGGGAACTCCTGTTCGCAACATTTCCTGTCATTTGGGGACAGGTTTTTCAATTGAGTACCTCGGCAGTTCACTTACAGCACCCACATTCTATTCGATTCTGGATGGTATTTCGAAAGCGTCGAAGGGATGATTGTTGTGAGCAGGGTTATTGGTGAAAGATTCGTGCGCGAACGTTTCAGTTTCTGCTTGTGTCCACTCGTAGCTGACTGGCTTGGCCCTTTGATTCGCCGGGAGATTCAGTCGGAGCGTTCACCGTAGCGGTCGGGCTGACGACTGCTCCGTAGCGGGTCAGCCGGGGGAAAAATGGCGTCACTTCCAGCGGCATCTTGCCGCGCCCCGAGGTGATGGCCACTGGCGTTGTCTTGATCAATTCGACACTGTTATCCCAAGGATTGAGCTTGACGCGTCCGCCCAGAGGCAGGGCTGCGATCTGGTCAAGTTTGTCGGGGACGAGGGCCGGAGCAGCGTCCAGCAACGCCACCATCCGATCCACGTCGCCGCTATGGTCGGTGAAGCCGGTGCCCAAGTGAGGGGTCAGCAGCGCAGAAAGCGCCCGGCCCCGCACCTCTAACTGCCGCAGAAACAGTCCGGGCGTATACAGCCTCTTGGCGTAAGGAGAACTCTTCAGGAGCTCAAGAGCTTTCTTGTCGGCTGCAGCTTCCTCCTCGGGAAAGTGGCGGAAACCCAGGTTCCGATAGATCGATTCGTCGGAGAACAAGAGGCGATCGTTGAAAGCGTACTTGCTGCCCAAGTTGTGTCCGAGAAGGATATGGGCCAGTTCGCGCGATAGCACCATGGCGAGGCTGGCTTCATCCGGGAGCACGTCCACCAGGCCGCGGCTTACCACGATGGTGTCGCCCACACTAAACGTCTCCAGTGGCAAAGTCAGCATCACACGGGTGTGCACGGGACCCGGCAGTGCAATGTTGTTGGTGGTCAGCAAATTGTTGACCACAGTCTCCAGCACCTTGTCCACGTCACCCTCGGGAGCGAGCAGTCCAGCCTTCTGCAACCGCTGAATCACGTTGTCTCCCGCCTGCTGCTGCCATTGCCACTGCGCTTCGAGTGGAGAAGGATCCTGCGCCGCCGCGCTTTCGTCCTTCACCGTGGAGTCCACCAGCACCTGAGTCAATTCGCTGTTCTGGGCGCCCTTCTGCAGGTCATAGCCCCAAACGCGGGTCTGGGCCTTGAAGGCCATCTTGTCTTTCGAACCTTCGCTGAAATCGCCTTCCTCGCTGTAAACGTAAGCCGGTACCCAGTAACCTGGGATCAGGTTCAAGCGCCAGCTATCCATGTGAAAGAAGTAAGCGTCGCGGGGGCGCGGCTCATAAGTGCCATTGAGGCGCACAATGTTGTAATCCTGGTCTTCTACCCAAATCTGGCCGTGGAAGCGGCCATTGCCTGTGCCCTTTTTGGCGGAGACCTCGAAGACCATACAGCGGACATCGCCCAGGAATTCGCGGCGCACGTACTCGAAGTCATAAGTCTTGCGATTAAAGTCGTCGCGGTCAGCATAGATCATCCAGGAGAAACCCAGGGGTTTGTATTCGAACTTAAACAATCTGGCGAAGCCGCCCAACAGGCGGCTCTCAAAGCTGGTGTCTTTGGCAAGATAGTCACGGCGGTTCATTCTTTCGCTCAGATCCATGCGGCCGAGGAAGTAATGGTCTTGCGCCGGCGCCGGGCCCTCTTGCGGACGAAACTTCAGGTCTTGCAGATAGGTCTCAACGAACGGGGTGCGGGTCTTCAGCATTTCCATCAGGGCGTGCTCGCGCTCGATGGCGCGGTCCACCACCTGGTCCATCGTAGTAGACGGTGTAGACGGTGCCGAGGCGGGCGCGGTGCTCGCGGATACTGCCGGGTTCGGCGACTGCTGCGCGTCCGCGATCAGCGTGAGCAGCAGGAAAGCGACAATCACCCAATGCCTAATGCGCATAAGTCGACCGAGATCGAGATTTCGTTTTTGCCTTCGGCCAGTACGTCGTTCAGTAATTCGGTTCAGTAATTCGAAAAGCGGTGGTTCAGTGGCGGTCGCGCACAACTTCGTTGTCACCCGCCGGTTGCTTGCTTGGGGCGTGCTCAGGTCAGCAACGGGCGGGTGTTTGTGTTTCCTTTAACGTGAAGTGGTGCAGGCATAGTGCCAATGTCGAGCGGCGAGTGAAAATTTCTTTAAGTGCATTATTTCCTGGCGAGTAAGGAGAGACATGGCAGCTTGGACAGACGGCGATTCGCAAGTCTCCGGTGGCCGGGTTTAACCAGGGTGGTGCTTTTCAGCCATGGGGTTGGAAATCGGCGAAGGATCGTCGCGAGTCTGTTGGTGAGATTGATTCCACGAGGACGTAATGCAGGGTGTTGGGGGAATACTTCGCATTGTTGGCGTAAACAGAGCCTACGCCAACGACGACGATTCCACCGTAAACTCTGCCGACGAGTGCTGTAGAATGCGGCCGGAGTCAGAAGCTGCCAACGAAAATATGCGGTGGAGAGCATGAAAAAATCACTGATAACTGATTGACTTGGCGATGAGTGAAATCGCGATATTTCCTCAATCACATCGTTTCCGAGTTGGCGACGACACATCCACGATGATTTTGGAACGCAGGAATACGCGGTCTACGATAGGGACGGTATCCCTGCTGCTAGGTGACCGTAAAGGTCAACGCTTTGCTGTTGCCGCCGCTGTCGCAACCGAGGTCTCCGGAAAGGTTGGCAGGAGTGTGCACGACAATCTGGGCGGTGCCGGGAGATGAAATCTGCGTCGTGGTAATCGTGGCTTGTAACTGGGTACTACTCATGACGGTGGTGGGCAATGCCACTCCGTTCCATAGGAGGATCGAAGAGGAATAAAAGTGGCTGCCATTCACTGTGAGAAGTAAGCCCTGTTGTACCTGAGTGAGGCTCGCGGGATTCGGTGTGAGCGAAGTCAGCACGGGCTTCGGACGGGCGCTCCCGCAGAACGGGTTGAGTGCACCGCAACCGGCGAGGAACATGACTGCAAGCAGCAGAGGAAACAGCGATTTCTGGATTTGATTGCGGGGCGTCGTCAAAAAGACACCTTGCCGACGATTTCCACTGGGAGACTATGGGTCCGGTGCCTGTCCGCTGATTCCTGGATGTTGCGGATGTGCTGTTCCAGTGTTCTGACGTCTTCCTCGATGGCGTGCGATAAATGCTTGAGTCCGTCCAACATCTCGATGGTTACCGCATCGGCGGTGTTGATTCTGGCCTTCTCGAAGTGATTTCTTGATTCGCTATAGCTCATTACGTTTTTCCTCTAAATTCATGGATTTGCCATCTCTCCACTGATTCCTCTTTGCTGTTCCCGAGCGCAAGTCCCGGCTGATCTAATCGTGTCACTTTCATTTGGGCAACACGCGGGAAAATGGGTAAGGGACGGCCGTGTGCCACCGTGGCGTGCTCGTTCATTGCCCTAGCTGCTTGGGTGCGGCAGCTACCGTTCTGGCTGCCAAACTCCAGTGTGGTGACGGAGTGTTTACAAACTGGGCACTTGAACGTCGCAAAGCCGTTCATCGTCTTGATGGTGTAATGTCTCAGAGCTTCAATTGTAGGCGCTCATCCTTGGTATGACTCCGAACTAAAGTTACCCCGGATCGCTCCACGCGGTAGCAATCGGAACTAGTGCAGAGCTTTTGAAAGTGAAAACCGTGCAGAATTGCGAGTAGATCGCTCCCGGCTTGCCTCGGTGACCGCCGCTCTGGATGGGATTGTTAGTGTAATGGGTATTTTGCCAACGATCGGCAACGTATCCACGTCTCGGTTTCGGATGCTGATTTCCCCAGAAGTAGGCGTCACCTTTTTCAACTTTTCCGATCGAACCCAGGAAGGCGATGCCCGCGAAGGTAGCACGTTCAAAGCTTCGAGATTTCCCTTCGCGGCATTAATTCCATCCGCGCCTGGCCGCGGCTCCAACAGTTCACAGCGCGCGGATCCTCAAGAAACGACAATTATCCACAGGTCTCGCCGCTCACGGAGCATCGACTAGGCATATACTTCGCACGCGCAGAAGTATGCGCGAAGGAGACTCCCCCAAATGAACAAAGTAGTGGAAGTCCTGCTAACCGTTGTGGCACTGGCTGGTTTGTACAGCGCAATCCAGACCAACAACTCGCCGCCTGGCAATTCTGCCGTTCGAGCGGAACAAGCTGTGGTGGTTGCGGATGGTAGCGACCCGATGCCCTTGTGCCGCACCAAACGTTGCAGCGCTCTATAGGTATAGGGAAGCTGAATTCATAAAATCGACAACGGGCCGCAAAATAGATGTTGCAGAGCGGTCGGGGTATAGGTATGCTTTCGAGCGTTACGCGTATGTAATACGATGAACTGGTTAACGTATGTGAACTGGCTGGCTGGTCCGCTGTTGCAGATCACCCTTCTGATCTTGATGGTCCGGCGCAAGTCCCACAAGGTTTTTCCCCGATTCTTTTCCTACATTCTGTTTCAGACCCTCAAGTCGGCATGTTTGTTTGTCGTGTACAGGTATTTCTCCCCCGAGAGCTACTTCGACGCGTACTGGACCGGAAACGCCCTCAGCGTGATCTTTACGGTCGCGGTGATGGATGAAATATTGCGCAGTCTCTTTAAAGAGTATGGAGGGATTCAGATCTTAGGAACCACCATATTCCGATGGTCGTGCGGGCTGCTCTTTCTACTCGCAATCTTGGGTGCATTGTCTAGTAGCGAAACGGGTGCAGACAGGGTCGTTGCGGCGGTGTTTTCCTTTGATCGCAGCGTGCGCCTGACGCAGGTGGGGCTCTTCCTGGTCTTGATGCTTCTTTGCCGTTTTCTCAGGAATTACTCGCGGCAACAGGTATTCGGCATAGCCCTCGGATTCGGAGTCTTTGCAAGCGTTGAGCTAATCCTGGTTAGTATTGTGATGTGGTATGGCAGCGGTCAAGCCGCGATTATCAGTATCCTGAAGAGCACGGCGTACAACGCCGTCACTCTGGTCTGGATCGGCTATCTGAAACAGCAGCCGCAACTGGTGCCAAGGGTTGAGGCGGCTACGAATGCCAATACTATCGGTATGGCATGGGCCACGTCAGCCGCCGTGCCGGATCCTGACGCAAGCTTTCTGTTGAGGGTAGAGCAGGCCGTGGACCGGGTCTTGTCTCGCAGCGATTGGCCGAGACCAACTGCAAACGGATCTAGGATCGTCAGTCGCAAACCCAATCCGGAAGAGGGCAATTAAACCTACTTCCCGCCGGTGCGCGAAAGATGAAGTCCACGGTAAAGCTACGACGTAGCCAAGCGAATTGGCCTCCGGAGGAAGGCCAGATCATTTCCTTCAGGTCTTCCAGCGGATCCGAAACGACTATTTTCAAAGAGGTCCGTTGGGGTTTGGTCTGGCGAGACTTCATTCTTCAGGACGGACGAGTGATACCAGAACACAGGATCTCGGGCTGTCCCCAGCCGCAGGTATGGCGCAAAACCAATGAGGTCACTGACAATGAGCGAGAGGAGTGTGAGGAGCGGCTCCTTTCGATGGCCGAGGCCGGGATGGATCCTCGCAAAAGGGACCAGGCTTTCTGGGCCGAGTTGAACCAGTATCTGGCATACACCTACCTCAGGTTCAAGCAGACAGGGTGCGAAGTGGAAGATACAGAGCGATGACGAACTAACCGGGAGTAGGAGTCTCTGTGAGCCGATCCGATGACGAAACCGAAGAGCAGCGGGCTTGGAGAGTGCTCTCCGAAGCTGGTCTGGTAGAAATACGACTCGACGAATTTGCGGAAAAAATTGGGGACGTCAAGCGCATCGTCATAGTACGGCTGCGTGAGTTACTGGATTTCAACACCGGTAATAAGGAACGCGAATCTGCGGCGTACTCGCTGGGCACGCTAAGGGGATTAGAATTGAAGGTGCTGGCGAATCCTCCGAAGCCGCCCGACCCATCGGAGATGTGATCTTGTGCAACCAGGTCTTCCCAATCATTCGGAGCTTCATGCCTCTCCAGACATTGACCTTGCCGCGCGATTTTCCGCGCCGAGAACACTCTCTGTGCTTGCGGGCAGTAAAACTACAACACGACCAAGAAGCACCTCCCCTTCGGAAGGAGGTCGCTATGCTTCGCGATAGTCCGAAACGACCCAAGAAAACCTGGGAAGAACTCACCACCGCAGCTTCAATGGAAACCGACCCCGAAAAGCTCGGAACGATCTTGGAAGAGATCCTGGCAGCTCTCGAAGAGCGACAGCGAACCCTGTCCCAGCCACCAAATGCGTTTGCCGGAAACAGGCAACTCTAGCAATGTCGCCGGGCCAAGCACTTTTCGAGCGCACTAACCCGTGCCTGAGTCATCATCGTTCGCGGAATCGATTCTTGAGCTGTTGAATCGTGTTCGGGGTCGGCCAGGGGTTGCATCAATTCTTCGTACGCAGAAGAGAACCTGACCTTCACAATCGCCGCGACAACCAATCTTGTTCATCACAAACAACTGTGACCCACGTTCAGAGACACGTCCGCAGCCTGTGCGAAAATCATCAGGATCCTTACTGATTGCCCGCCTGCAAAACCGCGATCACATCGAACGACTCGGTCAAGTCCGCATGTCCGGCGAGCGTGTCGCGTGTTTTTCCTTCGACCAGAATGTTCACGCGCTGGATTCCCGGAACATTGACGGCCAGCGTCTTCACCAGCGAGTTTATGGTGAGTTGCTCGTTGAGAATGCCGGAGCGGTGCTGGTCCGCGAAGGCGGCATTCAGATCGATGACGGCAGCGCCCGGATCGACCAGGTAGATGCTGCGGATGTCCGCCGCCGGGGCCAGAGGATGGGCTGCGCCAGGTTGCTGGTAGATGCGCAGCAGAGCGCGCAACAATTCCTCCGCTCGCTGCTGGCGTCCTCCGGGGAGAGGAATCTGTGCCGCCCGGGCGCGGAGCATGCCGGCGGCATCATCCGCCACAAACAGAGTCACCGTCTCCGTCGGACCGGAGGCTGGGGGAGCTACAGGGAATGCGCTGGCTGCGGGAGGTTCAAGTCCAACCGCTTGACGCCGCATGTGGCGAAGATAGATTCCCATTGATATGACCAGCAGCAGAAGGGCGGTTACTCCGATTAGAAGATGGCGGGGGATCATAGGTGGACCCCTGGATCGGGTGATCGGGTGATCGGGCCATGGGGTGATCGAAGGTCAAAGGCCTTTGACTTTAGATGGCCCGATGGCCCGATCACCCGATGACTCGATTTTTTTATCATTGTTGCACCCCCAGGCGGTCGCGGACAGAAGCAATCGCATTTGCAATCGCTGACGCGGCGCGTTGTTGATAATTGGCGGAGGTCAAGTCGGCGATACCATTTGCTCCGGGCGCCAGTTCCACCGCGACGGCCGGCATGAACACATTGTTCAGTGGGCGCAGCGACGCGGAGGATCCTTGCGCCGGGAATTCTCTTTGCCGCATCTCGGCGACGATTGCCGCCGAGACGATTCGGCTGACGGGCAAAGAGGGAGCCTGTGCCGCATTCCACGCACGAAATATTCCTTTGCTCGTTCCTTCGACCGGCAGGAGCGCTGTGTATACGCGTGCGCCACTGCCTTGCGCGACCGCGTGCAGGCTGATGTAGACTGCGGCGCGCGCAACGTTTGCTGCCGAGGCGCGCTGATCCAGAGTTGAAGTGGTATCCGCGTCACGCAGCAGCGCAACCGCGAAGCCACGCATCTCCAGTTCATGCCGCAGCAGCCGCGCAAATCCCAGGGTGACGTCTTTCTCGGCTAGCTTATCCGTCAAGGCCGCGCCCCGTTCTTCGCCACCGTGCGCGGGATCGACCACGGCGAGAACGCGATGGACATCAATATTAATATTGGCATTGGCTTTGATATTGGCATTGCCCGAGGGGATGTTTGTACCCGGTGCGGACAGTGATGGGGCCTGCGCCGGATTCTGCGGTACCGTTCCAACGACATTCGGCGTCGCTGGTATTTGTGGGACGGCGGAACCCATGACCGTCGAAATCATGATCGTCCTTCTATTGTTGCTAAAGCTTGCCAACAGCGGCTGGTTCGCGGCCAGGTCTAATTCAGCGTCACCGTTGTTCTCGGAATAAGTGGCATGCGTGATGACCTGGTTGTCAAAAGAAATGGATTGGCTTCCTGGGGAGACGACCGGGTCGCGCTTAAAGACCATGCGCAGCTTGCCGGGTTCGGTGGAGATCGTCGGGTTCACCGGAGCGCTGAAATTGAGCGCGAGGTGAGGCGGGTTGCTCGCGTCGAGTTGGAAACTGACTTGGATGCCGACATCGCCGATGAATAAGCGGCGCGCGCTTTCGCGAAAATTCACTGGCGATCCCAGAAAGCGCGGCAGAAACCCGCTCAGCGAGCTTAGCGGAACCAATCCGCGCGAGTTTTCAAGAAGGAAGGGAGCGAGAAAATCAAAATCGCGCCCATGAATCCTGGCGCGAGTGCTTCCCGCAACAAACTCGGCATCCACCGCGTTATAGCGAAGTCTCCAGCGGCGGCCTTCCGACTCGGTACGCACGCGGCCAAGCGGCTCCAGAAGTTCGAGCAGGCCGACATACTCGCGGCCGGCGCGATCGAGAACCGGGAGCGTGTAGATCGCGACGGGAGAATAGACGGAGATGTGTTTGTCGTCCGCAGAAGGCAGCGCAGAAGGCGGAGCGGACAGGAGCGTGACGGTGGCCAAGAGGACGGCTAAGGACTTGGTCGTCAACGTGTGGCGGAGAGACGGGCGTTCCCACCCGGCTGGACGGGCGGGGCCTCCGTCCCTCCACTCCAGTTCTTGCTACTCCAGCGCATAGATTGTGAGGCCGCTTAGCAACTTGGGGTAGAAATCGGTGGACTTCTGGGGGAGCACTTCGCCGGCAAGGGCGATATCGCGGACCTGCTCCATGCGGACGGGATTCATCAGGAACGCGACTTGAACCTTTCCACTTCGCACCTGCGTAAGCGCTTCGGCGGCCTCGCGACAATAGGAAACGTTCTCCTGATTGCGAATGGCTTCCTCCGATATCTTCAGTACACCTTCCAGGAGGCATTTGTGCAACTGCACTACGTCCAGCGCTTGCTGGCGGAGCGAAAGGTTTCCGAACAGGCCGGTGCCGATGGCTTTCGGGGAGTGCAGCAGAAATGCGTGCTCGGCAGTGACGGCGAGCAGAGCCGTTCCTGCGTGCCCAGCGTGCTGCAGAATGCCGGTGGCGCGCGCCGCGTCGATTCCGGCATCGACTTCTTCGACGTTGAAGAATTTCCGGGTCTCGGCTTGGAACTGCGTAGGTGAAAAAGATGGCAGGCCGAAGGCGAGCCGGTGCGTCGGCAGAATCACCAGGCCTGGGCGATCTTTGTCAGGGCGATCTTTATCAAGACGATCGATGTCGACGAAGGTCATCATTACCGAGTCATAAGGAACGGGAAGGCCTGACCCGGTCACGGCCTCGGCTCGGCGTTCGTTGCGATAGGTTAAGGCAGTTTCGTAGCGGTGATGGCCGTCGGCGATGATCAGCTTCCGATCCCGCATCTGCCCCTGCACGGCTGCAATTACCGAGGGGTCGGAGATCTTCCACACGCGGTGCACAACGTCGTACTCGTCGGTAACCTCGATGTCGGGAGTTTTGTTTTTGGCCGCCGCGGAATCGAGCAGGGCATCCACCTTGCCAGCGCCGCTGTACAGCATGAAGATTTGGCCGAAATGGGCTCGATTCGCGCGCAGCAGGTCCAGCCGGTCGGCCTTCGGCTTGGCCAGCGTCTGCTCGTGGCGGAACACGACGCCCGCGGAGTAGTCCTCGATCCGGCCGAGTGCGATGAAGCCCCGGCGTTCGGCCCGCGTCTGGTTTCCCGGACCGCTTCCAGGAAGTATGAAGGTCTGGGAATAGCGGTAAATCGAAGGCTCGGGATCTTGCCGTAGAACGCCCGTCTGGCGCCAGTTCTGGAAGGACGCTGCCGCCCGGGTATAAACGTTTTCGGCTTCCCCATCCCCCGGCAGGCGTTTCCCCAGAATAATCCGCACCAGATTATAAGGACTGGCCTGGTAGTAGCGTTCCTGCATTGCAGGGGTGATTTTGTCGTAGGGCTGGGTGACAGCCAGCTGGACCGGGACGCGCTCAGGGTCGTAGCGCCAAGCTTGAAATGGAGAAATAAGTGCCATAAGGGAAGGCAGAATTGTAGCAGGGAGGGTCCGGCTGCGGCCCAAAGCGGGAAACAAAGATGGGCAGAGTTAAACGCAACCTTCCGGCTGCCCTCCGAATCCAATGCTCGGATACAAAAAAGTGACAACTCCCTCTCGGGATTGTGCTAGTATCCGGCCAAGTAGAGATTGTTGTTGCCAGCTTTTTGGGATGCGGGTCGCCTCCCTCCGCGGCGCGGATTAGTGGGACCTATGTTGCACGGCAAACAGTACTCGGCTCGACTCTCCTTCGTTGTTCTTCTGGTTGCTGTGTGGGGCGCGCTCCCTCTTCTTGCCCAGACTTCGACCGAGGATGTTCACATCCAGCCTCGAGTCCAGCCACCGGGCCCGAAACAGCTCGAAATAGATCCGGCCTTCAAGACCCATACCAAGCCTTTCAAAGTAGAGGTGGACATGGTGCTGGTGCCGGTCACCATCACCGATCCTTTAAACCGGCTGGTAACCGGCCTCGACCGCGAGAACTTCCACCTTTTCGAGGGCAAAGACCCGCAGGAGATCAAGACTTTCTCCAGCGAAGACGCTCCGGTTTCGATCGGCGTGATCTTTGATATGAGCGGCAGCATGAGCAGCAAGGTCGAGCGCGCCCGCGAGGCGGTTATCGAGTTCTTCAAGACCGCTAACCCGCAGGACGAGTTCTTCATGATCACCTTCGCCGATAAGCCGGAGGAGATTGCCGATTTCACCAGTTCGGTGGATGACATTCAGGGCCGGCTCGTCTACACCGTTCCCAAGGGGCGCACGGCACTGCTGGACGCGATTTACCTTGGCGTCAGTAAAATGCGCCAGGCCAAGTATCCGAAGAAGGCTTTGCTGATCATCTCCGACGGCGGCGACAACCATAGCCGCTATACGGAAGGCGAGATCCGTTCCATGGTCAAAGAGGCCGACATTCTCATCTACGCCATCGGCATCTACGATCATTACTTTCCGACTGAAGAAGAGCGGCTGGGACCCGCCTTGCTCAGCGATGTCACGGAACTGACTGGTGGCCGGGCTTTTACCATTGATAACCCGAACGATCTGGCAGACGTTTCCACAAAAATTGGCATCGAGTTGCGCAACCAATATGTCATAGGATACCGTCCAAAGAATCCAACGCGCGATGGCAAATGGCGTAAAATAAAAGTGAAACTCTTACCGCCAAAAGGATTGCCGCCGCTTCGGGTCTACGCCAAGACGGGTTACTATGCGCCGACCGAATGATGTTCCGCTGCTGTTTTTCTTTCTCCTGACAACGCCGCTCCTTGCAAGCTCTCAAGCGAACCAGTTGCCTCCGGCTGCGGTTGCTAGTTCCGGGTCAGCTGCCAATTCGCAATCAGCGCCGCAATCGGCTTCCCAATCTGCGCCGACCACGAGCGCAGCTCCGGCCGCCGCCGCGGGCCAGGTCGTTACTCCAAATGTGGCTCCAAATGCGGCCCAGAATCCGGATTCCGCGGATAGCGGCGTCTTCGTTTTCCGCAAGCAGGTCGACGAGGTCGTGCTGCATGCCACGGTCATCGACGACAAGCAGCGCATCGTCACCACCCTCGATAAGGGCGATTTCAACGTTTATGAGAATGGGAGCCCCCAGACCATCACCTCGTTCCGCCACGAAGACATCCCCGTCGCCATGGGCATCGTGGTCGATAACTCGGGTTCGATGCGCGAGAAGCGTCAGAAGGTGAACGCCGCCGCGCTGAATCTGGTGCGCGCTTCAAATTCGAACGATGAGGTATTCATCGTCAACTTCAACGACGAGTACTACCTTGATCAGGATTTCACATCCAACATCAATAAGCTGAAAGCGGGGCTGGAAAAGATCGAGACTCGCGGTGGCACGGCGCTCTACGACGCGGTCGTGGCCTCCGCTGACCACTTGAAAAAGGAAGGGAAGCTCGAAAAGAAAGTCATTTTTGTAGTTACGGACGGAGAGGACAACGAGAGCGCCGAAACTCTTGAGCAGGCTGTGCGGCGTCTGCAGGCTGACGGCGGACCAACCATTTATGCCATTGGTATCCTTGAGGGCGAAGAGCATCCGAAGCACGCCAAACGCGCCCTGCAAATCATGTCCGAGAGAACTGGCGGCCTGGCTTTCTTCCCCAAAACGCTGGACGAAGTTGACGCCATTAGCCGCAGTGTGGCGCACGATATTCGTACCCAGTACACCATCGGATACAAACCGACGACGCCGAAAAACCAGGGCGGCTATCGTCAAGTGAAAGTGGATGCGCGTTCGCGCAGCTACGGCAAACTCACCGTCCGGACGAAGAGCGGCTATTACGCCGGTGGCGAGCCGGCTTCAGGGGCGCAGTAGAGGAGACGGTTCAACTGGGAGCAGCCGCGGCAGCTGGTCCGATGCGCAAGAGATTAAACAAAATTACAAATTAGAAATTACCAATTCCAAATTCCTCTCATTGACGCTTCCCCTTCCTGTTCCTTACTCTGTAGAGTGCCGTTAATGACCTCGAACTCGCGCCTGCGCGTTAGCGACGATATATCGAAGCTCGTCGGCGAAACGCCGATGCTGCAAATGAAGAAGCTGGCCCCTCCGGGAGCGGCCGATATTTTCGCCAAGCTCGAATATCTGAACCCAGGCGGCAGTGTGAAAGACCGCGCCGCCATTGGCTTGATCGAGCACGCCGAGCGCGAAGGCAAGCTGAAGCCCGGGGGTACCGTCATCGAAGCGACCGCCGGAAACACCGGCATCGGTCTGGCTCTGATCGGCGTTAGTCGCGGCTACAAGGTTCGGCTATTTGTTCCCGAAAAATTTTCGGAGGAAAAGGTCATCATCATGCGGGCCCTCGGCGCCGAGGTGATCCGCACCCCGGAAGCCGAGGGCATGCAAGGCGCCATCCAGCGCGCCAGGGATCTGCTGGCTTCCGACCCGGGGGCCTTCCTGGCCGCGCAATTCGACAACCCCGCCAACACCGACTACCACTACGAAACGACCGCCCGCGAGATCTTTGAGCAGATGGATGGGCGCGTCGACGCCATCACGGTCGGCTGTGGCACAGCGGGAACTTTTACTGGAGTCGCCCGTTTTTTAAAAGAGCGGCTGGCGATGGTGCACGCCGTGGCGGTGGAGACCCAGGGCTCGATTCTGGGTGGAGGAAACCCTGGTCCACACAAGGTGGAAGGCATCGGCAACAGTTTTATCCCTGGAAATTTTGACCGTTCGGTTTGCGACGAAGTAATGATGGTGACCGATGACCAGGCCTTCGGCATGGTGAAAGAACTGGCTGCCCGCGAAGGCGTGCTCGGAGGTTCGAGCTCGGGAGCGAATTTGTATGCCGCGGTGGAAATCGCTAAGCGCCTTGGGGCGGGGAAGCGCGTGGTTACGCTGATTCCGGACTCTGCGGAACGGTATTTGTCGAAGAAGATTTTTGAGGGCGGGATATAGCGAAGCTGTTAGCTATGAGCTCTTAGCTTTTGGTTTGGAGCTCTCGCGGTGATCCTCTAGGGATGGGCTTGCCCCGTCTCACTCGGCGCGAGGAGACGCGGCAAGCCGCGTCCCTACGGGAAACGAGTTGCGGCTAGGAACTGCCCAGGAGAACGTTTTGACCACTAAACAATCGGGGTTCGCAACCCGTGCCATCCACATCGGCCAGGAGCCTGACCCCGCCACCGGGGCAGTTACCGTCCCGATTTACGCGACTTCGACCTACGTTCAGGAAGAAATCGGCAAGCACAAAGGTTACGAATACGCGCGCGTATCGAATCCAACCCGCGACCGGCTGGAGACTAATCTGTCTGCGCTGGAAAACGGCGTCGCCGCGAAGGTGTTCGCCAGTGGCATGGCGGCGATCAACGCCATCGCCACGATGCTCAAGTCGGGCGATCACATCGTAGCCGGCCACAATCTTTATGGCGGGACGCCGCGGCTGTTCAATCAGGTCTTCGCCAACTTTGGTCTGACGTTTACCTACGTCGACACTTCGCATCTTAATAAAGTTGAGAGCGCGTTCCAAACAAACACGCGGCTCGTGTTCCTGGAGACTCCGACCAACCCTCTGATGGAACTTTGCGACCTCCGCGCCATCTCCGAGCTCAGCCGCCGGCGCGGCGCGGAGGTTGTTGTCGACAACACTTTCATGTCGCCGTATTTTCAGCGTCCGATCGAGCTTGGCGCCGACATGGTCGTCCACTCCACCACGAAATTCCTCAACGGGCACAGTGACGGACTGGGAGGTGTCGTGGTCTGCACCAAGCCCGAGCAGGCGGAAAAGCTTGCCTTCCTTCAGAAAGCTGCGGGCGCCATTCTGTCGCCCTTCGAGTGCTGGCTGATTCTGCGCGGCGTCAAGACTCTGGCTGTGCGCATGGAACAACACGACCGCAGCGGTCGCCGAGTCGCGGACTATCTCTCGAAACATAAAAAAGTGCAGAAGGTTTTTTATCCGGGACTGCCGGACCATCCACAACACGAACTGGCTAAGCGCCAGATGTCCGGCTTCGGAGCGCTGATTGCCTTCGAAACCGGATCGCTCGAGAACGCCAACAAAATGCTGCGCAAGGTGCGCGTGTGTTCGTTGGCTGAGTCCCTGGGCGGAGTCGAGACTCTGATTTCGCATCCCGCGACCATGACGCACGCAGCCGTCGGCGAGGAAGGCCGTCGCAAGATCGGCATTACTGATGGCATGGTTCGTATCTCGGTGGGTATCGAGGACGTGGATGATATCCTCGCCGATCTCGATCAGGCGCTGGCGGGGATCTAGCGGCTTGTGGGAGTAGTGTAGGAGCGACAGTTTTTATAAATTGTATGGTGCGCCAAGCGGCGAACTGCAGATCCCTCGCTTTGCTCGGATGACAAATACAAAACATGACAAGACTGAAACAGGAAAAACTTGAAAAGAATTTCTCGGCCCTCTCTAGTTCTCGGCGATAAATTACTGTGACTCTGTCTTTCCAAATCGATAATGTTCGCGTCGGATCCGGGGACCTGTTCCTTATCGCCGGACCGTGCGTGATTGAGAGTGAAGAGCACGTGCTGCGCATGGCAGAGATCATCAAGGGCGTGGTGCGTTCGCTGAACTTTCCGTTCATCTTTAAAGCTTCGTATGACAAAGCGAACCGAACCTCGATCCGGAGTTATCGCGGGCCGGGGGTGAAGGAAGGCGTGCGCATTCTGAAAAAGGTGAAAGATGAAGTACACATTCCGGTGCTGACCGACGTTCACCAAGTGGCCGACGTGGCTGCTGTCGCCGAGGTGGTGGACGTATTACAGATTCCGGCATTCCTCTGCCGCCAGACCGACCTGATCGTGGCGGCCGCGCTCACCGGGCGTCCGGTGAACATCAAGAAGGGACAATTTGTTTCTCCATGGGACATGAAGCACGCCGTCGACAAGTGCCGCGATGCCGGGAACAGTCAGGTGTTTGTAACCGAGCGCGGATCGAGTTTCGGCTACAACAATCTGGTCGTCGACATGCGCTCGCTGGCCATCATGCGCAAGTTCGCACCGGTGGTGTTTGACGCGACGCATTCGGTGCAACTGCCGTCTGCTTCCAACAGCGACGGAGATAAGCCGGCGGCGAGCGGCGGGCAGCCGGAGTTTATCCCGGTGTTGTCGCGGGCGGCGGTGGCGGCCGGTGTGGACGGTGTGTTCATGGAGGTCCATGACAATCCGAAAGAAGCGAAAAGCGATGGAGCGAACGCGCTCGACACGCGAAACCTGCGCGGGGTGCTGAAAGAATTGTTGGCGGTGAGGAAGGCGCTGGACGCGGCGCATGCGACGCCGTAGCGTCATCCCAGAATCTGTTGCCATCCTGAATCTGGTACCATTTCCGCGTCATCTGAACGTCATCGCTTATGCATTGGTGGGCATCGATCCTCGGCGTTGCTCTGATCTTCGTCATCCTGATGGATGCGTTTGAGACCGTGGTTTTGCCGCGGCGCATCAAGCGGACTTTTTTTCGCATCTCGTCCCGGTTCTACAGGAAAAGCTGGCAACTCTGGACCCGAGTAGGGCTGCATATCAAGTCCGCGAACCGGCGCGAAGGCTTCCTGGCGTATTTTGGACCGGTGTCACTGTTCCCGCTGCTGGGTTTTTGGGCGCTTGGGCTGATTTTTGGATTCGCCTGTGTGCAGTACGGGCTGGGCGAACATCTGACGCTGGCGAATGAAAAAATCACGTTTGGGAAAGTTCTCTATCTGAGCGGCGAAACTTTTTTCACGCTGGGCTACGGAGACATCACGCCCAACAACGCTGCCGCCCGCGCCCTCGCAGTCGTGGAAGCGGGGATGGGCTTCGCGTTCCTCGGAGTTGTGATCGGATATCTGCCGGTTGTCTACAATTCGTTTGCCGCGCGCGAGACTGAAATTTCGCTGCTCGATGCCCGCGCCGGGTCACCGCCGAGCGCCGCCGAGTTTCTTAGCCGGTTGGGGTGCTGTCCCGAACAAACCGTGCTGGACGAAATTTTTCGCGACTGGGAGCGCTGGTGTGCCGATCTCCTGTCGAGTCACATTTCCTACCCCGTGCTGGTTTTCTTCCGGTCGCAGCATAGCAATCAATCCTGGGTGAGCGCGCTGACGGCCATGCTCGATGTCACTTCGTTGATCATGATGGGTGTGGATGGCATCCATGCCGACCAGGCGAAGCTCACGTTCGCCATGGCGCGGCATGCTGTCGTCGATCTGGCGCAGGTGGTGAATGCGGAATATAGTCCGCATGATGTGGAGCGGCTCACGGCAGAAGATTTGAAGCGACTGCGGTCGGAACTCGCCTCGCACGGCGTGACTTTGTATGATGGCGCGGACGCGGCTGAACGGCTGGCGGAGCTTCGGATTCTCTACGAACCTTATCTCTATTCACTCAGCCGCCGGCTGTTGATGACGCTGCCGCCGTGGATCCACAGCGATCACAAGAAAGATAACTGGCAGGGCGGTCCGTGGGACCGCGCGATCCAGGCGCGGGCGCTGGAACATCCGGGACATGCGGCGGACGACCACTTCTGAATCGGGTGATAGGGTCATTTACCGCTATTGTTCAGCGACGGTCTTGAGGTTATTGAGTCCGCTTTCGAAGTGCTTCCCGACTACCCTATCCATGTTTACAAAAATACTCATGATCTTCATGATATAGAGATTTGACCCATCTATGGTCCACGTAATATTTGTTAAGGTTCCGGAAGGTTCCAGCGTGAACTCATTGATGTTATGGGCTTCAAACGGCTTCACGAAATCCACCTTGATCGAGATCATTTTGGGCGGCACCGATTCAGTAATCGCCATTCGCCCCCTACCAGCGCTGCCGGTGCTATTCCGTTCGGAGACGGCGCCCTTGCCGTTTGCGGTTCCGCTGTATGTTCTGTTCATTGTGGGGTCTTCCTTGTCCTGAGGTGCCCAGCCGCTCCAATTGAGGAAGTCATTAATGAGAGCAAAGACCTTCTCTGGGGGAGCTTTAATAGTTATCGAGCGCTGGACGTGGAACGTCTTGGATTTGATCGCAGCGAAGGCGAGAACAGCCGCGATCACCACCACGAGCATAATAATAATTCTCAGGATAACGGACCCTCGGCTACTTCAAATCCCTGAACCCAGCCTGGATACGAAACTGATTCTTTTACCTGCAAGTAAGGTATTCGCGGAGATCGACAAATTGCAAGATCATTGTTGTCAACCAGGCGATTTCAGCAGCTGAGAATTGCCGATGGCATCGCGGTGACTTTGCCTGGAGATGACCCGATGACCCGATGCTCTGGTCCTTCTGCTAACATTTCCTCTTCATGAAACACATCGGCGAAAACGTGGTGCGCATCGAGGCGGAGGCGTTGCGGGCGCTGGCGGATCGGCTGGCGGGTCCGATGGCTGCGGATTTCAACCGGGCGCTGGATCTTATGTTTGACTGTCGGGGCCGCGTGGTCGTGACTGGAATGGGGAAGAGTGGCCTCATCGCTCGCAAGATCGCGGCTACGTTAAGTTCGACCGGATCGCCGGCGCTCTATCTGCACCCAGTAGACGCGGTGCATGGCGACTTGGGGATGATCGTGCGTGGCGATGTCGTGCTGGCGCTTTCGGCTAGCGGCGAGACGGAAGAAATCTTACAGTTGATGGCTACTATTAAGCGGCTGCAGGTTCCGCTCATTGCTATGACTTGCGACGACCTTGCAGGGGTTCACGCGGACAACAGTGTCCGCGCCACACTTGCTTCTACTTTGGCGTCGGCTGCGGACGTGGCTTTGGACTGTTCGATTTCCGAGGAGGCTTGCTCTTTAGGGCTTGCTCCTACGGCTTCCACCACTACCATGCTTGCTTTGGGCGATGCTCTGGCGGTGGCGCTTTCGGACAAACGCGGATTCAAGGAAGAAGATTTTGCCAACCTACATCCCGGAGGAAAGCTGGGCAAACGGCTGGCGCGGGTCGAATCGTTGATGCACTCGGGGGACGCGGTTCCGCGGGTGACGGCGCAGACCAAGATGCCGGACGTGATTTACGAGATGTCGCGCAAGAAGCTGGGAATGACTGCGGTAGTTGACGGCGACCGTCTGCTAGGGGTGATCAGCGACGGCGATCTACGGCGGTTGCTCGAGCAGCGCGGCAAAGATACGCTCGATCTGACGGCGCAGGATTGCATGACGCGGACTCCGAAGACAATTGGTGCGCAGGAGTTCGCAGCCACTGCGCTGGCGCGGATGGAAGAGATGAAGATTACTTCGCTGGTGGTCGTTGATGGCAACGTGGATGGCGAGCGGCGTTTACGCGGGATTGTGCACCTCCATGATTTGTGGGGCACGGAGATGGTGTAGTAGTGTTCGCGTCGGCGGGCGGGCTGCGCTCGCGTGCCTGGACGAATGCGTCCGGGCCTACGTGATTCGGGAAGGTTTTTACCGCGAGACTTTCACCTTCGGCGCATGAAAGGCATCGGGGAACGTGAACGTGACTAGTGCTCCCTCGCGTACGTTGCCAACCAGCGCGGGGCGGAAGCAGGCCACGCAGGTGCCGCCGGCGTGGCGAACGCTGGGATAGACGACTCCGGCTGATCCCTGATCGAGCAGACGGCGGCCTAGTTGCTGGGATGCACGATAGCTGTCGGGCTGCAAATATTTCTTGTAAGCGGTATCAACGCGCGGTTCTCCGTTACGAAGATCGTGGAATTCGGCGCGAAAGTCGGCCAGGTATTCACGATAGGCGACTGTTTCCTCTTCCTGCCAATTCACCTCGCGCAATCCTTCGCCATAGTGGAAGGCGACCTCGGCTTGTGCCGTCTTCAGTGAGAAGCCGGCATACCAGGCGCCGCGATCGTCTCCGCTGAAGCGGCTGCCTCCGGGCCGTGCGTGGGTGAACGCGGCGTTGATGATGTGATAGTGGGGCACTCCGAAAACCAATTCGTGCACGGTGATTCCAGGGAGCAGGTTGGCCTCGCCCACCAGCCGCGTGTTGGTGGCGTCGTCTAACTGGAACAGATGCTCCATTTGCGCCGGGGGGAGTCCGAGCCGCGACAACACGCTCTCGCCCTCCTCATAGAACTTGTTGGGGATGAGGCGGTGCGTGTCGTTCTGCGAAATGGGCGTGGTCTTCGGGAGCATCGTCTTGGAGATAATTACAGGCCGCCGCGGCGGGCATCCAGTAGTTGGCGAACGCGCAGCATGGAGGGCACTCCGCCCTTCAACATGTAGGCCAGCGGTGTCTCGCCGCCGAAGATGGGGTTTGTGTTCGGCAACTGGACCCAGGCGTCCGCGAGTTTGGTCCCATAGAGAATGTTGAGTGCTTTAAAGATGCCCACCAGCAAGGATACGCGGGTGAGCTCGTCCTGATCCAGAATCTTGACGGCTAGAGTTTTGGAGTTCGACGTTTTGGTTGTGCCGCGTTTGAGCTGATAGAACGAGCCGTTCGAGATGCCGCCGATCAAGCCCCGAGCGTCCTCATCGCGCAGCTTCCAGTGGGACGCGAGGCGGAAAAATGCGCGGATAGCTACCGGGCTCAGCTTGTCCTGCACCGCCCGGCTGGAGAGGTCCGCAGGCTGATCCCAGGCTACGCCGTGAAGGTGGACGACGTTGGACGCGCCGAGAGCAACTTCTCCAAACATGGTTGTATTATTATACATAATTGGAGTTCCGTCAGGATAGTTAGTGGCAGAAGTCTAGTGGCAGAAGCGCTGTAGTTTCGGTGGAGGCGGGGTGGGGAACTCGTCAAACTCGCCGTCCCATCCGGAGCACCCGCGGGCGGTGACGGCGCGAACTACGACCTGTTCCAGATCGCGGGCCTTCGCTTTCGCTTGCTCGATCTGATCGGTGGTCAGGTAGCCGCCATTGTTGAGTTCACCGAGGTCCGGGCCCGCGGCCGGATAACCGGCATCAGCGGCGATGGTGTACCAGACATAGGCTGTGAACCGGTCCAGCGGAATTCCGCGACCATCTTTCAGCGCTTTGGCGTAGAAGAATTGGGCTTGGGGAAGACCTTGATCGGCCGCAATCTTATAGAGCTTTGGAGCCTTGGTGTAATCTCGATCGGCCATCAGACGGCCCAGGTAATAGGCGCCGAAAGGGTTGTTCTGGTCGGCGGACAGCTTGAGCCATTTCTGGGCCATGTCGCGATCGGCCACGCCGCCGATGCCGAGGAAGTATAGTCGTCCGGCGAGCCAACCAGCCAGCGAGTCGCCTTGTTGAGCCGCCTTGCGATACAGGTCGACGGCCTGGCCCGGGTCCCTTGCGAGAAAGTTTCCGGTTTCGTAATAGTAAGCCAGTGCGATCTGGGCTGGTCCATAGCCGAGGTCGCTGGACCGCCGAAAGTAGTCGATCCCGAGCGAGTCATTTCGAGATGGCCCAACTCCAGTGATGGCGTCCATCCCACGCTCATAGAGAGAGTCAGGAGAAGAGCTCTGCGCTAACGCGATCGTGCTCAAGAGCACGAGAATTGAAGACAGAATCGTTCGACGCATGGGCGGATTTCCCGTAGGAAATATCTGAACAAGTATAGGAAATACACGTGTCAGTGTAGAGTTACGAAAGTTCTAATCGCGATCAAGCGTTTTCCGTAAGTTACAGATCTCACGGACCTGAAAAATCGCAGCAATGCTCGACTACCCGCTCTTTTAGGGACACTTTGGGACGCTTGGTTGGGGTCAGGAAGCCACTGCCCGGGGCAAGTTCCGAAAAATCATCGACCACGCCTTAGCAGCAGACATGCTCCAATGAAAGAAAATATACCCACCACGCCGCCGATACCCATACCCACCAAAAACGGCGGGGAGTGCGCAGCCTCGCCGGCATTCACGAAGAAGTGGTGTAGCAGATGTCCAAAGGCTAGAGTCGTGAATAGCACGGCCAGTCCGCTCAAGATGCTCACAATTCGCATGGCAATGAATTCTGCCACTGAGCCGGCAGTCGTGCAAGCGCTAACGAGGCCGTTGCGGCGACGGCGTTCCGGCGCCGCATTATCATTATCAGGGCAGGGTTGAAGAAGTGATCATTTCAGAAGCACCACATGCGGTCGAGAGAGCGGCGTTCTACGTGGTCATCGTGTGCTGGTGGCTATTTGCCCTGACGTTCTGGCTGAGAAAACGTCCGCCCCGGGCTCAGGAAGCGAAACGCGATCGGACTTCGCTCATCGGATTGTTCCTGCAAGCTGCGGCCTACTTCAGCGTCGGATTTTATCCCTTGCAGCAGAGACAATTCTCGCCGGTCACGTCTGGGTCGCGGGTGGTGGAATGGGTGCTCGCGGTGCTGACCGTGGCCATCGCGGTAGGTTCGGTGTGGCTGGTAAATGCCGCCGCGAGGCGGTTGGGAAAGCAATGGGCTCTGGCCGCACGGCTGGTGGAGGGCCACACGCTCATTCAGGATGGGCCTTATCGCTACGTAAGAAATCCCATCTATACGGGCATGTTTGGAATGCTGTTGGCTACCGGACTGGTCGCGGCGCAATGGATCCCGCTGCTGGTTGCGATCGTGTTGTTTGCGGTTGGAACCTACATCCGTATTCGAAGTGAGGAGCGGCTGCTGCGTCAGGCGTTTGGCTCCGAGTTCGAGGAGTATGCGCGCAAGGTGCCGGCGTTGATCCCCGGGATTTACTGAGCGCTCTTGAATCCAGTATCTAACTATCTAAGAAAAATATTTCTGGGCTGTAATCTCCTGTTGAGTTTCCGCGCCCGGTGCCGCTTCTCGCAGTAAGTTATTGATTTCGTCGGACTTCCTGGCAATGCCAACCTCATCCTGCGGGACCGCATCCTAAACCCAGAGATCAGCCTCGCCACTTCTTGCTAGTGCTACTCCGTCTTGGGGCGAAGTGCGCGGCTGACGATGGTCAACTGACCCCGGAGACGGAGGAAGAATGAAGCGTTTTGTTTTGTCTGCAGTGCTTCTTTTCTGTTTTGCCAACCCGAGTTTCGTTTTTGCCCAAGCCCTAAGAGGGGATCACGTAGAAGTGGGCGTGTTCGCGGATTATTTTCGCATGGACCGCACCGAGCCTAGCCTGAATTATGCTGGGCTCGGGGGCCGTCTTGCTTTTAACCTGCGGCCCAGTGTCCAACTGGAAGCTGAAATGGCCTACGACTTCGATCGCAGCTACAACAACCCATTTGAGGACCAGACAATCGCCCGGTCCCAGACGCATATTTTGCATGGTCTGTTCGGTCCGAAGTTCCAGACCGGGTCGGGAAAGTTTCGCCTTTTCGTGACGGGTAAGGCGGGGCTCATCAGCTTCACTACCAACACCCAGAACGCCCCGACGGGGTTCAAGAGCGCACTGGGAGCGGTTGGCAACGGCGATGCGAAATTTGCTGTTTACCCGGGTGGTGGCGTGGAAGGGTTCGTGGGATCGGTGGGCCTGAGGTTGGAAGTCGGCGACGACATCTACTTCGACAACGGAGCCCGCAATAATCTGCGCGTTACATTCGGGCCGACTATTCGATTCTAAAGAGTCGTATGGTGGAGGGACGGGCGTCCTCGGCCAGCCGGGCGGGGGCGCCCGGCTCTCCACAATCTTCTTAATTTCTTACTTCTTAACTTCTTGCGCGTACCGCTCGCGGATGAAATCGCCAATTGCGGTGTAAGCGGCGGTAAGCGTCTTTTCGTCGGGCAGGAAAACGATACGGAAATGTTTCGTTCCAGGACGCTGGCCGAAACCGGAGCCGTGCACGACCGTCACGTGCTTCTGGCGAATGAGTTCGGTGACGAAGACGTCGTCGCCTTCCGGAATGTCGATCCGGGGATAGGCATAGAAAGCTCCGCGGGGCGCCACACAACTCACGCGCGAAGTTTCGGCACACCACTTTATGGTCAGATCGCGGCGGCTGCGCAGCTTGCGCTTCACTTCGGCGAGGTGATCCTGCGGACCTTCGAGCGCGGCCTTGATCGCATACTGCTCGGGATGGTTGGCGCAGAGGCGCGCCCGCAATAACTTATTTACGCCGTCCAAATACGGCTTGATGACGGAGGCTTCGCCGCTGGCAATGCCCCATCCGATGCGCCATCCGGGGGCAAGGTAGTTCTTGGACAGTCCGCCGAAAGTAATGACCGGGACGTCGGGCGCGACCGCGGCCATGGCGATGTGGGCGTCGTTATCCATAATCAGCTTGTCGTAAATCTCATCGGCAAAGATGATCAGGTTGTGCTGGCGCGCCAGTTCGGCAATCTGCTCGAGCATCTTGCGCGTGCAGACGGAGCCGGTCGGGTTGTTGGGATTGATCAGCACGATGCCGCGCGTCTGCGGCGTGATCTTTTTCTTGAGGTCGTCGAGATCGGGCTGCCAGCCGTCTTCTTCGTTCAGGTAATAGGGGTTGAGTCCGATGTCGATCTTCGCCAGAACTGCGGAATAGAGCGGATAGTCGGGACACGGAGTGAGCAGGTTGTCGCCCGGGTTGAGGAGTGCAGTCAGGCAGATGTCCACCGTCTCACTGACGCCTGAGGTTACGAATATATCCTGAATGTTGGTGATCCCTTTGCGTGTTGCTTCGCCGCGAATCGCGTCTAGCGCTTCCTTGATACCCGAGGAAGGAGAATATCCATTCTTGCCGTCGCGCATTGCTTGATATACGGCTTCGATCATGTGCGCGGGCGTCTGGAAATCAAAGTTGAGCGGGTCGCCGATGTTTAGGGGCAGAATTTTGTGTCCCTGGCGGGCTACCTCGTCGGCGATGCAGGCCAGGTCGCGAATGGCGTAACGGACGTTTTCCAGGCGGGCAGAGGGTGTGATTTCGCGGAGCTGTGTAATGGGCATAGGCGAAAACCTTTGAACCACAGGGGTCACAGAGGTGCACAGGGGTTACACAGGGGACTAAACCTCTGTGTTCCTCTGTGCCCCCGGTATATAGGAATTACTCCGGGCGGTCGATCTGCGCTTTCTGGAGCGTGTCGGAATAATCCACGTACACCGACTTCCATTCTGTGTAAAAGTCAATCGCGCCGATGCCGCCCTCGCGATGGCCGTTGCCCGTCGCCTTGGTGCCGCCGAACGGGAGATGAACTTCCGCGCCGATCGTCGGAGCATTGATGTAAGTGATGCCGGCCTCAAGGTCGCGGACTGCCGCAAATGCCTTGTTCACGTCCTTCGTATACAGAGACGACGACAGGCCGTATTCGATGTTATTGGCGATCGCGATGGCATCTTCGAGATCGTCGCAGGGGATGATCGCAACCACGGGCCCGAAAATCTCTTCCTGCGCAATGCGCATCTTGGGATCGACCTCGGTGAAAACAGTGGGCTCGAGGAACCAGCCGTGTTGATATTCACCCTTGTCGAGCCGGTTGCCGCCAGTTACAAGTTTCGCGCCTTCGGTTTTCCCGATCTCGATGTAGTTCAGGTCAGTGTTGAGCTGGTTCTCGTTCACCGCCGGACCCATCTCGACGGTCTCGTCGAGACCATTGCCGACCTTGATTTTCTTCGCGCGCGCGACGAAGTGATCGATGAACTCGTGGTAAACGCCTTTCTGAACGATGATGCGGCTGGTCGCGGTGCAGCGCTGTCCGGTGGTGCCGAAAGCGCCCCAGAGTCCGCCCTCGACAGCGAGTTCGAGGTTAGCGTCGTCGAGCACGATCATCGGATTCTTGCCGCCGAGTTCGAGCGAACAGTGCTTGAAGCTCTTGGCCGCCGTAGCGCCCACGATTCTGCCCACCGCCGAAGAGCCCGTGAGCGAGATGGCGCGGACCGCCGGATGCTCGGTCAGCGGCGTGCCGACTTCGGTGCCATAACCGGTCACGATATTGATGACGCCTCTCGGGATGCCGGCATCGGTCAGCGCCTGCACCAGATTGAAGGTGGAGAGCGGAGTGTCCTGTGCGGGCTTGATCACGCAGGTGTTGCCGCAGACGACGGCGGGCAGCAGCTTCCACGAAGAGATGGCCATGGGGAAGTTCCAGGGCGTGATCATGCCGCAGACCCCGATCGGCTGGCGGATGGCCATGGCGAACTTATTGGGGAGTTCGGAGGGCACGGTCGGGCCGAAAAGGCGGCGGCCTTCGCCGGCGTTGTAATAGGCGGCGTCGATGGCCTCCTGCACATCGCCGCGAGTTTCTTTGAGCACCTTGCCCATTTCGCGGGTCATGTCGCGGGCGTGGTCTTCTTTGCGCTCGATCAGGATCTCGGCGGCGCGGAAAACCATCTCGGCGCGGCGGGGAGCGGGCACCAGACGCCATTTGGCAAACGCGCGCTTGGCCGCATCCACGGCTGCGTCCACATCGGCCTTGTTGGAGCGCTGGAAGATGGCGACGACTTCGCGCGTGTCGGCGGGGTTGCGGTCTTCGAAAGTCTGTCCGCTGGTGGATTCGACCCATTCGCCATCAATGAAATTCTTGAAAACCTTGGTCGTGGTTGTGCCGCCCGCGATCACTGGCTTGGTCAGGGTATCGGTCGCCATAGGAACCTCCTGGAAGTAGTGCAGAACTTCCATGCTAACAACCGGGGTGAAGACGGGCAAGCGAGGGACACGCGGTGGGTTTTCGTCGTTGGAGGGTCCGGTCGGTCACACTTTCGTAACCCCGTCCAGCCCGACTCAATTTTAATACCCCTCCCAGCGGGGATATGATGGTCACAGAGTGAGAGATATTCGGTATTGTCAGAATTTTGAAGTGAGGTTGGCACAGGCTCGTGTCGAATAAACTCAAGCCGGAGGTTTACGTCGCCTGGAAGACGGTGACGTATCGCAGCGTGATCATGGCGATGCTCGGTGCGGTGCTGATTTTTGGCGCCATCATGCATGTGGCGTTTCCGAAATTCACTGACTCGACGGTGAAGGCGGCCGGGCAGCTCTCTGCCGGCCTACTCGAAAAAGTCGTGCGACTGGCGCCTCCACTCAAGGGGCCGTCGGCTGCGGTTTCGCAGCAGGCGCACTTCACGGCGCTCGATGGCACGATCCGCGTAAGGAAAGGCAACGGCAACAGTTGGATCAATGCTGACTACAACGTGCCGCTGGAAAAAGGCGACGTGGTGCAGACCGGCGCCGAAGGCATGGCCAAGATTGTTTTCAACGACGGCACCAACTACACCGTGAAACAGGATTCGCTGATCGTGATCGAGGAGAACTCAGCTAACGATCAGCAGCAAACCAACGTGTCGGTGGCGGTCACGACCGGCACGGTGGACCTGACTACGGCGACCTATGTTCAGGGATCGAAGTCGCAGGTGATTGTCGCGGGCGCGAAGGCTTCACTCGCTCCGGATTCGTCGGCCATGGTGCACAATAATCCGAAGGACGATCAGCATGAAATCCTGGTAAAGAGAGGCAGTGGCGAAATCGAGCGCAATGGAGAAGCGGTTCACCTCTCGAACTGGGAAAAGGTGAGTTTCCAGAGCGCATCGAAGACCATGGAACGGGCTACGGAAATCGGTCCGCCCGCGCCCATTACGCCGGGAAACATGATGCCGGTCTTCATGAACGCCGGGGAGAAGTCGAAGGAAGTGGAGTTTGCCTGGACGCCCATGACGAGCGCCGCGGGATACCGGCTGCGCATCTCGCACAATCCATATTTTTCTTCATTGTTGCTGGACCGTAAGGTTGAGACGCAGAGCGTGGTTGTGACCGGGCTGCCCGTCGGCGCCTATTATTGGTCCATCCAGTCCTACGATGCGGTGGGCAAGGTATCGGTGGAAAGCGAAAAGAATCGCTTTACGATCATTGTCAAGGCGAAGGAAAAGACAGAGATGTCGCTCGATCTTGATCCTTTTGTGCAGCACGGACACGTTATCGAAGTGAAGGGCAAGACCGAGGCAGGAGCGCGCGTCATGGTGAATGGCAGGGAAGTGCCGATCCTCAGCGACGATGGTACGTTTCGCTATTTCACCCCGCCCTTGCCGAATGGGGAAAGCCTGATCACAGTCACGGCGCAGAATTTGAAAGGCGGGGTAAATACCCGCCAGCAGAAAGTGGTAATTCAGTAGAGATTCGATATCAGAACGGATGTTCGAAACAGTGTTTGGAACAACCGGTGCCCAGATGACTACCCGGTTCTCGTGAACATACAAGTAGAATGGAAGACACCAGGCGAGAGCGGCTCACACGGAAACTAAGGAAGGCCCAGTTCCAGTGGTGAGACGAATTCCCGAGAGAGAGAAGTACTGCCATGTCAAATAACGGGTTTCATAACGGCTCATCGCGTACGCACAATCTTCGTTCCTTGTTCAGCATGTTTTCCAGCGACCTCGCTATCGATCTCGGGACGGCGAACACGCTGGTGTACGCGCGCGGCAAGGGCATTGTGGTAAACGAGCCTTCGATCGTGGCCATCAACAAGAACACTGGCGAAGTTGAAGCCGTGGGCAAAGAGGCGAAGGAAATGCTGGGACGCACGCCCGGCAACATCGTAGCCATCAAGCCGATGAAGGACGGCGTCATCGCCGACTTCAAGGTCACCGAGAAGATGCTGAACTACTTCATCCAGAAGGCGCATAACCGCAAGATGCTGGTGCATCCTCGGATCGTGATCGGCGTGCCTTCGGAAATCACGCAGGTGGAAAAGCGGGCAGTAATGGATTCTGCGTATCGCGCCAAGGCCAGCGAAGTATTTCTGGTGGAGCAGGCGATGGTGGCGGCCATCGGCGCCGGGCTGCCGATTACCGAGCCCAGCGGCAACATGGTCGTCGACATCGGCGGTGGTACCACGGACATCGCCGTTATTTCGCTCAGCGGCATCGTTTATTCGCGGTCCGTGCGCATGGCCGGCAACCAGATGGATGAGGCCATCATGAACTACCTGAAGCGGAAATATAATCTGCTGGTCGGCGAGCGCACCGCCGAGCAGATCAAGATGGAAATCGGTTCCGCCTATCCTCTCGACAAACCGCTGACTATGGAAATCAAAGGCCGCAACCTGATTGAAGGTGTGCCCAAGACGATCACCGTCGACGATAGCGAAATCCGCGAATCGCTGAGTGAATGCGTTTCGACAATTATGAACGCCATCCGCGTCGCGCTCGAACGCACGCCACCCGAACTCTCCGCCGACATCAGCGACCGCGGCATCGTGCTGACTGGCGGCGGCGCACTAATCAAGAACCTCGACAAGCGCATCCGCGAGGAAACGGGATTGCCTGTTTCAATCGCCGACGATCCCCTCTGCAGCGTTGTGCTCGGCACCGGCAAGATGCTCTCGGACTTCAAGCTGCTGCGGAAAATTTCGATCGAATAAGAGACGCGGGCTGCGAGCGAACTGCAGATCCCTCGCTCCGCTCGGGATGACAAACTCATTCCTGAGACCTGACAACTGAGACCTGAGACCTCGTGTTATGGACGTCCTCGGACGCTACCGCAATCTGATCGTGCTGGTGGGAGTGTTATTTGCCCAGGTACTCGGCTTGGCCGTGCAGGTCAAGCGGACGACCGACAGCGAACCGACGCGCCTCATCCGCGTTTGGGCTGTCGACGTAGTGACTCCTCTGGAGAAGGTGCTGCATTGGGTGCAAACCTCCACGGGTAACGTCTGGCACAGCTACTTCTACCTCCGCGGAGTACGAGCCGAGAACCGCAATCTCAAGCAGCAGATCGAGCGTATGAGTCTGGAGCAGGTGCGGATGAGCCAGGACGCCGATCAGGCGCGGCGTCTGCAGGCGCTCCTTGCCTTTAAAGAACAATTCATTTCGCGGACCATGGCGGCGCAGGTCATCGGATCGAGCGGCAGCGAGTTATCGCGCGCGGTCTATATCGACAAGGGTGAAAGCGACGGCATCAAGCCCGACATGGCAGTCATAACCGCGGACGGCATTGTGGGCAAGGTGCTGCGGGTGTACCGCTCCACTTCGCAGGTGCTCCTGATTGACGACCAGACCAGCGGAGTGGGCGCGATCCTCGACAAAACGCGGCTGCAAGGGATACTGCGCGGCACGCCGGCGGGCGAAGTGGTGCTCGAAAAAGTGATGAGCGACGAAGCCGTGCCTCCCGGAGAACTGGTCCTTACCAGCGGCGGCGATGGAATTTTCCCTAAAGGCCTGCTCGTGGGCAGGGTGACGAAGGTTGCGTCGGGCAGTGAGCTCTTTCTCAACATTCGCGTGCGTCCCGCAGCCGATCTCGGCAAGCTGGAAGAGGTGCTCGTGGTAACGAAGATTGACGAGAGGCAGGCACAGCCCGAGCAGACCGGGGCGGCGCGCGCCGTCGATATCCTGGCCGAGCGCCTGCCGACCGTTCCTTCCAAGCCAGAAAATGCCGCGAAAGCCGACACACCGGGGGCGGTAGCGCCGGGAACTGTCGCGCCCAAGGGCACAGGCTCGGATGCCAAGCCAAAGACCGTGTCCCCGGACGCCTCCTCCGGCAGTGGAGCGTCCGCCGCGCGAAAAACTGCGAGCTCTCCATCTTCTTCTTCGGGAGCCGCCTCCGGAAATTCCTACGGGACTTCCGTCGGCACTCCCTCCGGAAATGCGGCGACAGCAACCGAAACCTCTGCTACGAAAGTTTCTCCGAAGCCCGTGAAGGCCAAGGCAGCGACAACGACAACGATCGCGCCTGAACCGCAACCCGCCGCCGAGGATAGTCCGCACTAACGTGGCCATCACTTACACATCGGGAGAGCAGGTTGAGGTTTATCGTTTCAGTATTCCGGCGACGATTCTGATTCCGCTGACCGCCGTTTTCCTGCAGGCGTGGCTTCCGCTGCGGTTTCCTTTTTTCACAATCTTCGATCTTCCCCTGCTGGTCACAATCGGTTTTGCGACCGCGCGGCGCAGTCCGCTGGCTGGCCTGCTCACGGGCGGCTTGATCGGCATTCTGCAAGACGCGCTGACCCATCATCCCATTGGGCTCTACGGAATTTCGAAGACGGTGGTGGGATTCGGGGCGTCCTCACTGGGGATCAAGCTGGACGTGGAACATGCGGGCGCGCGTTTCCTGCTTACGATTGTTTTCTACGCGGTGCACGAAGTTGTCTACTTCATGATTTCCCGCGGCCTGGTCGGGTTGCGCATGGCATGGACCTGGCCGCATGAATTGTTGTCGGGCGTAGCCAATGCCATGCTGGGCGTTCTGGTTTTCATGCTGCTCGACCGCGTCAAGCAGCGCACGTAGCGTAGGGAGAGCCGCACTCAGCTGTCTAGGCTAGCGGCTCGCCTCGGCTTTTGTTGGTCCATCCTTGCACTCCTCAGCGGGGCGGGGCTTCGCCCCATAAGCCCTACTTGTAACGATCGCTTTCCGACATGCCGACCTTCGGTACTAATAGTCCTGCGCAAGTAGCGAAACAGGTTGCGCAACGACCGGATCACGAGTTCCTATTTTTCTCATTCCCGTTGCACTTCACCTCATGCGGCGGAGATCTGGGCTCCTCTCGTCTCGACAACGTTGTGCGCTGACGCCGCGGATGAGAATAGAGATATGAGACCTTCGACCAGTGTCGGGTGAGTCAGGACCGCATCGCGCAGCGCGGTATAGGGCAGCCCTGCGATCATCGCAATCTGGACGGCGGCCAGGGTCTCCCCCGCACCGACACCGAAGGCCGTGAACCCGAGGATGCGATCGCTATCAGCCTCCACGAGGGCCTTCACGAACCCGCGCGTCTCCGAAAGCGTGTGTGCACGCAGGTTGGTTTCCATTGGAACCTTAAACAGGCGATACGCGATCCCTTGAGCCTCCGCTTCTGTTTCACTTAGGCCGATACGAGCGAGTTCGGGGTCGGTAAACAGACAATATGGGACTTGCCTGCCCGTGGTCACACGTTTGCCGCCGGTTAAATTGGCATGGACTACGCGGAAATCGTCGATGCTGATGTGCGTGAACTGCGGGCTGCCTGCGACCTCGCCGATCGCCCAGACGCCGGGCGCGGTGGTCTGCAGCCGTTCGTTGACCTTGATGTATCCCCGGTCTGTGAGCTCAACGCCGGCCAGTTCCAGGCCGAATCCTTCGATGTTCGGATTGCGGCCTGTGGCGACCAATACATGACTACCCTTTAGGACTTTCTCAATTCCATTCTGCTCGACGACGACACTCACCGAGTCGCCAGATTTGCCCGACACTCGCTTGATTCGTACATTCAGGAGAATGTCGACGCCTTCATCTGCGAGCAGGCTGCGAAGAGCCTCGCATACGTCCGGGTCTTCTTTGGACATCAGCCGCCCGTTGCGATCGACCATCGTCACCTTGCTGCCGAAGCGGCGCATCGCCTGGGACATCTCCACTCCGACGTAGCCCCCACCGACAACAAGCAAGTGTTCGGGAACTTCATCGAGTTCGAGCGCCTCGATGTGCGTGAGCGGTTGCGCTTCAGCCAGACCAGGAATTGGTTCCAATGAGGCCCGGGTGCCGGTGCTGACGATCACATTAGTACCGCGGAGTTGACGAGTGCTCCCGTCGGCGAGCGCGGCCTCCACAGTTCTCGGGGCAACGAACCGCCCGGTGCTCAAAATGAACTCGGCGCCCGTCTTCCGGTAATTCTCCATGTACATCTCGTTCAGGCCGACCACCATCTTGCGCTTGCGGTCTCGGACGCCCGACATCTCAATCGTGAAGCCATCGTGAGCAATGCCAAACTCTTTGCTTCGGCGAAAGTAGTCCACAACTTTCGCAGTATGGATAATGTTCTTGCTCGGAAGGCATGCAATATTAGGGCAAGAGCCGCCAATATACTTGCGATCGACGACTGCGACACGCTTGCCTTCGCCAGCAAACGTCCACGCAGCGATGGTCGAGCCCGTGCCGCCACCAAGAATCACCAGATCGAATTCTTCCGGCTGCGTCTTCTTAAGAACAGGGGCGGATGGGGAGGTCTCGGTGCTCTTCATGCTACCTTTCCTTTCTGAGCAACAGGTTCACTCTTGGCTTGCATCGATTTGACGAGATCGGAGGCCGACGCTCCCCTCGAGCGACAGTCCATAGCCAACTTCCCGCACAATACGCTCTTTCAAGGGTTGAATAAAGTGTACGCGCGTGTTGTGCCGCGTGCTTTCCACTCAAGTGGCAACAACAAGGCTGCCTGCGGCACCTTTTCGTTACGTGGAAGATCCAGTCTTCTAATCCTGCCGGATCTCCCGATAACGGAAACAGTCGATCAGGTGATCGTTTACCATTCCAACCGCCTGCATGTACGCATAAACGACCGTCGGGCCTACGAAGCTGAATCCCCGGTGCTTGAGGTCCTGGCTGAATGCGTCGGATTCGGGCGAAGTCGCAGGAATCTGTCGCATCGTCTTCCATCGGTTGAGCTTGGGCCGCCCGCCGACAAAACGCCAGCAGTAGGAGTCAAAGCCCCTGAACTCTTCCTGGATTTTGAGGAATGCGCGTGCGTTGCGCACTGCGGCTTCGATCTTCATCCGGTTGCGAATAATCTCGGGATCAGATGTAAGCTTCTGGATTTGTCTCTCGGAGTACTGCGCGACTTTCTCCGGATCGAATTTGTCGAACGCGCGGCGATAACCTTCCCGCTTTTTCAGTACGAGCGACCAGCTCAGTCCGGCCTGTGCGCCTGAGAGCACGAGAACCTCAAAGTGTTTGCGGTCATTATGAACGGGGACACCCCATTCGCGATCGTGATATTGGAGTAGCATCGGACCATCCACGGTGGCCCAGGAGCACCGCTTATTTGTCAGAGGTGCACTGCGCATAAATCAGACCGCCTGCCTCCTTCCGTGAAGCCGACTTTGTTTATTGTGATGATTCGCAAAATTAATTTGCCAGCTAGGCGAGACTGCGCATCGCCACACAGTGACTACGTCTCGAGGAGCGTGCCGAGTACCTCGGGCCAGCGAGTTTCGAAGTCGCTGTCTTGTTGGAGTCCTCGTTGCAACACATTCTGGATCCGCTGCTGCGCTTCAGGCCACGTCAGTGCGGTCTCAAACGAGGTGATGGCGTCGAGGAGCCGGTCGGCGGACGGCAACGAGACATCGTTGACGAGACTTTTCGCGGCGGCGATGGCACGCCGGTCGAAAGAGGCGATCCGACGCGCGAGCGTGTCGACGAAGCCGTCCAGTTCGGCGTCTGGAAGGGCGCGGTTGACGTATCCATATCGTTCCGCGGTATCGCCGTCGAAATCGTTCGCGCCGAGAATGATTTCGAGCGCCCGACCCCGACCGACCAGATGTGGAAGCCGTTCCGCACCGCCGCCGCCGGGATGCAGTCCCACTCCGACTTCGGGTTGGCCGAGTCGCGTGTTCTCGCGCGATGCGAAGCGCATGTCGCAGGCGAGGACGAACTCGCTGCTCACACCCCGGACACAGCCTCGGATCTTCGCGATGCTGACCACCGGGGACTTGGTGAGACGCACGAACGTATCCAGTAGGATCGGGAGGCCCGAAGCCCCGACAGCAGTCATGATGTTCCCTAGCTTGCCGGTCAAGTCAAAGTGGGCAAGGTAAAACTCGGAGTTCGCGCTTTCGAATACGACGACCCGCAGGCTCGGGCTGGCGTTCATTCGCGCGAGCAGATCCTGTAGGGCTTCGAATATGCTGGCGTCTACGATGTTGAAAGGCGGGTAATCGAACACGACCCTCCAGTACGCAGGCGTTTCCTCGATGACGCGCACAGGCGCTGCTGATTCAGTCATAATTCGCTCCCTGTTTCGACCACGATTGAGCACAAGCCTGAGCTCACCGCTATCCTTTTCACAGCAACACATGCGCGACCATCTCAGGAACTTGGGCATCTCAGCCTGCGGCATTTCGTAAGAGATCCTCGACTTTGCTATCCAAAGCCCGGGCGACGTTTAGCGCGTCGCGATTTCCATAGGGGGCGAGAAGGCTCGTCATCTTGTCATATGACAAATGCACGCCATCGGCGCGTTCATCCACCAGGACTGTAACCGGCGCGTAAGAGCCCGCGTCCGGAACATGCTTGGCCATTTCCTTCATGATGAGAGGGTTGCCGATAAGCAATCGGATGATTCGAGGTGTGTCTTGACCCGTTTCTTTCTGCACAACAGCGCCTTGATCAAGTTGCATAAACAGCATCAGTCCTGCTTTGCTCAAGCCTTTCTCGACTGCGCGTTTCAGCTCGGCAAAAGAGCGCGCTTCGTGAGTAGATCTCCCGAATTCAGCCATGTCCGGATGACCGACGGCCTCGCTGACCGCCGCAAGCACCTTCTCGAACGGCTTTGAGGAGGTCACGCTAAAACGTTCGACTTCGATCTTCCGCAGCATCGGGAATCTCCTTAGATTAGGTCTTCAATCTTTATCGGGAGTTCGCGCACACGGACGCCAGTCGCATGGTGCACTGCTTCGGTGAGCGCAGCGGCAATTCCGGTGAGACCAATTTCGCCGATGCCGCGAGCACCCAGTTCGTTGATCTCCGTGTCCGGATAATTGAGGAAATGTACGTCAATGGGCGGCGCGTCGGCGTTCACCGTCACCAGGTAGTCGGCCAGGCTGCTGTTGATGGGAGCGCCGTTCTGCGGGTCGTAGGTCGTGTGCTCGAAGAAAGCCATGCCAATACCCATCACGACTGCGCCCTCGATCTGGTTCCGGCCGGTCAGCGGGTTGATGATGCGCCCGGCGTCAATGACCGTCACGACGCGGCTGACGCGTAGCCGCGCGATCTCGGCTTGCCAGGTGACCTCTGCAAAATGACAGCCGAAGGAATGCGTCGAGAACTTAGGCTTGTCACGGCTGAACAATGTCGCTTCGGACCTGCCGCTGCCGCTAACAAGGCGCAGGTTGGCGGCGCGGAGCAAGTCCTGAAAAGGAACACCCTTAGCCGATCCATCGCCCTTCACAAACACTCTGCCGCTCTCAAATCCAAGCTGGTCAGGGCTGCGATTCGCGAACGGCGAGCCAGACGTTAACGCTGCGACAAGCAGCAACGACCCGATTGCCTTGTCGGCCGCCGCAAAGACGCCCGGAACCAGGGAGCCCGTTGCCAGCGAGCCGCCTGAGAGCGGACCTGGCGGGAGGGACGTATCGCCGAGGGCGACTTCGACCTTGTCAATCGATACGCCAGTCTTCTGCGCAGCGAGCTGTGCAAGGATCGTATATGTGCCGGTGCCGATGTCTTGCGTCGCCGTAGCCACGCGGACGCTGCCGTCGTCACGGAGCTGCACGCTCGCATTGCAAATATCTCGCGCTGAACCCCACGAGCACCCAGCCATTCCCCAGCCCACGGCCAGGTCGTCTCGCTTCATCGAACCGACTTCAGGTGTGCGCCTGGACCACCCGAACTTCTCCGCGCCTACTTCAAAGCATTCGACCAAATGGCGGGATGAGAACGGGACGCCTAGTGATTCGTCGAGCCTTGGCTCGGTAAGAATGCGGAGTTTGACCGGATCGATCTTCAATTGCTCTGCCAGTTCGTTCATCGCCGACTCGGTGGCGTAGAGGCCGGGCACGCGCCCGGGTCCGCGCATGTCGGCCCCCGCGCCGACATTGCGTTTGGAGCGCCCGAAAGTGACGCGAAGGTTGGGCACGCTGTACTGGAACGGCGTCGCCTCGCCGCAGTCTTCGTGATGTGCGTCGAGCATGGACCGTTCGTACACGTAGTCGTGTTGGATCGAGACCAGCTTGCCCTCAGGCGTAGCTCCCAGCCGCACGCGCTGCTGGCTGCGCGGGCGATGGCCCACCGACTGGAACATCATCTTACGGGTGAGCACAAGTTTCACCGGCTTGCCTACCTGCCGCGCAGCCCCAGCGGCAAGAGCACAATGCGGCCAAGGATAGAGTTTGCAGCCGAAACCCGAGCCAACAAACTTCGTGATGACACGGACGTTCTCTTTCGGCAGCCCAAACATTTGGGCGAGCACGGCCCGAAGGTTGACCACGCCCTGCGACGATTCGTAGATCGTCAACATCAATCCGTCCCACAGCGCGGTCGTCGCATGTGGCTCGAGTGGGTTCTGCGTCTCCGTCGGTGTGACATAGGTACGGTCGAGCTTGATTGGCGCGGTGGCGAACGCACCCTCTGCGTCGCCGCGGCGGCTTTGCAGGCGCTCTCTGGGGCCGTACGTTGTGAGGACAACGTCAGGCTCGTCATCCGATTCAAGATGGGTTTGTACGTTCGGTGTCTCCTTGGAGTAGGTCGCGCGGACCGCATCGGCTGCGGCCTTGGCAGTCTCAAAGGTCTCGGCCACGGCTAGCGCGATGTATTGGCCGTAGTAACGGACGATATCGTCCTCGAAGGGCGGGCGCCCTTCTTCGGTGATGCCTTCGAATCCCGCCTCATAGGTAGCGCGGAAGATTCTTCCGATATTCCCGCGATGCAGGATCGCGCGCACACCCGGCATTTTCTCCGCTGTTGCAGTGTCGAGTTTGAGTACGCGGCCATTGGCGATCGTCGCCTCCACCGGCACCGCATAAAGCATGCCTGGGAAACGGAAGTCGGAGGTGTACTGTGCTAATCCTGTGACTTTGAAGGGTCCGTCGATTCGTCTGGTGTCGCGTCCAACGGGAGAATTCGCCGGCAATTGTTGTGGTGTTGCCATTTTTGCTCCTGCTCAACTTGTAAGCGCTGTTCGCAATGCGTGCGTCAGGCAGCGCCTGGCTAGCTCGATCTTGAATCCGTTCTCGCTCTGGGGTTTCGCGCCTCGCAGCGCGGCTTCGGCAGCTTTGCGGAAATTCGCGTCGTTTGCTGGCCGGCCAGCGAGGACCGCTTCGGCCTCGTAAGATCGCCACGGTTTTGTTCCCACGCCGCCAAGGGCGATGCGGGCGCGCGTGACATTGCCGCTGGCAATAGTCACCACCACTGCAGCCGACGCTAGCGCGAATTCGTATGACGCGCGATCACGTAGCTTGAGATAAACATGCCTGCTTCCCTTGGTTGGTGGCGGCAGCGTGACGTGAGTAATGAGGTCGCCAGGCTCCAGCACGGTTTCGCGATGTGGCGTGCTGCCGGGCAGAAGATGAAAATCGCCGAATGAGATTGCACGTGAACCCTTTTGGCCTTCTACATAAATAGTCGCTTCCAGTGCCGCCATGGCCACGCACATGTCGGATGGATTGGTAGCGATGCAGTGATCACTGGTGCCCAGAATTGCAAGAGTGCGATTGCTGCCGGTAATTGCTGGACATCCGCTACCCGGTTCGCGTTTGTTGCATGGCATGGCGGTATCGCGGAAGTACATGCAACGCGTACGCTGCAGCAGGTTCCCGGCGACAGTCGCCATATTGCGAATCTGAGCAGACGCTCCGCTGAGGACCGCCTGCGATAGCACGGAATAATCATGTTGCACACTGGAGTGATACGCGATATCCGAGTTGCGAACTGTCGCGCCGATCTTCAATCCGCCATCAGGCATTGGTTCAATCTTGTCGAACGGCAGGCGATTGATGTCGAGCACGTGTGCAGGTGTCTCGACATTCAGTTTCATGAGATCGATCAGCGTTGTTCCGCCACCCATGAACCGCACCTCCGCGCCCTGTTGCGCCGTCTTAGATTGTGCGGCAGCGGTGATGGCAGCTGTCGAATCTGCTGGCCGGATGAATTCGAAGCTATGCATTCGAGACTTCCTCCTGCTCTACGCCTTAACCGCGTTTTCGAACCTGTTGGATCGCCGCGACGATATTGGCGTAGGCGCCGCAACGGCAGATGTTGCCGCTCATCAGTTCCTTTACAGCTGCATCGTCGGGACCGCAGGGCTCCTTAAGTAGCGCTACCGCCGACATAATCTGCCCTGAGGTGCAATACCCGCACTGGTAGGCGTCAGATTCCAGGAACGCCGCCTGCATTGGATGCAGTGCTTCCGGCGTACCCAACCCTTCAATGGTGGTGATCTCATGTCCGTCGTGCATCAGGGCCAGGTTGAGGCAGGAGAGCACTCGTCTGCCGTTCACGTGCACCGTACACGCGCCGCACTGCCCATGGTCGCAGCCCTTCCTAGTTCCAGTAAGCGCAACCGTTTCTCGGAGGCAATCAAGCAACGTTGTTCGCGGATCAAGTCGGAATTGGTGGTCCTTACCGTTGATGTGCAGCGTGATCGGGACCGTGCCCTCAATGGCAGGACTATCCCTATGTACACCTGTACTCTCGTCTGCGGCCCTGACTGCAGCATTCGCAGGCGCGTAGGTCGCGATCACACCAGCAGCTACCGTACTGCCGGTGCCTATGAGAAAGTCGCGGCGATTCGGATTTGGCAACTCTGATGACAAATTGCTTTTCGTCATAAGCCTCCTTAGTCTCAGGCAGAATGTTCCGAAAGGGTCTGGCGCCATCGCATCAAGAGCAAATGACCGCAGTTTGGCCCTTACGGGTTTATGCTGCGGCGGATCTTGCCTGAACAGCATTTGCGGCGGCACGGATGACGTCGATCACCCGTTCCGGTTGGGAGAGCATCGGCACGTGGCTGCTATCGAGCTCATAGGTGGTTGCCCCCATGCGCTTGGCGAAAAAACGCTCCAGATCGGGATGCACGGTGTGGTCTTTCTTGCCGACGATATACCAGCTCGGCTTCGACTTCCAAGCGGTTCCCCCGGCTTTCGCCTCGAACAAGTCGGGCTTGGGAACGCCCTGAGTCGCCCAAACGAGCTTCTGCTCCTGCTCCGAAAGATCTCCGCAGAAATACTTCGTACCGTCGGGACGAAGCCAAATACGTCCATCCACGACTTCGATGTGGGAGAAGACGTCTGTCTTCGGGAAGTTAGATTGCTGTGTCTGAGATGTCTCATCGGCGTCCGGAGCGAGCGCGCAGATGTAGACCAGCCCGGCAACGCGATCGTCGGTTCCGGCGCCGGTGATGACGCTTCCGCCGTAGGAGTGGCCGACGAGGATGACAGGGCCGCTGACCCGGCCGATCGTCGCCTTCACCAAGGCGACGTCCTCTGCCGTTGTGTTGAGGCCGTACTGCGCTGCGATACACTCATACCCCTCCGCCTGAAGGGGAACGATCAGCTTGCTAAAGCATGAGCCGTCGGCCCAGAGCCCGTGGCAGAAAACGATGCTGGGTTTGGTTTGCGTAGATTTCATTTTGTTCTCCGTTTCATTTTGTTCTCCTTATGTTTGAGGAATTACTGATTGCCTGAACGCTGAGGTGGCAGCCTCTTCGATGAGCTTGGCCGTTTCCTTCGGATGAGACATGCAGGCCACATGGCTGGCATTCACTTCGACCGTCTTGGCCTTGGCGCGTTTCGCCTGTATCCGAGCCGGGGGAGCCTACGACCACGATACGGCAACACCACTACCGAGAGACCAATCTTCCCAAGCGGCGGTCATGGAGAGACGGACGAAGACATCGTCACGCGCAATTCCCGGCGAGGCAGC
>Ga0307477_10000280_pt1 | contig 64936 bp, 55 predicted proteins | sample atmos_gasesECM2C_FD_203316 | JGI IMG/M metagenome (GOLD analysis project Ga0307477, IMG submission 203316) | Hardwood forest soil microbial communities from Morgan-Monroe State Forest, Indiana, United States - atmos_gasesECM2C_515 | ecosystem: Environmental > Terrestrial > Soil > Temperate...
TACCCAAAACGAAGGGTTCTTCCAGCTATGCGAACTGCCCGCCGGGCAGCGGACCCGCTGCGGAAGAGAGAGACATCATTTCCGATGTGCCTTTGGACGCTGGAGCGTGCTCATTTTCGTTGCCATTTTTCGAGCAGCTCCGGAGCGACCCAAAGGTTTTTTCCGATGTGGCCGCGTTCGTACCTGCCGAACTGAGCGTGAACTCTTTGTGAAACCCGCAATCGGCCGTTTTTTCGATCGGCGAGACGACTCTGAAGGCGCGACTCCCACCATCGTGGTCAGCCACGGTTTTTGGCAGAGCAAGTTAGGTGGTGACGGCGCTGCGCTCGGCAAGCAAATTTTGATCGGTAAGACTCTGTTCACAGTACTCGGCGTTACCGCCCCGGAATTCGCGCAACTTGATCCCGGTCTGAGGTGCGATATATGGATGCCTCTTGCGTCTAAGACGAAGGTGCCGCCTTATTCTCCGAATCAAAATAAGGCTGATGCCATTTGGATGGAACTTATCGGCCGTTTGAAGGCGGGAATCAGTACGTCCCAAGCCGCCTCGGCGGTTAGTACCGCGTTCGCGGCCAGTACGACGAGTGGTCCGGAGGGCATTTTCAAATCCGAAGATGCACCCCATATTGAACTTGCAAGTGCGGCACACGGCTTAGCTACGTTGCGCCGGTTTTTTTCACGAGCACTCTTTGCTCTCCTTACTGCTCTTGCGTTGGTGTTATTGATTTCCTGCGTCAATATCGCCGGACTGATGTTGGCGCGCTCGGCTGCTCGAAGGAAAGAACTGGGGGTGCGCGTCGCCATGGGTGCAACGCGCGGCAAAATCATTTCGCAACTCCTTACGGAAAGCCTTCTCCTCGCTTTTGCGGGCGGTATGGTCGGGATGGCGTTCGGAGTTTTTGGGGCGCGTATCCTAGTATCCTTCTTCTCGCGAAATTGGCCCATGCTCCTCGAACTCGACATTCACCCTGATGCTCGCGTGTTCGCTTTTACGCTGCTGGTTTCAGTGGCGGTTGGAGTTGCCTTCGGACTCGTCCCAGCGTTTCTGAGCGGCCGGCCGGACTTAGTTTCGACGCTCAAAGCTGAACCCAGTAGCGCGATGGCAGGAATGAGCCGGAACCTCGCGTTCGGCAGCTTGATCGTGATTATTCAAATCGCGTTCGCTATGCCAATTCTCGCGGGCGCTGGGCTGCTCGCCCGGACGCTGGCCAATCTAAGGGCGGAGAACATAGGGTTTGACGCCCAGCGTCTGTTGGTGTTCCAGATCGACTCGACCTACAGTCGAAAGAATCCCGAGACTCTCTACCGAGATCTTCAGCGACAGATCAGATCCTTACCGGGCATCGTCTCAGTTAGCTGCTCCGCAGTCGCTCTATTGAGTGATGAAGGCATGGCCGCTCCGATTTTCTCCAAGGACCAGCCAGGGCTCCAGGTACGAGCCCATAGCCTGCCCATGTCCAGCGATTTTCTGACAACAATGGGCATTCCTCTGCGAGAGGGACGAATCTTCGGCGACGAAGATTCAGCACGAGCACGCAGCAAGGACGTTCCAACCCAGGTAGTGGTGAACGAAACTCTGGTCCGGAAGCTCTTTGACTTCCACGATCCACTCGGGAAATATTTTCACCTTGGAAGTGCGTCTGGTCCTGACTACGAAATAATTGGCGTTGTCGGCGACGCGAAGTATGATAGCGTGCGCGATGCGGTATGGCCCACCGTTACATGCCGATTGGTGATTGGAATGGCCCCATGAATTTCGAGGTCCGCACCGGCATCGAACCGAACGCTCTCATGCCTGAACTCCAATCGCCGGTCGCCCACTTCGACAGCAATCTCCTGATTGAAGATATGAAAACCGAGACGGTGCAGATCGATGAGGATCTCTACCAGGAACGGCTGATCTCTGTGTTATCGGGCTTGTTTGCGGTGCTAGCACTGGTTGTCGCTTGTGTAGGGATTTACGGCCTACTTGCATTTCAGGTCGCGCGTCGAACTCAGGAGATTGGAATCCGGCTAGCCTTGGGCGCGTTGCCCCAGGATACGCTAAGGTTCTTCCTTGGCCGAGCAGCTGTATTAGCAATTGTAGGTACAGTAACAGGATGCACGGTGGCCCTGGGCGTTACTCGCTACATTCAGAGCTTCCTATTCGGAGTAACGCCCGCAGATCCGTTTACACTCGTTGCCGCCGCGGCTTTACTTATTGGCGTTGCCTTAATCGCGAGCTACATTCCTGCCCGCCGAGCTACGAAAGTCGATCCCGGACTCCATCCCGGCTTCGACGTGCCCCCCAGCGTTTCTCCGAATCGGAACTCGAGTGACGCCATGCGCAGCCACTCTGGGTTGCCGTCGGCTGCGAGGTTGCGGTGGCTGGGGTGCACTCGTCCTTTCCATCGGAAAGGCCCGCTCGATTGTGTCACCGAGCCAATCCAACTCCGATCCGATCTCACGCGTTTACGCGCCCTCCCGCCAAACACACTGACCAGCTCTTGACTACTTCCGACATTCCAACAAACATGCCCAGACAAGATCAAATTCTCTGGGTCACAGGTTCAGCGGTACAGCCTTCGGCTGGTCTTCCTTCCTCACGTTCGTTTCACGGCGAAGTCTGGCGCTCCGGTCGGCTCCTTCTGTCAATCCCGCTTGTGTAGCTCTGCGCGGCGCATACCCCAAAAACCGCGCAGTGCTCGCTTCCGCGCCCCTCCGGGCTCCGCTCCGCTCCGGAGATTGACAGCGCCTCCCTGCGCTCATTCCCTCGCCAATTATGAAACGAATGTTTTTTATTGGCCTGCAAAGGCCCAATTTCCGCCACGGGAGGCACATCCAAAATGTCCGCGCACCCGCCAATGTCACTAAGCAGTCCGGCCGAGGTCGATTCCTTGTTTGAACCCTTCGTGGACGCAGATGTAGCAGCCCGGTTCCTTTCACTCTCCCGCAAACACATCCTCAAGCTGGCGATTCATGGCGTGATCCCAGCGCACCCGCTCGGCCCCGGACAGCGCAAGACGTGGCGTTTCCTGCTCAGCGAACTTCGCGACTGGATGTTCACCAACGCAAACAGTCATGGCGCAAATGCCGACGCCAGCCGTACAATTGCGGGCGGCAGCTCCCGCAAAGGAGGCCGTTAAATGGCATACCAGCGGGGGAGTTTCAAAAAGATAAAAACCAAGAAAGGTTGTATTTGGGTGCTGCGTTACCGAATCAACGGTGCGGAGCAGACTCCTCTGGTAGTGGGTCTGGTCGATGACTTCCCTACCGAGGACGAGGCATCGCTTGAAGCGGATCGGCTGGGTCTGCGGGTCAGGATTAACTGCGGGGTTCCGCAAGGTGGTCGGATGAAGTATTGCGAGCTTGCGGAATATTACCCGAAGGTCGAATTCGATCCTGAAGTCACTGCCAGTCCGAAATCGGAGAACACAAAGCCCATTCTTGAGCACTACGTTCGCGACATTCTCGTTGCGAAGTGGGGCAATCAAATCGCGGACCACATCGAGCCACTTGAAATACAGAAGTGGTTTAATGCCCTGCACAACAAGGAAGAGTACGGGTGGACTACAGTCTCGAAGATTCGGGGCATCATGAACCGAATTTTCAAGATCGGGCTCATCCACAAGAAAGTCACGAAGAATCCGGTGGAGGGGCTGGCGACCAGCACCAAGACCGCGTACAAGGCGATCAAGATCACCCCGGCTCAGACGCTCTTGATCCTGCGTTCTGTGATGGGGAACATGCTGCACTTCACTCTGGTGTTCGTGGTAGCAGCGACGGCGCTCCGAAGCTCGGAAGTGCTCTCGCTCCGCTGGGCGGACATCCTTTGGGAAGAGCGGAAGATCAGGATCGTCAAGTCGTGGAAGAAGACGGGCGTTGACGGACGCACCAAGACTCCTTCTTCGGAACGCGACGTACCGATGGGCAGGGTGTTAACCCACTACTTGCACGAATGGCACAAGCAGACGCCATACGCCAAGCCCACGGACTTCGTGTTTCCGTCGATGAATAGGAGCGGCAGGGTGCCGATTTGTTCGTCGGTATTTTGCGCGGACTACTTACGCCCTGCGGCGAAAGCGGCTGGCGTGCTCATCCCCGATGGGCATCGCTGGGGTCTACACAACCTTCGACACAGCCTGTCGAACTGGCTGGTGAATAAGGCAAAGGAGAACCCGAAGACGGTGCAGGGCATCTTGGGTCATTCTCGCATTCAGACCACGCTCGATCTGTACACGGACGAAGACCTCGACGAGATGATCGCCGCTCAAGACAAGTTCCTTGACGCGGTGGGATTCGAGAGGGAGACCGTCCAATGAGGGTGTGGGTGAAATTGTGGGTAAACTTGAGTGGAAGCACCATTCATTAACCGGTTTAGAATGAATGGCGGGGACGACGGGACTCGAACCCGCGGCCTCTGCCGTGACAGCGTAGCGGGAATAAGCTTTTCAACGACTTAACAGAACCGCGGGGACTGCCAAAGTTCGCGGAAGTCGTATAAGACATCAAGATTTGTGGGTTGGATTGTGGGTTGAGAATCCGGAATCACCGCGCGCCTGACCCTCCGAAGTTAATCCATGAAGAACCAGAGTTAGAATGACCGGCAAGGATGGCCTCTATGGATTCTTCCCCCACAATCGAAACACCAGCGACCCAGAGGATGAGGGCCGTGCAGCTCGAAAGCCAAAGGAACTGGCGCTGCCTGTATATGCTGCTTGCCTCCGGCGTCTTGTTACTCTTTGCCTTGTTGATGATGTGTTTCAGGCTCAGTGCCGCGTTGCGCGCATGTCAGGCCGGGCAGGCAGTGCGATAGCTCACTGGTCAGGCCGCTTTCTTCGCAGCTCTCACCTTTGCCCACCGCATCCGCTGCGCCGATGCAATCTTCTTGCGGGCTGCTGCGGATAGCGTTCTTTTGGGTGCTTTTGCGGCGTCCCTCCCCTGCCCTTTTACCTTCGCCCATCGTGCCCTCTGGGCGGCCGCGATGCGCTCCCGCGCTGCGGCCGAAAGTGTTCTGCCTCCACCGCGCCTTCCGGCGCCGTCCAGCGCAGCCAATGCGGCGTCCAGTTGTGCGACTTCTCTCGCCGCGCGTTCACGTTCCTTTCGCAACTGCTGAATTACAGCAGTCATCTCAGCCATGTGTTTGCGTCTCCTTGCTGCAAGTTCACGGTATGTGATTGCAGAGTGATTGCAGCAGGTTACCACACGATGATGCTAAAACATTGCAGTGCCACAGAGTCATGATGCCAAAGAAGCGGGATGGTACGACATCGCGACATTACAACATCAAAAGGAGATAACGCCACAGCGCGACGACAGTAAAGATGCGTGACACTGAAATGGCAGAATGCTTCGACATCACAACGGCGCACCATCAAAGAGGTACGGCGCAAAGATGGTACGACATCAAAAATCCGTGATGGCACGATGCCACGAAATTATCAAACCACAACGTCACGCAACTAAGACATCACAATCCCGAAACGTCGTAGAGACATAGCATTGAAGAGTCACAACGCCACAACGGCGCGAAGCCTCGAAGTTGCACCGTCATGGTGTCGCACTATTGCAACGCTGCAGCACCAAAATGGCCCGCCATTGTGCATTTGTAGCAGCGCGCCATTGCAATGTTGTGCAGTCGCGCTATTGTGATGCCCTACTATCATCCAATTCACAAGACGGGCATAAACATGAAAAAGAATAGCGGTTCCAGCGACTTGGCTGCGAGAATTGCGGCCGCAGCCCGCCAGCCTGCCGGAGCAAAGCCCATGCCGGCGCCTGTGCTGGTTTCTCCGGCGTCCGATGAAAAGCCCCCGGTTGAAGAAGCAGCTTCAGCACCCATACGCACAAAGGCAAAGAAAGCCAAGCTCAAGGAGCCAGATACCGTCCCGATAACCCTCAGGCCGACGAGCGCTCTGTTAAACAAATATGTTCTCAAGGCCGCTGAGCGCACTCGGGAAGAGGGGAGGGTGGTCTCCGCCCAACAGATCATGCTTGAAACATTGGAGCGGGGTACCCTATGAGCCAGACAAAAAAAGTTTTTTGGGGAGGGAGCAAAGGCGGGGTAGGTAAGTCCACAAACGCGCATCTGGCCTGTCTTGGCGCCATCCTATGCAATCAGCCTGCAGCATATATCTTGACTGATCCCGATCGTAAGATACGCGATAAGGGGAGGCCGTACGACATACTCGACGGCAGAAAGCCGAAGGATTTGGCCAGCTTTATGGATGCCAGCAACGAGACTTCCGAGGGATGGCTCATCATAGACGGTGGCGGGAACCGACCGGCGTTCGACGCAGAAATTGCCAAGGAAGTGGACCTTTGCATATTCCCGTTCAGGCCATCACAAGAGGACATGGATACCGTTTCCGAGGACTTGGAACGAATTGGAAACGCCATTGCATGGCCTACCGCATGGCCCACCAATATCTTTGCTATACCGGCAGCGCAGTCTTTCATCAACCGTCTATCCAAGAAATATCCTTCACGCGTGATTAACAAGCCGATTCCGTTCGTAAATTCGGCGTCAGATCTGCTCGCCGAATCCCTCGACTCACCGTCATCGCCGGTCCGGCGCCTGGCTCGAAGGGTATTCAGTGTCATGGAAGAACAGTACGAGCGTCGTAGCGTGAAATCTAACAAGCGACGCGCAACTGCATAGAGCATCAATCGCTAGGAGGAGTGGAGGGAGCTAGGCGGTCGTTCCGCGCCAACTTTCGGATCACCTACTTTAACTCGCGCTAGTGGCTGCTTGCCCCTGCAGGAATGCCTCAACATCGCTTTCCGGCACACCTGCCTTGCGCATCGCGTCTACCGTCGCCGTCACTTTGCTTGAAAGAGTAGGGGAGGGGAGGACAACCAGTGGCTCGGTCTTCTCGACCTCGCCCCTGAGCCGGGCCATACGCCCCACCTTACTGCGGCTCCGTTCCTGCATAGCCGCGCGGAATTCGTCCCCGGACTTGTTCCACCAGGCAATGGCCACTTCATGAATTGGTGCCCGCGCGTGTCGCCGGCGCAGATCGACGGTCACGCCCATGTCGGAAAGGCCATTTACTTCGAGAAGGGCAGGGTCCACGACCTTATGTGTAAAATCCAGTCCCCGTTCATACGTGCCAGGAGGAACGCCGAGCAAATCCCGAAACTCTTCATACGACAAGAACCTCAACGCAGTGTTGGCGGTTTGCTCGAAGGCAGACGAGCTCGTAAAGGGCGATCGCATACTTGCTGGTCATGGCATAAGAAATTTCACACCGGATACGCCCCCATCGATTCGATCGTGCAAGCACATTGCGCAGTCGGCTTGGAAATCCGAATTGGACAGTTGCATCCTTGGAATCCTCCACATCGGTATCGGTGAAATTCAATAAATTGGTTTCCAAGATGCGTGGCTTGCCTGTACGTTCCGAAATATATGTCACCTTTACTTCCGTTCGGCGCAAACGCCGAAGGCTCGCTCTCACGCGGTCGTTGCTTTCGTGCTTCGAGGAAGCGCGACGAAGAGAAGCCAGCGTGATTTCCCACTCCGCATCGGGTTCCACGAGCCTGTCGCTGTCGTGGGCCATCTGGAGCAGTTGATTGAATACGGCCCGGTCCGACGCCTCAAGCGCGTGCGCGCCCGTGATCTCAATCAGCTCCGCGGCTTTGGGAAAACCGCTCGAATTGGTGTATTGATCGACGGTCAGACTCATGACGCTGACCTATAATGCGACCACTCCTAATAGGCAAGTCGTTTCGTCAATGCACGGATGCGGCCCGCCCGTTTAGTCGCATCTGCCACGAGTGCGGCATGGCGGAGCTTCAATTCGACGCCGCCCATTTGGTCGCATTTGTTACCGCGATGTGAAAAAACACGGCCCGCCCGTTTAGTCACATCTTCGACGAGAACGGGATGGCGGAGCCTCAATTCGACGCCGCCCATTTGGTCGCATTTGTCACCGCGATGTGAAAAAAACGGCCCGCCCGTTTAGTCACATCTTGGGGTTTTTGGCCCAACGCCGCGAAAAGGTTCAATCCAGGTTTGAAATCCGAGCAGAAGATGGGGTTTTTTGCCTATCCCCGCAAAAACCATCAATCTGGTCGGAACCCTTATTACTTAAACTTGAATGACATCGCGCAGTTTGCGCCTGCGCCATTATTCTGAGTAATGGAATAGGTGTTCGATGTTGCGTCATAGCAGGTAGTGGCTGAAGCTGTAGCATCTTCGACCAGGACGGCGTGGCGGAACCTCAATTCGATGCCGCCCATTTGGTCGCATTTGTCACCGCGATGTGACCGAGAGTAATACGCCCGGTTGGTCGCATTTCATGACCCGCCGCGCCCGATAGATGCGCTCCGTTTTTGCCGCCCGGCTGGTCGCATTCTCGCAGTCCCGCTGGACAAGCTGCGCTCGCAGCCGCAGGCGACCGTCACAGCCCACTTTCACCACGACTATGGAAACAACGCAAAGGCTGTCCGCCCATTTGGTCGCATTTGCCCTCTTCTTACCCGCTCTCCCGCCCATTCAGTCGCATTTCCTCGCCCACTTCGTCGCAGTATTCCGCCCGTTTTGTCGTCGATAGCCGCCCATTTGGTCGCGTTTGTGCACCTTAACCGACTGTTTCGCCAATTTTTTTATCTCCTGAACTTGAACTTAGAGAGAACTTGAAATTTAAGCAGTGCACAACTGTCCATACCACACCTGGAAGCTCAAGCCCATCGAGGGCTCTCGCTTCCCAAGGAAGGGACACCCTTCCTTGACTAACCATAAGCACAGCGGGGAAGGGGGGTCTATTAGGACGAATCGACATTTAACGAAGTGTTAAGCAATCGCCGTTAGGAAAGTAAGTCATTGCAACCTTTCGGGAGAAGGCAATGACGGGCAAATACGAGCTGACAGCGGCACAGTGGCGCAAGATTGAAACTCTGTTGCCAGGAAAGAAAGGCGACCGGGGCCGGACGGCGGCAGACAACCGCAAATTTGTGAATGGAGTGATGTGGGTGCTGCGCAGCGGGGCGCATTGGAAACATATGCCTGCGGAATACGGCAACTGGAAGAGCGCCCATAAGCGGTTCACCCGTTGGGCGAAGGCGGGCATCTGGGAGAAGATTTTCGCCGTGGCAGCTGCCGACCCTGGCAATAATCATCTGATGATTGATTCCACGACGGTCCGCGCGTATCAGCACGCCGCCGCAGGAAAAGGGGGCACAAAAGCGAGGCTCTCGGGCATTCCCGAGGCGGGCTGACCACGAAGATTCACATGGCGGCCGATGCCCAGGGCCGTCCCGTGCGCTTTCTGCTCACTGGCGGCGAGACGCACGATGCCACTCAGGCTCTTGCCTTGCTGGAAGGGTTTAGGCCCTCTCACGTGATTGCCGATAAAGGCTATGACAGCCAGGACATCGTGGAATATGTGGAGCGGCGCAATGCTGTGGCAGTCATCCCGCCTCGTTCCAATCACAAAACGCCACGCGCCTACTGCAAAGTCCTCTATAAAAGTAGAAACCTCATTGAGCGATGCTTCAACAGACTCAAGCACTTCCGCCGTATCGCCACACGCTACGACCGAAAGGCACGGCACTTCCTCTCTTTCCTCTACCTCGCCACCCTTGCGTTATGCGCATAGCTAAATGTCGATTGGCCCTAGTAGTTTGAGGCCATGCGCCTCTTGCATGTCTCCGGACGTACCGCTATCTTCGCTTCGCTCCTTCCATGATTGGCAGTGAGATTCAAGGCCCACCATGCAAGGGGAGTTAGTAGTGGCGCAGGTAGATGAAGCACTTCGGATGCTCGATACGTTCATCAGCGTAGGCGCGCGCTCGTTCGTGGTGACAGGCCTGGACATAAATCAGGCCAGGATCTGGCCGCTTCCTTACCACGTCAAATCAGGAGTGAAATATCCAAAAGCTGAAGACGCGCATTTTGAGGGCACCACGCTCCGAAAGATTTTACCCGAGATGCTGCGCCTGGCTGCGGTCCGAAAACCCTGCTCGCTTAAAGACGGGACAATTGTTGAAGCTGGCCACAACCTGATGATCCGCCCTACAGGCCCTAATGTGCGTTTCGTGCAGCTGGATGACCTGAGCCCGGAGCGGCTCGATCGCGTCCGGCCGGCCGCCTTTCTTATTCACGCCACCAGCCCCGGTAATCATCAGGCCTGGATCGCCGTCTCCGGCCTGCCCGACGGTAAGGAGGCATTCAAGGTTTTCATGCGGCGCGTCCGCAAAGCCGTCGGCGGGAATGACAAGTCGGCGTCCGGCTCCACCCGCCTGGCCGGCACCGAGAATTTCAAGAGGAAGTACCTCCCCGATTTTCCGGTGGTGAGCATTGTTGAAACCAACCCCGGCCGCATCCTCTCAACCGGCCAGCTCGAAGCCCTTGAGCTGGTCGCACCTCCCGACCCCGTGGAAGTCTCTTCAGTGATTTCGCCGCCTTCTTCCCGGCGGCAAAGGCTCGGCAGCGAAAGGCAGTGGCCGGACTATCAGCGCTGCCTCGAAAGGGCTCCGGTGTCCAAGGAGCACGGGGGGGCGGACAGGAGCTCGGCGGACTTTGACTGGTGCAAGCTCGCGGCGCGATTCGGGTGGAGCATTGAGGAGACCGCCAACAAGCTGCTGGAAGTCAGCGAAAAGGCCCGGGAGCGGAGGAGCCTCGGCGACCCAGGCTATGTCCTGATCACCGCAAAGAACGCCGCGGCTGCAGCGGCGACACGCGGCCGCCAGCGGGGCAGGGGATAGTATGATGCCGCGCCAGGATGCAAAACGGCGGGCTATGTCATTGTGTAGCGAGCGCCGCGTCCCTTGCCCAACTGCACCAGGTAGTGCTGCTCGGCCAGTTTCTTCAGATGTACCTTGATGGTGTTGCGGTTCGCGCCTGTCGAGCTCTCGATTTCCGTGATGGTGATTTCGCCGCGCGTTTTCGCCAGCTCCAGTATCTGACGCGACAGGGCGGGCAGGGACGAGCGCAGGGATTGCTCTTCTTTCACCTTCGCGGCCAGATTATCTTTCTGCTTTGCCATCGTTTTCAGGAAAAACACCAGCCAGGGTTCCCAGCTCTGCTTTTCCTTGCGGATGGTCTGCTGAGTGCGGCGGAGTGCCAGGTAATAGCTGTCTTTGTTGGCCTCGATGACAGTTTCCATCGAGCTGTAAGGGACATAGCCGTAACCGGCGCGCAGCAGAAGCAATGTCGTAAGGACGCGTGAAAGCCTGCCGTTTCCGTCTTTGAACGGGTGTATGCCTAAGAACACGACGATGAAAATCCCTATCAGTATCAGCGGATGCTGACTTTCCTCCTGTACGGATTGATTGAACCACTCGACGAGTTCCTTCATCCAGCCAGGCGTTTCAAACGGTGTGGCGGTCTCAAATACCACGCCCCGGCTTTTGCCGTCCGGCCCGAAGGTCTCGACATGGTTAGGAACTTTCTTATAGTGCCCGCGATGCTCCAGATCCTTGGTGCTGTATTTCAGGAGCACGCCGTGCAGCTGCTTGATGTGATTTTCGGTCAGCGTGATAGCGTCATGGCTATCGAAGATCATGTCCATTGCGTCGGCATAGCCTGCTACTTCCTGCTCGTCCCGACTGTCAAAGGACTTGGTTTCCATCCCGGAGATCAGTTTCTCGACTTCCGCGTCACTGAGCTTGGAGCCTTCAATACGCGTGGACGATCCCACGCTTTCAATCGTGGCTATCCGCCGAAGGCTGGTCAGCCTTTCCGGCGCGAGTGTCTCAATCACTTTCCAGCGCCCTTTGAACTCATCGATATCGGCGATGAGCTTCAGGATCTCGGGCGTAATAATGATGTTCTTGATGTCGTGCATGACCGGAATACCCAATTTCACCCAATTTTACCCAATTCGCATCCAAAGGCAAGAAATACCCATTTATACCCAATTTCACCCGTTCCCTACCTGATTGCAACTCTGGCAAGGCGCCTCAAGTTACTAACCGCTTCATTTGCCGGACTTTAAGATTTGATTAGCCTTGTTCCGCCGCGTTTAATAAGGTGGCGAAGCCTGCGGAGGCTATGCGTAAATGTAAGGTTGTCACCGTGACACCTCTCCCCAAGACCCCTTTTAGACAGCCAATGCTACTAACCTTATGAACAAGAAAGACCTCAGCGAGCGCGATATCTGTTCCAAGTTCATAGGCCCGGCGGTAAAGCGCGCGGGCTGGGACGGGATGATGCAGATCCGCGAAGAGGTCAACTTCACCAAGGGACGCATCATCGTCCGTGGAAAGCTCGTCACGCGCGGCAAGGCCAAGCGCGCCGATTACATCCTCTATTACAAACCCAATATTCCCATCGCCATCATCGAGGCGAAGGACAATAACCACAGCGTCGGCTCCGGGATGCAGCAGGCCCTTGACTATGCCGTCACCCTCAACATCCCGTTTGTCTTCTCCTCCAACGGCGACGGTTTTGTATTTCATGATCGCACCGGGACGAGCATGGAAAAAGAAGCCACGCTCTCGCTTGATGCCTTCCCGTCACCCAAGGACCTCTGGTCCAAATACCGCGCCTGGAAAGGACTTACTCCGGATGAGGAAGAGATTGTCCTGCAGGATTATTTTGAAGACGGCAGCGGCAAGGGGCCTCGCTACTATCAGACGAACGCCATTAACGCCGCGATAGAAGCCATCGCGAAAGGCCAGAACCGAATCCTCCTGGTCATGGCCACCGGCACCGGCAAGACCTACACCGCCTTTCAGATTATCTGGCGCCTGTGGAAGGCCGGCCGCAAGAAGCGCATCCTGTTTCTTGCCGACCGCAACGTCCTGGTCGATCAGACAATGGTGAATGATTTCCGCCCCTTCGGCGCAGCGATGGCAAAACTGAGCACCGGGGCGAAGACCATCGAGCGGCAGGACGGCTCCGAGGTCGAACTTACGACGGCGCTGGACAAAAAGCGCCGCATCGACACCGCCTATGAAGTCTACCTGGGGCTGTACCAGGCCATCACGGGGCCGGAGGACCGCCAGAAGCTCTTTAGGGAATTCTCTGCTGGCTTCTTTGACCTCATCGTCATCGACGAGTGCCACCGCGGGAGCGCCGCCGACGATGCGGCATGGCGCGAGATTCTCGAATACTTTTCAGGCGCCACCCAGATCGGCCTTACGGCCACGCCGAAGGAAACCAAGTACGTCTCCAACATTCATTATTTCGGAAAGCCGGTCTATACCTACTCGCTCAAGCAGGGCATCGAGGACGGCTTCCTGGCCCCGTACAAAGTGATCAAGGTCCATATTGACCTCGATGTCCAGGGTTACCGGCCGGAGAGGGGCGACACCGACCGCGACGGCAATGAGATCGAAGACCGCATCTACAACACCAAGGATTTTGATCGCAACATCGTCATCGACGACCGCACAAAGCTCGTTGCCAAGAAAGTCTCCGATTTTCTCAAGGAAAGCAGGGACCGCTTCCAGAAGACCATCCTCTTTTGCGTGGATGAGGAACATGCCGCGCGGATGCGCCAGGCGTTGATTAACGAGAACAAGGACCTGTGCAACGAAAACCACCGCTACGTCATGCGAATCACGGGCAGCGACGCCGAGGGGCAGGCGCAGCTGGGCAACTTCATCGACCCGGAGGCTAAATACCCGGTTCTCGTCACCACCTCACGGCTTCTCTCCACCGGAGTGGATGCCCAGACCTGCCGTCTCATCGTGCTTGACCGCGCCGTAGGCTCCATGACGGAATTCAAGCAGATCGTCGGGCGCGGCACCCGCGTTCACGAGGACACCAAGAAGTTCTATTTCACGTTGATTGATTTCAGGGGCGCCACCAACCACTTCGCTGATCCTGATTTTGACGGTGAGCCGGTGCAGATTTACGAGCCCGGTGAGAACGATCCCATTGTTCCACCCGATGATGTTCCCCCCACGGATGAAAACGGCAATCCCGTGTCGCCTCAGCCGGGAGTGGATGAGGTGATTGTCGATCAGCCGCCGCCCGACATCAACATCAATACGGACGAAGACCCGCCCAGGAAGATCTATGTCGATGGGGTAGGGGCCACCATCGTCGCCGAGCGTGTGGAATACCTCGACGAAAACGGCAAGCTCATCACCGAAAGCCTGAAGGATTTCACCAAACGGGCGTTAAAGAAGCGCTTCGCCAGCCTGGACGATTTCCTGAAGCGCTGGAAATCAGCGGAGCGCAAGCAGGCCATCATCGAAGAACTCGAAAACGAAGGCCTCTCACTTGAGCCGCTGGCCGATGAAGTGGGCCAGGATCTCGACCCGTTCGACCTTATCTGCCACGTCGCCTTCGACCAGCCGGCGCTCACGCGCCGCGAGCGAGCGGACAACGTCCGCAAGCGGGATGTCTTCACGAAATACGGTCCGCAGGCGCGCGCCGTACTTGAAGCGTTGTTACAAAAATACCAGGACGAGGGGGTCATCGATCTTGGTGATCCACGGATACTGCAAATCCCGCCGCTTGATACGATGGGAACACCGCTGCAGCTCATCAAGCAATTTGGAACGCGGGCGGATTTCATGTTTGCAGTACAGGACCTCCAGTCCGCCCTCTACCAGAAGGAAGCTTAGGCCATGTCCGTTCGCAACACCGTCAAATCCATACAAGACATCATGCGCCAGGATTCCGGCGTCGATGGCGATGCCCAGCGCATCTCCCAGCTTTGCTGGATGTTCTTCCTCAAAATCATCGACGATCAGGATCAGCAAATGGAGCTAATGCAGGACGGGTATCACTCACCTATCCCGAAAGAACTTCGGTGGCGCAGCTGGGCAGCGGACCCCGAAGGCATCACGGGCGAAGAACTCCTCACCTTTGTTAATACCCAGCTCTTTCCGAAGCTCAAGGGACTCACAATCACGGGCAAGCAGGGTGATCGTCGCAAAGTCGTGCGGGATGTGTTTGAGGACGCCTACAACTACATGAAGTCCGGCCAGTTGATGCGGCAGGTCGTTAATAAGATTAACGAAGTGGACTTCAACAATCTCGCAGAAAAGCAGCATTTCGGCGATATCTACGAGCAAATCCTCACCGACCTGCAAAGCGCCGGCAATGCGGGCGAATACTACACTCCCCGCGCCGTCACGGCCTTCATGGTGGACCGCATCGATCCCCGACCCGGCGAGCTCCTCCTGGACCCCGCCTGTGGTACCGGCGGATTCCTCACCTGCGCCCTTCGCCACATGCGCGACCGCTACGTGAAGAAGGTAAAGGACGAGCAGCTCATGCAGGATGCCTTGCGCGCGGTCGAGAAAAAGCAGCTGCCTCACATGCTCTGCGTCACCAATATGCTGCTGCACGGCATTGAGAATCCCGGTTTTGTGCGCCACGACAACACCCTGGCGCGCCCTTACATCAGCTATACCGCCACTGATCGCGTGGACATCGTTCTTACCAATCCGCCCTTCGGCGGCCGCGAAGAGGACGGCATCGAGAGCAACTTCCCCAAGCATTTCCAGACCCGCGAGACTGCCGACCTTTTCCTCGCTCTTATCATCCGTATCCTGAAGCCCGAAGGCCGGGCCGCTGTGGTTCTGCCCGATGGGTCGCTCTTCGGCGAAGGCGTGAAAACGCGCTTGAAAGAACATTTGATGGAAGAGTGCAACCTGCACACCGTCGTCCGCCTGCCCAACAGCGTATTCAAGCCTTATGCCAACATCGGCACTAACCTTTTGTTTTTTGAGAAAGGAACACCGACCAAGGAAATCTGGTTCTACGACCACCGGGTTCCCGATGCGCAAAAAGCCTATTCCATGACCAAGCCCATCCGCATCGAGCACTTCAAGCTCTGTGTTGATTGGTGGGGAGGCGCGAAGCGCAAGGGGAGGGTAGAGACAGAGGTTGCGTGGAAGGTCAATGCCGATGAGGTGAAGGCGCGGGGCTATAACCTCGACATCAAAAACCCACACACCGTTGAGGATGACCACGGCGACCCGGACGAACTGCTGGCGAAGCTCACCGAGGCTGAGGGCCAGGCGAATACCCTACGTGATCAGCTCAAGGCAATTCTGGCAGAGGCGCTGCTGCGATGAGCGCTGAGTTGCTTCTCAACTATTTTGGTACCATCAGTGATGCGCCTGACGCAATTTCACGCCTGCGCAGGTTCGTGTTGGACCTGGCTGTACGGGGAAAACTCGTTGCGCAAGATGCAAAGGATGCCCCGGCAGCCGAATTGCTATCGCAAATTCAGATCGAGAAGGACAGGCTGGCGAAAGCTACAGGAATCAAGAAAGAGGCGCTGCCAACGATCGACCCGAGTGAAGTCCCGTTTGATATTCCTCGTTCTTGGGCGTGGATTCGCGTTGGCTGGGGTTTCCGGTACGATGCCGGGACGAAACGTGAGCCGAAAGAACTAGTACCTGACCGATGGTTGCTTGAGCTTGAGGATGTCGAAAAAGATACGTCGGTAGTTCAAACGCGGCTCAGGGTTAAAGACCGCGACTCCAGGAGCACTAAATCGGAGTTTAAGGCTGGCGATATCCTTTATGGAAAACTCCGGCCATATTTGAATAAGGTTGTGGTCGCTGACGAGGCAGGTTATTCGACTACCGAGATAGTGGCTATCAGGCCGGTCGTTCCTCTCAATTCTTCATACTGTTGTCTGGCTTTTCGGCGACCTGATTTCGTTGCGTATGTCAGCCGAGTAGGGCGAGGAACTAAAATGCCCAGACTCAGGACGCAAGATGCACTCGTCGCCCTGTTTCCTCTTCCACCCCTCCTGGAGCAGTACCGCATCGTTGCCAAGGTAGACGAACTGATGGGGCTATGCGACCGGCTAGAAGTCGCGCAAAATGAGCGGGAGATCAGGCGCGATCAGGTAGTAGCAGCATCCCATCATTACCTTAGCAATGGTGTCAGTGCTGAAGCGCTTCGCCAGCACGCCAATTTCTACATCAACCATTTCCCAATCCTCACCACCCGGCAGGGTCAGATCGCCGATTTACGCAGAACCATTCTCAGCTTGGCGGTCCGCGGCTTGCTCGTCCCCCAGGATACAAATGATGAACCAGCCCCGCTTCTCTTGGCTCGTCTAGTAGTAGAAACACGATCATATGCCTCCGAGAACGGCATCGCGCCGGCCAAACCAAAGCCGATTGACGATGAACATTTACCCTACCGTGCACCAAAAGGATGGGTTTGGACAAGGCTATGTAATCTCTTCAAAGTCATTACGGACGGCGATCACCAACCACCTCCAAAAGCGGGTGACGGGATTGCATTTCTCACAATCGGGAACATTACAACCGGACGTCTTGATTTCTCAAACTGCCGCTTTGTGCCGCAGACTTACTTGGAGTCCTTACCTGGCTACCGCAAGCCGTTTTATGGGGATATTCTCTACACTGTCGTAGGTGCCACTTACGGTCGCCCCGTCTTGGTGGAGGCGAAACGCCCTTTTTGCGTTCAACGCCATATCGCCATCCTGAAGCCAACCAGCGAGATTGATACCAAATTCCTTCGCCTGTTACTGGCCTCACCGCTGGTCTATTCGCAGGCGACCGAGAGCGCGACTGGCGCCGCTCAGCCAACAGTTGCTTTGGGTCCGCTTCGTAATTTCTTGGTGCCGCTACCACCCGCTGCCGAGCAACACCGCATAGTCGCTAAGGTGGATGAACTAATGGCGTTGTGCGACAGGTTGGAAGCTCAGCTCACAGCCGCCCAAACCGAGGCCAGCCGATTACTCGATTCCGTCCTGCACAACGCCTTAAGCGATACCCCCCCTGCGAAATCCTCATCTGGGAATGCGGAACGAAATATGATAAGGGTCGGTGAAAAGCAGCTCACAGCCTTCCTGAGAAAACAGACATGACCGATAAAGGCGCACATTTCTACCGCTGCGACCTGCAGGTACATACGCCCCGTGATCGCAACTGGACGGGCAGTGGTCGTACTATCGATGTCTACCGGAACGCCTACGCCAGATTACTTGTGCAGGCTTGCAGGGACCGTGGACTCCAAGGGGTCGCTGCTACCGATCATCACGACATGGCATTTGCTGAGCATGTGCGCCGAGCTGCGCGCGAGGAAACATATCCGCAGGGAAAGCCTTTGCATCAGGAACAACGGCTAATCGTATTTCCCGGCATGGAACTGACGCTCAGCGTTCCATGTCAGGCGTCGATAATGACGCTCGTTTTCGTATACAGGGTGTGGCTTGAGCAAAGACCAGATTCAGAGCGGCTTTGCGGCGTTTTTCTAAGTGGGCTGGCGACCCTTAGAGCATAAAATTACACGAATCTGGTCGGAACCCTCTTTCCGAAGGAGCACACCATTAATCTTCTCACTGTGGAGAGCTTCATTCAGACGGTGAAGCAGCAACTTGACGGATGACCGACGTTCACACCCCCGAGCAGCGCAGCAGGAACATGGCGGGTATCCGGGGTAAAGATACCAAGCCGGAGAAGACTGTCCGCTCCCTGCTGCACAGACTGGGCTACCGTTTTCGGCTTCACCGCAAAGATCTTCCGGGGAAGCCGGATCTGGTTTTCCCGTCACGACGGAAAGTCATCTTCGTGCACGGATGTTTCTGGCACATGCACGATTGTCGCAAGGGGAAGGTGGTACCGCAGACCAACGCGGCGTTTTGGCAGACTAAAAGGCAGGGCACGGCAGACCGCGATAGCAAAACGCTCAGAGCGCTTGCTGCCGAAGGATGGGAGGCATACATTGTCTGGGAGTGTGCGCTGACTGACTTAGACGCACTCCAGCCTCGACTGGAGGCGTTTCTTTCGCGCCGAACCGGCTTGGGGGAGAGCGGTATTGTTGGAAAAGCAGCGCAGGCTTGCCCCGAATGAAGAACACGCTTTGAATGTGTGTCCGGCCCCGGCCAAAGTCCCAATAATCATTGATGCGGCCCTCTCATTTCTATAATGGTATGGAAGCCACTTCGGCGGCTTGGGCACGTTGCGGAACCTCGCGCGTGAACTGTGCCGGACGGGTGGGCATTTCTAACACTGGGTTTACGGTCCCGACCACCTTTACGTACAAAAGAATCTTATGCAAAGAAACAGTCTGGTATTGACCCAACTACGGGACAGCAGTGAGCACAACGATTTTGTCGGGCAGTTGTATCACTTTCCCGACAACTACGTCAGTCAATTCAAAGCTTTGCCAATTGAATTCGTATATTACGAAGGCCCTGAAAACGGGGAAGGAGTCTACTTCGGGTACGGAAAAATCACAAGCCAACCCACAAAAGACAAGCGTGAGCCGGGTTATTCATTTGTGGAAGTTACAGACTATAAACCCTTCCTTGAACCGGTGCCCTACAAGGATGGCTCCGGTAAAAGTCGCGAGTCCTCATCAGCGCATTACAACCCTCAGAATGCGGTGCGTAAGATTCCCGCCGAGATGCTCGACGAAATTTGTCTCGACGGCAAAATCCGCCTCAATTTCCGAGCGGATGCTCACCTGATCCGCGTCTTGGGCGAACAGCTTATCGCGTCCGAAAAAGTCGGAGTGCTGGAGCTAATCAAAAATGCGTACGATGCCGGTGCTTCGTGCTGCCGGGTTCGTATCGAAAACGTTCCGACGTTACCTGCATTCGACAAGGCGCAGTACCTGTTTCCCGAACTGCCCGGCCCGGTTCTTGTAATCGAGGATGACGGATCCGGGATGACGCGGGATGTCATTGAAAACGGCTGGCTTCGTCCCGCATCCACCATCAAGACCGTGGTCAAGGAAACGATCAAGCAGGAACGCGCAAAGGCTGTGGCTGAAGGAAGATTGGGTTCCTACAACAAATTAATCGCCGAGATAAAAAAAGAACGCGGAGGCCGCATTCCGCTCGGCGAAAAAGGCGTCGGCCGGTTCGCCTCTCACAGGCTCGGACGCCGACTCCTCCTCAAGACAAAAGTCAAAGAACTGGACTACGAATACATCCTGGAAGTCGATTGGGACACGTTCGAGGCTGGCGGGAGCGGAACACAAGACCTTGAGACTGTGGGCGTGAGTCTCACGCGTCAGGCGCCGTCGCGGGATTACGGAAGCAAAGGATCGGGTACCCAACTGGTCATCTACGGCGGGCGGGAAGGCTTTTTGTGGGACCAGAAAACAATTGAGGACCTGCAGCGCTCCATTCTCAGCCTGAACTCCCCGAATCCGTCGCCGAAGAGCTCGGGTAGCGCAAAAGGCTTCCGCGCCTTTTTGGAATGCCCGCAAATCGGCGTGCTCTCCATCGACAAAACAGCATCGGCCTTCCCGCCGACGTTCTCGTTCGACGGTTTGGTGGACGAATCGGGCATGTTGGAGTACACACTGAAATTTAAACCGCCCAAAAACGTGCCTATGCCGGGCGAAGAATCTTCGGAAAAGAATTTTGATCTGCGAAAAGCGAATATCGGCTACTGGTCGCAGACCGGAGCGGACGGGTTGCGCGAGCCGGAATGCGGAAGCTTTTATCTTCATATTGACGTGTGGTACCGGAAGAGCCCCTGGATTGCGAGCACGGGGCCCGACGGGAAGGAATTCATCGAGTATCTGACCAACTTCGGCGGGATCTCCATCTACCGGGACGAGATCAACATCTTTCCCGCCGAATGGGGCGCCGAGACTGACTGGCTGAGCTTGAGTAAGCGCCATATCAAGCAGGGCTTCAGGATGTCCTACTACAACATGATCGGAAATCTCGAAATCAACCAGGCGACTAACATCGAGCTTATCGACAAGACGAACCGGGAAGGGCTGATTGCAAACCGGGCGAGCAAAGACCTGACGCAGTTGGTGCACGCGATCATTTCGGTCGTCATCGAGACCAAATTCATCGCGAAGCGAGACGAATACGACGATCTTACGGGAAACGCCGTCCGCGACCCCAAGGCGTTAACGAACTACGCCAAGCAGGGAGCTGCAGTGATGAATGATATCAAGGAGCGATATCCCGTCGACCAAGACCCCTACAAAATCCTCGATCCCCTCGGCAAACGCGGCGAGCGCGAGAAAGGCTTAGTTAACCTGTCGAGTTCGCTCAAGAATTTGCAGCAAAGCATCGGGTTGATACAGGAAGCCCAGGATCTGTTTACCGAACAGGCGGGGTACGGCATGGCCGTGGCGGTCTCCATACACGAAATCGCCAAGATCGCCGGAAATTTCTACGCCGGAGTCACCCATCTGCTGAAGTCGGACGACCCGGACGTTGAGAGCCTCAACAACCTAAAAGAGGCGTCGGCTTCCCTGCAATCGGAGCTGAGGCGACTGAGTCCGCTCCGCGCCATCAAGAGCGAATCCGAAACCGAATTCGGAGTCACGAAGGCAATCAATTTCGCCGTCGAGGTCTTCCGCTCAAGGTTCGAGAAGGCGGGGATTGCTCTGGAGGTCAACGGTAAGGAAAATTTCAAGGTCTATGCGCGTTACGGGGCTTTGATTCAGATTTTTTCCAACCTCTTCGACAACAGCTGTTATTGGCTCGGCATGGTGGCGCGCAGCAAGCGCCGCATCAAGGTTCAGATCGATCCGAAGCACCGCACCGTTATCGTCGCTGACTCCGGACCCGGCATCGACGGGGTGATATTGCCGTATCTCTTTCAGCCCGGATACAGCCTCCGCGTACCTCCGAGCGGGCTAGGGCTGTACATCTGCAAATACTACATGCAAAGCATGAAGGGGAACGCGTACGCCACCTTGGAACGGGAAAGGATCGAGGGCCTCGGCGGGGCGCAGTTTACGCTCGATTTTGGCTCGGTCCCTAACGAACGGCCCATCGGAGCGAAAAAATAGACAGATGCGCTATTCCGTTTGCATCATCGACAACGACTTACCGGCATCGGGGCAGGAAGCGCAGGCGCTGGGAATAACCGATACCGGGCTTCTTAACGCGTCGAACCTTCAGCTCCTCGTCCAGAGGGAAACATGGCAGGATCAGGTAATTAGGAATCTGACGACCACCCTATTGGGCCAAACGGAAGAGGACGGCGTCACCCGCAAATGGGACGTGTTCGGATTCACCCATCCTTCCTTTTACATCAACGCCATAAACGACGGATTCTTCCGCTCGGATCTCGTTATCTTCGACTGGGAATATCCCGGAGCGCAAAACGCCACCGCCACGAATTCAGAAAGCATCCTCAAGGAGATTCTCGACAGAACATTCTGCCTGATTTTTATTTTCTCCAAGGCCGATAAGAAAGAGGAGATCGAGGCGATTCTGGCGAAGCCGGAATTTCAGGAATACAAGGAGCGCCTGCAGTATCTCGATAAGGCCGTCGAAAACGTCGACCAGACAAACACGCTGTTGCAACGGGCCGATGCGATGTACGCCAGCAACTTTTCGTTCAAGTTTGCCAGCATCTTACGGCGCCGATCGGTCCAATGCGCGGACCAGATTCTTTCCGACATGGGGAAGGCATCGCTCAACGACGTAAAGAATCTCCTGGTCGTCGGGGACGGCGGGAAGAAGGACTTCATCGATTTTCTGGCCGAGCGGTTCCGCACCACCATCGCGGGCCCGAATGTGTACAACCTCGTCGAGCAGATTCCCGACTCGGGGACCTCCCCGGCTATCGATGCGACACTGGCGTCCAAGGTGTGGTCCTACCGATTGTATTTTCAGCAGGAGAACGGAGACGATCTCGTTAGGCGGGGCGACATCGTCTCGGTAGGCGGCGAAGTTCTGCTTGTACTTTCCGCGGACTGCGACCTCATGCGTTTTTGGGCCAAGAACCTGGGCATCATCAACGCGGTCGCCTTGCATGAGCTCGATCAATCGAACGCAACCCTAAAGGCGATGCTGGCGATCTGCGTCAAGCCCGACCTCGCCAAACCGCTGATAGGCAGCCTGCTGGGAAAAATCGGCAACCTTTCGGAGGGACCGTTCGTGCTCCCGTTTGTACCCGCGGGCGGCGCGGGATTGAGGAATTTCGTTGCGCTTCCGAAGGATATAGTATCGAAACGCGTTCCCACGCCGACCGGGTGGAACGAACTCGGCAAGGAAGCCAAGAAGTCGCACCCCATGAAGTACGCCTATTGGGCCGGCGCCCAACGGCTGTGTACCGTTTCCGAGCCCTTTCTCACCCCGGTAATTCAACACGTATTTAACACGATAGGCGGAACGGGCGTTCCCGACTACCCGGAACACATGAAGGAAATCCTGAAGAAAATTCTTGAGGACTTCAACGCCGCTCCGTCGGCGGCGGCGACAACGACCCCTGCCGCGGCGCAGCCAGTTCCGGTAGCCGAGGATCGGCTGATTCCCGTCCTCGCACCGCCAGCGCGGCAGGCTGCGGCGGCCTCCTTGGCGGAAATTCAGGAACCTACGGTTCCGGCGGTCGCAGAAAACCCGGCGCCGGCAAGCGCGCAGGACCCATCCCCCCCCACCGGTACTCCAGCTCCGAATCCAAACGAGGAAGCATTATGACCGAGTATTTGGCCATCGATTTATTCTCGGGGTGTGGCGGACTCTCTCAGGGGTTGCGAAGCGCGGGCTTCAAAGTCGTCGCGGCATTCGACAGCGACGGGGACTCGGTCTCCACTTACAAATTGAATCATCCGGACACGAAGGTGTTCGAGGGCGACATTCGCGAAGTAAAGACGACAGACATAAAAAGGGTGCTCGGCGGGAAGCGGCTCCATTTTCTGGCGGGGTGCCCTCCCTGCCAGGGATTTTCCTCCATGCGCAGGCTCAATAAGAAGCGCTGCAAAAGGGATTCCAGGAACAATTTGGTTTTGGAATACCTGCGTTTCGTCAGAGATCTAAAACCTCTGACCATAATGATGGAAAACGTGCCGGGTTTGGTGAACTATACCCTGTTCAAGAAAGTCTTCACGGAGCTGCAACGACTGGGGTACAACCCGAAATTTCAGCCGGTGAAAATTCAGGAATACGGAGTGCCGCAGCGGCGGAGGCGATTGGTGCTGGTAGGTTCGTTACTCGGAGATCTCGACATCGCGAAACCCACCGGAGAAACGATAACCGTGAGAGATGTCATCGGTCATCTGGAATCGACGCGCAAAACCAAAGACCCCGTTCACCGGATCGTCAAGGTTCACACACCCGAGGTAATGAAGCGCATACGGGCTACTCCGAAGAACGGCGGGAGCCGCGCGGACGTGCCGGAATTCGAGCTCGACTGCCATAAGGACAGTAAGGTGGGCTTTAGGGACGTGTACGGCCGGATGCGCTGGGACGCGCACTCGCCGACGATAACCGGAGGATGTCTCAACCCATCGAAAGGCAGATTTCTGCACCCGGAAAAAAACCGCGCGATAAGCGCGAGGGAGGCCGCTCTGTTACAGACCTTCCCAAAGAACTATAAGTTTCCCGCGGATATATCCAAGAGCTCAATAGCCCTGCTCATTGGCAACGCTCTGCCACCGAAGTTCAGCCATATCCAGTCGGTGAACGTGATAGAACATCTCAAGGAAATGCTCTGAAATCCGGGCGTCTAGCATGGTGTTCCGTTTCGTGACGTGGGAAGCCCAAATGGGAGAAGATGTGACAATGGGTGTATGGCGCGATCAATAAGCATCGTTGAATACAAGGTCCAGCAGGCGCAGTTCTTCCTTGATCAGATTGAACAGTCCGAACTAAATTTCTTTGCAGTTCAGTGTTTTACCGATGCGTTTGCCTCCGCTTCGCGCACCATCACGTTTTCCATGCAAGCGGTTATCAGCGAAGTAGATGGGTTCAAGGAGTGGTATGCAACCAAGGCGGAGCTGCTAAAAAAGGACCGGCTCTCCAACTTCTTCAATGCATACCGAGTCGCATCGGTCCATATTGGAGACACCGTCGTGCTTGGCGGAACGGGCTTTAAAGGCGACGACGGAAAGCTGCAAAGGCGATATTTCTTCATGCCGATACCTGGCGTTCCTAACGTCCCAGACAATGATGTACTCAGCATTTGCAAAACCCACTTCACCAATCTTCTCAGCTTGGTTTTCGATGCCTTCGCTGACTTTCGATGTCAGTTGGATGACAGGTGGTACTACACCCAAGATCATTTCCAGCAGATGGGCAAGACTTTTGAAGATGCGGTCGAGGAGCTCGGATTCCCACGAGAATGGGTAACGGCCGCAGCCGGACTTCCAGAGTCGACAAGATGGCGAACGATCAGGGACACACAAACTGTCGGGTGCCAGCTTAACGCGCTGTTTGACAGGTACTTGGGAAAAACAATAGTCGGACCGGATGAAGTAGGCGACTGAAGCTCAAGTTGCCTCCGCGCATCACTCAAGCAAAATCCCACCCATCATTCCGAATGCCCTTGGCTCCCCCCTCAGTACGTGATAATCCGGTTTATCACGTAGTGCATAAACACGGCCGGGGCTCCCGGAAGTTAACAAGCCTTAACCTTTTCAGGCAGTATTTGTCGCATGGGGATGTACACCGAGTTAAATTGCGCCTTCTCACTGAGTAAGGACACGCCCCCGCAGATCGTAGGGATTCTTCTCTACATGACGGGCCAGTCTCCGGCGCAACCGGCGGAGCTTCCGCCGCACCCGCTGTTCGGCGATACGCGGTGGAACGGAATGCTGACCAGCTCCAGTGCGTATTTTGACGGCGATCCACATTCTGCGGTCAGGCTGGACGAATCCAGCGGTAAGCATCGCGTCACCATCCGCTGCAACTTCAATAACTATGACGATGAAATCACTAAATTCATCGATTGGATCACGCCGTATATCGACGCGCTGCCGGGCGACTTCATCGGGTACAGCAGGTACGAGGACACGGAAGTACCGACGCTGCTCTTCCATCCACGGCTTTTCATCAGTCCGCAGATCCCGGAGGAGATTTTCGGAAACGCGGCCGCGGACGGGTCAGACTGGTGGGAAAGCGCTTTGCCGGCCGGACGCAAATGATGGAAAGCGGCGCCCAATTACGCGATGTTCAACCCTTACGGTAGCGGCCCATGTGGAAACTTGTCATGCGCGGAGCACGAGGAACCCCATTCTCCGAACTTGGCAGCTATGCCAGTATCGTCGAAGCGGCGGAAGCGATCAGCAAGATTGAGGACGACCTGATTGGTTGGGTGTTTTTTCGTGTGCCTGTCTTTACGTGGAACGAGGAACCATCGTCCGACGCCGAGGTGTTATCCCACCTGGAATACCAGAGCGCGACCCGCTTTTACGAGCTAACCCGGAGCGCGCAATAGATGCCGGCATCGGACGATATTCCTGTCCTGGCGCCGGAGAACCTGCCCTCCATCATTGAGCATCTGGCCGAAATCCCCGAAGAGGAAATATGGCTCGCCAAGCAGAAAAGCGCCCGCACACGCCGCGCCTACAAACTCGACGTGCAGCACTTCATGCGCACACTGCACATCACGTCCTACGACGAGCTGCGCCAGGTGGACCACCGCGCCGTCATCGCCTGGGAGCGCATCATGCGCGAAATTGATGAGGCCGAGCCCTCGACCATCCGGCGCAGGCTTGCGGCACTGTCGAGCCTCTTCAAGCACCTCGTGCGTCATCATCATGTCAAGACCAATCCCGTCGCCGACGTGGAACGCCCCGCGATCAACCGGAGGGAGGGTTCGACGCTCGCCTTTTCCAAGGCGGATGCGGCCAAACTCCTCAACACGCCGGCGGAAGACACGCTTGAAGGACTCCGCGACCGTGCGATTCTTTCGGTAGGCCTGCAGGTGGGCCTCCGCCGCGCGGAAATCGCCGCGCTTTCGGTGGAAGACCTGCACCAGAACCGCGGCTTCGACTCGCTGCGCATCGTCAGGAAGGGCGGCAGGCGCGACGCCATTGCCATCCATCCGAACGTCGCGCAACGCATCCGTGCCTATCTCGAAGCCGCCGCCCACGGGGATGACCTGGACGGACCGATGTTCCGACCGTTAAGTGATAATCGTAAAGGGCAGGAATCGCGCAGGTACATGGACCCCGACGCCATCGACCGGGTGTTGCGCAAGCACGCGGCCGCAATTGGGCTCACTCGCGGTTATTCGGCGCATTCGATGCGCGCCACATTCATCACCACCGCGCTGGAAAACGGCGCCACGCTCGACGACGTGCAGCGCGCGGCAGGCCATGCCGAGCCCGGCACCACCAAGCTCTACGACCGGCGTGGCTATAATCCGGAAAAGTCGGCCAGCTTCTTTGCGACCTACTGAGTTGCCCGGAATGAAGAATCTTCCGAACTGTTTTCGACCGCCGCTCGCTTATTTTATTATCGACTAAGATCATTGTTTTAGGCCTGCAGGAAACCTCTCCCCGCAATCGAAGTGACGCAAAGCAGTAGATATGCGGCCCGGAGCGCGCTCCGCCCAGGGGTGTGTGTATTGCTTGTGTTGCACTGGGTTGCACTGTGCTGCTGTATTGGTCTATTGACCCAGGGGTGGGTATGGGCGGGGTTTGCCAACTGCACCATCTACCCCCACAATGGCCCCAGAAAGGTTGGAGTCGAATGAAAGACAAGAGACCACCCCGCGATCAGCGATACCGAGACAAATGCTTTCCCGGCGCGGCGAAGGAAGTATTTTTGCCCGCGCAAGGCGGGTATGCGCCTTTGCCTTACGTTTCACGCGAACTGTTGAGGCATTTGAAAGGGGCTGAATTGAAAGTGTGGATCTACATGCTCACGCGGGGGGGCCCCCAATCGATTTGCTACCCCACCTACGAAGACATCCTGCGTGGAACGGGCCTGGAGACCAAGGGTACGGTGAGCAAAGCGGTCAATCGCCTGGAGAAAATCGGGTTGGTGCGCGTTTTCAACGACCGAGGCACGCGCCGCTACCTTCTGCGCGACCCGAGATTGGCCGTCGAACGGCTGTACGCGCTCAACGAAATCACCCTCGATGAAGTCGAAGACGCGAACGACATCCTGGACAACGTGGGGCTTCCCCTAATCACGCCAAAGCCGCCGGCGAAGAAGCCGTCCCAGAAAACGAGCTGACGATGGAAGCCACGCTCCAGAACGCCATAATTCTTATCGCCACGGTTGCGGCGTTGATCAGGTTCGCGCTCCTGGAATGGGAAGGCATCGTGCACGCATGGAGCCGCGCCGCCAAGACCACGAAACGCAGGAAAACCAGTGGAGATCTGCCCAAATGAATATCGCCGACTTAACCGTTCCGCAATTGCTGCTCTTGCATACGCAGATCGGCGACGAGCTGCGCAGGCGCGGGATTCTTCGCAGTGCCAACAATCCCACGGGCGACCTCTCCGAATACCTGTTCTGCAAGGCGTTTGGCTGGAATCAGGCCGGCAACTCCCACCCCAATGTTGACGCCGTGGGCGCCGACGGCACGCGCTACCAGATCAAGGGCCGCCGGATCACCCGCTTTAATAATTCCCGGCAATTGTCCGCGATTCGCGATCTGAAAGGCGGGCATTTCGACTTCATCGCCGGCGTTCTGTTCAACGAAGACTACACGGTCATGCGCGCAGCGCTGATACCACATGCCGTTGCGCTTGAGCGGGCAGCCTTCGTCGAACGCACCAACAGCCATAAATTCCTGCTGCGCGACGATGTGTGGAACGCATCCGGGGTACGTGACGTTACGGCGGAGATGCGCGCCGTTAATTTCTGATTGAGAGGAGTTAAAAATGTCCGAGGCCTCTGCTCTTATAAAGGTGCGTTTCATACCCAGGGAAGACGTTTCGACCACGCTGAACGGACTGACGAGCACGCACACTCATTTGTATTGGGCCGTCGCCTGGGGGTCGGACAACCCGGCGCTCACGGAATTGCTCCGGCATCGTTCCAAGATAGAAGCCCTCGTCATCGGAACGAATTTCTACCAGACGCCTCCATCATTCTTGGCGCAATTCAAAGGCGTCAAAACCGCGCGCGTTACTCCGCCTGATGGCGCAACTTTCCATCCAAAAACCTACCTGTTTGTCTCGGCCGGACGCGCCGCCGCTCTCGTGGGTAGCGCGAATTTCACAAGATCTGCGATGGAGTCCAATACGGAGGCCTGTTGTCTAATCGAAGGCGCGGCTAGTGACGAGTTCTTCCGCAAAATCAAAGTATTCATAGCAAAAGACTGTTGGAACAATGCCAAGGCAATCGACGATGATTTTCTCCGCTTCTACCGCATTCAGCATGAAGCCACCAAGGGCGCGCGCGCCGCACTTCGCAAATTCGTACCCCTGAAGCGCCCGAAGAAATCGGCCCATCGGGGCGATCCCCTTGAAATGGACTGGCCCGCTTTCGCGGCCAGAGTGCGCCAGGAGAAGCACTTCCAAGACAGACTCAAGGTGCTGGCTGCGTCGAGGAAGCTGTTCGATAGTGTGGATAGTTTTTCGCAGCTGTCGCTCACCGAGAGAAAAGCCATTGCTGGCACGCTGGGTAGAAAAGAAACTGGCCCCCAGTCGTTGGACTGGGGAACTTTTGGCTGGATGTTTAGTTTCGGAGTATTGAAAACTTTAATCAACAACAATTCGAGCGAAATCAGTGTTGCTCTGGATTCGATTCCGCCGACAGGCGCCGTCACCCGCGCTGGGTACGATCGTTTCGTCAAGCATTTCAAGAAAGCCTTTACAGGACAGAAGCGTCACGGTTCCATCTCTTCTGCCAGTCGCCTGCTGGCAATGAAGAGACCTGATTATTTTGTTTGCATTGATACGCCCAACAAAAAGGGCATCAGTTCGCATTTTGGTTTGGCTGCGTCTGCCGTGAATCTCGACACCTACTGGACGGATTTGGTGGAGCGAATACAACTCAGTCTATGGTGGCGCGTACCACGGCCTTCCGGTCAAGACGGAAGGATTTGGGATGGACGCGTCGCCCTTCTTGACGCTCTCTTTTACGACCCAAAGTAGAGGACCTATAACCTCTTTTATGGGTCTCAATCCTTGCAGCCAGAAAACCAAGAAAATCGTTAATTTTCATCAACGCACATGAATGCCGAGCCTCGTTAGAAGATCGGCCATCTTCTTTGCTTCTTCAGCGTGAAATTGCTGACCTTCTACATGCTGAGCGTAGTCTGCATGAACCCTGCGCTTTTATTAGGTAACGCCCAACATGCGGCGAAGCTGGTGTGAGCTGATGCGCTTCTTGCTGCTGCACAGGAGATAGGAGGCCAGCAACCACTTATTGAGCGGAGTGTGGCTGCGCTCATAAACGGTGCCCGCGGTGACGGAGAAGTCCTTGCGGCATCCCTTAGAGCCGCAGCGGTACTTACCTGGGCGGCTCGTCGCATAGGCATTGTTCACTGTGCCGCAGTGCGGGCAAACAAGGCCCCAATCCTCAAACTCTAGCCACTCACTACCGGTAACGGTTATTCTTGCCATTGTGATACTTCCATCTGTGGCGGATGGCCTACCCTAGCCCGTGTTTTGCCTTCCGTCAATTCCGCCGCAGGTGGATCGGAATGCGCTTTACTTTCTGTTGGGTTTGCGCATCTATCCCATCAATGCTTGCGGGCAGCATAAAACCTTCTAGATCTCACCTCGTATCTTCTGAGAAAAGCGGAGCGCGCGCCAGCGACAATTCAAATCGACGCATATATTCTGGCTTCTCTTTGTTTCCGTTTAGGCCGTGTCTATGATCCCGTCGTCTGCCATAAGCCCCCGCCAATGTTTCGGGCGAGGCTCAGCCAGATCGGTGCTGCAACAGCAAGCGAAATCACTCCAGCCCCGGCCTCTGTGAAAACAAAAACCCCGCCGGCCCCTTCAATTCCTGCCGCCGTTTGAGAATCCATCGCTGCAGTCCCCTTCCGGCTACGCGATGAATCCTGCCGTCCACCACGACCTCAAACATGCTTTCAACTGTCGGTTTCGGGATGCCGTTGCGGGGATCGGCCTTGGCATGGGTGACGAAGAGATGGGCAGCGTCAAACATGCTGGACGCGCATACATCGACGCTCCAGCGACGCCCGCCGGCGTCAATCATCGTGACCGTGGCCCAGCGGTTTCCCACGGGCGGCAGTATACCGCACATGGCGAACAAAAGGCGAATACACTACGATAGTGCGCCATAGCGCACGGCCAGTGCCTGAACTTCCTTCCAGGTGCGGTCGATTTCCGATTGCTTCGCGTTGACGTTCCTTTGCCACTCATTGACCTCGGATCTTATTTCTCCGTCGCCGCCGCTCACGTCTCCCTGCAGGCCGCGAAAAAAGCCATTGGCGAATGCCTCGTCACCCGTCTGAATATGCGGATGCGACCGGAAAGCCTCCGCTTCATCCGACCAGGCAGCGAGGTTCCTGTAATACGCTTCGGCAAAATCCCTTGGGCAAAGCCCGGTATCGATCTGCTTTGCCTGATCGACATAGTCCTGCATCAGCGAAGCCACCGCATCCAGGCTTTCTTCGTTGTGAAACTTCATCGCCTTCACTTCCCGGTTCAGCGATTTCGTAAGCTCCTCGTCCTGCCTCATCACGGCGCGAATCGACTTGATGTCCTCATCGTGCCCGACGTTCCTGGCGACAGCTTCCCGCACTCCCTGCTCTGCCGCCTTTGTGATCACCAGCCCAACAAAGATGAGCGCTACGACGACGAGGCCGCCGATTACCCACAAGACAGGCCGGAGCGGCGAGCGGCGCGGCGGTTGCGCAAATACCACGGCCGCCGGCGCGGAGGGTTGGTGAACGGGAGAAGTTCCGGGGGCGCCGCAATTTCCGCAATAGGCAGCGTCCTCAGGGATTTTCGTACCGCATTGGTTGCAAAACGCCACGGGGTCACCTCCGGGTCGCCACCGGCAGCCCAGAAAGCGATCCTGTCATAATTGTCATTAAATATCAATTATTTGTTGTTTTATATCGTTATTTTGCCTTAAAAAGGCCCTGTGCTAGCGTCGCTGTTTGAAACTCACTGACGGCAGGCAGTTACGCGCGGGACGGGCCTTGCTGGGCTGGGGCCAGCCAAAACTCGCTAAGGCTGCCAAGGTCGCTATCGGCACCATCAGGCGGATGGAATCGTTTGAAGGGGCGATACAGTCCCACACGGGCACGCTGCTCAGAATCCAGCTCGCCCTGGAAAAGGGCGGCATCGAGTTCCTCAATGACGACCGGCCCGGCGTCCGGCTGAAAGAACGCTCGCGCTAGGCCAATGTGTGACTGCGGGCTGACATTGAAACTTACCTGTGCCTGAAGGTAGCCAGCGTTTCGTTCCCGGAGCTCCTTGTTTAAGGGAGACGGCATAGCACGTCATATACCCACTAAAGGCCGCAGTCACGCCGTCACTATGGCGAGTCATTACGACCTGTCAAGCCGCAATACGCTTGCCGCATCAACCCGCGTCCTGAACAGCTGATCATCGTGATGGCGTGCTGCTGGAAGAACGTCTCCGCTAAACGGACCCCGCGTTGTTTTGCAGACTCTTGCTTCCGACGAAGCAAACCCGCGCCTTCCAGAGAGCGCCAAAGGGTTTGCGCAGTCGCGTTAGGCCGCCGCTATTTCAGGCGGCGCAATGCACTTTGCAGAGCCCTTCCCTTCCATCAACCCGCTTTGCGGAACATCTGGTCATCGTAATGACGAACCTGCCTGCAGCGCTGCAGCTTGCTGTCAATCAGCAGCACCTGTTCATTAACCGGCATATGCAGTAGTTCATCGGCGGAAATTCCTCCGATGACGTTTGCAAGGTCCTGCGCCATCCGGTAATTCTTGACGCCGAAGATCTGGATTACTCCGGCATTGTCTATGAGGGTGTTGGCGTGAGGCCCATAGATTTGAAGCTGATCGGCGTTTTGCCAGAAAGTCCACAGCGTGAGTCCCCACGACCTCATCAGTGTTGCAGCGGTAAGCAGCGCTTCCAACCGCCCGAGATTACCGATCTCATCGCACAGCATCAGCGTGCGTTCCTCCGGCGGATTCTTACGTTGCGTCAAAAGCAGGATCAACCCGGAAAGCCACATCCGCAGCAGCGGACGGTACGCAGCCAGCCGGGGAGGCGGAACAATGATGTAAAGCGACATCGGCTTTCCGGCCACCAAGGCATCCAGATCCATTGTGGTCGTGTCCGTAAGCCTTCGGGTCAAATCGCTGTCGAACAACCTCAAATGCGACTGCACCGTCCCAAGCACGCTGGGGCGCGTTTCACGCTCGGACAATTGGAGGAAAGAGGCGATGGCGGCTTTAGCTGCCCGGTTGGATACTTCCTTCTTATCCAGCATTACCGCGAGCTGATACACCACGTCATCGCAGGTGAACAGATCGAACAGCGCACTTAAGCGACGCTCTTGCGGCGGACGGTCAGCCAGCAGCCAGGCGGTCGATCCTGCAATCATCGTCTCAGCCCAGTCATTCCAGAACCGATCGCGCTCCTCCACTCCGCGCTCGATGAGTTCCGCGGCAAAGCTGCGCGCCGTCGCAGTGGGGTCTGTGCCGCAGCGGGCCGCCATGTCGAGAGGATTGAGCGACCCACGCTCGCCGCCATCGCGAAGATCGATAACGCACACCTCCTGGCCCATCGCGCGCCTTGCCGTTGCGGTCGCGGCGAACACCTCGCCTTTCATATCAACGACGATGAGCTGGCCCCGGTGTTTTAACGCATTGGTGATGACGGGTCCGCTTGTCTTTCCGGAATTTGTTGGGGCGAGCGTGATAAGGTGGCTGTCCCCCGAATAAGTCACAAGTTCTCCCGCTTCCTGATGAGCCCGCATGGCGAAACCCATGCCACGGGAAGAAGCGACACTACGCCCAAGAATCAGTTTGGACATTGAAGTTTTGGTCCGGGGCCCTGGATTCTCTGGCGGAGCAACCTGCGGGGCAAAAACGGATCGAAGAGTGTAGATCGAGGGGTTAACTAATGTCTAACACTCTATTCCCAGCGTTTTCTGATCGTTAGCGATTCTGCCTCTTATTTCCTCTGAAATTTCAACAACCTTGCCTATAAATCCGCACCCGTCTTGCGCCGCTGCCGTGTGAAGGGACAGTGGATTAAAGAATCTTGCTGACTTTTCAATTGATGCGTGTATTTGATCGGGCAACGATTCGCCACCCACCCAGATCAAGACATCACGCCGAGCGATTCGCAAAAATAGCCAATACGGGGAGCACGGTATGACAAAGCATTACGGAGCAGGCACGCGCAGGCGTCTTTTTCATCGCTCTCTACCGTTTGCGGCGCTTATGACCGCACTGTGCCTTGGCTATATGGCGCTGCCCCCCGCGGCGCAATCGCAGATCGGCAGTAAACAGATTTCCGCGCCGGATTTTTCTTCCGCATCGCACGTCGCACAAGCCATGACGCCCAGGGCGCCGGTGCAGGTAGAACTGCCGCCCCCGCCGCCGATGCGCATCCTGCCGGGGCTGGAGGAGCCGCTTGTCGCCACCGGCCCGGTGAGTGATGAAGAGAACAAGGATCTCGACGCGGCGCTGGCCGCTTTCCACAACGCGCCGCTGAACGCCGCGCCGGACAGCGACTATTCCGATTACGCCAAACCGCTGCTTGCTTTCGTCGCCGCGCATCCCAGGTCCAACTGGAACGCGGCGCTCAACCTGAATCTGGGGCTGGGCTATCACCATGCGGGCTATTACAGCCGCGCCTTCACCTGCTTTGAGCAGTCCTGGCGGCTGGGGCGCGACGCCACCAACCCGCAGGCCCGCCTCATGGTGGACCGCGCGGTGGGGGAACTGGCCAGGATGCATGCAAGGGTCGGACATGCGGATGAGCTCGAAGCGGTGCTCAAAGACATGGGCAAGCGGCCCATCGGCGGGCCCGCGACGGAGCTGATCCAGAACGCGCGCGAGGGGCTCTGGGCCTTCCACCACACGCCCGAAGTTGCTTACCTGTGCGGGCCGAATGCGCTCAAGAACCTGCTGATCACGCTTAAAAGCAGCCCCAAACAGATTAAAGTCGCCATGGACGCGCGCTCCGGCCCGCACGGCTTCTCGCTTACGCAGCTGGCGGCGCTGGCGGACAAGGCGAAGCTCAAATACAGGCTGATTCACCGCGAGGCGGGCCAGCCCGTCCCGGTGCCCTCCGTCATCAACTGGAACGTCCATCACTATGCGGCGATCACGGGCGAGGAGGGCGGGGTATATATCCTTGAAGACCCGACCTTCGCCGACGCCGGCAGGAAGGCGCTCTCAATCAAGGCCATCGATGCCGAGGGCAGCGGGTATTTCCTGGTGCCCTCCAACGTGGTGGCGGCCAATCCGCAGGCGGGCTGGCGCACCGTCGCCGCCGACTCCGCCGAAGCCCAAGCGGTGTACGGCATGGGCGATCCGACCTCGACCATGCCCGGTCAGTACAAGGGCAACGATGCCAATATGTGTCACGCAACCGCCAGTTCAACCGGCGTTGCGCCCACCCACTCAGGCTCGCAGATGTGCGCGGTTGACGCCAAGACGATGCCGGTGAGCCTGAACCTGACGGATACGCCCGTGGGTTACGCGCCGCAGAAGGGCCCGCCCGCCTACACGGCGCTGTTTTACAACCAGCGCGAGGACATGCAGCCCGCCACTTTCGGCTTCAGCAACGTCAGCTCCAAATGGGCCCATAGCTGGCAGGCCTATGTGCAGGACGATCCGGCCCATCCCGGCACGACGGTCACGCGCTACGCCTCGGGCGGCGGCGGGTATACCTATAACGCCGGGTATTCCACCACGACGGGCGCCTTCACCGCCGACACCGACGACAATTCCCAGCTGTTCCGCGTTCCGGCCACCGGCACCGCCACGTCCTATTACCGGCAGATGCCCGACGGCGGCAGGCAGGTCTACGCCCTGTTCGACGGGGCGACCACGTTTCCGCGCCATGTGTTCCTCACCGGCGTCGTCGATCCGGCGGGCAACACGACGACCATCAACTACGACGCGACGTTCCGCGTGACCTCCGTCACCGACGCCATGGGACGGGCCACGACCTTCACCTACGGCCTTGCGGGCTTCCCCCTGCTCATCACCAAGGTCACCGATCCCTTCAGCCGCAGCTCGCAGCTTAACTACGACACGAGCCAGCGCCTCTCCTCGATCACCGATCCCATCGGCATCACGTCGAGCTTCACCTATTCGGCGACCGAGCCCACCTTCATCACGACCCTCACCACGCCTTACGGCGCCTCGACGTTCAACGACACCCCCAACCCGAACGACACGGTCGAGGTCAACACGCGCTCGCTCACGCTCACCGACCCGCTGGGTTTCACGGATTTCCTGTATTACTACCAGAACCCGTCCATCACCCCGCCCAATGCGCCGCCGGGCACGATCCCGGCGGGCATGACCACGGACGACGGCCTGCTGGAGTACCGCAACACCTATGTGTGGAGCAAGCACGCCTTCGCGCTGGGCGTCACGATGACCGGCGGGCAGGTCACGGCGGAGGATTTCAGCAAGGCGAAGATACTGCACTGGCTGCACACGCCCTACTTCACCAACGCCAACGGCCGCGTGCTGGGCAGCATAAAGAACCCGCTGGAAAACCGGGTTTATTTCAATTACCCCAACCAGGGCGGCTCCAACCTGTCCGGCTCGCTCGACCAGCCCTCCGCGATAGGCCGCGTGCTGGACAACGCCACCAGCCAGATCTCGACCTACACCTACAACCCGCTGGGCAACCCGGTGTTCGTCCGCCCGCCCGAGGGCGGCTACACGGAGTACACCTACGCCACGAACAACATCGACGTGCAGTCCTTGATCCAGTACGGCACGGGCGCGGGCACCATCGCCAGCTACGGCAACTACAACACGCAGCACGAGCCGCAGACCTTCACCGACCTGTTCGGCAAGGTGTGGCACTACACCTATAACGCGGCGGGGCAGCTGGCCACCGTCACCGATCCCAATTCCGGGCTTACGACCTATAACTACGACACCTCCTCGCGGCTTTCCAATATCGTCAACGCCAACCTGGTGACGGCCCTGACGCTTACCTACGACTCCGCCGACCGCATCCGCACGCGCACCGACTCGGAAGGCTATGTGCTGACCTACGATTACGACAATCTCGACCGCATCACCAAGATCACCTATCCGGACGCCACCACGGATCTCTACGACTACACCTTCCAGTCCGGCCCGCTGCTGGGCACGCCCAGCCTCGATCTGCGCAAGCACACCGACCGGCTGGGCCGGGTGACGACCTATGGCTACGACGCCAACCGCCAGCGCACCTCGGTGACCGAGCCCACTTCCGGCAGCGCCACGCGCACCACGACCTTCGCCTATTACGAGGACGGCAGCCTGAAGGACATCATCGACGCGAACAGCAACGACACGCATTATGAAATCGACATCGAGTCGCGCCCGGTATCCAAGACCTATGCCTACGGCACCTCCTCGGCCAAGACCGAGACCTACGCCTACGAGAACACGACCTCGCGGCTTAAATCGGTCACCGACGCCTTAAGCCAGACCAAGACCTACAGCTACACGATAGACGACCGGCTGGCGGGCATCGCCTACACGGGCAGCGTCAACCCCACGCCCAACGTCACCTTCGCCTATAACGTCAACGCGGGCGGGCTGGTCTCCAGGGACCTGCTTTCCTCGATGACGGACGGGCTGGGCACCACCACGTTTGCCTACACCGCGCCCGCGACCAACGGGGCGCTGCAGCTTGCGTCCATCACGGGCCCGTACACGAACAACACGGTGAGCGCCACCTATGACCTGCTGGGCCGGGCGATCACGCGCAACGTGACGGGGGGCAACGAGAGCTTCGGCTACGACCCCCTCTCGCGGATGAACTCGCACGGCACGCCGCTTGGCAGCTTCACCTACGGCTATCTGGGGCAGACCGACCAGACCGCCTCGCGCTCGGTGACCAACGGGGCGGTGACCGTCTCCACGAACTGGGGCTACGACACCAACGCGAACGACCGGCGTTTGAAGACGATCACCAACTCCGGCGTCACGCGCAGCTATACCCTGACTTACGGCAGCGCGCCGGTGAACGTCTACGACATCATGGGCATCACCGACACGGCGGCCACCGGGCATCCCTGGGCGACGCAATCCCGCGCCTACACCTACGACCTCATCGACCGGCTGCTGACGGCCTCCTCCACGACCCCCGGCAACGACACCTATGCCTACGACAAGCTCGACAACGCCACGACCTACAACGTGCCGGGCACCTCCACCAGCCCGACCTATAACGGCTTCAACCAGATCGCGACCTGGGGGGCCAAGACCTACGCTTACGATGCCGCGGGCAACCTCACCTCGGGGGATGGGGCCAGGACCTATAAGTACGACGCGGAGAACCGCCTCATCGAGATCGACTATGTCGGCACCTCCAACAAATCGGTGTTCAGCTATAACGGCCTGGGCCAGCGGATACTGGACGCCGAGACGGTCAGCGGCACCACGACCACCACGCGTTACCTGTGGTGCCCGGATGCCGCGACCTTGAGCCGCCGGGTGCCCGGGCAGGTCTATACGTTCGGCACGGTCACCCCGCCCATCGCGCTCAGTGCCCATATCTGCCAGACGCGCACGAGCGCCGACGTCGTCCAGCGCCGCCACTTCGACGAAGGCGAGCTTAACGTCACCACCGGCCAGAAGCTGGTCTACATGCCCGACCAGCTGGGCTCCGTAAGAGACGTGCTGGATGCCACCACCGGCACCCGTGTCGCCTCCTACGACTACACCCCCTACGGCGCGGTTGCCCGTAGTTCGGTGACCAACGGCACGGACTTCCAGTTCGCAGGGCTGTTCGCGCATCCCCAAAGCGGGCTGAATCTTGCCACCTACAGAGCGCAGGACGGCGTGACGGGGAGGTGGATCAAAAGAGATCCGATTGGAGAAAATGGAGGGATAAATCTGTATGGGTATGTAGGGGCGAATCCCATTATGATGTTCGATTGGCTTGGCCTTGCAAACTGTACGTGTCAAGCGCAAGGTGGTGGGACACGTGCTATAGGCACTGATGAAAAGATATGTATATATAAGTGCAGCTGTTCTTGTGATGGAAGATCGGAAAATTTTACAACACCATATACAGCAGGGACTTCTGATGTGGCAAAATGCGTAGGCCAAGTCGATCCTGAGTGGACGCAGCCTGGTAGGCCTCTATATTTCACTCCCTTCACATTCGATACCAATTCGTTTTTCGATAGGTATGTTAGCCCAATAGGACCTCCAAGGGGCTTTTTAGATAGGATCAACGATTTGCTCAAACCGCCTCGGGGTACAAAATGAAACCTAGTATTCTGGAAACAGTCTCGGTAATCCTATGCTTGCCGTTTCTATACCTTGCTGCAAATGCTGCAAGTGCGGTCGACTTTTGCTCCAAGGGGCAATTAGCTCTGCAATCGTCCGGTTACGAAGCGGCGATCACAGAATGGGAGCAAAGTGCTTTAGACAAATCTCCCAAGGAGCGTCTTCATGCGGATATTGACTGCCTACATGACACAAAAGTCGCAGTTACCCGTGAAGACGCCTTTGCTTGGCTGCTGAAAAGAGCTAACGAGGGAATTCCTTCCGCACAGCTCTATGTTGGGATGATGTATGCAAGCGGAGTTGGCGTGAAGAGAAGTCTCTATGACGCCAGATATTGGATGACATACGCAAAAAGAAGTGGTGATCCAGATGCACCTTTTATGCTGGGGGTGCTAGACCATCTTGATGCACATCCCGAGGAATTTCCAAATGATACCGGCGGGCATTGAATACTGTTTCCCCAGAATTTACGCCCTCAGAACCTTGCCCCCGCGGTGTTTCCCGTTTTGACTTCCGGTAGCCCACTGCCCTCTCGCTTATGACGGCGACGTGAGCGCGCGGCACTCGCGCGTCAATGGCGAATTTTCCCCTGCCGCTGATAGGCGCGGCATTCCTCGCGCAAGCCAAAATTCTAATGACCCGCTCGCTGATGCCGCCCGCTGGGGACGCGCCGTCAGCGAGACCGCAGTGGGCGGTCTCCGATTACCAAAAGGAGACAAAGACTATGGCTATCATTGCAACCCTAAGACAGGCGGAAGACGGTCATGCCGGTAACGCCTATCGCCAAGCGCCTCAAGCTCGCACATGGCGATGTCTTGTACGAGCAATGGAGTGTTCCAATCGGCCAAACGACAACATTGTTTCGTACCGGATGTATCATGGCATCCACTTTCAGGTCGCAGGAGTTTACTCATGGCTGATCTGACGCTCGACGAGTTTCGACAACTTCGCGAAATCAGCAAACTGCTCCTCCAAGAAAGTCTGGAACTAGGAAAACAAATCCCCAGCCTTCTCACCAAAGCAGCCAAGGGCCGGGACGAGATCATGAAGGTCCTCCAGCACCGGGCCTCAACAGCGTCAGAGGCAGAGTTGAAAACGGTTCTTAACGAAACGTCGCAGACCCACGGGCAGATTTTGGAGAAAACCATAGATGCATCCGAGGATCTGGGCATCTTGGCGAAAGATATTTCGAATATCCTATCCGGACCGCCAGCTCCTGACGACAACCTCGATCCTCAGTTGCTCGGTCCGCTTGCAGTCCTGGGCGAAGCAAAAGCCTCACAGGAAATTGATACGTTTCTCAGGGAGTATACCGTTGCATCGGGTATCTTTCCGACAGTTGATGTCATTGAATCCTACATAGAGATGAATGAGGCGTTCCTGCGAAGAAAGGCAGGAGGACTGGATATTCGAGGCCGGGTGATCCATGTTCTTAAGACATTCCTGGAAGACGCTACCGACGAAGTTAAGCCCCCGTTCTATGAGACGTTCCGAGACATCTTCCGGCAACTCACTACGTCGCAAATCAAGAAAGACATCGCTGAATTGACCGCCGAGTCGGGAGAACGGGTTTACACTTTGCGACGAGTTCAACACACCGTTGCCTCGCAATTGGAATTTGCGCAGAAGATCATACAGTCAGACCGGAAATTCGGCATCGAGTCGGCTGAACATCAACGAACAGCAATAGCGCGAGCCGAGGCTGTACTGAAGCGCCTTCAGCAGATGAAAAGCGACTTGCAACAGGCCGGGCCGAATTCTGGCTTCATCTTCATCGGCGATGAGGTCTGTATACGAACGCCGGGATCTCCATACACTGATACTCCTACGTTGTATACGAAGGTTGACGTGGAACATGCTGTGGAGGCGGGTCTGGTCCGTGAACAGAGGGTGGTTGGATCGCAAAGTTGGACGTATTACGTGTTGACGTAAATGCCGCTTATCCGACACACCCCGCAGCCCCAGCGTGTTTCCTGCTCCCCGGCAACTTTTGGAAAACGCTCTGACTTCAATTACGGACGAGAAAGCTGTTAAGACACGCTCCAGCTGGGTCGCCTTCCGACTGAACAGCCGGAAGGCTGAGAAGAAGCTCAACGTTGCAGACGTTAAACGGAGGTGCGTTAAGGACGATCCCTGAATTCCACATGGCTCGAGAATCAGCGCCATGAGGCTTGTTGCGGTTTGGTTTAAACGAGCCTGGTGGTCCTGGATGAACCTCGGTGACAATGACCCACCTGAATTTCCTGAGCTTTGCCAGAATCGCGACGACTTGCTCGTTGGAGAGATGCTGGAGCACCTCGCGAAGAAGGATCAGCTCTCCGTCAGGAATAGCGTCGGCAATCACGTCAAGACAGCGGAACTGAATCCGTTCGCTTGAAAACCGCGCTGTGTTTTCCGTAATGACGGGCTCAACGATATCAACACCGATATAATCAATACCTGGATTGGCGATGAGTCTTCCCACCCTGAAATCGCCGCAACCCAGGTCCACAACGGAGCGAATGCCCTGCTCTTCGATAAACCGCCTGACACAATCAGCGTACGGTCGTGCCGCGCTTTCTTCTGAGCCTGGACCTGAATAAAAGGCGTAGAGATCGTTTCCAACAGGCTTTCCGGTCCCCCACAGGTTTTCAGCATAGATCCGGGAAAAAACCTCTCTGGGGCTGCGTTGGGGCTGCGTGAGATAGGCGATTCGTCGCCTGACACGGCGCGACAACAGCCGCACGGGCCAGGGCGTGTGCTTTTTTATGACGGAAAGGAATCCCATATATGCATCCCGCGGATAAGTGGTAGTGTCCAGAGGTCGCCGTTTTACCGGCTTGATTGGCTAACTACAAGTGGCCTTTCTTGAGTTCATCTTTAACCCATCTCCCGGTTGACATCACCTGCTTTCCCCTCTAAGACAAACCTGTATTGGTATATGACAAGCAATAGGATGTTTAACCGCTCTGATTGATGAAACGGGGAAGGCGCCCCTTCCCTGGCTTCAGCCTTGCAGGCTTGCGCTACCCATCCCAGCGGGGATGCTCCCCGCAACGCCCCAGCTCAGGGCTTCGCCCTCGCGCCGATCAATGGCGCTGCCCTTCGGGTTTTGGTTCCCCCTACGGTCTGCCCCCAAAAATGTTGCGAGCAACATCAGCAACCATTGACCCTTGCTACCCCAGTCTCGCCGACGGGCAAGGGCTCATGAGCGCGCTCTTCGAGCGAGTTCATAAACCCGGTAACACAAAGGAAAATTCCATCATGCATACGAATACCATCATCAACGGCGACTGCCTCAAGGTCCTCCCGACGATTCCGGCGGCTTGTGCGAACTTCATCCTTACTGACCCGCCGTATATCACGCGCTACAAGTCGCGTGACGGGCGAGTCGTTCCTAACGACGATAACGACCGCTGGCTTAAGCCCGCGTTTGCCGAAATGCACCGCGTCCTTGAGAAGGACGCTTTCTGCGTCAGCTTTTACGGATGGCCGCAGGCGGACAAGTTCATGCAAGCCTATCGCGCGGCAGGTTTCCGCATCGTGGGACATTTTGCTTTCCCGAAGCGCTACACTTCGAGCACGCGCTACCTGCGCTACCAGCATGAATGCGCGCATCTGCTTGCCAAAGGAAATCCGCGCTATCCGCAGGAAACCATCGGCGATGTCATCGACTGGACCTACAGCGGCAACCGGCTGCATCCGACGCAAAAACCGCTTTCGGTACTGCTGCCGTTAGTGGAAACCTTTTCCCGGCCACAAAGCACGGTGCTTGACCCGTTCGCCGGCTCCGGCTCTTCTCTGCTTGCGGCGAAGATGCTCGGCCGCGCGTTTGTCGGCATCGAGCTCGACACGAAATACCACGGCATTGCATCGCGCCGTCTTGCGGCGAGCGCGGAGTAATCGCGCCGCGTTTCCCCGAGCAGTAGTAGGTCAGCGTGCGCTGGCCTACTACCCGTGGTGTGTATCGCTTGCCAAGCGCGAAGCAGCACGCTAGAGTCCGGCTGCAGCAACCTAAAACGGATTCGGCAATGACCCGCCCTGCAAGTTTCACCGAACACATTGCTCCGCAGGGCTATACGCCCCGCGCTGCTTACCCGGAAGCCCCGCACAAAAGGCAGCAGTTCCGCCATCCTCGTACCTCTCTTGGCGCAGCAGGACACTGGATACATCTGGCCGCTGTCACCGCCCCCCTCATAATCGGTGAGGTCATCAAGGACCCGGATAAAAGATGGCGTGCCTTGCGGCTTGTCTCCGTGGGCGCTGCTCTTGCCTCCGAAGCGCTATGGACCCATCGTCTGTCGAAGGAACGGCAGAAGGATGAAGATTCGCACGCGGCACTGGAGGCGTGCCACGACCGTTGCCGCTAACGCCCCCGCCCCGGTTCCGCGCCTGGTGCTTTTCCGTATTTGGGATTGAGGCGCCAGACCGCCGAGCGGCCGACTTTCGGGCCAGCGATGACCACGCCTTTCGCTTTGAGCTTCGCCATTGAGCGTGTGATGTGCTCCTTGCGCCTGCCAAGTGCTTCAGCGATCTCCAGCTGTGGCGCCTGCAGGAAATTCTCGAAATCGAGGCAGGAGGTGAGATAGAGAAACACGCGCAGGTCAACTCCGTCGAGTTCGGTGTCCATCGCCAGCGCCCGGTGAATCTCCTGGACTTTCCTGCCGAACCCCAACTTCTCGAGAAAGGACTTCTCGTCTTTATATAGACTCGTCACCTATCGGCCTTTGGCCTAACAGCATAGCAGCCAACCCCGGAAGCACGGCGCGGGGTTCTGGTGCTGTTCTCGCCTGCAGCATGGTAACAGATTCCATATTTGGCACTTTATGAGCACAAATTACCGTTTTCGGGAGATTCGCGACTGTGCATATCTCGTGCGAACCAGCACTGCAGTTACCGCAACACTCCTACTTTGCGAGCACTACAGGCAACCCCGTATCCATCCCTATATAGATGCAATTAGTGGCACCTAATGTGCTCACTGTATTTTCGACTCGGGCGGCACAAGCCTTCCTGTGCTCCCGAAATCCATCACAACACAAGGAGACTACCTCAATGAATGCTCGCATAATGCGTGCGTCACCCACCACTTTGCCTTCAACACTTGTCTGGATAATTTTGGTCGGCCTGTTTGTGCTTTCAGTTCAACATCTGGCTTCCGCCCAAGCCAGTGACTACGGCTTTTTCCCCGGATTTCAGGGTGGCGGAACGGACTGCCATCCGGAAACCACAGGCAGCGGGACTCTCTGCAGCACGGTAGAAGGAGCCTGTGACTCAATATCGATGTTCTATAGCTCGTTCTACAGCCAAATTCTGCAAGTAGGCCCGCCCCACGTCTCCGGTATTGGCACGTATGTCACCGGACAGGCCTGCGCTTACTATTACCACGCACCCGGTCTGCAGGAGATTGATGAAATCGTTCCGCCCGGTTTTGTGGGGGATATTAATTCAGGCGTCGGCTATTCCCCCTCCGGCCCCGGCGCGGTGCAAGTGCCAAAGCAAATCGGGGGAGGTCAATGTTGCGCTGACCAGACAAGCCCTGACGATAACAGCCAGACCAGCAAACCCACCTATTCCGCCGATGGGAGCCAAAGCACCGGCAACACCGGGAACAGCTTCGCCGGTGAACCCATCAACGTTCCCACAGGCAACATGGCTTACCACACGACCGACTACACGACCGCAGGCCAAAATCCGCTTACGTTGACCCGTTACTACAACAGCCGAGGCGCCTTCCTCGGCACAGTCGGCACCAATTGGCGCACGAGCTATGACCGCTACATCCGGATATTCTCTTCCTCATCTGTGGAAGCGGAACGAGCGGACGGGCAAATCCTTACTTTCACTTTGACCGGCTCGGTCTGGACTACCGACACGGATGTTGATTACAAACTCACCGGCAGCGGCAGTACATGGACACTGACCGACCCCGACGACACAGTAGAAACCTACATCGTCCCGACGTCAGGCTATACCGGGGGATACGTGGCAAATCTGACCACAATTACCAAGCGCAATGGTTACACGCAGACACTTGCCTACACCAATCCGTTCGGGTTTCTCTCCAGTGTCACCGACTCCTATAGTCGAACGTTGACCTTTGCAAACGATTCAAACAATAACCTTCACACAGTCACCACGCCCGACAGCACGGTTATTACTTACGGGTTAACGGCAGGCCCGAGCAGCTGGAATCTCACATCCGTGACCTTCCCCACTTCCCCGGTGCAGACCATCACTTACGTCTATGAAAATGCCTCCCTTTTCAATGCCCTCACCGGCATCATCGATGAGAACGCCAACCGCTACGCGACCTGGGCCTATGACGCCTACGGACGCGCAACATCCAGCAAGATCGGCACAGGCTCAAACGCCACCATCACCACGGTCAGCTATAACGATACGGACGGCAGCCGTATCGTTACCAACCCCCTTGGCGTGCAGGACACGTACAGTTTCTCCACCCTGCAAGGCGCGCAGAAGGTTTCCGGCATCAGCCGTGCCGCCACTGCCACGACCGCCGCGGCAACCCGAAGCTTTACCTATGACAGCAACGGCTACCTCGCCAGCGCGACCGATTGGAACGGCATCAGCACCACCTATGTAAACAACAGCCACGGCTGGCCCACCACAATCAACGAAGCCGTGGGTAAACCAGAAGCACGCACGACGACCATCAGCTATGACCCTACTTTCATCCACCTGCCCCATCAGGTCATCACCACCGGGCTTACCACGACGTTCGGCTACGACCCGAGTAACGGCAATCTGCTCACGCGCACGGACACGGACACGACGACGCAGAACGTCCCCTACTCCACCAACGGCCAGACGCGGACATGGACCTACACCTACAGCAATTTCCTGCTGGCATCGGTGCAGAACCCGCGCACGGATGTAGCGGCCATCACCCATTACGGCTATGGCTCAGACGGTGCGCTTACCTCGATTACCGACGCGCTGACCCATGCAACCAACATCACGGCGCACACGGGAGGCGGCAGGCCGCTTACCATCGTGGACCCCAACAGCGTGACCACGACGCTCACCTATGACCAGCGCCAGCGGCTCACCAGCAGCGCGGTGACGACAACCGCAGGCACGCTCACCACCACCTACACGATTGACCCGGCAGGTGAACTCACCAAGCTCACCCTGCCCGACAGTTCTTATCTCAGCTATCTCTTTGACAGCGCCCACCGGGTGACACAGGTCACGGATGCGCTTGGTAATTACAAGCAATTCACGCCGGACGCCTTGGGCGACATCACGGCCCTCAACGTCTACAACAACACCAACGGGCTGCGCTACCAGCATTCGGCGACGTACGATGCGTTGAGCCGCAGGCTGACAGATGTGGGCGGAGCCAGCCAGACGACGACCTTTACCTATGACAAGAACGGCAACCCGCTCACCATCAAGGACGGCCTGAACCAGCAATCAACGCAGGTGTTTGACGGATTTAACCGGCTCACCAAAATCACCGACGCCAATACCGGCGTCACGCAATTCGCCTATGACACGCACGACCGCACCACCAAGGTCACGGACGCGCTGACCCATGCCACCCCCTACGTTCTGGACGGCTTTGGCGATGTTATCCAGCAGACCAGCCCCGACTCCGGTATCACCGTCTACTACTATGACGGGGACGCGAACCTGACCAAAAAAGTGGACGCCCTCAGCGTCACCACCAATTACACCTATGACAAACTGGACCGAGTGCTCACCCGCACATATCCCGCGGACAGCACGCAGAATGTCACCTATACCTATGACCAGTCGGGTGCCAATTACTATTATGGCGTTGGGCATCTCACTACCGTAGCGGACGCGGCAGGGGGGACGCTTACCCTCGGCTATGACCAGCGCGGCAACCTGTATGACACGCTGCGCATTATCGGAACTCAACCGCATCTCGATACGTTTTACAGCTACGACCAAGCTGGACGGCTTTCGGCTATCTCTTACCCGGATGGCCTCTATGTCGCCTACTACCGCGACGCCATAGGCAACATCTGGAAAACGGCCATTGCCCCGCCGAATTCCTCGACGCAGCAGACGGTTGCCTTTGCGGCCTACAAGCCCTTTGGCCCCGTTTATTCCCTCACCTTCGGCAACAACGAGGCCGAGTCACTGCAATATGACCTCGATTACCGGATGCAGGAAGCCACGGACACGAATACGCTCAGCGTCAACCTGATGGACCTTAACTACACCTACGACGCGGCCAATAACCTCAAAACCGTGACCGATACGGTCATCCCCGCCAACAACCAGACGCTCGGATACGACGTGCTCAACCGCCTGCATACCGCCACCGGCAGCTACGGCAGCTACACATGGACGGATGACAAGGTGGGCAACCTGCAATCGCTCAAAATCGGCTCCGTGACCACGACCTACGGCTACACGACCGGCACCAACCGGCTTGCCAGCATTACGCAGGGCGGAACCACCAACGTACTCACCAACGCCAACGGCAATATCACGAGCATCCCGCCAGCCAACGGCGGCGCGGCGGCGACGTTTGGCTACAACGTGGCGAACCGCCTTTCGTCTGTCACCGGCACATCCCCTGCCATCAGCAGTATTGTTTACGATGGCTTCGGCCAGCGGTACAGCAAGCAGGATTCCGGCAGCAACCCCACCACTTACTTCTACGACCAGGGCGGCAACCTGATAGAGGAAAACATCAACGGAGCAGTGACGGATTACGTTTACCTCAACGGAATGCCTATCGGGGTATTTGTGCCGGGCAGCAACCCGCCGACCACGAGCATCCTGTATTACGTCCATGCCGACCGGCAAGGCGTACCGCAGCTTGTGACCAACAGCGCACAGTTACCGGTGTGGAGCACGACCTACCAGCCCTACGGCACCACACCCACCATCGTCAGTTCCATCGTTCAGAATCTCCGATTTCCGGGGCAGCATTTTGATATGGAAACGGGATTTCACTACAACAACGCCCGCGACTACATGCCTAACCTCGGGCGCTATCTCGAAGCCGACCCGATAGGGCTGCAAGGAGGGATAAACACCTTCCTGTATGCCAACGGAAATCCGGGAAGTTTCACGGATAAGCCGGGGTTAGATTGGCGCGATGACATGGCAGACCGGGTTGCGGGCATCGGCCAGCCGCCTACTCCCCTCAATCCGCAGGCTAGAGACAATACCGCCTTTAACGCCGATTTTGCTGTAGAGGCATATACCATGGCTGCTGGCTTTAGTACCGCTGTCGGTGCCGAACCTGCCGCACTTGTGTTTGTTGGGTTGGCAGCATGTGCGGAAGTAACTAAGCAACTTGCCAAACCAGATGTAAACGGCTTCATCACCGACACCGCCACTGATATTGCTCTGGATGCCTTACACGTTCCCGCACCTCTTCAGGTACCCGCTGAAATTGTGGTTCACAATCTCCTAAATAGGTAGTAAACGTGTCCCATGCAAAAATGGGGGCTGGCGTGAATCGCCAGCCCCCATTTCTTTGTGTTGTTAATTCGAGACTGTGGTGTTAACGCTATGATGGTCAACACCATCGGGTCACTTATGTCGTTATCGCCGCGCTCCTCTATTTCTTTTGTTGCAGGGATAGGCACGTTCTGCTTGTTGTTGGGTGTTTGGTCGTTCTCTGACAACCGCAATGGAGTGATTCAAATCGCCACCGGATTGTTCCTGATCGCACTGGCCATATTTCGCTACCTGAAAGAAAACAAGAAGGCCAAAAAGACTATCGAGGTCTTGAACAAAGAGGAGGAGTGAATCTCCATCGTGCGAGTTCCTCATCGATGTCTTGGGTGTTCCGCCGCCTCTCCAGACACCCACTGGACTTGTGGTCCACAATCTCCTGAACTCGCAGTAGTACCCAAAATCATTTCAATCCCAAAAGGGGCTGGCACTAAAATGCCAGCCCCTTCTTTGTGTTGCCAGCTTATTTCGCTGGTGGTAACGCTAGGATGGTTAACAACGTCAGGTCTGTCATGTCCGTATCGAAGCGTTTGTCAATTTCTTCTCTCGCAGCGGGAGGTGCCTTCCTTCTCTTGTTGGGCGCGTGGTCGCTCTCGACTCAAGATCGCAATGGATATATTGAAGCTACGATTGGATTATTGCTTGTTGCGTCAGCTATCTTCCGTTATTCAAAGGAAGAAAAAAAAGAGAAGAAGCTCACCAGAGCACTCAACAGAGAAGAAGAGTAAAGCCACGCATTTTTATTGTTGATCTTCGGAATTAGGCTTCCAAGGCGCGGCGGCGACGTTTGGCTACAACGTGGCCAACCGGCTTTCGTCGGTCACCGGCACATCCCCTGCCATCAGCAGTATTGTTTACGATGGCTTCGGCCAGCGGTACAGCAAGCAGGATTCCGGCAGCAACCCCACCACTTACTTCTACGACCAGGGCGGCAATCTGATAGAGGAAAACATCAACGGAGCAGTGACGGATTACGTTTACCTCAACGGAATGCCTATCGGGGTATTTGTGCCGGGCAGCAACCCGCCGACCACGAGCATCCTGTATTACGTCCATGCCGACCGGCAAGGCGTACCGCAGCTTGTGACCAACAGCGCACAGTTACCGGTGTGGAGCACGACCTACCAGCCCTACGGCACCACACCCACCATCGTCAGTTCCATCGTTCAGAATCTCCGATTTCCGGGGCAGCATTTTGATATGGAAACGGGATTTCACTACAACAACGCCCGCGACTACATGCCTAACCTCGGGCGCTACCTCGAAGCCGATCCCATTGGCTTGGGCGGGGGAATAAACCCGTTCCTGTATGCCAATGCCAATCCGGGAAAGTTTACCGATAGGCGGGGCCTGCAAGCAGCCGAGGCTGGGGGAAGCCTGATTGTCCCCGAGGCGGAACTGACAGATATGGAAAGCAATCTGTATTCAACGCCCGAAGCGGAGCCCGAGCCCATTAAGGGAATACAAGAGAGTATGAATGTGAATAACCAAGACGCTCAGATTCTCTCAAACGGGCTGGGGCTGCTAAATCAGGTGGCACAATCGGCGGCAAACGAGTTCCCAACCAATCAGGACCAAGGTCCTAGCCCAAGGCTTCCGGTTCCACTGGTTGGCTCCGTCTGCTCGCAAAAGTATCCAGAGGGGTATTACAACTCCGCAGCTGATTATTATGAGGAAAACATTGTAAAGTAAAGCGCTGTAGAATCGCAGAGCGGGGGAAATATTCCCCCGCTTTTTTTCTAATAAGGAACGTGGAGGGACTCTGGTTCCGCCAAATATCTCTTTAGTTCCTCTATTCTTTTCAGTTTCCAATCGTGCGCGAGGCTCACAGCCTTTTCGATTTCATCATGAGTCATGAAAAGCGCAATTGTGTCGCGCTTTTCACGAGCCTCTTTTACCGTAATCCCTGCAATGTCGAACCACATGAAAGCCTGAATCCTGTTCACGGGCGTTCCATCTCCTAGAGCGTAAGCATTTGCAAGGGCCATAATCCCTTTAGTGTCTTGTTGCTCTGCTGCGCGCCGCCACCACATCAGGGCTTTGTCTTTGTTCACAGGACAGCCCAATCCATCGTGATGCATGGTTCCCAAAGCGGCCTGCGCCGGAGCGTATCCCTTGCCCGCGCTGCGCTGAAGTAATTCCAATGCTTGTGGGTAGTCCCTCCCCACTTCTTCACCGGTCATGTACAAGATCCCAAGGTCACCCTCACCTTTTGCAAACTCCTGATTCGCGGCTTTCCGCCACCACTTCACGGCCTCTTTCATATCCTTGGGCACGTGCTCGCCGTGGGCATAATATTTGCCAAGCGTCCATTGTGCCCGGTTAATTCCGCCCTCCGCCGACCTGCGTAACAACTTCATCCCTTCGGTTTCGTCTTTACCCACGCCAACCCCGAACAGGTACAACCCACTAAGCTGAAGCTCTGCCATATGCTGCCCGCCTTCGGCGGCTTTCTTCCACCAGTAAATTGCCTCGTGTTGATTTTGCGGCACTCCATCGCCCCAACTCAGGAGACTACCCAAAAGGTTCTCCGCATCGAGATCGCCTTTCTCCGCAAGTGAGAGAATCTTGGCTACGCTCGCCGGTGACGGGTTGTTTTTTTTAAATTCAGCCAAAGCGGGAATAGAGCACAAGCCAATGCACAAAGCCGCTAAGCAGGTTCTTGCGTTGAAGCGGAACATACGCAAGAAGGTCTACCAATGCCGTCTCGGTCCCACAAGCCTTTTCCGCCACCAGCCCCCTACTGGGACTTCAGAGCCTCCGTCGGTCGATACTGAACCGATTACACTCGCGTTTTTTGCGGCTAGCACATAAATGGTTAAAAAAGTCGCGCTAGGATGCGATTAGAGCGACGTTTGACAAGAGGCAAGGGGTATGGCATCCCCTCCAGCTCGTCCAGCAACGGCAATAGCGTTACACCGCGCCACGATTTCCTCCTTCCCTCATGACTACCCGCCGACATCTCCCGGCAACGGCTCCCCTCAACCGTGCCCCTCACCCACTAAATCTAGGGGCATGACCCACGGGAACCACACCACAAATAGAGGCAATTAAGCGTATAGACAAGTCCCCTGTGCAAGCCCCAGGAGGAAAATTCGCGAAACTGCCTTTCCAGATTTAGTGGCAAATATCAATGGCCCCCGAGACATCCTTGCTCGGGAAAAGGACCGTCAATCATGACGACGTGTGGGCAACTTTCCAAGGGTCTGCGGGGCGATTTATGGGTGTGGCAAAAATGCAAATCATCGGGCCGCAGAATTCCCGTGCCCGGATGAAGCAATCGCTCTGCCGTGATTATTTAATCGTTGCTGGCTTTAATGTTTTGGCGTCCGGTTTTATCCTTGCCGGCCGACCCCGGACGCCACCGATAGCAACCTTGATGCCGACCGATTCCGCCAGTGCTTTTATCCTGGCGATGGCATCTTCCTTGCGGCGTTCCGCACGCGACTTTTTCTCATCCTCTACCCACACCCCGACCTGCGACAACTCTGCATCCGAGAGTGCCTTCACCGTTTCAAGCGTCATGGGATTAATCCTCTTTTCTCAGGATCTCGATCTTTTCTATATAGGGTTCATCAGGCGACTGCAGCTCGCCTTCAGCTTCCGTGTTCTGCTGGATAAATCGTGCGCGCTGGTCCAGCAATTTCCCATAAAGGCTCGTTAGTCCTTGTCCCGTCACAATAACGTCGGCGCGAACAAATCGCAGCGTGATTATGTCGGAATCCCCCGGATCAAAATCAACTTCGGGTCCTTCAACCAGACTGAAGGATCTCCGTCTGCCGTCGCAGAATCTCAGCTCCAGATAGAAACTATCCCGGCTGCGCGCATCCTCGAACTGCTTTTTCTCGTCCGCGTCCTGGACGGCGGGGTGATTGAGAACCTTTTCGCGGTGAGAAGGCCATGTCCTGGCCACGTCGTTATCTTTCAAGGCCCCTGCCCTCCCTCTGCCGGTTTATCGAATCCCACATAGCAAGCCGCGCGAACCTTTCCTTATATATGCGGTAGGCACGCTGCAGGCTGAAAAGCCGCTCCCTGAGCCCAGGCTTCGGTTTGGAAATACGGTTCACGCCTTCCATCATTTCCGTGGCCGAGAGACGCGCGCCGCTGCTCTGAATAGCAGAACGCACGGCTTCCTTGTCGTCCGTATAAAGCCTGACCGCCTCGCGGCCGCGGCTGACGCTTACATAGAACTGTTCACGGTTAGCCGCAGCGAGCGATTCGGAACCGACGGCGACGAGCGCCACGTCACTCGTTTTGCCTTGCGAGGAATGGCTGGTCACTACATATCCATGCGTCAGTGCGCCGTAATGTTTTGCGAGGATATAGCCGTTATCGAGCCGAATATCACCCTCGCGCGTGAAGCCGGCCACCTCATAAGTCCTGCCGTTGTTGATCCTCATTTTCGCGTCTTTTCCGAAGAATCCCTTCTTTGAATCCTTCGCAAATCCGTTCATGGTGGTGCGGATTTTGTCCCCCACCGCGAGCGCCACTTCATCGCAGGCATAGAGCTGAAACTTCTTTGCCTCCTGCAGCGGCAATATTCCAGCGCTTCCATCGGAGCGACGGATGCTTACCCGGCCATCCCTGCTGTCGGTGACCGTGACCCGTTCGCCTCTGCCGAACCCTTTGCCGTTCTGATGAAACTGCACAATCGCGCCCGGCAAATATTCGCGGGCGTCGGACCGCTGCGCCTCCGTCAGATTGAGCGAGCGCAGCGACAGAAATGTCCGTTCCTCCATGGCGAGCCTCCCCTGGGCCTTCAGCTCGTCCCGGATGGCCTCCGTGACCTTGCCGCCTTCTGCATGTGTGGGAGATATCACGAGTGCCGTCTTGGGTTTCTTTCCCTTTCGCTGCGAGGTTATATCCGCATAGTCGGCGGCGATTTGCCGGTAGCGCTCATCGCCGGAGCCCTCAATGATTGCCCCCATGCTGTCGAGCATGTCAAAGCCGGTCTCAAGGCGCGTTTTGCCGTCTTTTCCGAGGATCTCGCCTTCGCTGATTGCCTTGACGGCATTACGGTAACTTTCATTGGTCTGCCGGCGGATCTCCGAAAGCTTTGCTGTTTTAAGGCCAGAGTCTTTGGACAATATCCGCAGTGCGTCGCCACGATAGACCCCGGCGTGCTGCTTTGGGTCCCCTGACAGCACAATGCGCGCCTGCTGATCCCCTGCGACATCAAACAGCCGCTTCATGTCCTTTACCGACAGAAGGCCTGCCTCATCCACCCAGATGATCTGCCCGCGCGTTTCCGCCTGCATTGCGGGGTCGATGAGCAGGCGCTCCACGGTCTGGGCATTTTCAAAGCCTTCGGAGCGCAACACGCCGCGCGATGCTTCGGCCGAGGGTGCAAAGGTAAAAACCTTTTTGCCGGAGGCCTCTATCGCCCGCACAGTCTCCTGCATCATGGTGGTCTTGCCGGTTCCTGCTCCCCCCTGCAGCGCCGTCACCAGATCCCGCGAGTTAAGGATTACCAGGGCCGCCTCGCGCTGTTCGCGGCTTAATTTCGCATCGAGCCTGAGGGGTTTTCCGTTGCCTCCCAGCTTCGCGTAGACGCCCTTGCCGCTTCTGGCAAAGTCGGTCATGGCGATTTCCTCGCGCAGCACCTCCTGGGTCGTAACCCAGCGCTGCCCGAGACGCTCCCGCCTCAGCACGTTTTCGCGCGCCACCTCGCCCCTGATTTCATCGACGCTTGCCGCCCCTACTCCTTGAATAAGCGCCGTCTGCAGGAGCTTTTTCTCCGGGATTGCCGAGCCGCGCTCGAAACAATGCGAGAGGGCATAATCCATCGCCTGGCCAGCATCGAGCGACGTTGTCTTCTGCCCCCGCTGTGCTCCGCAGATTGCGTCCCGTTCGTCATCGGTAAGGCGCGCGTTCCATTCCTCCCGCAGTTCCGCCATTGACTGCTGCACTTCGTTTTTCTTCTCGCGCGTCTTTGCGCCGAGCTTGCCCTTGGCCCTTGCGTCGGTGATGCCGAGCCTCTCGGCCTCCGCCTCAATGACCTCCGTGCGCCTGGAGAATTTCTCCGTGATATCGCTGTCGATTCCGGCCAGCCTGAAACTGTTGCCGTCTCGCTCGATGCCGTAGCCCAGATGGGCCAGGCGCTCGGCAAAACGGCTGTGGAATGCCGCCTGGTAGTAACCCTTGTCGCGCACCAGATTGGAGAACTGTGCCGCCTTCCAGCGCTCCTCCTGGGGGTCCCAGCTCGCGTTGAAGACAACGGCGTGTACATGGCACTGGGGATCACAGGTTCCGTCCTCCAGCGGCCTGCTGGTGTGGTGGATGAACTCGCCCCAGACCATGTTGGCGCTCGCGCGATCCTCATTGCGCCCGTTCGAGCGCACGCGAATCATCATCGCGCCTTCCATCTCGGACATGGTGTCCTTCACCGCGCCCCTGAGTGCGTCCATGATGCGCTCATCGCCGCCCAGCTCGTAGGCAAGCGTTACCGATTTGGGCGCATCGAAGGTGAAATCGTAGAGAACCCGGCGGACATCGCGATTGACGGGCGTAAGCTGGTCGCCGGTTTTGGGATTGATGTTATCGCAAAGCCTGAAGTAGCTTTCCTTATCGACCGTTCCCGATAACCCGAGCAGCTCCGCTCCCAGTCCATGCCAGTGGCCCGCGCATTCGGTCGCATCGCGCAGGTAGTAATCCGACACCGCCATGTGGCGCGTGAAGTAGTCTTTTGCTTCCTTTGCCCCCTTTGCCGGCGTGATGAACAGCATGGTTTTGGTGTTGTTGTTCTGGCGTTAGCTCACAACATCTAGTGGATCAGTTGCGGATTCTTGTCAACCGTTAGTGTGGCGACTCAATCGCGTTCGTGCTCCCACACGACTCGCGACGGTATGCGATTCACCTCCGGCGTATCATCAACCAGCTGCATGCTCATTTTGTTATCCGCAATTTCAGTCCACAGCCTGTCTGCAAAATCCCAGCCATCGCGCATTCCTTCGGACGCAGTCCTTGCCTCATGCTCTGTCTTCTTCGCAGACCCCCAGTGGACAAGTGACTGCTCGCCTCCCGCGAAGACCAGGATTCCCCCGTGGAACCCTTGGCTGCTACGGCCCACCCGATGGCTGAACTCGTACTTGCCTCTACCATCAGCTTCCCAGGGACCTTTCCAGATCTCCCTTATTGCCCCTCGATCATCATTGGCATGAAAAGCCCTCGGCAACTCGTCCTGCGGCTCTTTGCCTCTGTTTCTAATCCAGTCAAGGAATTTCATAGTTTTGCGCTCCCTCCGACTCATCGACTCAAAATCCGCGCCGCATATTCCGGCAGATTTCTCACTGCCGTCTCACGCGACGGCGAATCAACTGTGCTGCTTAGCATCCACGAGACAGCAGCGGCGCTGTCTTTTGTCGCTTGGGGCTCTTTGCTGCGTATCCGGCGAATCATCGCCTGCAGCAGCACGAGGACCGGACAGAGCAGGCAAAGCAACGCCACGATTACTTCCGGCCGCGTTAAGTCGAAGCCCGCGGGCGGCGGAAAAATCTGTGTAATCACGATGAACAGTGCCAGCGCCAGGACGACCTTTAAGCCCTGGCCCCTGCCCTTTTTCTTTTTGTCCGCTGCCGGCGCCGCCGGCACCGGCTTTTTTTGCGCGCCCATCTCTTCCCATTGCGCCGACCATGCTTTGTACTTGCGCATCTGTCCGAATGCGCCCGCTGTTTTTGTCGCCGCACCGACCGCAAGGAGTGCAAACCACCATTGCAGCTTGCCCTGATGCCAGCCCGCGAGGACAGCGCCGCAGCCCGCAAAAAGCAGAATGGTGACGGAGGGATTGCCCGCCAGCCGCGTAAGTGCACCAGGCCGATTCATTTTTGCCTGAAGGTTTGCAGCATCATGTTAGTGCCGCTGCTCTTGAAGATGCGCCCGGACTGGAACCACACGCCGGTCACCAGATAGTTGTTTTCCCTGCCGCCGCTTTTTAAAATTCTTGCAAAGTCACCTGGCTCTATCTGATATTCCATGCTTTCCGAGTAACCCCTGCTTTCCGTGCTGCTTGTTCCCCGGCCACGATTCGCCCCCCAATTGCTTCCCCTGCCGTCAGAAGACCCGGAGCCGTGGCTGCTGCCGTGGCCTCTCTGTGGCCCGCCCATGCTGTGGGATGCGTTCGTGGAGCCGCCGTAATTGCGCGACGTGCCGGTATTGACGCTTTCACCCGACGACATGCCGGTATTGATGCTTTCGGAATTTCCCGCGCTGTAGGTGCCGTGCCGCTTCATTACTTTTCCTATCACCCGCGAAGCGTACTCATTTGTTTCCGGGCAACTGTTTGAATGGTAAATCTGGGTCATAAATTTCCCGACGAGCGCGTGAGCGGCGTCGCGGGGATTGTCGCCGCCGATTTTCGCGTAGTAGGTCGGAAGCGTCTGGGTCAGGTACGTGACACAGCATCTTGACCCCCGGCACATGGATAAAAATTCCGCGTCATAGCTGCTTACCGTCTCCTGCGCTTCGTCCGAAAAAAGGAACACGCCGCGCGCGCGGTGTTTTTCTTCCAGTGAATTGCGACTTAAGACCGCACGTTGCCACATAAATTTAAAAAGCTGTTGGGCGATTACTCCGTCTTCGTTCCAGGTGAGTGTGGGCATACAGAGCAGTATCACCGACCCATGAAAGGTCATTTCAGGGACGATGCTGGTTTTTGAGCAGAAGGCTTTTTGCAGCCGCCCATGCTTGAAGCGGTCAAGCACGGTGCTGACTGTAACCACCATATTGCCCCGCGTTTTGTCGGGAATGCCCGGATACTCTTCCGCCCAAAATTCAATGGTGTCCCGCATCATGCTGTCAGGGAGTTTTACTTTTGGGGCGCACGTGGCCGCGTTCATCACCGAATACATGAAAGAGCGCCTTTGCCATTCCGCGCTTGTGGGGTCTTTGGGATTCGTAGGCGCCGTGTTGATGAAGCGGATTATGTCGGGGATGGTGACCGCACCCTTTGCCGCGTAAATCGGTGCTATTGCGTACCGAATCAATTGACGCTTAGACCCCTCCCAAAATTCCTCCTCGCCTTTCTGGCTTGTAGTGGCGCTCGCCCGCTTCGCCGCTTCCAGCACCGCAAGCAGGCACTCCGTTACCGTTCCGATGCCTTCAATCCCCTGCCTTGCCATCTCGTAAGTCAGAAAATTAAAGCCCTCATTTTCATCGAAAAGCACCAGCGAAGCCGCCCGCCCGTGTTCCCTGGCATAGCCTTTCCACAGGTCAATATCCTCATGTTTCGCGACAGTCACGAGACCGCCATACCCTGCCCGCAAATAGGCCCCCGCTAACATTCGTCCCGGCCCGGAGGACTTCCCCGAACCGATGCCCCCAAAAATATGAACTGCCGTATAGGAATTGCCCACGGTGAAGACATCGCGCGGGGAGAGCCGCAGGAGCGGAGTGTCGAGGTCCTTTATGAAGGTCATGCCAAGCCTCCGCCACTCTTTTTTCGCAACAACAGTCCCGCCAGTGCGGCCGATCCAAATAACATGCCCGGCAGCCCGGTAGGAATGGCAGTCAATACCCCGGTAATCAGTGCCTTGATTTTGGCGCTCTCATGGTCGTCCGCGTACCACTTCATCTGGCCCAGATAAGTCACATATCCCGCAAGAGCGCCTACCGCCACCGAAATGAGCAGCGCGATCGGTATATCTCCGCCGGCAGTCGGCGCGGCCAGAACCAGTGCCAGTCCATCCTTGCCAAAAAGCATGAGATTTACCGCGATGGTAAAGAAAGAGACGGCAGGATGAAGGCCGAAGATATTGCCGAATCCGCGGACCGTCACGTGATCGGCGTTAGAGACCCCTGAGGTAGGGGGCGTATAACCCACCCCCGGCGGAATAATCTCCTGCGTCGGTTCAGCCAACATTGGCGCGCCACATGCGGTACAGAAATTACCCGGCGTGGTGAACTGAGACTGACAATCGGAATTCGGACACGTAAACATAATCCCTCCTCTGGCAAAACCCTGATTGAAGGGAAGGATGCCGCTTGGCCCCTCCCCTGTGCTGATTGCGAAAACAGCCCTCAGCGTTCAAGCTCCGGCGCCTGTTCCTTCTTTTGCTCAACGGCTTCTTTTTCCTGCCAGGACTGCTCCCTGGCTTCGGGCCATTGGATAGCCTGCGGCTCCTGTTCAGTTACGGCCCGTCCGTACATCGGTTCTTCGACGACTTTCTGCCGGATGTCCGTTATTGCGTTGCCCAGGCCCTTGTAAAGCTCGTCAAGAAAATTCTCGTCAGCCATATCCCTAAAACCTCCTTTTGCGACTCAGTGGAAAAGCTTGGGTGACGGCATTGCTCACCGTCACCCTTGCAGTCAGTTGTCGCCGCTGCGTATCACAATCCGAATGACTTGAAGCGCTAAGCTGAGGAAAGTCAGGAAATCCATGTTCGTTTCTCCCTTCCGATCAAACTGTTTGCAGCGTACAGGTGAAGCTCACGCGCGAACAGTTGAGTGAAGTTATCGGATGTGCGATCTGAGGAGGTGCGCTCACTCCTCATCGCTCCGCCGCCAGTCTTTGCAATAGATCTTCAAGGTCCTTGCGTTCCTGCAGCGGCGAGAGAATCGGCCAGAGGTTAATCAGGATTTCCACTAGCTGGGAGAGCTTTGCGCTGTAGCCCTTGTCGCGCAGCGCCTCCGGGTTCCACGAACACACAGCGCGATATCCGCTACCGGCAGGGACTTCGATTCTCATCGGGTCCTGTGCACCCTCGGCCTCGTAGTATTCGCTCAGGTATTTCTGCAGGCTCAGGCGCCCGCCGCGCACGCGTGCATCAAGGAGTGGCACCCAATCAGGGGGAAGATCGAATACCAGTATTCCAATTTCCTCTTCCGTGAATTCCTTTCCCTCCAGTGCGCCGTCCGCCAGGAATTTCAGGAAGCGGAACGAACGGCTGGATCTTGCAAAGCGTTTGCTCCGCCTGATTCGTTCAATCTCCTGTCTTATCCCTTCACTCCTCGGTGTTCCGATCTCCTTGAAAGACATGCAACCTCCGTCGTCCCGCGCTGAATTTTGAAAACACTTCGGGCGCGGCCCTCGCGGGCTTTTTATTTCGCCCTTTCGTTGTCGGTTGGAAAGTTTTTTACAGCTCGTTACTTGCTTTGGCTTAGTGCAACCCCGATGCCAAAAGACCAGCGTTGAAAACACGTGAGATGAGAAATTGAAATCTCACGCGGTAACCCTTGGTAATGGCGTAATAATGAGATTCGTACCCTTGGTAATGGGCCAAGAATGAGATTCGTAACCTCGGTAATGGCCTAAGAATGAGACTGGTTTCTCAACAATCGGCTCGGTTAATCTTTATCGAGCGATTGCTGGCTTGCTTCCTTGCTTTTTCGTGTGCGTTTGACTTCCGCCGACCAGTACGGGGATTTTTTTTCGTATCTCCGTTTTTGCTCCGCAGGCTGGGCCACTGCTTGCAAATGTTCACGGGGGTTTGAGGCGTGTCCCGCCGCTTGGTTAAAGTAACTCCGGCTATGCTTGAAGCGCTCGCCAAACTCCTTCACCAGTTCCGGCCCGATGCCGCCCTGCAAGGCCGTGAGGGTTTCCAGCCGGTCCTGTGCGGCCTCCGGCAGAGCATTTTGGTTTACCAGCAGCTCGGTTGCGAGCAGCCGCACCACCCATGACCTCATCGAATCGCCTATGTCCACATGCTGACGGCGGCACATTTCCTCAAACAAGCGCGCAGTGCGAAACACGGCCCCGGCCATTTGTCCGGTTTCGCTTACCGATTGCACGAGATGGCTTTTTTGGATTGCCGGGTTTATCGCCGCTTCCTGCCGAGGCTCTAAAAAGATTCCACCGGAAATTTCCTTGTGACGTTCCGCCTGTCCCTTGCGAATCTCGCGCATGAACTCCGCAGCTTGTTTTAACGAATCAAGCAGCTCACTTTCATCTGACGATTTGGACACGTCGGGACCATGCGTATGTTAAAGACCCCTCCACCCTACCCCGTCTTCACACTTCGCTCCAGTTACGGTTTCATGACAGCAAACAAGGCTGGTGATTGAAATTCACGAGACGATTCAAGCTGTTCTCCTTCGCATAACGTGGCCTAACTTACGTCAGGCAGGGTACGCGCAGGATACTGGCCTGGGGGAAACCGTGGCCTCAGTCACAATTCATGCAACCGAACCTTTTGTCTCAGCCGCCAAGGCTGCAAAGTTTCTCGATATCAGCCGCCGCCTCCTTCTTTCGCTGGCGCGCAAGGGAATCGCAGGTGCGTATCCGCTCGATGCAAATGCCAAGCGCAGGCGCTGGGTATTCAGGCTCTCGGAACTCGCAGCCGCCATCGCCAGAGGGCAGCGGCCGGGGAGACAATAGCGATGCGCGTTTTAGTTGCATGCGAATTTTCCGGAACAGTACGGGACGCTTTTGCTGCCCGTGGTCATGATGCTTGGAGCTGTGATCTTCTTCCTTCGGAGAAACCCGGTAATCACATTCAGGGAACCATCCTGGATCACGACATAGTCAGCCGCGAGTGGGATCTGATGATTGCCCATCCTGACTGCACATTCCTGACTGTTTCCGCCAATCGCTGGGCATGCGATGAGTGGCGCATAGAAGCGCGCATCGCCGCCATGCACTTCGTCCGCTCGCTTTGGGCATTCCCTGTACGACGCATAGCCATTGAGAATCCGGTCGGCGTATTAAATACCTTCTGGCGGAGACCAGATCAAACGGTACAGCCTTATCAGTTTGGCGACCCCTTTAAGAAGGGAACTTGTTTATGGCTCAAGGGATTACCTCTATTAGTGCCCACCAATGATCTTGGCGATGGAGAGCAAGCCTGCTGGAAAGAACCGCCCTCTGAAGACCGCTGGAAAATACGAAGCCGCACTTATCGGGGCATAGCGCTGGCGATGGCTGAGCAATGGGGAAGCTCATGAACACTAAATCCGGCATCTCCCCGTCTCTGAGCAGCATGGACGTGCACTTCTCCAGTGCGACTGCGGAATGGCCAACGCCTCAAGAGTTATTCAATGAACTCTCTTTCGTGTACGGCGGTTTCACCCTCGACCCTTGCGCGACAGCACACAACGCAAAGTGCCGGAATTTCTTTACTAAAGAAGAAGATGGCCTCCGCCAACCATGGAAAGGCAAGGTCTTTGTGAATCCTCCTTACGGAAGGGAGATAGGCCGATGGGTGAAGAAAGCGTGGGAGGAGTCTCAGAATGGGGCGTTGGTTGTCTGTCTGCTGCCCGCGCGCGTCGATACGCGCTGGTGGCATGACTACGCAAAGAAAGGACACGTCCATTTCATTCGCGGGCGGTTGAAGTTTGGCTGCGCACGAAATAGCGCCCCCTTTCCTTCTGCGATCGTCACCTTCGGTAAATTCTTTACGTCTTGAGGACCACATGACGAACTTTACGATCCACAATCCGCCCAAAGTGTGCGATCCTGCAGCTGACCTTGGCGGTCCTCGCTGAAAGGCTTACATGGCTTACCAGCGAGGCAGTTTGAAAAAACTATCGCGCAAGGCAGGAGAAACGTGGGTGTTGCGCTACCGGGTTACTCACGAAGGACGCCGCGTCGAGCACATCAGGTTTGTCGGTCTCGTGCGCGACTTTCCGAAGGTTAATGATGCGCGGCGGGAGGCCGACCGGCTTCTTATGCGCATCAATGAGGAAGCCCAGGACGCCCGCATCCATTTCGACGCTCTTGCCGAGCACTACCTTAAAGCGGATTTCGGCGAAGACGCGGTGCGCCCGAAATCCTTAACCACGGTTCCGATCGTCCGGCACTATGTCCGCGACTATCTCATCACACAATGGGCCCATCGCATCGCCGATGACATAAAACCGCTCGAAGCGCAGAGATGGCTCAAGTCTCTGCACGACGATGAAGGCCTTGCCTGGACAACCGTGAGCAAAATCAAGGGGCTGATGCACCGGGTCTATAAAATCGGCCGGCTGCATGAGCTCGTCACCAAGAACCCCGTCCAGCACGTCGAGACGCGAACCAAGACCGACTACCGCGCTATCGTCATCACCCCCGCCCAAACGCTTACCATTCTCGAATCGCTCACCAACCCGCTGCACTATGCCCTTGTGCTCACCTGCGCCGCGACGGCTCTGCGCTCGTCGGAGATTCTTTCGCTGCGCTGGTCGGAAATTGGCTGGTGAACGCAGGTAAGGTGCAGCCGAAGACCGTGCAGGGCCTTCTGCGGCACTCGAAAATACAAACGACGCTCGATCTGTACACGCAGAGCGATGACGATGAGACGCGCGCGGCCCAGGGACGGTTCCTGAACGCCGTGGGTCTTACGAAGAGGGTGCAGTAATGTGTGGGTTGAATTGTGGGTTGGGATTTTTGGCCCCATTCCTTCCAAACACTTGAAAAGAATGGCGGGGACGACGGGACTCGAACCCGCGGCCTCTGCCGTGACAGGGCAGCGTTCTAACCAACTGAACTACGTCCCCACTTTGTTTTCACCGGGTTACTGGAAACCCTTGATTTTCCTGTCTTTTCTTACCGTCAACCGCGTCGCATGTGTCAACTGCTTCCACCCCATATAACCGAATTCCGGGGTTTTATCGACAGGAAACTGTAAGGAAGTACGCCCCATCCAGTTCCCAATGCGAGCCCTACGACCCGGAGCATCTGTCCATGCCCCGTGAATGAATTGTAGCAGAGCGAATTCTGATCAGTACAGACTTGTCCTTTTTCGGCGGAGTGGTGGTTTTTTCGATGATTTTCAAAGCGTTGTCTTAGTTCAGATCTCTTGTGTCAGTGAGGTTGTAAGGTTCTGAATTCTACGGCGCAGGGAGAGCAGTGCAGAATCTCGATCGGAGAACGTTTGTTCGGGCGCTTTCGCATAAGCCTCAGCATTGCCCTCGTGGTCTGTTACCGAATCTTCGAAGCTCGGGGACTTTGGTGATCGTCCTTCAAGCCGGTCTGCCATCCCCTCCAGCGCTAACGCGACGCCTTCGTCGAACTGCCGCTGTTGGGTCGCCAGAGCCGTTGGCAGCTCAAAACCGGGGAGTTGGGCACGATACTTCCAGAGGGCAATTTCTGTTAAGAAGAGCATTCGCACTTTGCCAACGGCTTTTGCTCCTGCGGGGACGATAATTTCTCCGTCTCGTCATAGTTGTACTCGATCACCGCTAGGACCGGCGTTCGCACTGCCGTGCTGGCCGCTGATTCCAGGCGGGCACGCAATCGCGTACCCGTGGCCAGACCCAATCCCAGTTCCGGTACCAGATTATTGAAGAGTTCGCCGGCCTGAGCACTGGCCGAACTGGCAGAGGCGCTTCGCACGTAGATCAGCGAAGACTTCTCCATGGCCTCGCGCTCGGCTTTACCCAAGTCTGGAGCCTCGGTGCCGGCGCCCGAGCCTGGCTGATAGGGCGGCGCCTGCCAGGGCTGCTGGTCTCCGAAAGGCGGTATCGATCCCAACGTTCCCGCTCCGCTCGCCACCTTGGTCCCCAGTGCCGGCTTGGTCGCAGTTCGTTGTAGATCTCGTTCGTTTAAGAAGCCTTCGTGAGATTCTTTTGTGACGGGCCGACCAGAAGCAGTGATCGGAAATAGGCTCTTGTCGTTGCTCGGGGTGCCGCTCTCCAAGGCCAAGTCCTCAGTAGCAGTGGCGCCACGACTCTTTTCTGTGGCGCGCCTCGATGGGGCATAGACGTAGCAACAAAGATCAACAGCGCGATGACGACCGCCCCAGCCCCGATGATCACAAACCGGTTCTGTCTGATCTGCTGCCGGGCTCTCTGTTTTGCTCTGGTTGCGAGCTCGGGAATTGGGACGTTTGCGTCCGGAGAGAGTGGCAGGTCGGTGTTGCGAGCTTCATTTTCCTCTAGCTCCTGAATGACTGCAGCGTTGCCGTTGTCGTTGTGTCCGTTTGGATGAATCACTTTGCACCTCCCGAGACCGGAGCCACAAACGCAATCGGCGCCAGGACCGGACGGTCAACCTCTTCCGCTTGGGCAATCGCGATTAAGAGCCGTTCCCGGGATTCCTTGAAGGTAGGCCGGTCGAACACAACGATGCCATCGGCTCTGGCGCCAGGCGCGAGTCTACGGGAGGTAATCCAGTAGTCCTTGATCGCGACCGGCTCGGCCTTGATCGCTTTTCGATGCTTGTCTTTCGATGTCCCCGCAAGCTGCACTTGCGGCGGCAGTACTTCAATGGTCCGTGCAGAAGAGTTCAGAACGGCGAACGGCACGGCCATCTGTTGCTCTTTCTCGATCGCCTGTCCTACCGCAACCTGCAGTTGCTTGCCTTCCCAATGTGGATTCTCAATCCGTTCTGCCCTGAGCAAATCTTGCTCTTGTCTGCGAGGCTTCTCTGGGGCAGTGCTGGTCGGCTGATTTTCCGTAGCAACGTTTTTTGTTTCGCCAACCACAAACACGGGATGAGTCGACGCAATCACAAAGCTGCGCGGGCGCTCACAGTTGAGGACATAGTCCACGGGCTCACTACGGTCTGACTTGCCTTGGCTCACCAGGCTCAGCGAGATCTCATGGCCTCCTCTGGTAGTAATCAGGGCGTTGGTTTGCGCAGGTTTTACGCTGGTTGCTTTGAAGAACACCAACTGCGGCTCGGCTTCGGAGTGGTCGGCCC